>Ga0068859_100006983_pt1 | contig 11464 bp, 7 predicted proteins | sample KBSSwiS22_FD_66585 | JGI IMG/M metagenome (GOLD analysis project Ga0068859, IMG submission 66585) | Switchgrass rhizosphere microbial communities from Kellogg Biological Station, Michigan, USA - KBS Switchgrass S2-2 | ecosystem: Host-associated > Plants > Roots > Rhizosphere > Soil ... | reverse complement strand
CCGGGACTATTCCCGGGAGCGCGGGAATAGTCCCGCTCAGGTTCCCTCGGGTGGCGTGAGCCCGTGCTTCTCGATCCGATAGCGCAGCCAATCGCGCGGCATGCCGAGCAGGCGTGCCGCCTGCGCCTTGTTCCAGCCGGACATCTCGAGCGCCTGGACGACCAGGCTCCGCTCGAGCTCCTCGAAGCCGAGGCCGGAGGGCGCCAGGCGCAGCGCCTCGCGGTCCGTGGTCGAACAGGGGAGGCGGAAGTCCTCGGCCTCGAGGACCGGCCCTTCCGCGAGGAGGACCGCGCGCTCCACCGCGTTGCGCAGCTCGCGGACGTTCCCCGGCCACTCGTAGGCTTCAAGCGCCGCGAGCGCTTCGGGGGAGACCCGTTCGATCGGCTTGCCGAACTCGGAGCTGAACCGCCGGACGAAGAGCTTCGTGAGCTCCGGAACGTCGCCCGCACGGTCCTTCAGGGGTGGGAGCTCGATGGGAACGACGCGCAGCCGGTAGTAGAGGTCTTCCCGGAAGCGCCCCTCGCGGACCATGCGCGCCAGATCGCGATTGGTCGCGGCGATCACGCGCACGTCCACGCGGACGTCCTCCGACCCGCCGACGCGCTTGAACGTCTTCTCCTCCAGGAAGCGCAGGAGCTTCGCCTGGAGCGTCGGCCCCATCTCGCCGATCTCGTCGAGGAAGACGCTCCCCCCGTCGGCGAGCTCGAGAAGGCCGCGCTTCTGCTTGTGCGCATCGGTGAACGCGCCTCGCTCGTGGCCGAACAGCTCGCTCTCGAGCAGGTTCTCCGCGAGCGCGGAGCAGGTGATGTTCATGAAGGGGCCCGCGGCGCGGGGGCCTTGGACGTGGAGCACCTTGGCGACGAGGTCCTTGCCGGTGCCGTTCGCGCCGGTGATCAGAATCGTGGAGGCCGGGCTCTTGACGATCTTGCGGAGGAGTGCGCGGACCGCGTCCATCGCCGGGGAAGCACCGACCAGCTCTTCGAAGTCGAAGGCGGGCTCGGGTCGTCTCGCGACGGCCGCGCTCTCGAGGCTCTCGCGCCGCATCTCCTCGCGGCGGAAGCTCTGCGCGTTGTGGATCGCGGAGGCGCACAGGTTCGCGACGATCGCGATGAGCGTCTCGTCCCGCTCGGTGAACACGCGGCGCTCGACGCTCTCGACGAAGAAGACGCCGACCAGGCGCTCCTCGATCAGAAGCGGGATCGCAACCTGGCTCTCCGCGTCGGGGAGGCCGGGGAGCGCCGGGACCGGACCGAGCGTGCTCTCCCGGCCCGCCTCGCGCACCTCGCGCTTGATCGCGTCCACGTACGCGCGCGTCTGACTCAGGTTGCCGAGGCGCATCATCTTCTTCCGCTTCGCGACCGTGCCGATGACGCCGACGCCGAGCTCGACGCGCCGTCCGGCGGCCGTGTCGTCGTAGCCGCGGCTGGCGACGACGCGGAGCGAGGCGTGCGCGTCGTCCATCAAGAGGATGAGCGCGTGCTCGAAGCCGAAGAGGTCGTGCATCGTGTGGAGCACGACGTCGTAGATCTGCTCGAGGTTGAGCGTCGCGTTCAGCCGGGTGGACACGCCGCGGAGGATGCAGACTTCCTCCGTCTTCTGCCTCAGCTCCTCGGCGAGGCGGGCGACGCGGGGGTCGTCGCTCAGACCGTCCTCACGCCGCGCACGCGGTAGATGTCGGCCGCCTTCAGCTTGAAGATGCCGCTCATGCCGGTGGCCGACGCGATCGCCTCGATCTGCATGTCCATCTGGTCGAAGACCGGCCCTTCCGTCTCGGAGCGCTCGTACTCGAGGTCGAGGACCCAGAACAGGTCGCGCTCGAAGTCCGAGAGGCAGAGCGAGGCGTGCGGGTTCTCGCGCACGTTGCGGATCGTCTTGCTGAAGAACTGGAACGACAGCGCGACGCGCTTCGGATCGACCCAGTACGCCTGCGAGATGATCGTCGCGTTCGGAGCGCCGTCGGCCGAGCACGTCGCCAGCACGCACGGCACGCCGTTGTCGAGGACCGCGCGGATCTCGTCGGGCAAGAGAGCCTCGCTCACGGCGCCTCCGGCGGGAACAGGCGCTTGCCGGCCGCGGGGCCGGGGGTCTGGACGTAGATCTCCTCGACCCCGATGCGCACGGCGAGCGACGGCGGGTGGAAGCGGGCGCGCAGCGACGGCTCGGTGAAGCGCTCGCCGAGGTGCTTCCGGACGCCCTCGACGAACCGCTGGCGGCAGGCCTCGGCGTTCGCGCGGTCGCCTTCGGTCGCCGGACGCGCGTCGAGATAACGTCCCTTGAACTGGTAGCACTCGTGGGGGCCGATGACCTCGGCGGTCAGGGCGAGGGTCCCGGTCTTCTCGAGGCGCTCCACGAGCCCCTCGGCGAAGGAGGCCGGGAAGAGGCACACGACGCTCCCGTCGGCATCCACCGACCAGCCCGAGAGGAAGTGGACGTGGGGGACGAGGCTCTCGTCGCGGGTCCCGGCGACCGCGACCGACGCACGCTCGAGGAACTTCACCATCACGCCGGGCATCATGGGGCCCGGCATTATAGCGGGGCGATCAGCTCATGCTCCGGCGGACGTCCTCGAGGATCCGATCCATCCAGTCCACGCGGATGAGGCCGATCCGGGGGTACTCGAGGTCCAGGATGACGTAGAAGGCGAGCGCGAGGACGGCCGCGTAGGCGATCGCATGGATACGGCTGCCCCGTCCGCCTCCCGCGCCCATCCCGAACCCCGCGAGGAGCGAGCACGCGAGCATCACGAGCACGAGCATCAGGAACACGACCGCCGGCTGGTGCGTCTGGAACGCGACCGTGCGCGTCGTCGTGACGTCGATCATGTCGTTGAGGGCCGCGAGGAGGAGCATGCACGCCGCCGGCGAGTCGCTCCGCCGGCAGCCGGCCACCGAGCCGGTCCAGATCTGCCGCTGGAGCTCGGCCATGCGCGAAAGCTCCGCCTGCGTGGCGTCGAGGTCGGGGAGCTTGCGGTACACCGCGAGGCGGACGTCCACGTACCGCCGGAACGCCTCGCGCAGCTCCGGCTGGGCATCGGCGGGGAGCAGGTCGAGGCGCAGGTAGGCCGTCCCGATGTCGTTGGCCTCTTCGACGATGAGGTTGCGCCGCGTCTCGAATCGCACCGCCGCGCTGCCGAACGTGAACGCGATGAGGAGTCCCATCAGGCCGAACACGGCGCCGTCGATCGCGCCGAGCCCGTCGGCCTTCCGTCCGGCGCCCAGACGCGTTCCGGCGGAGACGAGCGCGAACATCGCGACGAACAGCGTCGTGATGAGCGCCAGCGGGATCAGGACGTGCGTCATGGCCGCGGAGGATACGTCATCGGAGAACGCGGAACAGGTTCGTCCGTTCGTCGGTCCACAGGCCGGCGCGCGCCGTGTCCCCGAAGCCGTCGCGCGCGACGCCGCGGATCGCCTCGGCGTCGAGGAAGTCCCGGTTGCGCGTCAGGAGGATCCAGTCGGACGCGAGCGCGCCGGTCCGGACGTCGTCGCGGTTGCGGATGTACACGGCGGGGATGCCGAAGTGATCGGCGAGGTTCTTGACGACGGGCCGGAGATCCAACCCCTGGTTCGAGACGTGGACGGCGAGGACGCCGACCGGATCGAGATGCCGCAGGTAGATCTCGAACGCTTCGACGGTGAGGAGGTGCACCGGCACCGCGTCGCTCGAGAAGGCGTCGAGGACGAGGACGTGGAACCCCTGCGGCGGCTCCGACGCGAGCGCGAGCCTCGCATCGCCCAGCACGAGCTCGAGCGGCGCGCGGCAGTCCGAGAGGTACGTGAAGTACCGCTCGGCGAGCGGACGCACGGCGGGGTTGATCTCGTAGAAGCGGACCTCGTCGCTCTCCCGCGCGTACGCCGCGATCGTCCCGGTGCCCAGGCCCACGATCCCGATCTTCCGGCCGGAGACCAGGAGCAGCGTGCGCATCGTGCGGCCGATGCCGCTCGCCGGCGCGTAGTACGTGGTCGGGACCGCCTTCCGCGCGGGGTCGAGGATCTGCGTGCCGTGGACCGTGCTCCCGTGGAGGAGCTTCCGGATCCGGGTTCCCCGCGTCAGCTCCTCGTCCACGACGCGGAGGACGCCGTGGAAGTTGCGCACCGCGGCGAGGTTCCCCGTCACCGAGTCCCGCGCCAGTCCCTGGAGCGACCACGCGAGCGCGGCGACGCCGGCCATCGCGGCGACGAGGGGCACCCTCCGCCATCCACGGCGCACGTGGATCGCGAGCATGATGAGGACGACGCAGGCGAGCAGCGCGGCGTGGTACTCCAGGAAGTCCGGCAAGAGCACCGGGGCGATGAGCGCGACCGCGGCCCCGCCGGCGGCCCCGCCCGCCGCGAGCGAGAAGTAGAAGGCGGTGAGGTGCGCCGGCCCCGGCTTCGATCGCGCGACCTCGCCGTGGGCCATCCAGCACGCGAAGAACAGCGCCGCGACGAAGACGCCGATGCGCGGCACCAACTCGCCGGAATCCCCGAGCGCCCACGGGGCGGCGGCGAGGCTCGGGGCGAGGAGCGCGGCCACCACCCAACGCGGGTACCCTCGGCCGCCGGCGAAGGCGAGCACGTAGGTGAGGAGGTAGGCGACCAGCGGGACGATCCAGAGGAACGGCACCGACGCGACGTCCAGGCACAGCACGTTCGTCGTCGCGATCAGGAGCGCGGACGTCGCGGCCGGGAGGAGGAGCCAGAGCGTGCGATCGGCGGCCGAGGGAGGTGGGCCCCCGGCATGCACCTCCGATGCGGTCCAGCTCCCGCTTCGCACGACGGTGAGACAGACGCCTCCGGCCAGGGCGGCGAACGCCGCGAAGCCCCACGACCAGGCCCGGGTCTGCGCGAGGCGCGCCAGGTGGGGCTCGACCAGGACCGGGTAGGCGAGCAGCGCCAGCACCGACGCCAGGTTGGAGACCGCATAGAGGCGGTAGACCGGGAATCCGCGGTCGATCCTGCCGATCCAGGCCTGCAGGAGCGGCGCCGTCGAGGCGAGGACGAAGAAGGGGAGTCCGACCGTCGCCGCCAGCACGCCGAGGACGGAGGTGACCGGCCGGGTCGTCGCGGTCTCGATCCAGCGCGTGCCGGGCGTGATGGGAAGCACGGCGAGCGCGACGAGGATCGCACCGGCGTACGCGATCGCCTGGGCCCGCTTGCTCATCCGGGTCGAGACGACGTGCGCATAGGCGTAACCCGCCAGCAAGGCGGTCTGGAAGAAGACGAGACACGTGTTCCAGACCGCCGGCGTTCCGCCGAACCACGGGAGGATGAACTTCGCGATGAGCGGCTGGACGAGGAAGAGCAGGAAGGCGGATACGAAGACCGTCAGTATGTAGAGAGCGCGCGCCACGACCGGCGGGATCATACGTCATCGGCACTTTCCGGCCTTTCTGATTTGTCGTAACAGCAGAATGGTGCGGCGCGAACGCGCGGTGCGGAGTACAGTGATTCGCACTTCGCACGGAGCTATTTCGTGAGTGACGAGTAAGCGCGATGGGGGCCCCGCGCGCAGACGCTGACGCACCGCACCTCGCGCCTCCACCCGGCGCGGAGCGCCGCCGTGCGCCGCGCGCCTCCGTGGACATTCCGGTCGAGCTGACGTCGTCCTTGCGGTTCCCGCGCGGAGATCGCGGTCAGGGCACGATCGACCAGGTGGGCGCCGGCGGCGCGCGCCTTCTGACGGGCCTGAAGCTCGACGCCGGGGAGTGGATCCGCGTCGATTGGACGCCGTCCCTGCGCGACATCAACGCGATGCCGGCGGCGCTGCGGCGGGCGAAGGAACTCCGGGCCCGCGTCGTGCGCCCCCTCGAGGGGGGGTACGCGCTGGAGCTTCCGCAGACGCGGAAGACGCGCGCGATGGCGCTGTTCGACGTCGCCCTCCCGTGGATCGGGATCGCGCTCATCCTGGCCGCGGCGACGCACGTGATCTGGCTGCGCGGGGACAACCTCTACTATTTCTGGTACCACCCGATCGTCAATCTCTACGGCATCCTCATCTCGAGCTACATCCTCTCCCGCATCGTGCTCGCCTGTTTCTACAAGCCGCCGAAGGACGTCGACTTCTCCCCGCCGATCACGGTCGCGCTGTCGTGCAAGAACGAGGAGGGGTCGATCGGCCGCACGATCGACTGCATCTTCGCGAGCGACTACCCGCGCGCGAAGCTCCAGGTCATCGCGGTGGACGACGGGTCGACCGATGCGACGTGGGAGGAGATGAGCCGGGCGAAGGAGCGGCACCCCGCGCTCGAGCTGATCCGCTTCGAGCAGAACCGCGGCAAGCGGCACGGCATGGGCGCCGCGGCGCGGAAAGCGACCGGCGACGTCGTCGTGTACGTGGACTCCGACAGCTTCGTGCGCCCGGACGCGCTGCGGCGGATCGTGCAGGGCTTCTCGGACCCCGAGGTGGGCGCCGTCTGCGGCCACGCCAAGGTGGAGAACGCGGGCGAGAACTTCCTGACGAAGATGCAGGAGGTCCGCTACTACGTCGCGTTCCGGATCGTGAAGGCGGCGGAGTCGCTGTTCTCCACCGTGACGTGCTGCTCCGGCTGCCTCGCGGCGTACCGGAGGCAGCCGCTCATGCAGGTGCTGGACGTGTGGCTGGCCCAGTCGTTCCTCGGGAGGTCCGCGACGTTCGGCGACGACCGGAGCCTCACGAACTTCATGTTGCGGCGGTGGCGGGTGATCTACGACAGCCGGGCGGTCTGCGCCACGATCGTCCCCGCGACGATGTCCCAGTTCTTCCGGCAGCAGCTCCGCTGGAAGAAGTCCTGGATCCGGGAGAGCCTGCTCGCGTCGTTGTTCATGTGGAAGCGGCACCCGCTGGCCGCGTTCTATTTCTATCTGGGCGTCGTGTTCCCGCTCGTGTCGCCGGCGGTGGTGTTCGTGGCGCTCGTGCTCCCGCTCGTCGGGCTGGGCGAGTTCTCGTACATGTACATCTACGGGACGACGCTCATGGCGCTCCTGTACGGCCTCGTCTACCTCGTGCGGCACAAGACGAGCCTGTGGTTCTACGGGCTCGCGTTCAGCATCTTCTACATGCTCGTGCTCGTCTGGCAGACGTACTACGCGCTGGCGACGGTGAGGCGGAACCATTGGGGGACTCGCTGAACGGGGCGTTGAAGTCCCGCACGTTCGCGCGAGACCGCCGGACGTGGCTTGCGACTCTCGCGATCGGTGCCGTGGCTTGGGCCGGAACGAGCGCCTGGCTCAACCGGCGGGTCGCGTACGCGGCGCGCAAGCCCGCGGCCGAGGAGGCCGACGGCCGCTTCGTCGTCCTCGCGTACGACCGGATCGTCGCGACGCCGGACGGGCGCAACCTCGATCGGGCCGCGCTCCGCGAGCAGCTCCTCGCGCTCGCCGCGGACGGCTGGCAGCCGGTCACGCTCGGCGAGCTCGCCGCCGCCTACCGCGGGAAGGGCCGGCTTCCGCAGAAGCCGTTGCTCCTCACCTTCGACGAGGGGTACCTGGCCACGTACGAGGCGGCCGATCCGGTGCTGCGCGAGCTGCGATGGCCCGCGGTCATGTTCCTCAGGACGGACCGGCAGGAGGAGCGCGACGTGTCGTTCCTCTTCTGGGACCGGTTGCGCCGCATGGCGCAGAGCGGGCTCTGGGAGATCGCTTCGGGGGATCCGGCGGAGGGGCCCGCCCCCGGCGGGACGATACCGTCCGAGCCTCCCGGCTTCGCGCTGATCGCGGAGCGGCTCGACCTCTCGCCGGGGCCGGCATGGGCCCCGCGCGGGACCGAGCCCTTGCTCGCGCTCGCTTGCCCGGACGCCCAGGGAGAGGGGGAGTGGCTCGGGTTCGTGGACGATCCGGTCGGCGCGAACGACCCGAATACGAGCCCGAGGCGCATCGCGCGGATGCGCGTGGCCCCTCACGGAACGACGGCGGAGCTGCTGCGGCGCGTGGCCGAAGCGGTGGCGCCGCCGGTCGCGGGGCCGGCGGCGTGGGTGCCGGGCGAAGGCATGAGCCTCGGTGCGGACGGATCGATCCGCCTCGAGGGACGTCCGCGCGCCGACGTGTGGATCCCGGCGACGCGCTGGGTGGACGACTGGCGTCTCGAGGCGACGGTGCGCGTCGCACGCGGCGAGCTGTGGATTGCGCAGCCGGGGAGCGTTCCGGGTCGCGAGTGGCGCGCGGGGGGAACGCACGAGGGTCTCTACGTGCAGGACCGGACGGCGGGGGAGCCGCCGTTCGTCCTCGCGCGAAGCGACGTCTTCGGAGCCCAGGACGCCGCGCACGAGATCCGGGTGGTCAAGCGGGGGGCGGGCGTGGTCGTCACCTGGGACGGCGAGCCGCTCGCCGAGGGCCCGGTCGCGCTTCCCTCGCGCTGGCGCGGGAAGGTCGGCTTGGTCGCCTACGGTGGGAGCGGGGAGGCGTCGTCGGTGGTCGAGCGGCTGGAGCTGACACCGGTTCCGTACGACGTGCGCGTGGTGACCTCCCAGCCCGAGGCGAGCGAGGTCGCGATGCTCGCGCGCGCGGCGGAGGACATCGCGGCGCTCAGCCCTCCCTGGGCGGTTCTCGCCGGGGGAGTGGCGCAAGAGACGGCGTTCGATCGCGATCTCTTCCGGATCCTCGCGCGACGCTATGCCTGGGACGTCCTGCCGACGGTCACGGTCCGCGGCTCGAGCCCGGACGCGGCGTCGGCCTGGATGCGCGGGCTTCCCGAGCGGATCGCGCGTGAGGGGTGGGCCGGGGTCCGCCTCGACCTCCGCTCGGCGCGCGCGACCGCGTGGGAGCCTCTCGTGCGGGAGCTCGCGGGAAGCCTGGACCGGCGCCATCTCCGGCTCGTCGTGGTGACGTCGTGAGACGGCTCGTCGCGAGCGTCCTGCTCGCCGCGGCGTCGCTTCCGGCATGGGGCCGGTCCCCCGGCCAGGACGCCCTCGATCAAGGCGTGTCGGAGTACAAGCAGGGCCGCTTCCAGGACGCGCTGGGGAGCTTCCAGCGCGCGGTCGATCTCGATCCCTCGCTGATCAAGGCATGGGAGAACATGGGGTGGGCGCGCCACCGCTTGGGGGACGACGCGGAGGCCCTGCGTCTCTGGCACACGGTGCTGAAGCTCGAGCCGGCCAACGTGTCGAGCTGGAACGCGGTCGGGGAGGTCGAGCTGGCGCGCGGGGCGAACCGGGACGCGGCGGCCGCGCTCGAGAGAAGCCTGGCTCTGGACGGAAGCCAGCCCGACGTGAGGCTCCGCCTCGGCGAGGCATACGAGAAGCTCGACCGGGACGACGCCGCGGCGGCACAGTACCGCGCGATCCTCTCCCGCAAGAGGGGGGACGAGAAGGCGACGCTCCGCCTGGCCGACCTCGAGGAGGCGCGCGGACGCCTCGACGACGCGGAAGCGGTGCTGCGCGCCGGGCTCGGGAGGGACGTCGGGCCCGAGGGGCCGGTCGAGATGCGGCTCGCCCGCGTGCTCGCCAAGCGCGGGGACGTCGCGTTCGCGCAGGGGCTGTGGGACGACGCGGCCGGGGCGTACACCGAGGCCGCCTCGCGCGACCCCGAGCGTCCCGTGTACCTCTCGAACCTCGGATGGGCGCGGCGGCGCGGGGGCGAAAACGGCGAGGCGGTGGCGGCGTGGAAGCTCGCGATCGAGCGCGGCTCGGAGAGGCCGGCCGACCTCTGGCGCGCGATCGGAGACGCGGAGCGTGACGCGGGACGGCCCGCCGAGGCGCGCGCGGCGTACGAGCGCGCGGCGAAGGCGGCTCCGGGGACGTCCTCCGCCCTGATCTCGCTGGCGGCGGTCGCGCTCGACGACGGCGATACGCAAGGGGCGGCCGCCGCGGTGCGGTCGATGACGCGGGGTGGCGCCGGGAGCGAGGAGGAGATCGTGCGCGCCGCGGACCTGTTCATCCGGCACGAGGCGCTGGCCGAAGGGCAAGCCCTCTTCGAGTCGCTCCCGGGACCGTCCGCGCGCGTCGCGCTCGCGAGGATCCATTCGGCGCGCGGCGGTGCGGCGTACCGTGCCGGCCAGGACGCGGAGGCCGCGGGCTTCTATCGCAAGGCGCTGGACGCCGACCCCAAGAACCGCGCGGCGCTCCGTGACTCGGGATGGGCATCGTGGCGATTGGGAGATTGGGACGCGGTACGCGACGTGTGGCATCGCTACGCGGCCGCGTACCCGGACCTCTCGGAGCCGCACGAGCTCGCGGCCCGGCTCGAGCTTCACCACGGCTCGCCGGCCCGCGCGATCGAGGAGGCGAAGGCCGCGCTCGCGATCGATCCGGCCGCGCTCACGCCGCAGCGCCTGCTCACGCGGGCCTACCTCGCCGACGGGAAGTACAAGAGCGCGCGCGACCTCGCGGCGACCCTGGCCGGCCGTTACCCCGACGACCCGGCGACGCAGACGCTCTACGGCGAGGCGCTCTGGCGGAGCCTCGACTACGAGACGGCCGGCGTGCAGTGGAAGAAGGTCATCGACATGGGCGCGGGCACGCCGCGCGCGACGCACTACTGGCTCCGCTCGCTCTACGAGACCGGCCATTACGACGAGGCGATCTCCGAGGCGGAGGCCGCGGTCGGGAAAGGGGCCGCGACGGAGCCCGTCTTGCGCCTGCTCGCGGAGGACGCGGTGGTCCGCGGCGATCGCGCGGCGCGGGCCTACTGGTACCGCCAGCTCGCCGAGCGGTTCCCCCAGCGCGTCGCCTACTGGACGGCCCTCGCCGACACCTACCGCGTCCAGGAGGAGCCGCGGAAGGAGGCCGAGGTCCTCGACGAGGCCGCGAGCCGCCACCCCGACTCCCCGGAGATCGAGCTCCTCCGCGCGTCGAGCGCCCTTGCGACAGGCAAGTCGTCGCTCGCGCTGACGCGCTACGAGGCGCTGGGCGAGCGGCTGGGACGCAACCAGACGGTCTTCGAGGGACAGGTGGACGCGCTGCGGGGCCTCGGCCACCGGTCCGCCGCGCTCGCGCTTCTCCGCACGGACGGCCCGGGCTACCTCGACGCGAACGAGCTGGCGCTCGAGCAGGCGTCGATCCTGGAAGACCTGGGGCGGCGGGACGAGGCGGAGGAATTGAGGGGCGGGGTCGTCGCGCCGCCGCCGGGGACCGTCGAGCTCCCGATCCTCCTCTACCACGGCATCGCCGACCACCCGCGCACGATGAGCCTGCCGCTCGCCTCCTTCGAGGAGCAGATGCGCGCGATCAAGGACGCGGGGTACACGACGATCACGATCGCGGAGCTGGACGCGATGATCGCGGGGCGGCGGCCGTTCCCGCCGAAGCCGATCGCGGTCACCTTCGACGACGCGCGGTCGGACTCGTTCCAGTACGCGGACCCCGTCCTGGCGAGGCTCGGGATGAAGGCGACGATGTTCGTGCCGACCGTCCGCATCGCGGACGAAAGCTCCTTCAGCACCGACTGGGCGACGCTGAAGCGGCTCGGGGCCTCCGGCCGCTGGGACTTCCAGGCGCACGGCCACCTCGCGCACGACCCGATCCCGGTGGATGCCGACGGCGGGATCGCGGAGTTCCTCGTCAACCGCCAGT
>Ga0068859_100006975_pt1 | contig 11468 bp, 8 predicted proteins | sample KBSSwiS22_FD_66585 | JGI IMG/M metagenome (GOLD analysis project Ga0068859, IMG submission 66585) | Switchgrass rhizosphere microbial communities from Kellogg Biological Station, Michigan, USA - KBS Switchgrass S2-2 | ecosystem: Host-associated > Plants > Roots > Rhizosphere > Soil ... | reverse complement strand
CTTTTGGGGTTGATGCTCAGCCGATCGGGTAACTCATTCGACATGACTGCTCAACTTTAACGCGAAGGTTTCGTTAATGCGAAACCTTCTCTCGCAACTCCTCACCCTGAAGGGGTGAAAGAGAGTAGCCGCGGGTAAGCGCGAAGCGCGCGACCCGCGGTGAACGTGCTCCTTTTGTCCGGCACCACGGCAGGGGCGCCAGGATGTTGTTGCTACTACCAACCGGAGGTGGCCCGCTACGATCAATGCCACACAACTTCATCGTGCACCTCCACAATTTCGTTGAGGAGATCGTAGTGAACGGCGTGGCACACAGGGCGGCGGATGTGACACTCTTTCAAGTCTCACAATGAAATCCGGATTCCCTCAACGCATCGTTTGTCTCACTGAAGAAACGACAGAGACCCTGTATCTGCTCGGGGAAGGGGATCGCGTCGTTGGAGTCTCCGGCTATACCGTTCGGCCGCCCGAGGCGCGGAAGAAGCCTAAGGTCTCGGCATTCATCAACGCGAAGTTCGACAGGATTCTGGCGCTCAATCCGGATCTCGTGTTGACGTTCTCAGACCTTCAGGCAGACATCGCCGCCGAACTGATCCGGCGTGGAGTCACGGTTCTCGCGTTCAACCAGAGAAGTGTCTCCGAGATCCTGAGCATGATCCTGACGCTTTCCAGCATTGTTGGAGCCGTGGATAAAGGACGCGCATTAATAGAAGAGATGGAATCCGAACTCGAAGCGATCCGGGAATCGGCGGCCCGGTTCGCCTTTCGTCCGCGTGTCTTTTTCGAAGAGTGGAACGACCCGCTCATCAGCGGCATTCGGTGGGTGGAAGAACTTATCGAAATCGCCGGTGGAACCCCGACATTTCCTGAACTGCGCTTTCAGAAGAATGCGCCGCAGCGCATCGTGGATCCTGCGCAGGTCGTGTTGAAAGACCCCGAAGTGATTGTCGCGTCCTGGTGCGGAGTCAAGGTCAACAACGCTGTCATCCGATCACGGCCGGGGTGGGCCGAAATCGCTGCGGTTCGAAACAACCACATTTACGAAATCAAGTCGGCGTTTATCCTGCAGCCCGGACCCGCGGCCTTAACCGAGGGCGTCCGGCAGTTGCACGCGATCCTTGCGCGTGTTGCCGGGGCAACCTAGCCGTTGGTCATATTGATGGGCTTCCAGGCATTCGAGAATGTGTCGCAGCCCGGCAGATCCACGTTACCTAACAGACCCAGCGCTCGCTTTCTCGCTTCACCTAACGCATGAAGCTTGGCCAGCGTGAGATTGTCTTCTTCAAATTGATAGTGAACGATGGTGGTTTGGTCGCGAAAGGTCGCGCCCCATTCGCGCAGGTCGGCCTCTTTCCAGAGGCGGATTTCAATTCCGTAGGCCCTTACGGCAAGGGCAACTTTGACTTCTCGGATCGCGGTGACTGACATACAGGAACCCTCCATGGTGCTGTCTGATGCCGATGAAGGCGAACAACTCGGGAACCCCTCCACATCGCCTTCTGCGCACATGGTAACCGGGGGACATACACTGTCAAAGAATCCTGACCAGGGCCAGCCGGCCGGAGGCGATCACCAGAAAATAGACCGAAGCGAAGCCGATCGCCGCAATGGGTGCGGCCAGCATCAGCACGCCCGAAAGTCCGAATCGAAACCACCATAAACAGAAGGCGAGGTGGAAGGCGGCGGACACGAAGGCTGTCATCAAAGCTGTCTGTCGGAGAACGCGCCGTATTCGGGCTCTTTCCATTGCGTTCCAGCGCCACACTCGCACGGCCACGTAGATCATCGCCGCGATAATCGCGGGCGATGCAAGGCTTGGGAAGAACGACACGCGGCCTCGATTCAGAGACTCCGCGGCGGCGACGACCTGTGTGATCAGCGCAATGGCCGCCCCGAACGCGTACGCCTGAAGATCGCATCGCGCACAGGCGACAGCGGCAATGGCGACTTGTTTCCAGTACCACCATCGAGATTTTCCGGTCTCGAAGCGTTCGGTCAGATCACCAAGAATGGCTTCGGTGGTGCTTTCCTTGCCGAAGCGTTTCAACAGCCACGTTGCGAGACGGGGCGGTCTAGTTCGAGGCATTGAGACTCCTTTGCAGTCTTGACGAAATCTTGTTGGCCACATAACCAAGCGCCAGTACGAGAATCAGCATGAACACGAAATCAATAACCGCGAACTTTGGGAAGGACGTCCGGATAGCCGAATCGCGTGGAAACCACCACCAGCTGAAAGCGTACATCGACATGCTGAACGTGACCGCGGAAACCCATGCGAGTCCCCGGCGTTGCGGCCCGTAGAAGACAACGGAGAAAATGGTGACCACCATAGCAACGAGGCTGAAGAGATTGAAGTGGTCCATTCGGCCGGGAGAGTTGACCATTGCATTCGACAACATCGAAGAGCCTGCCGTGGTCAAACCCACTGCGACTCCCGCAAGCTTGCCGCTCCGTTTGCCGCAGGCGATCGCTTTGATGGCCTGACGCCAGTACCAAGCAGCCGTTCCTCCGTTACGATAGCGTTCAATAAGGTCGCCGATGATCGCGTCGTTGTGGGAATACCCGCCGAACTGCTCGAGGAGCCAGGTTGCGAGTCGCGGTGGCTCGTGGGGCTTCATGCCTTGCTCCCTTGCAAGCCTGGGAGATTCTTCCAAAGCTTGAGGAGAGTGCGTTGGGTGTCTCGAATTTCTTTCAAACCCGCAGAGGTGACCTTGAAGTATCGCTTGGCGCGGCCGCCGCGTGCGGCTGTGGGTTCCCCCATGCGTGAGGTTACCAGGCCGCGAATTTCGAGCCGCTCGAGCGCTGCATAGACACTGCCTACAGCGACGTCCTTGCCGCTGTGGGACTCAATCTCCAGAGAGATGGGCACGCCGTAGGCCTCGTCGCCGATCCGGATCAGCGCGAGCATGACCATCAGTTCGAAGTTGCTGATCTGCGTGGGGCTGCCCATTAATTCACGGAGTATGAATTAATCGGAGAGGCCTGTCAATATTGGCCGGAGCAGCCTGAAGGGCTGCGAGGATGGTTGGTCTCACAGGGCGGCTTTGCACAAATGCCGAACGGCGGCGGGTATCCGGCCAAGTCCAATTATCAACGTACAACAGTCAGCGGACATCCGACTATCGAGAAGAGGGCTTCCCCCTTAGTCGGATGTCCGCTGACTGTTGTACGTTGATAATTGGACTTGGCCGGATTGCTGTGAAACCAAGAGCGCCAGTCTGTTGTGCAAAGCCGTCCTGGCCATGCGGGGGCACCCTGAAGGGGTGCCACGATCCACACACTGGCGAGAAATCTCCAGCGAGTGCCCTCCTCACAGAATCCCGACAATGTCCGCATACACGCCCTCGTTCGCCGCGATCACAAACGACGACGTCGCCAAATCCCAGGGGCGTCCATCCTCAGCATTCCGGACAATCGCGCCCGCTTCCCGCGCCACGAAACACCCCGCCGCCACGTGAACCGATCCATACTCACGGCCGGGCTGCTTCGGTCCGCTGAACTGAACAGCGCCGGCCAGCTTGCCGCACGCCACATACGCGTACGCGAGACTCGACGGAAACTGCACCACGTACCACTTCCTCAGTAACAGCGCCCTTCTGACGACATCCGCTGCCTGCTCTGTCTTTCCATCGAACCAAACGGCGTTACTCGAATCGTCCACGCGAATCGGGAGGTCCTCATTCCCCCGCAGTAACCGGGCGCCCGACTGCCGGTCACTGTAGAGAACTTCTCCCGTCATCCCGACTCCTACGACTCCGACGCTCACCTCGCCATCTTCCACGAGTGCGATATTGGTGCAGTACAGAGGGATGTTTGAGGCGTAGTTTCGGGTGCCGCAGATGGGGTCCACCAGCCAGTACGGTTTCCCGTCCTGTGGGCTTCCACCCCGCTCTTCCCCGACGACCGGATAGTCCGGAAAGCCTCGAAGCAATTCCAATCGGATCGCATCTTCGCACGCGATATCCGCATCGGTGACCAGATCGATGCCGCCTTTTGACGTCACCGTCTGGGCGCCTCGCCGCGAATCGGCAATCTTCTGGGCCAGGCGCGCAGCACGAATTGCAATTTCTGTTTCAGGTCGCATGGGCAAAAAATCGCACTCTCCGTTGTTGTGAAGTAGGCGTTGACTCCTGAGGCTGATTCACGATTTCTCCCATCAGAGAAGGGCGATTGCGCCCATCAGGAGGCGCAAAGAAGAACCGAATTCCCCTCCAAAACCGCCGTTATCTCTATTGACCTGTTATTTCCAAGTAAAAATTTTGTCACAACAAATATTGCATCCCTCAGGGTTGACGTGACCTTTGAAAAGTGATTTTATCCGCCCAAGTACTAGCGACGACTGACGAAGGCACAAATTCACATCGCCAGATATCACCAATAGGGCAGTGCCTCGGCAGTCCACATTTTAGGGGGGGATCAAGTGAAAAGTTACGTCGGACGTATTGCGTCCGTAGCGACTGCGCTACTGACGCTTGCTCTCGCAGTCCCTGCATACAGCCAGGGACTCTACGCCACGGTGACGGGAACTGTTAACGATAGTTCCGGCGCCGTCATTCCTGGAGTCACGATCAAGGCAACCAATGTGGATACGGCAATTGTGTCGACAACGTTGACCAATGAAGCCGGTATCTACAATTACCGCGATCTGGTTCCCGGAAAATACACCATCAGCGCTTCCTTGCCAGGTTTCCAGACGAAGACTCTTACCGATGTCAATCTGGGCCAGAACGGTTCCTACCGATTCAACTTTGAAATGGTTGTTTCCGGTGTGAACACGCAGGTTGAAGTGAACGTCTCGGCCGACACGATTCTGTCGGCGCAGGGCGCGACCATCGGACAGGTGTTAAGTCAGGAGAAGGTTCAGGATCTCCCGATGGTTGGAAACAACGTTCTGGATCTGATTACGGTCATGGCGGGTGTCGAAAACGTTATCCCGACAAATCCGCCGAGTGCCGGAAACGCTTTCGGACGTGAGAACACGACCTTTGCCGGCGTCCGCGCCGACAACGTGATGATCGTCCGCGACGGCATCAACATGAACGACAATCGGAGCCCGAACGGGATTTACTCGATCCAGACCATTAACCCGGACCTGGTCGGTGAAATCCGTTTGATCCTGGCGCCCGTGGACGTCGAACTCGGCCGCGGCAACGGATCGATCCAATATACGACGCGTTCTGGAACCAACCGCTATACCGGTAGTGCGGTCTGGAGTTTCCGGAACACGGCGCTGGATCCGAACACGTGGTCCAACAATCGAAATCAGACCATTCCGACCTTTGCCGACGATGCGACCCGCGCGCTCGCGCAGCAGGGCAAGGCAGATCTCGCACTCGAGCCCAACTGGACGAATACGCAGCAGGGCACCGTCAGTTTCGGTGGTCCGATCATCCGCAACAAGACGTTCTTCTTCGGCTTGTTCGACATGAACTCCAACCATGTACGTTCGTTGGACAATTTCATCGTCTACACACCTTGCGCTCGCATGGGCATTTTGCGCTACTACAACAACTGGAACGCCACCAATGCTATCGGAACGGAAACTCTTACAGGCGCGAATCCCACGAGGCGCGCGGTGGATTTGAACGGTAACCCGATTGCTCCCAGTGGCCCGCCCACTCCCATTGCCGGTTATGACAACTCGCTGCAGTCCCGCAGCATCTTTGGACCGATGCAGTCCATGCCGACACAGGCCAACTGTTCGGATGCGGCGATTAATCAGACCACGCTCGTTCCCAACGGCGTCAGCGTTACCGGTTCCCTGGGGACCAACAACGGCGGCTGGGATGCCAACCGCCGGCAGATGGATCCTTCCGGGTACATTTCGCGGCAACTCGCATACACGCCGCTCCCCAACAACTATGAAGTCGGAGACGGATTGAACACTGCCGGCTTCCGCTGGCTGCGCAGGGCAAGAGGTATCGACAACCTTTTCGGTTCGGGCGAAGCCACGGGCATTCGAAAACAGTTCAATGTGAAGATCGACCACAACTTCACCAACAATCACAAGGCGAACGTCAACTGGAGTTACGAGCGCGTCACATCCGATGACGTGTTTCATGGGTATCCGGACGGCTTCAGCAACTCGAACTTCCGGCGCCCCCTCGTGATCACCGCAGGCTTTACATCGACGCTTTCTCCATCCTTGCTCAATGAGGCCCGTTTTGGTTACCGCCTGCAGGACCTCAACGTCGTCGCTCCGATGGCGCTACCCGAAGATCAGGATGCACTCGCCGCGCTGTTCCCGCAGCCGGTAAACGGAATTCGGGTCGTTCCGTTCTACGGCTTCGTCGCTCCTGGTGCAGGCATTTGCCCGGCCCATTACGGTTCGAGACCGCCGACGACCTCTCCGCCTTCCGGAACTGCTTCAGGCTGCAGTGTTTCTCCGACATCCAAAGGCAAGACTCCGACATGGACCTTCTCAGACACGATCAGCTGGAGTCATGGAAAGCACGCGTTCCGGTTCAACGGAGAATTGCGGCTGAACAGCAGCAAGACTGAGACCCCGGGAACCGTGGACTTTGTCGGTGTCAGTACCTATGCATCGGCGACTCTTGGCGCATTTGGTTCCACAGCGCCCGCCACGCAAGGTAGCGACGCCTTCTCGAACACGAACACCCGGCCTGCCAGCGATCCCAACAACCTGATAGGACTGGCAAACAATACCCGAACATCCGGGCACAATCTGATGAACTTCATGGCGGGCTCTCTCTCGGGCGTCGCAATGCAGTACTACATCGACAATCCGAACCTGACAAATCCCCCAACGACCGCGGACTGGAGCGACTTCCGGGACAACGAGTACATTACGACCAAGGTAATTCAAACGGAATTCAGTGCATGGGCGAAGGATGAGTGGAAAGTTACCCGAAACCTGACCCTCACGCCTGGTCTCCGTTGGGATTGGTCTGGTGTTCCTTACCTTGACAACGGAACCACTGTGGGATTGATCGGCGGAGGCTCAGCCGCCTTCGGTGTATCCGGTCGCGACTTTAATGGCTGGATGAATCCGGGCGTTCGGTCGGACATGACGACTTTCGAATTTGTCGGCCCGAACTCGCCGAATCCGAACAAGAACGCCTATCCAAACATCTGGCACAACTTCGGTCCGTCCTTTGCTTTTGCCTGGACACCCAAGTGGGGAGGCGAAGGTAAAACGACGATCCGTGGCGGCTATCAGATCACCTATTCGACGGGTTCGCCGCAGCCGGGAACCGGCCGCTTTTCGTCCTACTCACAGGCGTTGAGCGGCGCTCCGGGGCGGACGCTGACGGTCAATGCCAATTCGCAGAGCGGGATCTATCTGGATCTGTCAACCGCTGGCAACACGCTCAATCCGAATAACCTGAGCGTGGTGCTTCCGGTTCCCGCGACCGTGGCACCGTTGCAGCCCCAGGTAACCTCGGGACCGCGCAACCAAACGCTTTCTGCTTTCGACCCCAGCTATGACAACCCTTATGTTCAGAACCTGACACTGTCGATCACACGAAGCGTCAATCGGAACGTCACGGTTGACGTACGCTACATCGGCACACTGTCGAGGAAGAGCTACACAACGCAGGACCTCAACATCAACAACTTCCGCGATAACGGTCTCCTTGCAGCGCTGGATGCCGTCAGACGGGGTGATGATGCGAACACAGGCTTGCTCAATCAGATCTTCAACGGCGTCAACCTGTGTACGTCCAATACCAACGCGGCAGCCGGAAGTTGCGCACCTGGCACCTACGGCCCGATTAACGGCACAACCCAAACGGCGGCGGTTCAGATCCGATCCGGCGGACTTGCTGGAAACTCTCTGCAGCAACTCGCCGACGCGAACTACAACGCCCTCGCCGGGACGATCTCGAACTTCAACTACAACTGGGGCGCCGCGGGCAACGCGCACACGTGCGCGGTGAACTGCTCCCTGGCGGATCCAAACCCGAATAACAGCACTGTTGGCGCGGCACTGCGGTTGAATGGGTTCCCCGACAACTTCGTTGTCACGAACCCGCAATTCAGCACAGTCACGTACTACAACAACATGGGTTACAACAACTACCACTCGCTGCAGGGACAGGTGTCGATTCGCCCGATTCAAGGCATCAGCGGATCGGTCACCTACAACTGGAGTAAGAATCTGGGGTTGCCTGGAACCTTCTTCGATCCAACAAATCGGGCTCAGGACTACACCAACATCGGCAACAATCCTGGGCATTCCTTCCGATCCAACGGAACGTTCGAACTGCCCATGGGGCCGAACAAGCTGTTAATGGGCAACAGTTCGGGTTGGGTTGCGCGGGCTCTGGAACGGTGGCAATTGGGGTTGATTTATAACCTCAGCTCCGGCGCTCCGACCAGCATCACCGCCGCCAGTATGCTCTACGGCAACGGAGTTCCGGATGTCCGTCATCCGGTCGATTTCAATGCCATTAAGGGCGTCCGCTGGGGTATCCGCAATACTCCCACATCGCAGTTCCTCGAGGGCCGGTACTTCGACAATAACGATAGGTTTGTTATCGTTGATGATCCGCAGTGCGGCACTGTAACGACTCAGCAAAACCTGTATAGCGCGGCTGGTCCTACGGGCGCGCCTCGCTGTACGCTTAACGCCTTGGCGATGGTTGTTCCTGTAGGAACTCCGGATTCCGCGCCGGCATCCACCTACGGTGTGACTGGCGACAGCCGGAACGTCCAGATCGTCCTACAGAACGCACAGCCCGGGAAGAAGGGGAACCTCGGGAATAACACAGTCGTCGGTATGGGCACCTGGCGCTTTGACGCGAACCTCGGAAAGACTTTCCAGATTTCAGAATCCAAGAGTCTCCAGGTTCGTTTCGATGCTCTGAACGTCCTGAACCACCCGCAGCCGGGCAACCCGAGCCTGAACATCAACTCCGCAAATAGCCCGTTCGGGCAGATCACCACAAAGACCCAGACTCGAACGATGCAGGGCCAGCTCCGGTTCGCGTTCTAAACCGCAGCTTCTCCTAAAACAAAGGCCGCCAGAAATGGCGGCCTTTGCTTTTTGTTCAATTTGAATTGGTGGCAGTCCAATCTAAGATTTCGACTCCAACCTCCAATGCAGGACTTTCCGATTTCCAATCTTCAGTAGTTGTCCTTGTCCACCTTCAATTCGTTGTTCACTTCGAAAACGCCGGACACGCCGCGCGCATAAGTGTAGGCGACCTGCTTGTCCATCTCATTCGCAACGTAGCCCTTCAGCCAGACACGCCCGTTCTTCACGATAATGTGAATCGGCGGCACCGCAAGCGTGGCATATCGGAACAGCGATCCTTCGTATTTGAAGATTGCGCGGTACATGGCGATACGGATTGCATCGTCGGAGGGTAACAGCGGGAGCACTTCGATCTCGTTGTTGACCTTCGATACGCCTTCCACCTTTTTCGCGCGATACTCGGCATCCGACTTTGTTGTGTCGCGAGTAACTTGCCCCTGAAGCGTCACTGTCCCGTCGGGAAGAACCGTGCCTTCGAGCCAGTCAAACACTCCGTAGTAGGGCATCATCACGAGGCGGTGCCGGATTTCCTCGGTGATGCGCGGCACAGTGCCGGACTCCCCAGCCTGGGCTTCTTTGCTCTGTATCGGGTTTCCTCGCTGGGATGCCGCGATGACCCTGTTCTGTGCCGGAACCATCCACAAAAACACCAACGCGATCAGACAGGTAATTTGTACTCTCATCTCAACAATCCCCCTTCATGTCTATCCTTAGATAGATCAGCACGTAACGGGCCTTTCATTGAAAAGACGCAATTACGAAATCCCCAAAGATAGATCCGTATCGCCGGAGATACTCACACGCGACTCAAGCTCTGAGGAACTTGCGAAAAAGTAAGGCAGATTCGACTTGTACTCGTGGCCGGGGAATTGCCTTGCCTGCGGGCGTTCACTGCAAAAAAAGAAAGGATCAGTACATGACAAAAGAGAAATACGTCAGGTCTGCGGGCACAGGATTTGTCGTCATTCGCCTGCGTGCAGAAGGAAATCGGAATTCCGATGCGCGCACTCTGGAAGAGCATGCAAAGCACAGCGGATTGCCGGGGATCGCGGTCACTCTCGAGAAGCTGGGCAATCCGAAATCGGAGCGCCTGATCCGGGTGGCCTCTCCGGAGAAAATCGTCGAGCTGGAGCGTCGGGCGGCGCAAACGGAGTTCCCTCCGCTGCACAGCCTCACTCAATATTGGAAGATCGACTTCCGCGATCGAAATCATGAAGAGATCGAGACGGCGTTGGCACTGCTTCACAGGACTCGAGAAGTCGAAATGGCCGAAGAAGAGCTGCTCGCGGTTCCGGCGCTGGTTACTCCGGGAGACGATGACTTCAACACGATGCAGGGGTACCAGGATGCTGCGCCCGCCGGTATTGACGCGCGATGGATGTGGACACAGACCGATGGCGAAGGCGCAGGCGTCGCCGTTGTCGATATCGAAGGCGGATGGCGCGTCGCGCATGAAGACCTCACCGGCAAAACACCGACGCTGATACATGGCGCGCAGAGCACACTTCTGGACTGGGTGAATCACGGTACCGCGGTGCTTGGTGAGATCGTCGCATCGGACAATATGGTCGGCGTCGTGGGAACCGCGCCGGCAATCACGTCGGTGCGGATGTCATCGATTTACGACGCGGCCCAGACACAACACGCTGACGACGCGCTTGCCGCCGCGATCCTTGCAATGACCGCCGGCGAGATCATGCTCATCGAATTGCAGTTCGGTTTCCGGCCGATCGAAACTCTGGACGCATCGCTGGATCTCATCCGGCTCGCGGCGGCGCAGGGTATTCTCGTTGTGGAAGCAGCCGGCAATGGCAACTACGATCTCGATGCGTGGACCACGGCCGGTGGACTTCATCGACTGAACCGCACATCCGCGGACTTCGTCGATTCCGGCGCGCTGATGGTTGGCGCCTGCGTTTCCGCTGTTCCACACGAACGTTGGCAGTACTCGAACTTCGGAACCCGAATCGACTGCTTCGCATGGGGTGAGAACGTTACCACGTGCGGCTACGGCGATCTCGATAACGGCGGCGGCGATCCCAACAAGGAATACACCGACTCCTTCCAGGGAACCAGCAGCGCCTCGCCCATCATTGTCAGCGCGGCAGCCCTTGTGCAGGCGAGGCATAAGGCAGTCGCGGGAACATTCCTCTCACCGACGCAGATGAGAACGATCCTGTCGAACCCGGCGACCGGAACCGCGCAGGGCACAACCGTCGCCGGTGCGATTGGTGTCATGCCGAATCTCGCGGCGATTGTTCCGTCGCTGGGACTTGTTCCCGACATCTATCTTCGAGACTCGGTTGGCGACACGGGCGCGATCCCTTATACGGGCAGCATCTCAACCAGCCCGGACGTGATCGTTCGTCCCGACGAAGTGGCGGATCCGCAGGCGAGCTACGGTGAAGGCAGCGGGACCGAGGGCTCATCGACGCTCGGCTATGAAGTCGAATCAGGACAGGACAAT
>Ga0068859_100006973_pt1 | contig 11470 bp, 10 predicted proteins | sample KBSSwiS22_FD_66585 | JGI IMG/M metagenome (GOLD analysis project Ga0068859, IMG submission 66585) | Switchgrass rhizosphere microbial communities from Kellogg Biological Station, Michigan, USA - KBS Switchgrass S2-2 | ecosystem: Host-associated > Plants > Roots > Rhizosphere > Soil ... | reverse complement strand
ACGTTGTTGAGGATCGAGTGCGTCAGCCCGGTCGAGCGGCGCTGAAGGCCCAGCGTCAGATGGCGCACGCGCGGGGACAGCGGGAAGAACGGAGGCTCACTTCCGTCGTCGAACGTCGCCAGAGTGACGTCCCATCCGTGATCGGCCCAATAGTTGGACAGCGTGGCGCACACACGCTCGGCGCCTCCGCACTGCAGAGACGAGATGAAGAAGAGAAGCTTCACGGCCGGAGCGGGATGCTAACACGCCGTGGCGTCTACAATGCGCGCGCCGGAGGGATCGGAACCGATGTGCGGATTCGCGGGGGCCTTCGATCCGGACACCGAGGCCGCCGCGTGGACCGCGCGCCTGGGCGCCATGGCGGCCGCGCTGCGGCACCGCGGGCCCGACGACGAAGGGCTCTGGCACGATGCGAAGGCGGGCGTCGGCCTCGCGTTCCGCCGCCTCGCGATCGTCGATCTCTCCGCGGCCGGCCACCAGCCCATGGTGTCCGCGAGCGGGCGCTACGTCATCGCCTACAACGGCGAGGTCTACAACTTCCGCGCGCTTTCGGCCGAGCTTTCCGCGGCCGGAGCCGTCTTTCGCGGTCACAGCGACACGGAGGTGATGCTCGCCGCCTTCGAGGCGTGGGGCATCAAGAACGCGCTGACCCGATTCGTCGGCATGTTCGCCTGCGCCGTGTGGGACACGAACCTCCGGCAGCTGCACCTGGTGCGCGACCGGATGGGGATCAAGCCGCTCTACTGGGGCTGGTCCCGCGGCGTTCTCCTGTTCGGCTCCGAGCTGACCGCCCTGCGCCGCCATCCGGCTTTCGAAGCGCGTCTCGACCGGGACGCGGTCGCGAGCTTCCTGCGCTTCAACTACGTTCCCGCTCCGCACGCCATCTTCGAGGGATTCCACAAGCTCGAGCCGGGGTGCATCCGCACGTTCGACCTGGCGGCCGGGGCCAAGGGGGGCGAAGGCCGTCTCGAGGCGTTCTGGACGTTGGCGGAGGTCGCACGCCAAGGAATGGCGAGCCCGTTTACCGGGGACGACCGCGAGGCGATCGACGAGCTGGAGCGGCGTCTCACGGAATCGGTGGTCTTGCGGATGATCGCCGACGTGCCGCTCGGCGCGTTCCTGTCCGGAGGGGTCGACTCGTCGCTGGTCGTCGCGCTCATGCAGTCCAGCTCGTCGTCCAAGGTGCGCACGTTCACCGTCGGCTTCGAGGAGAAGGAGTACGACGAGTCGCCTTCGGCGCGTGAGATCGCCGCACGCCTCGGCACCGAGCACACCGAGCGCATCGTGACCGCCGGCGAGGCGAAGGCCACGGTCCCGAGAATCGCCGCGCTCTTCGACGAGCCGTTCGCGGACTCGTCCCAGGTCCCGACGCTCCTGGTGTCCGAGCTGGCGCGAGCCCACGTGACGGTGAGCCTCTCCGGAGACGGCGGAGACGAGCTGTTCGCGGGCTACAAGCGCTATGCGCTCTTCGAGGCTCTCCGGCGGACCGTGGGGCGCGTGCCGCAGGGCGCGCGGCGGACGCTGGCCTCGGTGCTCACGCGTATCCCGGTCGGCCCCGCGAACCGGTTGTTCGCGTTCGCCGACCCGTGGCTGAAGCAGTACGGGAGCGGGGCCGCGGCCGGCGACAAGCTCAGGAAGCTCGGGGAGCTGTTGGCGCTTCCGGACGACCAGGCCCTCTACGTTCAGCTCCTGTCGCACTGGAAGGAGCCGGGCAAGCTCGTCGCGGGCGCCACGGAGCGCCCGCGGCTGGCGGACGTGGCCCCTCGTCCGGCCGCGTTTTCGGATTCGATCCAGCCGCTGATGTTCGACGACATGCTCGCCTATCTTCCCGACGACATCCTGGTCAAGGTGGATCGGACGAGCATGAGCGTCGGGCTGGAGGCGCGGGTGCCGATTCTCGACCACCGGGTCGTCGAGCTCGCGTGGAGCCTGCCGCGAGCCTTCAAGGTTCGAAACGGCGAGGCCAAGTGGGCGCTCAAGCAGGTTCTCGCGCGCCACCTGCCGCCCGAGCTGACCGATCGGCCCAAGATGGGATTCGGCTTGCCGATCGACGTGTGGCTGCGCGGCCCGCTGCGGACCTGGGCCGAGGATCTGTTGTCCGAGTCACGGTTGAAGCGCGACGGACTGCTCGACCCCGCCCCCATCCTCTCCAAGTGGCGCGAGCACCAGACCGGAAAGCGGAACTGGCACTACTACCTCTGGGACGTCTTGGTGCTCCAGGCCTGGCGGGACGCTCACGCCGTCTGAGCGCGGCGCGTTTCCTGCCGGACCGCGCGCCGGCACAGGAACAGCAAGACGGCCGCGGCCACGGTGTAGACGATCGCGGTCGACAGGGCGATGCCGGGCAGCCCCATGAATCGGAGCAGGACCCAGTCCCCGGCCACGTTGAGGACGAAGTTCAGCCCCGACACCAGCAGGATCACACGGTCCCGCCCCATCGCGTTGAGGCAGCGCGCCGCCACGATGCCCGCGACGAAGCCGGGGATCTGCAGCGCGTAGTAGGACTGGATCTGGGCGACGCGAGACGTATCGGCGGCGACGAACGAGCCGTGCTCGAACAGCAGTCGCACGAGAGGGCGCGAGAGCAAGGCGAGCGGGACCGCGATCGCGACCCCGGCGGCGGTGAGGCGAATCGCATGACGCTTCAGCGAAGCGCCCATCTCGCTGAACCGGCGCGAGGCGACGAACGTCGCGTAGTGCGGAAGCGTCGCCGTTCCCAGGGCCAGCCCCGCGAGCCCGAGAAGAGCGGCCGGGATCTTCGCGCCGTAGCCGAGCGACGCCACGCTCCCCGCCCCCGCCGCGGCCGCGAACGCCTGGTCGACGACGGTATTGGCCGACATGAAGATCCCCCCGACGAGGAGGAGTCCGAACCCGCGAAGGAGCGCCAGGTCTTGCGAGCCCAGTCCTGCGATCGCGGGACGGACGCCCAGACCCGAGCGCCGGACCAGCAGGCCCGAGACGACCGCCTCGAGGATCGCGCCGGCCAGCACGCCGGCGACGAGCGCTTCGACGCCCCACGCCGGGGAGAGGACGAAGATCGCGGCCAGGGTCGCCAGCGGCGGGATCGACGACACGATCGCCGCCTGCGCGTAGCTCTGCCTTGCATACAGCGCCGCGGTGAACATCCCCGCCGTCCCATCGAGCACGACGAACGGCGCGAGCAAGACGATGAGCTGTCGGGTCAGCTCGCGCTTGTCCGGCGGAAATGCGTGGCCCAGAAGCTGCGCGACCGGGCCCGCGGCGAGGGCCAAAGCCCCCGCGAGAACGGCCAGGAAGACGAGGTAGACCGCCATCGCCCGCCGCAGCGCTCCGCGCGCGCCTTGCGGACCCGCGCGCGCTTCCTCTTCGAGAAACCGCGGCACGAAGGCCGAAAAGAACGCGCTCCGGAACGAGCCGGCGATGAAGACCGGGAGCGCGAACGCCAGGAGGAATGCTTCCAGAGAATCGCCGGTGCCGAACCGGTGCGCGACGGCCAGGTCCTTGACGGCCGCCGCCACGCGCACGGAGGCCGCCCCGATTCCGACCGTCCCAATGGCGCCCAGCAGGCCGTTGCCGAGCCGGCGCCGGATCGCGTCCCTCAATCGCGCACCACGACGTGGTTGAGGCTCGTCCTGGCCACCTCGCGATAGCCGGCCTCGCGCACGAGACGCAGCGCGTCCCCGCCGGCCTGGGCGACCCATCGCGGCTGATGCTCGAGGACGATCAAGCGCGGTTGCGATGCGCTCGGGACGTCTTCGAAGTAGCGCCGGAGCACGCGATACTCCATCCCCTCGACGTCGAGCTTCATGCCGGCGACGCGACCGATCCCGTGCTCGGCCAGGACCGCGGCCAGCGTGCGGCAGCGGACTTCGATGGTCTCGTCGCCCCCGATCAGCAGCGAGTTGCCTCCGAGGTTACCCGTGGTGTTCCGCGCCAGGAGCGCCGTCCCGTCGGTATCCGAAACCGCGACACACGCGGTGTCGACCGGCAGCCCGGGATTGCGCCGGACGTTGCCCGTCAGCCGCTCGTGGTTACGCGGGTCCGCCTCGATCGCCAGGACCCGGCCGCCGGGAGCGACGCGCCGCGCGGCCAGGAGCGCATAGAAGCCGATGTGCGAGCCCACGTCCACGAAGACGTCGCCGGGCTGGAGCGCCGGAAGCAGCCGGTCCAGCTCCTTGCGGTCGTACAGGTGGGGGAAAAACAGCAGGCTGCCGTCGATGTTCTCGGAAGGGTCGAGCTCCATCACGACGCCGCGCACGTCGACCACGGCGCGCGGGCGCGCCCGCCGGGCGTAGAAGTCGCGGATGACGTTGCCGATGATCCCGGCCCCCCGGACGGGGGGAAGCAGGCGCGCCGACGCGCGGAGCAGGCGGAGCTCCGCGCTCAAGCTCGGCCCCGGCCCCGGCGCCGGCCGCGGTCGATCGCCCAGGCCGCCCATCCCGCGGGGGCTCCGATCCACCAGAGCCAGCGCGCGCCGCGGTGCGTCAGCGCGCGCCGCTGCGCGGCGGACGTGACCCCGGCGTGACGCGAGAAGCGCACGTAGTGGGCCGCGGCCGCGAGAAAGACCGCCGGCGCGGACCGGAAGTACTCGAGGTGCTCGTCCAGGACGATGCGGTGCTGGAGCATGCTTCCCCACGCGTTACGGGCCGGATCTCCCGACGAACCCAACGATCCCTGCCCCGGATCCAGATGATAGATGCGCAGCGGCTCGTCCACGTAGCGCGCGATGTGGTTCAGGGCGATCCGGTCCCACACCACGCTTTCGGGAATGTAGGTCCGCTCCGGCTGTTCCGGAAACGGCACGGCGCGCATGAGGTCGGCGCGGACGGCACCCCACAGCTCCGCGCGCACGCGCCAGAGGTAACGCGAGTCCAGCCCGCGCGCGTCGACGACCGGCGCGGGGAACGGGTCTCCCAGGCGACGGCCGGAGGTGTCGGCGCAACGGCACACGATCGCGTGGTAGCCCGGGCGCCGGTCCTCCGGGATCGAGCGCCAGTGAAAGGCGAACCGCTCGAGCGCCGTCGGGATGCAGGCATCGTCGGAATCGAGCGTGATGATCAGCTCCCCCCGCGCCGCCTCGACACCCCGATTCAACGCGACGTGCTTGCCGCGATTGTCCTGCCGGCGATACACGATCGGGAACGCGGCGCGCGCCGCCCACGCTTCGACGAGTGACGCCGTCTCGTCCTTGGACCCGTCGTCCACGACCACCCACTCGAACGCGTCGAACGTCTGCGCGCTCAGGCTCTCCCAGACGCGATGGAGCGTATGCGCCCGGTTGAACGTCGGCGTGATCACCGTGAACATCGGGTTCACGCGGCCCTCACGGCGCGGGCTCCGCCGCGAGGGCGTCGATCCGTCCCCGGAGCGCCGCGACCCGGGCCGGGTCCACGCTCCGCAGCGCCGCATCGTAGGGCGAGGTCGGGACCTCGCCGGGCCGGAGGCTCAGCGCGGCGGCCTCGTCCAGCAGGCTTCGCGCTTGCGCGACACCGCGCGAGCCGTCCTCGACCAGCACGGCTTCGGCAAGGCACAGCCGCGGGGACGCCGCGCGGGGCTCGACGTCCAACGCTCGCGCCGCGGCGCGGCGGGCCTCCGCGCCGTCTCCCGTCTGCAAGAGGAAACGTGCCTCCTCGAGAGGGATCGTCGCGTCGGTGCGTGCGAGACGGAACGCCGCGTCGTACTCCGCGACCGCGCGCGCGCACGTGGCGACGAACCGGAGCCCGGCGAGACAGCTCGTCGCCTCGACGCGGGCCGCCTCCTTCGCGTAAAAGGCGTCGTTCGGCTGGAGGCGGCGCGCGTGCTCGGCCGCCTCGCGCGCCGCGGCATAGTCTTCGATCCGGAGCGCGCGCGGGTCGCCCGCGTGATGCTCCGCCAGCCGCGCCCAGGCGTCCGGCAGCATCGGGTTCCAGGAGATGGCCTCCCGAAGGCGGTGAAGCTGCGCGTCGTCGAGGCGGCCGCGCGGCACGGTGCCGAGCGTGTGCCACGCCAGGAAGCCGGCGAGCTCGCCCACACCGAGCGCCAAGACGAGCAGAAGGGCGAACACGGCCCCGGCGAGCGTGCGGCGGCGGACGCTCCCCGGTTCCCGCGGCCGGGCGAGAAGCAGTCCCACGAGCGCAGCGCCCAGCATCGTGAGCGCAGGCCGGGTCGAAAGATCGTCGACGAGCGCCTGCGCCGCCAGCGCCAGGAGCGCCGCGACCGCGCCGCGCTCGACGCCCGCCAGCGCGTGCCTTCTCCGGAACAGCTCCGTCACACCGAGCGCCGCCGCGGCCAGCGCGGCCAGCGCCGCGGGGAACCCGAACTCCGCCACCGCGCGCAGCGCGTCGGAGTGCGGCGTCCGGAATCCGCGCTCGTAGCGGAGCGGGGCGTCGGCCAAAGGGAAGTTCATGTTGGGCGCGGCCGCCGCGAACTGTCCGGGCCCCGTCCCCAGCCACGGCGAGCGGAGCGCGGCGCGCAGCACCGCGCCCCAGATGCGCGTCCGGTGAAACCGGTAGGGATCGTCGTCGGTTCGAAAGCGGAACACCGCGCCGGCCGCCGCGACGAGCACGACCACCAGGGTCCCGGCCAGCAGCACGCGTCGCGCGCGCGCATTCCGCCGGCTCCAGCCGGATGCGGCGAGGGCGACGGCCCCGACCAGAAGCCCCAGCGCCGCACCGCGAGAGCCGGAGACGAAAAGACCCGCCAGAGCCGCCGCGACCGCCGCGCCGTAGGCGACGCGCACGCGCGGCCCCGTGCGATCGGACAGGACGCCCGCGAGGAGCAGCACCGCCGCCGCCAGCCACGCCGCGAGGTGATTGGGGTTCAAGAAAGTGGAAGCGGGGCGGGGACTCCCTCGGAGCCTCTCGGCCACGGCGCCGATCCCGTGAGCGGCCGCAATGACGGCGACCACCGGCGGGAGGAAGTGCGACACCGCAAGCCGGTTCCCGGCCGCGAGCCAGACGATCGACGCGAACGCGGCCAGCTCGACCATCACGAGCCAGGCGGCATAGGCGTACGGCGCCCGCATCGCGCCGGCCGCCACGCATGCCGCGAAGACGAGCCACGCCGCGGCCGGGCGGAAGGACGGTGCTTCCGATTCGCCCGGGAAGACGGCGACGAACATCGCCATCGCGATGGCGACCATGAGGTGCGTCGCGAGCAGGCTGGGTGCCGCGGCGCCGCCCTCCCCCCAGGTCGCCACGACGACGACCGCGCAGACGGCCGCGGCGCGCAGAGCGCCCTTCACCGCGGCGCGCCGGCGCTCGCCTTGCGGAGCGCGTCGGCCAACACGTCGCGTTGGGTCGCATACTCGGCTTTCAGTGGGTACAGCCGCGACGCTTCGACGAGGTCGGCGTAGGCGCCGGGCGCGTCGCCCGTTACGCTCCGCGCCTGGGCGCGCGACCAACGCGCCGAAGCCCGCGCGGGCGCCGCGCGAACCGCGCGCTCGGCGGCCGCCAGCGCCGCGGCCGGCTCGCTCGGCGTCGCGGCCAGGGCGGCCCCCGCGGAAAACTGCGGCGGATCCGCGTCCCACGGAGCGATCCGCCCGGCGCGGCGCGCGAGAGCCTGAGCACGGGCGTGATCGGCGGAAGCGGCCGCCTCGTGAGCCTGAAACAACGCTTCACGCGCGAGACCGCTGGCGGCGGCGGCGAGGCACACCGTGACCGCGAGCGCGGTCCATCCGATCCGGACCGGGAGCCCGGATCGCGCGCCCGGCGCCGGGCGGGCGAGCAGCCCCCGCCCGACGGCGGCTATCAGGAGGAGCGAAGGGAGGAACGCCGTGAAGTCCACGAGATTGTGAATCGCGAATGCGGCGAGACCGACCGCAAGCCCCGAGCCGAAGGTCTGCGCCGCTTTGTCCAAGGCGACGAGCGGCGACAGGAAGATCCAGAAGAACAAGGCCGACAGCGCGAGACCCGCGGGCACGCCCCATTCCGCGATGAGCTCCGCGGGAAGGTCATGGGCATGCCGCGACTCGTTGTCCCCCGCGCGGCGATACTGCGGAAAAGCCTCCGCGTACCCGCCGGGACCGACACCGGTCAACGGATGGTCGTCCGCCTCCTCGAGCGCGATGCGCACGTTCCCCGCGCGGAGCCGCCACGGGCTGTCGGCACGCCCCGGCGCGAAGACCGCGTCGGGGCGGACGACACCGGCGCCGACGACGGCGATCGCAATCGCCGCGAGCGCTCCGGTCACGATCCGCCGGGAGACGCGGCCGCGTAGCGAAGCCAGCGCCAGCGCCGCGGCAAGCGCCGCCATCGCCGTGACGGATCGCGTCGCGATGAGACCGGCCGTGCCGACGGCGGCGGCCGCAAGGCCCAACGCGCGGAGCCGCCCGGTCTTGCCGAGCGCCCACGCCGCGACCGGCGGGATCGTCATCGCCAGAAAGCAGCCCAGCGCGGCCGGCGTCGCAAATCCCCCGTACGGCCGCCCCTGCTCGAGCCGGTTCAACACGGCGGGGTCCACGCCGCCGGGATCGGCCGCTTGCAGGAGCGACGCAGACCCCGCCAGACCCCAGACGGTTTCGTACAACGCGCGTCCGCCCGAAAACGCCGCGAACGCCACGTACAGCCCCGCCAGGCGATCGGGGGCGAGCGCCGAGGCCGCGGCGGCGGCCCCCGCGAACCCCGCGACGAAGAAGACCGCCGTGGGCTCGACCGCCTCGCCGGGTGCCAGCGCGCACCGCGAGATCAACAACGCCGGCGGAAGGCCCATCACAATCCAGATCCGCGCGGGCGACGCGGCCGAGGCTCCGCTCGTCACCGCGACGGCGAGGGCGACGAAGAACGCAGCCGCGGCCAGACCCAGACCGCGGACCTCCGGGGGCGCGATCACGCACACCAGAAGGAGCGCGGCGAGGGCGAGGCCGGCCGGCCCCAGGGAGGACGCTTTCACTCGGGGCGAATCTTATTGCGACTGGCCGGTCTGTCCAAGACGCTTCTGGATCGACGCGATCGTCCCCTTCGGGCGCTGGATCTCCGGAAGGGTCTGCGCGTACGCGAGCGCCTGCGTCAAGACGTCGCGCGCCGCCGCCGCGTCCCCCTTTTTCTCGAGAATCGTGGCGCGCGCCGAGAGCACCGTGATCTTGCGCGGTCCGTAGACCTTGGCGAGAGCACGGTCGGACGCCGCGAGGGCGTCGTCGTAGCGCTTCATCTCGCGGTAGACCGCCGCGAGGCGGGCCGGCGGGTTGTAATCGTTGGGGAGCTCGCGCTCCGACGCCTGGATGGTTGCGAGCACGCGCTCGGGGGCCGCCGCGCGGGTCGCCGCTGCGACGCGGTATCCGTCAAGCGCGGCGCGCTCTTCGGCGGTCTTGGCGCCCTTCGCCTGGGCGTCGAGCCAGTCCAGCCATTGGACCGCGACGGCCTTTCCGCCGGGCTCGTCGTTCTGGCGATCGCGCGCGTCGACGAGGATGCTGTACAGCCCCGCGCGGTCGTCGTCGAGAACGCCCGGGTCGTCCACCCCGTCCTTGGTCGCCGTTTCCAGCCGGTCGAGCGCGGACTTCCGCCACGGTGCGTCTTCGGGGGCCGACAGGGCGCAATCGAGACCGATCCCCGCGACGTTGGCCTTGACGCCTCCCGGCGGCAGCGTCGGCAGCAGCTCGAGCGCACGCGTGGCGCACTGTTCGTGCTTGCCGTCCGACGAGAGGGTGATCAGCTCGGCATCCGCGGTCTTCGGCTCGGCCGTGGACGGGGTGCCCGTGCGGGCGATGGCCTGCTCGGCCTCGCCGAAGCGGCGGACCAGCTCGGCCGCGTCGACCGCCCCGATCCAGCGGTAGCTGACCGTTTCGGTCTTCGGGTCCAGGACCTCGAACGTGGGAACGGCCTCCCACGGGAACTTACCGAGGAACTCTTCGTTCTTCGCGTCTTCCGTGTCGATCGAGAGCCAGACGAACCGCCCGGCGTGCTTCGCAAGCGCGGCGTCGGTCAGAACCGTCGCGCGCATGAAGCGGCAGGAGTGTCACCAGGGAGCCCAGACTTCGACGAAGACCGGAAGGTTCGCCGCGCGCGCCGTCGCCAGCGCCTTGGGATAGTCGTTCTCGATGAACGGAAGGACGATCGCGTGTCCCGCCGCCTTCGGCTTGGGATTTGCGGCGCATCCGGCCAAGCCCGCGACGGCCAGAGCCAGGCACGCAGCGCCCGTCAATCGTGTGGACATGCGGCTTCGAACCGGCCTAAGCTCGGCGACGATCGTGGGCCTTGCCACGCCACTCCATGGAGGAAAAGTCATGACTCGATTCCGCGCATTGTTGACCTCGAAAGCTGCGATCGCCGCCATCATCGTACTCGTCGGCATCGCCGTCTACCTCGTCAGCCTGCCGAAAGCCGACGCCGGCGGCGGGCTCGTTTGCACTTACTACTCGAGCGGCAACTACAAGACCGTCGTCGGAGCCCGCGGCAACGGCTGCTGCGGCTCCGTCATCAACTGGGGCGTCGTGACCGCCTACAAGAAGTGCCAGACCCTGTACTGCACCGATCAGATCTGTCCGAACTAGCTTTCAGTCCCTGGACGGCGGCCGGCCTACGGCTGCCGTCCGCAACCTCGTGTCGATCCCCTCACTGCACCGCGACGCTGGTCCCCGCGGTTTGAATCGGAAGCTCCTGCCCGCCGGTCCCCCACGCTTTGGCTTGCCCGACGATCACCCGCGTCGTTCCCGCGCCGATGCCGCGCAAACGGACACGGCACAACAGACCCGCACCGCGAGCCCCTTGGCCGCGATCCACCCGTCCGGCGGCCACGGCGACGTCTCCCGGACGGCTTCGTCCATCGGTGAAAAATACGATGCTGCTCCCGCCTTGTGTGAGGAAATCGCCGGGGGTCCCGTCGACGAATTCCACGATCGCGGGGTCGAAGCTCAGGTGGAACGGCGCGTCGACCACCGCCGTGTCCGACGACGCGATCACGTCCATCGTGACGATCCCCCCGGCCGGGATCGCCGGAGAGGAGGCCACGACCGAGAGCGTCAAGGGCCCGTTGGGCGGGGACGGGCGGTCTTCTTGGGGGGCCGGTGGCGCCGCTTCGGGGGCGGCGGGCGCGGACGGGGTCGGCGCCGGGGGGACCGCGGCCCGGATCGCCTCCGGGGGCGCGGACACGGCCTGCTGCGGCGTGAAGACGAATACGGAATCCGTGGCGCTCGGCGGCCCGTCGGCCGCGGGCTTCCCGCTTCCGGCCGGCGTGCCCGCGGATGGCGTCGCGGTTTGCGGCCCCGCCGCGGCTCCGCCTTGCGTGCCCGGGCCCGGTAACGGGGGGGCCTGCGGCGGTGGTGACGAGGCGGGGGCCTTGGCGGGAGCCGGCAGAGGGCGCGGCACTTCAACGTGCGAGGCACAGCTCGCCAGGGCGATCGACGTGATCACGGCGACGGCCGCCCGCGTCCAGGTCATGGATAAGAGATTGCGGTACCGCTGGAAAAGGTCACGCCGAGCCCGGTCGGGGTGGTCTCGGCGTTTTCGATCGCGATCGGCGTCGGCGTGAAGCTCTGGCCCGCCGCCCGGCTGAAGGCGAGCGTCAACGCGACGTGCTC
>Ga0068859_100006970_pt1 | contig 11471 bp, 10 predicted proteins | sample KBSSwiS22_FD_66585 | JGI IMG/M metagenome (GOLD analysis project Ga0068859, IMG submission 66585) | Switchgrass rhizosphere microbial communities from Kellogg Biological Station, Michigan, USA - KBS Switchgrass S2-2 | ecosystem: Host-associated > Plants > Roots > Rhizosphere > Soil ... | reverse complement strand
CGAAGCCGCGCTCGGAGCGAAGATCGAAGTCCCCACCGTCGAAGGAAAAGCACAGCTCAAGATCCCGGCGGGAACCGAATCGGGTCAGAAGTTTCGATTGCGTGAGCGCGGATTCCCGAGTCTGCGCAACCCGAATCTCCGCGGAGACGAGTTCATCGAGGTAAAGATCATTTTGCCGAAAGTCATCTCCGAAGAGACGAAGACGCTGTTGCGTGAGTTTGAAAAATTGAATCCGGAAAGTCCGCGAAAGACGATGGGATTGGATTAGAGAAGGTAGTTCGTGATGAAAGAGATCGACAACCGGAGAAAGCAGATGATCGGATATCTGATCTGCTTTTTTGGATTCGGGCTCACTGTCTGGGCCTTCTATCCCGGCATGCTTTCATCCGATTCGATCGCTAGTCTCGGCGAAGGCCGGAGCGGAATCATCTACGATCAAAATTCTCCCGTGATGTCCTTCCTGCTCGGCACACTTGATCGGATAATTTCGGGCACGGGATTGATGCTGATACTTCAGGCGTCTGTATTTTGGACCGCGATCGCATTACTCTGGCGGGCCGTCTATAAACGATCATTCGTCGCCGGATTGGCGATCGTCCTGTTTCCGTTCCTGCCGCAGATACTCTCTCAGATCCCGGCGATCTGGAAGGATGTCGGGATGGCGATCGCACTTTTGATGTCGGTCGCACTCGTGTTTTTCGCGAAGAAGACGGGAAGCAGAGCGGCACTTCTCCTCTCACCTATATTTCTCTTTTACGGTTTTGCAGCGAGACTGAATTCCCTGCCGGCCGTTCTGCCGATCGCGATCTGGAGCGGCTTCGTCGCCGCCGCGCTCTTTCAGATGCGAGGCGGTTATACTCCGGCGGCTGTCGGCGTCGCATACTTCGTTGTGATGTTCGGCGTCGTCCAGGTTTTTAATATCGCAATCACCGAGGGCCGCACTTCATATCCGTTTCAATTTGTCTTGCTGCACGATCTCGCGGCGATCTCAGTATCGTCGAACGCGGCGCAGTTTCCGGATTACATTACAAGTCGAGAGGGTTTTTCGATGGACACCGTGAAAGCGAAGTACACGACGGCTTCGATCGGCGGGCTCGTCTACGTTGATCCGGATCATCCGAATGTTGTTCCCGCTCTCGCCGTCACTGAAGACGCAGCTCAGATGCGCGAGCTTCGATCGACGTGGTGGAATGCTGTCACATCTCATCCGATGATGTACTTGGCCCATCGTCTGAAAGTATTCGCTCAACTGATCGGACTTTCGCGGTCGGTGACGAATCAATACTGCGACACGAGCTACAATCCGCCCGAGTTTTCGATCGTCGAGAATCCTGCCGGAAATTTCCTGACGAATTATTTCGGACTTTTCCGACGTCCGTTGATGCAGACTTTTTTCTTCCGGGGATTCTTGTGGCTGTTGGCGTGCGCATACTTTGGATATGTCGCGCTGAAGTCGAGGCTGCGACGCGATTGGGATTTTGTTTTCGTCCTGGCGGCAAGCGCGCTTTTGTACACAGCGGCATATTTTGTTACCGCACCGGCCGCAGATTTTCGATACATTTTCTGGCCGGCGATCGCGTCCGGCATTGCGATAATTTTTGGAGTCTTTCTTTTGCGGGAGGAGAAGGCCATTCCGGCCGCAGAAGCTTGAAATGAAACGAAAGGTTAAAACATATACGATCAGCGCCGTCGCGGAACTCTACGACATCCATCCGCAAACTCTTCGCTTGTACGAACGCGAAGGATTGCTCAAGCCCTCGCGATCAATCGGTAACACCCGGCTTTTTGAAGACAGCGATCTCGAGCGTCTCGAAGTCATTCTGTCCCTGACGCGCGACCTCGGCGTGAACCTCGCAGGTGTCGAGATCATCCTGAACATGCGCGAGAAAATGGATTCGATGCAGCGCGAGTTCGAACGATTCTTCGAATATCTTAAGTCGCATGCAAACGAGTTTTCGAGTCCGGCGGGTTCGTCAAGTCCGAGCGATGCTCTGATACCGATCTCACGCGTTAGACGAACGCAGTATCAGGAGATCATTGTCGAGGATGACAACTGATTTGGGATTTGGGATTTGGGATTGCGGATTTCGGCTTGCGATTTTCGAACAGACGTATTAGCTCCGGAGGAGCGTCATGTTTGTAGTACCGAGAACCCCATACGACCGAGCTCCGTAGGAGCGACACCCCTTGCCTCAGTCTAGACTTCGCGCAACAATAACCGCACAAATTTAGACTAGCTCCAAAAGGAGCGCCAAACTCCCATGGCAAATACGTACTCCCAAATCCTGATCCAGGCGGTTTTCGCTGTTCAGGCGCGCGATCATCTCATCAAGCCAGAGTGGAAAGAAGAACTCTTCAAGTACATTGGCGGCATCTTCCGAAAACAAAATCAGAAGTTGCTTGCCGTCGGTGGTGTCGAGGACCACGTCCATATCCTCTTCGGCCTCAAGCCAAATATCGCAATATCTGACGTCCTTCGCGATGTAAAGGCGAATTCAAGCGCCTTCATTAACGAACAGCGCTTCACCCGCGTGAAGTTTCGATGGCAAGAAGGCTTCGGAGCCTTTTCGTATTCCCGGTCTCAGCTCGACGCCGTCGTCAAATATGTTCTTAACCAGGAAGCTCATCATTCGAAGCGCACGTTCCGCCAAGAATATATCGGCTTGCTCGATAAATTCGAGGTCGAATACGAGGATCGGTTTCTATTTGATTGGCTCGATTAGGTGCCGCTCCTACGGAGCTCATTCCGTTGTGGGTGGCGTGTTACTACAAACATGCCGCTCCTAGCGGAGCTATGGCAGTATTCCTCTGTAAAGGCTCCGGTCGTTAAGATCTATCTGCGACCGGCCGTGGCGAGCACCGCTAGGTGCGTTATGGCGGAGCCGTTCATTTCCCACCTCTCACCTTCAAAAACTTCAACTTCCCGACCTGCAACAACACTCCCTCCGCCGTAATGTCGACATCCGCCGCGGACGCTTTCTCTCCATTCACCTTCACACCACCCTGCTGTATTAATCGACGCGCTTCGCCTTTCGATGCGGCCAACCCGACGTCCGCCAACAACTGCGCGAGAACATGAGAACCGGCAGGTACAGACCTCTCCTCGATCTCATCCGGAACCTCCTTCTTCACGAACCGGCGATTGAATTCCTCTTCCGCTTTCTCGGCCGCTTGCTCCGAATGGAAATCTGCGATGATCAATTTCGCGAGCTGCACTTTCAGATTTCGTGGATTCTCCGCACCCGATTCGCATTTAAATTTCCACGCGTTGATATCGTCGATCGTCGTGTCCGTCAGCAGCTCGTAGTATCGCCACATCAGATCATCCGAGATCGACATGATCTTTCCGAACATCTGGTCAGGCGGCTCCTCGATGCCGATGTAGTTGTTCAGCGACTTCGACATCTTGTTCACGCCGTCGAGCCCTTCGAGCAACGGGGTCGTGATGATCACCTGCGGTTCCTGATCGAATTCGCGCTGCAGATTTCGTCCCATCAAAAGATTGAATTTCTGATCGGTGCCGCCAAGTTCGACGTCGGCATTGAGCGCGACCGAGTCGTAACCTTGCACAAGCGGATACAAAAGCTCGTGAAGCGAGATCGGTTTCTCTTCGCTCATTCGCTTCGTAAAATCGTCGCGCTCGAGGATCTGTTTGACGGTCGTCTTTGCAGCGAGCTTGATGAAGTCGGCGGGCGTGAGTTTGTCCATCCACTCGCCGTTAAATCGAACTTCGGTTTTTTCCGGATCAAGAAGTCGGAACATCTGTGACTTGTATGTCTCCGCGTTCGCGTTGATCTCTTCTCGCGACAACGGCGGACGAGTGACATTCTTTCCCGAAGGATCGCCGATCATCCCCGTAAAGTCGCCGATCAAAAAAATGACTGTATGTCCGAGATCCTGGAACGCACGCAGCTTTCGAATGACGACTGTGTGTCCGATGTGAATGTCCGGCGCGGTCGGGTCGAGGCCGAGCTTTACCCGCAACGGCTTCCCCGTCTTCGCCGAGCGCTCGAGCTTCTTCTTCAGATCTTCCTCGCGGATGAGATCGACAGTTCCCTTCCGGAGGTGTGCAAGTTGTTCGTCGATGGTCATAATAATTAGATCGCTGACGTAATCAGTAATTTTGCACGACTGCTGGGCAATTTCAAAAACAACATATGACGGACACACTCGAGAACGTTCATCTAAGTTTTATCGGCTGCGGCGTAATGGCAGAGTCGATGATCGCCGGACTACTTCGCCAGAATCTGGTTCCACCCGATCGAATTTTCGGCAGTCACCCGCGCGAAGCTCGCCGCCGGGAGCTCGTCACAAAGTACGGCATCCAGATGTTCGAGTCGAACGCCGACGCTGCGGCGAAAATTCGCGGGCTCTCGAATCCGGTAATCGTTCTCAGCGTAAAGCCCCAACGCCTCTCTCGCGTCTTTGAAGATCTGAAGGGAACGGTCCCTCCCGATTCTCTAGTGATATCGATCGTTGCGGGAGCGAGGCTCGCCACCATATCTAACGAGCTCGGTACCGATCATGCCGTCCGAGCAATGCCGAACACACCTTCACAGATCGGTGCGGGGATCACGGTTTGGAATTGCGGCGACAAGGTAAGCGAAGGCGAACGTGAAAGAGTTCGTGGACTATTAAATGCCCTTGGCAAGGAGCTCTTTGTCGAAACTGAAAACATGATCGACATGGCCACGTCGCTGAGCGCGACCGGACCGACATACATTTTCATGGTCATGGAGGCGTTGACCGATGCAGGCGTGCATCTCGGTTTCTCCCGCGATCTTGCTAAGGAACTTGTTCAGGAGACGATGCTCGGTTCCGTAAAGTTCGCGATGGAGTCGCACAAGCACCCCGCCGAACTTCGCAACATGGTCACATCACCGGGCGGCACATCGGCGGAAGCGATCTATCAAATGGAAAAAGGTTCGCTGCGAACTGTGCTCTCGAAAGCGGTATACGCGGCCTATAGGCGCGCCGCAGCGCTTGGAGAAAAATAAAGAGCGCGTCCTGATAAACCTTGCTCGCGTTCGAGGAACTCCTTAACTTTAGTTTTGGCCGCAAGACCGTGCATCTCGACCATTCGGTTCGGACTTGTGTGTGGGGCAACGAGTGGCAAACGAAGATGCGTTGCTGGCCCAAAACTTATTGTGAATTGCGCACAGGTCGAGTAAGATTAGATGCGTCCCGTTCGGGGCTCATCTCAGAATTGCTGCAACGCATTCTCACTCCCAACTTCAAAAACCCCTTAGTATCTCTCGACATATGAACAAGACAGCGATCCTCCTTGCGATTTCCGTTGCCCTTCTTTTCTCGACCAGTTGTGGACAAATAATTAGTTCCGTCCGCGAGGGCGTCCATCAGGCCGAGAGCCAACCTCGCCCGACTCGCATTCCGGCTGCAGAAGTGGAGGACGTGACGGTCGGAAGCGAGCCGCTAAACTGGACCAGCGACGAATATGACTCGTTCAGTAAGACGCTGCGGAGCGTGATGAAAAAACGTGATTTCGCCGCCCTTGATGCAATGGCAGCCGACTTCCGTCAGAAGAAGGAACTGTTCAGCAAAGGTGGAGGATGGAAAATCCATTCGTTCTATGTAGTGACGAGCGAGCCAGCCGATAAGACAGACGCAGCCTGGGTCAGGCACATTAATTTATTGAAGGACTGGAAAATGGCTTCGCCAAAATCGATAGCGGCGCGGTCCGCTTTGGCTGACGCGTATCTGGGTTACGCCTGGAAAGCCCGCGGCACGGGTTACGCCAGCGAGATACCGGCTAATGCAATGCCGGACTTTGAGTCACGATTGGAACAGGCCGTATCCGAGATTCGCGACGCTTCAACGCTCGAGGAACGCTGCTACGGATATTTTGAGACCCTATTGAGGATTGGCTCAGCTGTCGGGATGGATAAGAACATCTTCAATCGAGTGTTTGAAGACGCCATTGCATACGACAAAACTTACCAGTATTTCTACGTTGTTAAAGCCGAGTGCCTGCTACCGCGGTGGGGCGGTGAACCTGGTGAGATGGAGGCTTTTGTAAACAAATTGCCGGCGACCCTCGGCGAAACAGAGGGGCTGAAAGTTTACTATCTTATCGTCGCTAAATTGCAAAGTTATAAGTGGGAGGGCGAGTTCTTCGTTCCCGGTGGATTATCATGGAGACGCACCAAGAAGGGCTTTCTGCTTTATGAAAAGGACTACGGAGCCTCGCGGTTTCGAGTTAACGAGTTCGCAAAGCTAGCGCTCACCGCTAATGATACTCAGGCCGGCTGCAATACTTTCAAGCGGCTCCAAGGTAAGAATGATTTTGAACCTGAGATTTGGATCACACGCGAGAATTTCGGAGCGGCCAGAAATATGGCCTTAGCCCTGTGCCAGATCCCACGATTCGAGAATCAAGCCAAATAGCACGCAAAGAATTCCTCAGAGTTTACGGTACATGACGTAAGCGTTAGTGAGTCCTAATTCGCTATGATCGAACGCGGACGGGATCTCGCCGATGATCTCCATTCCGATACTCTGCCATAGACGAACTGCTGCCGTATTTGATTTCACGACGAAGTTGAATTGCATCGCTTTGAAGCCGAGCCTTCGCGCTTCGTCGAGCGAGAACTCCGCCATCTTTCGACCGATCCCCTTTCCGGCAGCATCGGGCGAGACCATGTATGCAGCGTTGCACACGTGTGAGCCAAGCCCAGGATAATTTGGCTTTAGCCAGAACGTCCCCACGATGTTTTTGTTTTCTTCCGCGACGTACACGTGCTTCTCCGCCGCGAACCAGTAGTCGAGCATTTCGTCTTCCGAAGTGTCGGGGTGGAAGACGTAAGTCTCGCCCGTGGAGATCACGGCCTTGATGATCTGCCAGATCGCCGGTTTGTCAGAGTCAGTTGCGGAGCGGATCTCGATCATAGATTTCGCGACCGGTTGTGTCGCATGATGCGGAAAGCCGTCTCATGCGGCTGTGCCGCCCGATGAGCGGAAAGGCTTTGCCTTTCCGCGGGCTTCCCAAAAATCTCGGAGGCTCCGCCTCCCCAGCCGAGGCGCAGCCTCGGGAAAATAGGCCGCGACGGTGAGCCAAAGGCTCACCGCTCATCGGGCGGCACAGCGGCATTCCTTACCGCTCATTAGCCCTGTACACTGCGCCGGCGATTTACTTCAAATACTTATCAAACCAATCCAAATTGCTCTGCATTGCGGCAACTTGCATCTTCGGCTCATTCGGACCGTGCGGCATGCGCGGCAGGACGATCATGCGAGTTGGCACGCCTTGCGCTTTGAGTGCGTTGTACAATTCGTATCCTTGCGAGATCGGAACGCGAACATCTGCCTCGCCATGCTGGATCAAAGTCGGAGTCGTCGCGCCTTTGATATTGAACATCGCCGAGTGCTTCGCATAAACATCCGGCACTTCCCAGTAATTCCCTCCGAAGTAATCCGGAACGAATCCCGGAATATCGGCGGTCGTCGTAAAGCTCATCAGATTCGTGACAGGTGCACCGGCCGACGCAGCCTTGAAGCGGTGCGTTTTTGTGATGATCGTCGACGTCATGTACCCGCCGTAGCTCCATCCCATCACACCGAGATGATCCGGATCCGCGACGCCCATCGCGATGACCTTGTCGACTCCGGTCATCAGGTCCTGATAATCGCCGCCGCCCCAGTCTTTGATATTCGCCCGACGGAATTCCGTCCCGTATCCCGACGAACCGCGCGGATTCGGGCGCAGGATCGCGTAGCCTCTCTGAGAAAATGTTGCGATCGGATAGGAGCCGCGGCCGCCGATATAGTTCTGCTGAAAAACTCCAGCCGGGCCGCCGTGGATATTAAGGATGAACGGAACTTTGGTCCCGGCAACGTATCCGACCGGATAAGTGAGCAGACCTTCGATATCACGGCCGTCGGTGCTCTTCCACTTGATCACCTCGGTTTTTCCGATCGGCATCTTCGCAAGATCGGCATTTGCATGCGAGATCTGCTTGAAGGTATTTCCCGGCTGCACGACATAAGCTTCGGGCGGGAGATCGCTCTTCTGCATGATGAGCGCGACTTTATAACCTCCACCGGCCATCTTTGTCATATTGACGTTGTTGACGACGGCGTCCTGGTAGTCGAGCTCGCGAACGGTGCCTGCGGCAACGTCTGCAGCAAACAGCGCGGTGCCGGTGCCTTTTGATTCGTAGAACAGTATCCGATCGCCATTCGGCTCCCAACCGATCACGCTCGGCTGTGCGTCGTATGAAAGCGCCATGACTTTGGGTTCGCCGCCGCTCGCCGGATATACGCGAACGGTGTAACTCTGCGCCCAACGTACCGGAGTGTCCGAGGCGATCCCCGAGATCCATTTTCCATCCGGTGAAAAATGCAGCGCCGATTCTGCGGACGGAGTTGCAGCCAGTACCGTGGTCTTTCCGGAGGCGACCTCGACGATCGAGATGTCCGACGACTGCCAGTCGTTCGCACCCGGGCCGGACACGTGATTAAAGACGATCCGCGTTCCGTCGGGCGACCAGTTGAAGCCGGTGACGTGGCGATTATCGCTCGTCAATTTTTTCGCATCACGCTTTCCGTTTGCGTCCTTTGCAACCGGGATCACGTAAAGCCGCGCCATTTTTTGATTTTCATCCACCCATCGAAAATCATTTTTGCCTTTATCGTTCTTGTCCTCGTCGTCGGACTTGGCGTCGGCCATCGAGTAAGCGATCCAATTACCATCGGGCGACCATTCGAAATCGGTGATGCTCGATTTCAGATCCGTGATCTGCTCGGCTTCGCCACCGTTCGCACGAAGGATGTAAAGATTATTTTTGTTGTCTTTTCGATTCGAGGTGAATGCGATCCAGCTTCCGTCGGGGGACCATTTCGGATTCGTCGATGACTTCTCGTTGAAAGTGAGTTGATAGTTGTTCGTGGCGTCGGTCGAAGCGAGCCAGATCTGCGTGACGAATTCACTTTTGTCCGCGGTCATCACCGCGTCGTTGACTGTGTATACGACCCGTTTTCCGTCGGGCGAGATCCGCGGGTTGCCTACCCCGCGAGTCTTGACCTGTATCTCGGGCGTCCAGGTTGTTTGAGCGCTAACGAGGACAGTCGCTGAAAAACAGAGAGCGACGATGAAGATTAGTTTGATGGATGGCATGTGGACACTCCTATTCAAAATCATTTTGTTTGTTCTAACGTCGTGACGGCGAAGTCGTCAACGGACTGAACCGCAGGCATCCTTGCCTGCATGAGTGCGAAGCACGAACAAGCGATTATGATTCGGCAACTGAGAGGTGTGACGTCGCTGAAAAACGCGACGTTGTAGGCGGGGACGCCTGCGTTCCAGTCCATTGTCGTTCGGGCTCGTTGACGAGTCACTTTTCGTTCCGATCATGCTGCGTTCAAGGTGAATTTCCACAACATTCTATTCTGCTTCTCGTCAAAAACATATTCGGCGGCGACGACTCGCCACTCGCCTTGATACTCCCACCTTCCGGGACCGAGTTTGTTGAAAAGCGGGACGGAATGTCCCGACTCGATCGCATTCAAAAGCGCTTGATTCGATGCGTTGAGTTTCTGATCGCCGCGGCGACCGAATCCGGTGTAGTGGATCTCGCTTGTCGTTCGCCCATGAAAGTCGGGATAACACGGATTGATCCGGCCGAAGTCGGTTAGCAGCGAGATGAGTTTTCCGTTTCGATGATAGATGCCGTTGCGGACCCGATGGATCTCGGACACCTCATCCCACGTAAAAACATCACCAAAATTTGTGGTATTGGAATTTCTTATAATACCCATTATCTTCTTGACAGCCGTTTTCCCGCGGACTAAACTCTGTCCCTGTATTTAGCCCCAAGGCAAACTCTGAAGCATCTTCTCGGTTCTTCACGACACTAGAAAATCTATTTCGACTTCTCCTAGCGTCGGTCTTTTTGTGGGATCTTTCTTCATTTATTTATACGGCTTGATATTTTTATCAGCAACGAATAAATCCCAAAGGAGACAAAAGAAGCGTGAAGAAACTTCTAAGTATTTTTGCACTATTAGCCGTAGTGCTTTTCGTGTTCGGGATCGTATCTCAGCATACGGGAGCGAGCAAGAACATCTTTAACACGGGCAGCGACGACGAACGCGAGCTTGCCAAGCAGATAAGCCTCAACATTCTGCGCGATCGGGCGGCACAGCGGGCGATCGGAAATCCGGACGAGTACATCGTCAAGCGCGTTGAGATCGACGATCTCAAAATGGCGCACACTCACGTCCAGCAAGCGTTCGGCGGAGTACCGGTTTGGGAAGGCGAAGCCATCGTCCACCTCAAAGGCGACGGGCTGCTCTCTGATATCACCGACAATTTCAAAGAGACGATCGCGGTCGACACTACACCGAACATCGTGGCCGGTGATGCGCTCCTCATGGCGCGACGCATGACCAAGTCGAAGGTCCTCACCGACGACCCGAGCGTCGATCTGTATATCTTCCGTGGAGAAGATCGAGATCATCTCGCCTACCGCGTCCAACTGCCCCGTCTTGATGGAACCGAGCACACATCCGTTCCCGTGATCTTTGTCGATGCGCATACCGGCGAAAAAGTTTACGAATATGACAACCTGCAGACCGGTTCCGGAAGCTCACTCTACAGCGGAACGGTGACGATCAATACGAGTCAGTCCGGCTCGACATTCTACATGGAAGATCTCACACGGAAGATGGGAACTTTCAACATGAACAGCACGGGCAGTGAATCCACCGGCGGCGGCGGGACGCAGTCGCGATATACCGATACGGATGACGTGTGGAACACGACGATCCAGCGTGCCGGCGTCGACGCTCACTGGGGAGCGCGTTGGACATATGACTACTACCTCAACATCCACAGCCGTAACGGCATCGACGGAGCAGGCGGCCCGGGTGTCACGACGGCGGGAGCGAACAGCGGAATCAGCTTGATCACTTCGCGCGTCCATTTCGGCACCAGCGGCCGTTACAACAACGCGTTCTGGTTCAACAACCGTATGAGCTACGGCGACGGTGACGGCACGACTTTCTCGCCGCTTACGACCATCGACATCTGCGGTCACGAAATGACGCACGGTGTTACAGAGCGAACGGCCGGCCTAACGTATGCAAGCGAGTCCGGCGCACTTAACGAGTCGTGGTCCGACATAATGGGTTCGATGGTCGAGCTCTATTCGGATGGCGGAGCTGTTTCGGCGAACACGTGGAAGATCGGCGAAGACGCGTACACGCCGGGAACATCGGGTGATGCTCTTCGCTCGATGAGCAGCCCGAACTCGGTCGGCGATCCCGATCATTACAGCCTCAGGCTTTATCAAGGAAGCTGCACCCCGTCGAGTGCTAATGATAACTGCGGCGTTCACACCAACTCGAGCATTTCGAATCACGCATACTATCTGATCGCAAACGGCGGCACGAATCGTGTCAGCGGAATCGCAGTGACCGGCATCGGCACGTCTCCGGCCGAGCGAATTTTCTAC
>Ga0068859_100006969_pt1 | contig 11472 bp, 7 predicted proteins | sample KBSSwiS22_FD_66585 | JGI IMG/M metagenome (GOLD analysis project Ga0068859, IMG submission 66585) | Switchgrass rhizosphere microbial communities from Kellogg Biological Station, Michigan, USA - KBS Switchgrass S2-2 | ecosystem: Host-associated > Plants > Roots > Rhizosphere > Soil ... | reverse complement strand
GAATCCGCACTGAAAGGAAACGCCGATACGCTAGCGATCCACGTGGCAAGTTCCATCCAGGGTTATCGAGGGTCGGCGGACCAGGAGACGATCTCGCGTGCTAAAGGATTCTTAGGCGCGCCACAGTTGGAGAAGGTTCGATTCCCGAACGCACAACATCACATCAAGATCATGTACAACGGCAAAGGGAAAGGCCGTGTGTTCTACAAGAATCAAGGCGGGGTCCAGTTTGTCCAAAACCGCGCTCGAGCGCGCCGTCCGTGACGAGCCCGCTCGTAAACTTCCATGCGCAGGCGGCTGTTTTCGCTTAGGATGCCGGCGCAACAGGTGCTGAAGACCGCCCCTGATGACGCCTAAGGACCGGGACGGACCACCGTGCTGAGAGCTTATCGAAAGACGATTGCCGAAACTTTGGGCCGCGGGCCGATTCATCCCTTTCCTGCGCGTATGGCCCCGGGTATTGCGCTCGCGGCGCTGGGGGAGACGAACAGGCCGCTGCGCGTTTTGGATCCCATGGTCGGCTCGGGAACCGTGTTGGCCGTCGCCCGTGCCCGAGGCCACCGTGCGTATGGATTCGATCTCGACCCGCTGGCGGTTCTCCTTGCGGGGGTGTGGACGCGTACCTTGGATCGCGAGGAGGCGAAAGAGACGGCTCTGAATGTGCTCAGTCGGGCCAAGACCTACATGAGGCACCTGTCTGTTGCCGGCGCCTACCCCTCGGGGAGTGATGCGGAGACCCGCGATTTCATCCGTTACTGGTTCGATCCCTACGCCAGGCGTCAACTTGCCTCGCTGGCCAGCGCCATTCAGCATGCTCACGATGCATCGATTCGAGATGCGCTCTGGTGCGGGTTCTCGCGCCTCATTATCACCAAACAAGCGGGCGCGTCGCTCGCGATGGACCTTTCACACAGCCGTCCGCATCGCGAGTTCGAGCGCGCCCCCATCAAACCATTCGACCGTTTTGTGAGCGCCGTCGACGTTGTGATTTCGAATTGCCCTGAAGCCGGCGCTGAGCCCGTCGGACCCGTAACGCGCGTCACGCAAGGCGATGCCCGACATCTGGGCATTGACAACGGCTCGATCGACCTAGTGCTCACCTCACCGCCCTATCTGAATGCGATCGACTATATTCGCTGCAGCAAATTCTCCTTGGTCTGGATGGGATACGCAGCCAACGAGCTGCGCAAAATTCGCGCCGATAGCGTCGGCACTGAGGCCTCCCGCGCAGAGGCGCTCGATGCGGACTGGGTACAGGCGCTGATCAAGCAGCTTCGCCTGAAGCCTGCATTGTCAACGCGCGATTACGGATTGCTGGCGACCTATGCCTGGGACATGGGACGTGCGTTGGCGGAGGTGTCCAGAGTCCTCAAGAACGGTGGTCGTGCCGTCTATGTCGTGGGAGAGTCCACGAGCAAAGGCACCTTTATTCGCAATTCAAAGATCGTGACGGCAGTCGCCGAGCGTCACGGACTGAAACTCGTGGGACGACATTCGCGCGTGCTTCCTGCCAACCGACGTTACCTGCCGCCTCCCAAGCGAGGCGCAAGGGAGGCAAAACTGGATGCCCGCATGCGTCGAGAAGTCGTCGTGGAGCTGTTGAAGTAGGAATTCCGCCGAAATCGTTAGGACTCCCGATAGATTCGCACGCGCTCCGCCGGGTAGAGTCGGTGAACCGACAAGACTGACTGGACACACTTATCCAGGAGGGACACTTGGCGAAGCGCTCCAATAAGAACAAACGCACTCGGCTGGCGAGCCGCTTCCCCTTCATCCAGGCAGGTAAGGCGGCGGGCACAATCCCAGTCCGGATCAGCTACCGGATCATAGAGCTGTTTTCCGAAGGCCTGTACTCGAGTCCCCACAAGGCCATCGAAGAGCTCGTTTCCAACGCCTTCGATGCCGGCGCACATCACGTCCACGTCATTCTGGCGCCGGACCGTACCGCACCGGATGCAACCATCGCAGTACTCGACGACGGGGCGGGGATGACCCCTGATGATCTGCGACAACACTGGCTTATCGGCGTCAGTCAGAAGCGCGAGCTCGCCGCTTCGCCCCTCGGCCGGCATCCGATCGGTAAGTTCGGCATCGGCAAACTCGCCACGTTTGTGCTCGCGAAAGAGTTGACCCATATCTGTAAGGCCGAGGGGAAGTATTTCGCCACGACCATGGACTACTCGACTATCCCGCAGGGTCAGGCGGGAGGCCTCCATGCTGAAGAGACTGTGGACCTGCCCCTGCGCGAACTTACGGAGACACAAGCGAAACAGGCTTTAGCCACACTGATTGACGGCGCCAAACACGCGATCGAACTGTTTGGCCGCGGCTCTGCCAAGTCCTGGACGGTTGCGATCCTCTCGGGCCTGAAGGATATGGCGCAGGACATCCAGAAGGGCCGATTATCATGGGTGTTACGCACAGCGATGCCGTTACGGGACGACTTCAGGCTCTATCTCGATGGCGATGCCTTGGGTCCTTCGAAAGCGGAAACGCCGCCCCTGGAGAAATGGATCCTGGGCAAGAGCCTCAAGAAACTACCGAATCCAGCGCCGGACGATTTGGAGGTGTCCGTGGCGAAGCTGGGTCTTGCCGAGCAGCGTCACGGGCTGGTGCATCCCAAGCTCGGACGCATCACCGGGTACGCGGAGGTTTATGACAGTCCACTGACGGAGGGCAAGTCCGCAGAACACGGTCGCAGCCATGGCTTCTTCGTGTATGTCCGGGGAAGGCTTGTCAACGAGGAGGATGAACTCTTCGGCATGGATGCCCTGCGGCACGGTACATTCGCGCGCTTCCGGATGGTCGTGCACATCGATCGGCTTGATGAGGAACTGCGCTCCTCGCGCGAGTCGGTGCGACAAGGGACGCTGGTCGATGTCGCGCGCAACGTCCTCCACGGAGTATTCAACCACGCAAGAAAGTGGCTGGAGGAGCGTGACGCGAAAGCGGTACTCGGGGCGCAGGCGACCAGACGCATCGCAGACAGTCCGTGGAGTCTGACCAGACGGCCCCTCCTCGCCCTTCTGAACGCAGCCCTCGATGGCAAGATTTCGCCACAGCATCTCTCATATCCAATCCATCTCAGCAAACCCGCCCGTGAGAAGTTGCTCCAGCAGCTCAATACCCGGGCGGAGACGGACGAGGGCTTGGTTCTCAGCACAGAGCTGGTCGACCTGACGCAGCGTGACAGCTTTACCGTGCTGGAGATTGAGACGGGCACCCTTCAGATCAACGGCCTGCATCCCTTCGTCGCAGCCCATCGCGAAGAGTACGAGCGCGGGCGAGAAACCTTGAGCCTCCTGGCCATGGCGGAAGTGCTGACCGAGGCGCACCTATACGAAGTGGGTCTTCAACCGGCGACAGTGGCCGACATCATGCAACGACGTGATGAGCTGCTGAGGTATTTTGCCCGCTCCATGAAGCGCACGGCATATATGGTCGCACAGGCCCTCGAGGATGCCGTCACCGACCAAAACAAGCTGGAGGAAGAATTGGTCGCCGCCTTCGACAGCATGGGCTACAACGCGGTACGCATCGGCGGGAAAGGGAAACCTGACGGACGCGCAGAGGCGTACTTGGGCGCTGTCAGTGACGGGGCGGCAGGGCGGTATGCAATCTCCCTGGAGGCCAAGAGTAAGGAGGCGCCAGGAAAGAAGGTATCCGCGCGGACTGTCAATGTCTCAAATGTGGCGCTACACCGGGAGGAGTACGGATGCGATCACGCCATTGTGGTGGGCCCTGATTTTCCGACCGGACAGGGCGATTACGCCTCCCTCGTGAAGCAGGTGCGCGCCAATGAGGCACAGACCGGAAAAACCATCACCGTCGTGAGGACGGTGGATCTCGCGCGCCTCGTGCGCCTGGTGCCCGTTAAGGGCGTTGGTTTACATCGACTCCGGGATTTCTTCACGAGGTGTGTCACCACACAGGAGGCCAAGCGCTGGATCGACGAGCTGCAGAGCGAAAAGCCCGAACAGCCGCCATATGGCGCGATCCTCGAGACCATCTGGGCATTACAGAAAGACGTGCCGGCGGAGACTGTAGAGTTCTCAGCGGTCGCTACTGCTCTGCGCAAGGACAAAGGCATTACCCTGCCGAAAAACGAGATCGCAGAGCTGTGTCGTTCCTTGTCTCGCATGACGCCGCATGTTGTCGTTCGCGACCCTCGGATCGAGCTCACGCAGCGACCCGACCGGATCCTCCAGGGCGCAGGCGCTGGGCTACAAAACTTTCCGGAAGAGGAGCAGAAACGCACGATCTTCCGCGCGGCGGTTTCGCGAAAGTGAGACCCGCACTGTCCGTTCGTGATCCCCTCGATGTCGAAGGTCAGGCAGCAGCCGTGTATGCAAGGTGTCGCGTCTAACCCGGATGGGACAGCCGCGGCGCATACTCAGAGGATCCCTCAATAACGCAAGGCTTACCATCCTGCAGGGTTACAGCGAAGGCAACGATCCAGCCCCGCATCGACTCCGGCACGAGGTTCGCATAGGTGACAGTGGAGGCAATGTTCACAAATACCCCCAAGGGGTAGCCCAGCACGTGAATCATTGCCGCCAGACTCTGAAGGTCTCCAGCGGCTTCGGCCACCGTTGCACTTAGCTTCAGCTCCATGACCGCACGATTACCTTCTGTGGGTCGGGCATGGCGAGCAGGATCAAACGGCTCATGGATGATGATGTCCGGACGGATGGTGAGACCGTGATCTTGCTGTCGCTTTTGATATTCCTGCTCAGCGATTTCCGGATCGATCAGGTGAAGTCGTCGTGAAAGCTGTACGAGGAATTCGCCTTGAAATCCGCGCTCCGTCTGGTAGTAACGCGGCGCGGTGATCACGGCCAGCGAGTGTCGAATGCAGTCAACGATGTGCGAAGTGGATGTCATGATGAGTTCGGCGACCCCTGCGTTTCCGATGCCGGAAACGGGACATGAATACTAACATTCCTTCGCGTAACTCGCTCGAACCACATTCCGAATTCACGCGAATTTGGATAGCCCGGCCAAGTGCGAACTCTGTTGCGCAATTAGTACGCTTGAATCCCTTCGGCACACCGATGGCATTTTGAAGCATCGGAGAGTTCATGAGTCGAATCCTGATGGTCAAGAAGAAGGGAGGTGGCCTTCCATGGCAGGCAAAGCAAAAATCCAGTGGTGCTGGCTGAGGGTGGCCTTGTCTGTGTTTAGGCAAGGTGTGAGTGCGGCCAAAGCACCGACCGATCTTGTGGATTCGATCTCGATAATGGCGAGGCTCATTTTCGCCTAAACCGGGCTGGAGCAAGTAGGAAGGCATCGTTCCTTCAACCAACTTGCGTCGATTCCGGATACGACCGAGCGGTTGATCCTGCGTCCGGAATACTCGCGGGCAAAACCCGATTATGCGATGGCCCTCGCCGTTCTGGCGCAGCGCGGATATGAACTGCGAAATGCGCTCTTTAGTGAGTGCTTGCCTGAAGAAAGAGGCGCCTCATCGGAGGTACGCGAGCGGTTCGAAGAGGTGTGCCGGCCGCCCCGCCCCTCTTACGGCTGCACTCTCGGGCAGGTCACTTTCTTGTACTCTGGAACCAGGTTCGGGGGCAAATCAGGGAGCTCGAGGTGGTTTGAGGCACTCGTCAAGGGAGCTACACGGGATGTGTGCGAACCTGAAGACGACCTGGAAAGCGCTTGAAGAAAGCCGCAATCTGAGATCCCGCCTCGCTGTCGCCGAGCCTCGGTTCCCACTCCTGCAGCTTATTCAAGCTCACATCTTGGCTGCCGCATTTCAATTGTGAGCCCGATAGGTTCGGCATCCGCCACTTTGGCTGCAGCAACTGAACGGCCTTTCGGAGCAGCGTGTCGAGGTCGAACGAGAACCAAGTTCCGGTGGAACTTTTCGCACACGCGAGTCCCTCCATGACGAGCTGTAGGAAGGGATCCGTCTCGATGGACCGCTCCGCATCTCGGTCCACCATGCCGAGCTGCCGCACGATGGGCTCAAGGGACTCCACCAGGATAAGCGCAACAATCTGGTGGCTCAGTTGTTCTTGACCCACGGCTGAGGCAGATAATGACAGAGCGTACATCGCATATAAGCACATGAGTCGTGTCTGAGCATCGCGGACACTGTGGAACGAGCGCCTGAGATACTTCGCCACAAATACGTCGTCTTGCGTCTGCTCAACTAGCCGAAAGTAACCGATCAGCAAGTCCCGGGGCGTAGCCCAGTCCTGCGCACGGTTGGGCTTTGGGCGATTGACCGCATTCTGCGCCCAACCAGTGAGGCGCAGCAGTTCAAACGATACGGGCGCTTCAATACTGTTAATGACATTCGCCCACTCAGCTACGTTAGCTGCGCCGTTGGACTCCTCTATGAACTCAGAGATTTCTGGATTGAGTGCCATGTCAACTTCCAACAACATTGCCGCATCCCAGTGTCTCTCGGAAATGTATTCGGCAACCAGGAACTCAAGGAACGAGCGGTGGGGGAAGAAATAGTTTTCTCCGGCCTTGCCATCGAGAACACTCCCGACAATCAGGTCTCTGCGAACGCCTTCCGGATCGGCGCTGTCGCCACTCGAGGTCCACTCCGGAAACAGGCTATCTGGAATGGCGTCGAGCTGGAAGCCCGTACCCAACGAGCGCCGCCAGACCCACCAGGCCAGCCTCTTTTGGAAGGCGTGCCGCTGATTCGCCGAGAACCGCCCGCGCGTCGGTTTGTCCGACTCGCGATCAATGATTCGATGCAGAAACTCGGAATAGAGCTCATAGCGCGAGAACGATCGCCATTTAACCGCGGGGTCGATCGCGAGATCGGTGACCATCTTCGCCTGGACCGGCCGACGAATCAGATCCCTCAGTTCCGGTTCGGTGCGAATGCTGTTCAGCCGCTCAGCAAGAGCGGTCGGGTCTGTGGGTGCACCTCGCATTGAAGCGTGTGCTGCGCCCCTATACCTCGCATAACGGTCAATAAAGTCGACCGCCTGCTCCGGGGAAAACATCTGCAGGGTAAGCTCCTTGAAATCGGCCGCACCCGGCACCTGATATAGCTGCCGTCCCCGCTTTCGCAAACCACGCAGCACGAACAAGTGCTCGGCATCGGAAAGAAAGGCGGACGGGCGACCGAGCAAGAGGACACGCGAGCCTGGCACGACAAGGCGATTGAGCTCCAGGAAGTTATGTTTGAATTGAGGCCAGGACATCATGTGCTTCATTTCATCGAAACCATCGAGAATGATCAGGAAGCGCCCGCGCCGATTGAGTTCCATGAACAAGCCGAAGTGGTAGTTCCGGACCAAATTCTGAGCGGCCAGCAGCTTGCCCAGCAGACCTTCGAGCCCCTGCTCGCTCGCGATCTCCGCGAGTGGAATCAGTATCGGAATACGAGCGGGTGCGCCCGCCAGATACCCCTCGGCAGATAAGAAGGCGAGCCTGGAGGCAAAGCTGCTCTTGCCCATGCCGTAGCCCGCGATTATGGCCATCGGGCGATCGGAGCTTCCATGGATCCAGTCAGTTACAGTTGATTCGAGATCCTGGCCGCCCTCGAGAAGAGGATGAATATAGTATTGACTCAGGCCGTTGAGATGATACAGCGACATCAGTGAACGCAGATAGGCCCGGAAGTCGATAATCGCCGCCTCGAGGTGCATCGGCGTTGTGAACGTGAAGCGAATGTCCCGTAGATATTGTTGTGCATCAACACCGATCTCGTGCGGAGCGATGATGCGGACGGCATCAACCAGCCTGCCCTCGAGCAGCGGGTTGTATCTCGGGTATATCTCTCGAGCAATGTATTGTCGCGTTAGGGGCTTCGCGTAGTCCTTGCACTCACATGCGACGCGCAACGTCCCGACCGATGTCTGTTCTTCATAATAAATGTCGACATTCTGGGAACCAACTTTGTATTCCCGACGGGCGCCGTAACAACCCGGACTCAATTCGATAAGTTGAAGCACGCTATCGCGGAACAGGTCGCCTTGTTTTGTGGTATTTCGCTCTAACGACATGTCACGCCCCCTCACCAGCGAAATTCGACAGTGAAATTCACACGCCGCCCGAACAGATCGCCGTTCTCCGGGTCATAACCGATCCCATACAGACTGTCATTCAAAAAAGGCGGGGCGGTATTGAATAGGTTTTCACCATGTATAGAGATCAGCATCTCAGGTGTCTTGCCGAACGCCCCATATTTACCATGCCAACCGAGAGTCGCGTCCAATTGCGTCCAGTCGCTCACCACGCGGTTAACCCTTCCCGGATCGATGTCATCGCGGTACCCACCTTGATAGTTGAGCGCGCCGGATGCCCAGAACCCGCCGCGCTCCCAGCCCACGGAGCTCCGCAACCGCAGGGCTGGCGGATTGTGAGGCGTATTGCGAAGCTCAACGAGTGCGCTGGTAGGCGTTGCTGCTTCGGCATATCGCAGCAGGTAAGTAGCGTCGAAGTGAATGCTTAGATGACCGAGGCGTGTGTCGACCGCATATGCGCTGGCTAGATCGACTCCATCTGTCACCAATATTTCGCTGTTGCGCAGACGCAGATCGACCAGTGCGCCGATCAGACCATCCAGGCAGCTCTGCTGTGGTCCCAAAAAGTGGCTGTGGCCGCAGACGTCGGCGCGTTGCTCTATGGTAACGGGACGTCGTACCACGTCTGCATATAGGGTCTCGTCGCTCAACACATTTAATGGCAAGGATGATGGGTCGTGGATGCGATTGGAAAACACAGTGTTGTAGTACGTGATAGCGACTGAGGCCGCGGGATCCGTTGCGCCAGTGATGGTGAGGCCCACCGTCCACGTCTTCGCAGACTCGGGGCGAAGATCGGCGTTTTGACCGGTCCACACCAACGCCGTGGTGTATCCGGATGGAGATCGAGAATCCGCTAGTATATAGCGTGCACTTTGATTGTTCGTCTCATCAAGGTCCGGCAGATTCGGCACACGGAACAGCCGCTCCCATGTTGCGCGAAAAGTGATGCTCTGCCTTGGAGAGAATTCGACCCCTACCTGAGGGGCGATTGCGTGGCCGACATCGCTGTAGTGCTCATAGCGCAGCCCTGTTGACATTTCAAACCTTTCAGTCCGCCGCAGCTCACGATCCGGCCTCATTAACGGCACAATTCCTTGAACGAACAGAGCGGCCGTGGTTCGTGCTCGTCGCGTCACAGGAGACGGCGCGATGTACGAAGGGTCGATGGACGAGTCGAATGACTGCATACGGCCATCCACACCCAACGTGACGGTCAGTGGGCCGTTGGGCGTATGGAGTAAGGTCCCCGTTGCGGTGAGATTGGAGTATCCGAGGACAGAGTTGAATCGCATCATTCCTTTGGCCCGGATTCTCGCCAACGTTTGAGGGTTGGTGTTGGAGCCGTCGCCGAAGGGATCGAAAGCGGTCTCGGGGTCTGAGTCACTGAGCGCCTGTTGTAACTGTGCGAAGTTCACCAGGTTGTCCTCCCGGTCCTGCTGCTTCTCGAAGGCATAACCGACGTGACCGCGGATGCGCCAGAACTTACTCAGTTCTCTGTCGAAACCCAGTACGAGCTGGCCGCTGTCAACCACGCCGCGCAAGTTGATGGTTCCGAGATCAGCGCCGAACCCATAGAGGACTTGCGCTGCGGTCCCGGGATCGGGATTCACATAGAATGGGTTGCTGGCCGGAATCGTGAGAGTCGTCGTCAAACCTTCGGTCCGCCCTTGCACGCGCCGCCGGCTCAGCAGCGCATCGAAATCCATGAGCGAGCCATCGCTCAGTGAGGCATGGCCCGCCGCGACCAGGCTCATGCGGTGCTGGCTGGGGAGTATCCAGCTATCGCGATAGCGGTCGTGAAGGTTTGCGGTGTCCGGGATCAACTTAGCGGCGCTCAGGGTCTTGCCGTCCTGCGCCCTGGGAATCGCCCACAGCCGACCTTGCGAGTCGACAAATGTGGCGGGATTCCCGGCAAGGTCGCCGAAGTTGCTGCCTCCCAGCGCTAACAGGTTACTCGTAGCCTGAATCCGGTCAGATGCGGGTAACGGGTCGCGCGCGTAATATTCGAATGATAGGTAGCTGTCGCCTCCACCCCACTGCCAATTTAGAGACTGGCTGAACCGCTGTTCGCCGAGAGAGCCTGCGGCCGCGCCTGCGGTGACGAGCGACTCAGGAGCAGAGCGAGCCCCACGGAGGACAAAATTGACAATCCCCCCGATCGCATCTGAGCCGTACAAGACGCCGCTGCCGTCGGGCAGCACGTCGATATGATCGATGGCAGTGAGCGGAATTGCGGAAATGTCCGTAAACGCCCCTGCCGATCCGCTGGGAGCCAACCTGTGACCGTTCACGAGTTCCAGTGTCGCCCCAGAGCCTAGAGCCCTGAAATTCACGCCAGTGCCATAGCCTGGGTTGGTTTTGGCCTCCCGGCCGACGCGAGTGTCTTCGGTGGCACCGCCGCCGAAATTTTGCGGGAGAGTGCGGAGCCAGTCCGCGGTAGTGGAACTCCCCGATCTCTCGAAAGTGTCCGCATCCACGCGTTCGACTTGGGGCATCGGAAGCTCGCCGAAATCGTTCCTTTGCCGAAATTTGGAAACAGTTACCTCGGGGATTGTCCGAGCCTGCTCGGCGCTCGCCGGCGCGGCGGCTTTGAGCACGTCTATCCAGACTGTGTGTTCATCGCTGAATACAAATCCAAGTCCGCTACCGGCCAGCATGAGGCGCAATGCGTCCCTGACTTCAAATTCCCCCGAAACCGCCCGTGTCGGTTGGGCATGAACATTGTTGACACTGAAAAGGAGAGTCAGGTTAGCCTCCTGACCGAACCGGATGAGCGTGGCATCGGCCGGCCCCGCGGGAATCTCAAACGGCTGAGGGTTTGCAAGCGCCGAACTGTTTCCCAAGCCGCCGGCAACGGCTAGCGCTGCGCAAGCGGCGGGCACGAATTGAGTGCAGGTGGGTCGATCCACGGCGGAGATTGCGATGCTCAGTGAGATCTGTCGTTTCGCCCGATACGACACGTAAGCCGGAGATGTTGCATCGCGGGACATAACTGCACGGCGTGCTCGCGTTGGGTCGGACCATAATCAAGGCCGTTTAACTGTCGACGTTTGTCGGGCTCAAATCCGTTAGCCTCGGCAATATATTTTTCGCCAAGTGCCGCGAGTACTAGCAAGTTTTTCATGCCATTCTCTGTTGACTCATAGTCGAGGTGCCAGGCCGCACTGGCGAGGCGCTGCTTGGTACCTTTAGACTGGTGTTACTAGTTATTCGGAAAATATTTTCCGGCGCTGACCCTTGGCCCAGTCAAAGTAGGCATGGCTAGGGCAATTCTCAGTCCGTGACCGGCAAACCACGCAAAGCAGGTGATCTCGCGCAGTCAGCCTCAAAGGAGTACGGCGCTCAACTGTGGCGTTATCTCTCGCGACGAGTCGCTAACCGAGAAGACGTTTGCGAGCTCCTCCAAGAAGTGTGGGTCAGACTTTTACGGGCAGGCGATGAAAAGGACATCATGACGCCGCGGGCCTAC
>Ga0068859_100006968_pt1 | contig 11472 bp, 9 predicted proteins | sample KBSSwiS22_FD_66585 | JGI IMG/M metagenome (GOLD analysis project Ga0068859, IMG submission 66585) | Switchgrass rhizosphere microbial communities from Kellogg Biological Station, Michigan, USA - KBS Switchgrass S2-2 | ecosystem: Host-associated > Plants > Roots > Rhizosphere > Soil ... | reverse complement strand
GCCGGACCGGGGCGGGCGGTGCTCGCGCATGCCTCGAGAGTCCTCGGGTGCAAGGGAGAGAAAGCAGAAAGGGGTCAGGCACCGTTTCCGCAAACGGCGCGGAAACGGTGCCAGACCCCGGCTTCGGGACTAGTTGATCCGGACCTGGAAGGTCACCGTGGCCGTGCCGCCCGAAGCCGCGAGGGCGCCGATGGCGACGGTGATCTGTCCCGGGTTGGTCGCGTTGTAGTCCGCGTTGTCCGCGTCACCGCCGTCGGTGCGCGCGGCCGCATTGTAGGTGATCGTCCCGGCCTGGTACGTCGTGTTCGCCGGGATCGGATCGGTCAGCACCACCGTGCTCGCCGCGGCGGAGCCGTTGTTCGTCACGACGATCGTGTAGGTCAGGACCGTCCCCGGCGGCTGAGGGCCGAGCGGGGCGACCGACTTGACGACCGAGACGTTCGGCGAGGTGACGTTGATCGTGTCGGTCGCGATGTCGGTCTTGGTCGGATCGAAGACCGACGTGCCCGTGACCGTGGTCACGTCGCCGGCGCCGTCGGCCGTGCCCGCGGGCACGGTCACCGCGACGAGGATCCGCATCGAGCTGCCGGCGCCCGAGTCGGAGAGGAACCCCGAGTCGGGGATCGCGTCGGCGTCGCCCGCGCTGTCGAGCAGCGGGATGTCGAGGGCCGGCTGGTAGACACCGTCGCCGTTGACGTCGCGGTAGATCGTGACCGGCCAACCGCCCGCGGAGACCGCGGTGAGGTTGATGTAGTCGTCGAAGTTACCGGCGTTGGTGACGACGTGCGGGAAGTAGAACACGTCGCCCGGATCGAGGGTCACGGGGCCGTTGTTCGGATCGACGACGACGCCGCCGACCTGGCTCACCGTCGTGCTGACCGTGTTGGACAGCTGGAACAGGGCGTTCCCGTTCACGTCCCGGAAGTCGACGCGCGCGGTGTTCGTGATGTTGGTGCCGGCGCGCGTCCCGACGGCCCAACTGGGAACGGCCAGGACCGTCATGGCGAGCGCCAGGACGGCCAAACCGATCCCTCCCTTCGTCAGTCTCCTGATCATGGTCATCCTCTCCTTCGCGCTCAGCGAATGCGAACCTTGAAGGACACGTCGGTGCCTTTGCCCGGCTCGAGCGGTCCGTTCAGAACCCAACGCAGCGTCGTGTAGCTCTCGGCCGGAGCGGCGACCGTCTCGATCGCCCCCGCGGCGTTCTTGCGCGTGACCGAGGCGGGGAACGCCTGCCACGTGGAGCCGCCGTCGAGGCTCGCCTCGACGCGGTACCCGTCGTGCTTCACGGAATCGACGACGAGGACGGTCCCCGCGGGGATCGGATCCTCGATGCGCGGATCGACGGCCGTCCCCGTCCCCGCGTTTTTCGCGCGGAGCGTGTAGACGATCGTGTCCCCCGCCTTCCCCTCGGTCGCCGGGACGAGCGTCACCGCCTTCTTCCCGTGCGCGTCCACCGTGACGACTTCCTTGTGCGCGGTGACCGCGACCTCGACCGTGGGCGTGTTGGCCGAGGCCCACGCCGTAAGGCCGAGCGACATCGCGAGGACCGCTGCCCTGGATCTGCTCATGCTCCGTTCCTCCCTGAAGTGCGACGGCGTCAACGGACGGCCGCCTTGAACGACGTCGTGCCCGACCCCCCCGGGGCCATCGGCGACGTCCGTTGCCAACGGATGTGGGTGACGGGGACCGTCTCGAGCGCGTCGTAGGTCGCGCCCCCGTCGTGGCTGTACGCGATCGTCGTGGAGGCTCCGGTCGCGGAGCCGGTCACGTAGGTCGTGTTCGCGGGGACCTGGTCGACGATCGTCACGCCGAAGGCGCTCGCGGTCCCCCCCGCGGTGTAGGTCATCGTGTAGGTGATGACGCCGCCCGGCGGAGCGGTCGCCTTGTCGCGGGACTTCACGAGCGTGATCGAAGGCGTCGCGATCGAGAGCGCGTCGGCCGCGGCCTCCGTCTCGGACGGCTTCTTCGACGAGCCCACGGTGAGCGTGATCGTGGACGCGGCACCGTCCGCGAGTCCGGAGGGCACCGTCGCGACCGCCAAGATCGAGAGCGAGGCTCCCGTGGCGAGCGAGCCGGTATCGACCTTCCCGTCGCCGTCCGTGTCGGTGAGGAGCGGATCGCCCGCATCGAGCACGCCGTCGGCGTTCGCGTCACGGTGGAAGACGACAGACGAGGGCGCGAACGCGCCCGACGACGTCCACGAGAGGTTCAGCGTGTCGGCCGCGGAGCCGAGATTCGTCGCCGTGTGCGCGAAGACCGCAAGACCCGGGGAGATCGAGGTGCTGGTCCGGTCGGGGTCGAGCCGGACCGCGACGGAGCGCATCCAGCCGATGAGGCCTCCCGGCCCCGCCATGTTGTCGAGGATGCCCGACGGAAGATTCGTGTTGTTCGAGGAGCCGACGTGAAACCGGACGGGCGTCGGGGAGGAGTAGCCGAGCGCGCTCCACGCCACGCGCGACTCCATCTGGATCCCGTTCGCGGAGCCGCCGAAGACCGACTCGAGCGCCGAGACGAGCGTGACCGAGCCGGGCATGTCCCAGCCGTCGGCGAACCCGGAGGGGTCGCCCAGAGGGTCGCCGCCGGCGGCGACCGCCCCGTACCGGTACAGCTCGACGTCGGTGCGCCGGTTGCTGCCGAACCACGAGACGCCGACGACGTACTCGCCGGTCGACATCCGGTTGTCTTCGTTGGTGTCGAGGTAGTACCAGAAGCGCTGGCGGTTCGCGTCGGAGGCGACGCGCGAGACGTAGAAGTAGAGGTAGGTGGCGTCCCAGGTCCAGGCGAAGCCGGTCAGGTCGCGGCCGGTCTGACCGACCGGAGCGTCACGATCGACCAGGCCGCCCGCGGGGCCGTCGGCCGCGAACTGGAACGAGTCCGCGAGGACCGCGCTCCAGTCGGCCATGTTCCCGTCGATCGTGATCGACGTGAGGATGAGAGCGCGGCTCACCGCCGAAGCCGTGAGCACGACCAGGGCTGCGCAGACCCAGCCGCGAAATCGCCGTGAAGAAAATGCCGACACACGGCGATTGAATGTAGTTATGCATAGTCATTTTTCAAGTTTCAGATATTTGGAATTGCGGAAACGTAACTGGGAAGAGTTCAGAGTTCAGAGTTCAGAGTTCAAAGTTCAGGGTTCAAGGAGCTTGAACTCTGAACTCTTAACTTTGAACTCTTAACTTTGAACTTCCACCGGCTCGCCGACCGGCCCTGCCGCGTACCGGTCGAAGAGCCGCCCCCACGCCGTTCCCGTCCGCCACGACTCGAAGGTCTTCCGGTCCTTCAGCGGCCACCGGTAGTAATCGTGGTAGGCCTCCGAGCCGAAGATGAAGGCGTGGACGAGGGGCGTCCGGAAGAAGAGCTTCTGGAAGCGCTTCAGCGGGGAGAACCAGAGGAGGTCGCCCACCATCGAGGCGCCGTTGTCGCCGACCGAGAACCCCCACGATTCGGCCGCGGCGTCCTCGTCCCCGACGATCCCGATGTCGCGCGGGTCGCCGACCCCCAACCCGTCCTCGTGGGCGACCCGGATGTACTCGATCGACATCGGGTCGAACCCCATCATCTTGGCCGCCACCGCGTCGATCGCGGTCTGGTCCGCCGACGCCAGCATGACGTTCTTGATCTCCGGGAACATGGTGCGGGGGCCCGGACCGTTCCCCGCCGTCGTCCCGTCCATGACCGCGAAGATCCCGGGGTGGATCTCCCTCTGGATCGCGAGCAGATCGACGAGCGTGCGGTGGATCCACGAGTGCGTGTAGTGACGGTGGTTGTGGAGCAGCCCGCCGAAGGCGTTCTTCATGGCGCCGGTGGTCGTCGTGTAGATGTGGCACTTCACGGTCGGCAAGTGGACGATGTTCTTCCCGAAGAAGTAGTCGGGGATGTGGATCCCCTCCGGGAAGATCGTCTCGAGGACGTGCATCCGCGCCTTCGGCTTGTAGGGGGCCCAGGTCATGTCCGACGGACGGAAGTTGTAGAGGATCGGCACCCCGTGCCCCTTGAGGATCGGCACGTAGTGGTTGAGGTCCTCCCCCTTGAAGGTGTCCGTCACCACCGTCTGGTTCTGGACGCACACGAGGTCGGAGAGCCCCGCGCCCTTGAGCGCGCGCACCACGCCGTCGAGCTGCCAGGGCGTCGTGTTCGCCCCGGGGAAGGGGAAGTGCCAGGAGATGTTGTCCTTGAGGATCGTCGTCGTGCCGGGGGCCAGACACCCGCGCATCCCCGCGAGATCGCACAGCCTCTCGATATCCGCGAGGATTCCTTCCGGACGGACGCGGAGCACGGCGACCTGGGCTTTCGGCACGGGGACCTCCCGCCGAGGATTCTAGGGATTCGGGGCGATTCCGGCGACCTACGGCTCGTTGAGGTAGGGGCCGAACGACTCGAAGACCTGGGCGGAGGCGAGGATCCGGTCCCACTGCGCCTCGGCGAGCTCGCGGTTCGGAGCGGTGCCGTCGCTCCCGAGTCGCACCCTCTCGTCGAAGTACCGCTCGCAGGCGGTGAGGGACGCGGTGAGGCGCGGGAGCCAGCGCTCGTCTTGGAGGGCGGGGGCGTGGCCGCGCCGCAACAGCTCGGTCAGCTCGTCGAGCCGGCGCTCGATCGGCCGCGTCTTCTCGCTCCGGGCGATGAGCCAGTCGCGACGCGCCTCGCGGTCCTTGGGGACGGGGCCGGCGAGGACCGGGTCCCGCGACGCTCTGAGCTCCTCGACGGCGCGGATCGCGGCGGCGAGACGGTTGAAGTAGCGGAGCGTCGGGACGTCCGGCGGCGAGCCGGACACCGCGAGCCGGTCGCGCGTGGAGGCCGCGTAGCGCAGGAACTCCTGCTGCCAGACGACGGCATCGATCGGGACCTTGGGTCCGACCACGAGCGCGCGGTACGCCTCGACGGCGCGGAACGTCTCCGCGACGCTCGGCGTGGCGCCGCCCGGAACGCTTGCCGGCACCGTCCACGGCGGTGGGGGCGGGGGCGTCGGCGGGGGCGGGCGCTTGGCGGCCTCGCGCGCCGCCACGATGACCGGATCGTCGGGCACCGTGACCTTCACGGTCCCCTCGACCGGTCCGCGCGCGGCGAGCGCCTTGACGGTCAGCTTCCAGACGAGACCGGCGCCGGCGGCGCCCTCGGACGCTTCGATCTCGATCGTCTGCGGCGACGGCCCCGAGCGCCGCGCCACCGCGACCTTCCCGCCGTTCTCGACGCCGAAGAACACCGGCCTCGGGCCGGTCCAGGTGGCCTCGACGACGATCTTCCCGGCGAACGGCACCGGGAACGGGAGCTCGAACGTCCCCGGCATCCCCTCGGCCGCGGAGAACGCGGCCTCCCAGGACGCGGCGTGCGCCAGCGACCCCGCGAGGGCACAGGCGAACACGGCGAGAGGCAGGCGAGGCATCGCGGCGAATATAATTCCCGCCCTCCGATGATCCAGCTCGACCGCGTGCAGCGGCGCTTCGGCCCGCAGCTTCTCTTCGACGGCCTCACCTGGTTGATCCCCCGGGGCGCTCGTCTCGGCCTCGTCGGCCCCAACGGTGCGGGGAAGACGACCCTCCTCCGGCTCCTCGCGGGCGACGACCACCCCGACGCCGGCGCCGTGCGGCGCGCCGGGACCGTCCGCGTCGGGTACCTCCCCCAGGACGTCGAGGCGGCGGGCTCGGGGAGCGTCCTCTCGGCCGTGCTCGACGGCCACGGCGAGCTCCGGAAGCTCGAGGAGCAGCTCGAGGCGGCGACCGTGCGCCTCGCCTCCCTCGCGCCCGGCGACCCGCGACTCTCCGACGAGAGCGAGGCGTACGGCGCCCTGCGTCACCGCTTCGAGGCGCTCGGCGGAGACCGGCTGGAGGCGGATGCGTCGGCGATCCTCTCGGGCCTCGGGGTGCCGCGCGCGAGGTTCCACGAGCCGCTCGCGAACCTGTCGGGCGGTTGGCGCATGCGCGTGGCGCTGTCGCGACTCCTGCTCGCGCGGCCGGACCTGCTCCTCCTCGACGAGCCCACAAACCACCTCGACCTCGAGGCGATGGACTGGCTCGAGCGCTTCCTCGCGGGGTGGGAGGGGGCGTTCGTCGTCGTCTCGCACGACCGGTACTTCCTGAACAGGATGGTGCGCGGCGTCGTCGAGCTCGATCGCGGGAAGCTCACCGAGTTCACCGGCGGCTACGACGACTACCTCGAGGCGCGCGAGGCGCGGCAGGCGGCGCTCGAGCAGGAGGCCGCCCAACAGGCGAGGGAGATCGCGCGCGTCGAGAGGTTCATCGAGCGCTTCCGCTACAAGGCGACCAAGGCGCGCCAGGTTCAGTCGCGCGTGAAGGCTCTCGAGAAGATCGAGCGCGTCGAAGCCCCGAGCCGCCGGAAGTCGATCCGCTTCGGCTTCCCGCCGCCGCCGCGCTCGGGCGACCAGGTCGTCAACGCCCTCGGGGTCGCGAAGTCCTACGGCGAGAACGCGGTCTTCTCCGGCCTCGACCTGAGACTCCGCCGCGGCGATCGCCTCGCCTTGGTCGGTCCGAACGGGGCGGGGAAGTCGACGCTCCTGAAGCTGGTCTCCGGCCGCCTGACGCCGGACGCGGGCACCCTCGTCCTGGGTCACAACGTGGTGCTCGAGACGTACGCCCAGCATCAGCTCGAAGCGCTCGATCCGAAGGACACGGTGCTCCAGTCGCTCGAGCGCGTCTCCGACGCGGGCGCGCGGCCGCGCCTGAGGAGCCTCCTCGGCGCGTTCCTGTTCCACGGCGACGACGTGGAGAAGAGGATCGCGGTGCTCTCGGGGGGCGAGAAGGCGCGCGTGGCGCTCGCGCGCATGCTCGTGCGCCCGTCGAACCTGCTCCTGCTCGACGAGCCGACCAACCACCTGGACCTGGCGAGCCGCGAGGTCCTGGAGGACGCGCTGGACGAATACGAGGGCACGCTCGTCGTCGTGTCCCACGACCGTTACTTCATCAATCGCGTCGCGACCGCGATCCTCGAGGTCGGCGGGGGCCGGGCGACGCTCTACGCGGGGGACTACGACACCTTCCTCGAGCGCCATGCGGGCGACGCCGTTGTCGCACCTCTCGTCAACGCGAAGGACGAAAAACGAGAGGCCCGTCGCGCGGAGGCCGAAGAACGTAATCGGCGCTATCGCGAGAGGACGGCCTTCGCGGAACGAATCGGTCCAGTCGAGAAGGAAATCGAGCACCTGGAAGCGCGGCTGAAGGCGATCGAGGCGGAGCGAGCCGATCCCGCGACGTATCGCGATCAGGACAGGTCGCGCGAGCTGGGCCGCGAATCGAGCGAGATCACGCGCGCGCTCGAATCCCTTTACATTCGATGGGAGGAGCTTGCGGCCGAGGCGCCGAAGGAAGACGCGTCACCCAAATAAGCCGCTTGACCTTGCCGCACCTCCACCGTAAGAGACCCACGGGGAGGGAGGTCATGGCGGGCCGCAACGTCTACGTGTTCTTGCTCGCGGGACTCGTCACCGCGGGTTCTTCTCTCGCAACCGAGCCGAAGGGCGATCTCGCGCTCGAAGCGCGCGTCGTCGAGACGGTGATGTCGCGAGGTGCCTTGGGACGCGCTCCCTCCGGCGTCGCGCGGATCGAGGTCGCGCTCGAGGCGTTCCGGCAAGCCGACGACGTGGTCCTGCGGCTCGAGACGCCGGACGGTCGGCCGCTCACCTTCCGATCGAGACCGATCGAGCTCGTGCCGGCTTGGCGCGACGCGCGCGGCGTCGGCCTGGCGCCCGGCGCCCGCGGCATCGTCGTCCCAGCGCGGGGGAAGATCCTCACGCGGCTCGAGGTTCCCCTCGAGGGAGTGGCCGTTCACCGCATCGTCGTGAAGGCGACCGCGGTCTCCGGCGAGCAGGAAGCGGCCACCGAGTCGTTCGTGCTCGTGCCCCTGGGCGATCCGAAGCAAGTCATCAAGGACGATCCGGAGACCGGCCTCGCGAACTTCACGGTCGGAGGGGGCGAGTGATGCGCCGCGCACGTCTCGCCGCCGCCGTGGCCGCCGCCGCCCTGGCACTTCCCGCTCACGCCAACTGGGTCGCCTCCGGCCAGCTCCTCTACGAGCATCGCGAGTGGGACCAGTTCGGATTCACCGGCCAGGTCACCCTGAAGCCGGTTCGCTTCGCCGACGTCGAGGTCATCGATCCGACCAAGGCCTCCAACAAGCAGAACCTCGCGTGGGGGACGACGGACGCGAACGGCAACTTCAGCGTCAACGTCGTGGACTCCACCACGCGCAGCAAGGTCCGCGTCCGCATCCTCTCGCAGTCCACCAAGACGCCGGATCTCTTCGTGAAGGTCGTCACCCCGAGCGGGTCGATCTACGCGGCGAATACCACGGACTTCAACAACCATCCGCCCAACGTGAACGTCAACTGGGGGACGATGACCGCCGTCGCGTTCGGCGGTGCCGAGGTCTGCAACATCTTCGACCTCGCCGTGTACGGCGCGGACCACGTCAAGTCGCTCACCGGCTCGCGGCCGAGCTCCTCGAAGCTCGTCACCTTCAAGTTCTCGCTGACCGGGGGGATCACCGTCGCCTCGACCTCGGGGAACACGGTCACGCTGCGCGACACCGCGGGATTCGACGACACGGTCATCCTCCACGAGTGGTCCCACTACGTCATGAACAGCTACTCGAAGTCGTCGAACCCGGGGGGGACGCACTTCCTCTCGGACTGCTTCGAGGATCCGCGCCTCGCGTTCGACGAGGCCCGCGCGTCGTTCTTCGGCTGCAGCGTGCGGCGGGCGAACGGCTGGCCGAACGCCCAGACCTACGTCCGCACGAGCGGCACCTCCGGGACCGGCGGCGCCCTGAACACCTACAACCTCGAGGACGAGGAGCAGTACGCCTGCCTCGGGGACACGAGCGAGGTGACGAACTCCCGGACGATGTGGGACATCGGCGACGCCGCCTCCACGACCGACGCCACCCCCGGCCTGGACGACACGCCTCCCGACGCGCTCGCGCTCCCGGACCTGGAAGCCTGGCAGGTCTTCACGGGTCCCGTGAAGCTCGCGACCTACGTCACCGGTGAGAGCTTCTGGAACGGCTGGTTCGACCCGACCGTCGCCAACGCCAACTTCGCCGCGATGAAGGACATCTGGAGCGAGTTCGCCATCGAGTTCTGGCACGACGCCTTCGAGCCGAACAACACGACGGGGACGGCGACGCCGCTCGCGCCGAACGGCGGGCCGGTCCACCTGAGCTACTTCTACGACGGGAACGCCGACGGGAAGGGCGAGGTGGACACCGACCTGTTCTCGTTCACCGCGACGGCGGGGCAGCCGTTCGTCGTCGAGACGCTGAACCTGCTCTCGGCGAACGACACGAACCTCGAGATCCTCGCGTCGAACGGAACGACCGTCCTCGCATCGAACAACGACCGGGCGGCGGGGGACAAGTCGTCGCGGATCGCGTGGACGGCGCCGTCGGCGGGGACCTACTACGTCCGCTCCAAGCGGGCCTCGGGCGGGTACACGATCCACGGATCGTACGACCTGAGCTTCACGAGCCCCTAGCGCCTCTTACGCTTGCGCTTCTTCGGCGGGGCGGCGGCCGCGGCGTCGGCCGCCTCGCGGCGCTTCAGGAACCGGGCGAGCATCGTCTCCTGGTCGGACCAGACGCGCTTCAGCTGGCGGAGCGCGTCCGCGTGGTCCTTCCTTTCGAGCGCGTTCAACACGTGCTCGAACCCCGGCGGAGGCGTCAGGAGGCCCGTCTCCTTCCACGCCGCCACCCACACCGGCATGTAGCGCAGGCCGGAGAGGATGATCCCGCGGATCGCCTCCACGAGGTACGGCCGCTCGGCCGGCGCCAGGATCGCCGCGTGGAAGTCCGCGTAGAGGTTCACGCGGGTGCGCGGATCCCGCGCGCGGTCCATCCGCTTCGAGATCGCGCGCGCGCGGGCGAGCACGCGCGGGGTCATGCGCGGGGCGGCGTGCTTGAGGCCGATCGCCGCGAGCGCCGACCGGACCTCGGACATCTCGCGCAGCTCGCGGCTCGACACCGGCCGCACGCGCGCGCCCCGGTTGGGGAGCATCTCGACGAGCCCCTCCGACGCGAGGGTGTGGAGGGCTTCGCGCAGCGGGATGACGCTCGTCGCGAACGTCCGCGCCAGCTCCTCCTGCCGGAGCTTGGTTCCCGACGGATAGGTCCCGCGGAGGATCGCCTCGCGGATCGCATCGGCGAGCATCGGAGCGCGCGGGGAGCGGGGCTCCCGGCGCTTCATACCTTGCGGCTCCTCTCGAGGATCACCTTCAGGTCCTCGACGGTGCGGTTCCGCTTCGCGTCGGTCAGCCCGAGGATCGCCTGCAGGGCGTCCCCGATGTGCGGGATGTACTTCTCGATGTAGGAGCGCTTCTTCTCCTCGTCCGCGACGCGTCTCCTGTGCCGGACGAAGACCCCCAGCCGCCGCCCCGCCTCCATGAGCGCGAGGCGGATCTCCTTGACGATCTCCGGGTAGGAGGCGACCGCCTCCTTCGATTCCGACGTGAAGGGGACCCACACCGACGCGACGTGCACCGAGAGGACGAGCGGCCCGGCCGGAAGCGCCCCTCGGGACTGCTGGAGGCCGTACGAGCGCCAGTCGATCGTCGTCGCCGACTTCGTGATCGCGCAGGCGGACTGCTGGTACTGGAGCGGCACGCGGTTCGCGAAGCGGTAGAGCTCGATGATCTCCTCGGCGGGGAGCTTGCCGCCGTACGCGAGGCCGACCTCGATCTGGAAGGGATTCCCGCGGTAGACCGCGGGGGGGCGCGTGACCGCGGTCGCGAACTCGCACTCGACGCGCGCGGCGAGCCCGCGCTGGAGCAGCTCGTCGCCGATCGGCGACAGGCACGACGTCGGCGGCGCCATGATCTTGACCTTGGGGATCGCGCGGAACAGCAGCTCGACCTGCGAGATGGACAGGCGCTTGGGGTCCGCCTCGGCGCGCACGCCGGCGACCTTGCAGATCTCGTCGGCGACGGCGGGGGAGACGCGGGTGAAATCCCCCGAGAGCGCCCCGCGCACGTTCCGCGCCTGCGTCTCCTTGAGCATCCGGAGGAGGATCCCCAGCTCGACGCCGTAGGGGTGCGGCTTGATCTCCTTCGAGGGCTCGGGGAGCTCGGCGGTCACCCGCTCGAAGACCTTCACGTCCTCCTTGGGGGCGACGTAGCGGAGCGTCACGTGCGGGTTCGCCAGCGCCGTCTGCTCGACGTAGTCGTCCACCGAGCGGCGCCCCTTCTTGTAGGTCCCCTCGAGCTCGATCTCGACGCGCGTGCCGTGGTCCTTGTCCCACTCGGTCTCGACGTCGCGGTGGATCACCGGCGCGTTCTTCTGCGTGTCGATCGCGATCTCGAAGTGATGCGCCGGCTTTCTCGCCCCCGTCGTGGACAGCACGGTGACCGGCTTCCCGGTGGTGAGGACGCCGTACATCCCGGCCGCGGAGATCCCGATCCCCTGCTGGCCCCGCTGCTGCTTCAAGCGGTGGAACTTCGAGCCGTAGAGGAGCTTTCCGAAGATCTTCGG
>Ga0068859_100006966_pt1 | contig 11474 bp, 8 predicted proteins | sample KBSSwiS22_FD_66585 | JGI IMG/M metagenome (GOLD analysis project Ga0068859, IMG submission 66585) | Switchgrass rhizosphere microbial communities from Kellogg Biological Station, Michigan, USA - KBS Switchgrass S2-2 | ecosystem: Host-associated > Plants > Roots > Rhizosphere > Soil ... | reverse complement strand
CATGAGTAGGATCGGCCGGTTCATTGATAAGGTCATAACCTGCCACCCAGGATTGATTTTTATAACGTTCAGCAATCACTTCCCATAAATGCACCATTCTGTCCTGAAATTCTTTGTGTACCCAGAACGATGCAACATGTGTGGGATTATCACTGTGCCAATGTTGATTTTGTGCACCGGGTAAAGCATGCAGATCGATAATGGTATATACATGGTGCCTCGCACACAATGCTATTACACTATCGAGGTATTTAAATGCATCTTCCTTAATAACACCCGGATCCATATCATCTTCAAAGAGATGGTAGTTGATCGGGATACGAAGCAGGTTCAGGCCAAGACTTTGAATATAAGCAGCATCTGGTTCGGTAAAATAATTTTTGTAAAAAGTGGTGAAGTAAAGATTGTATTTTTTTTCTCCCAATACTTTCATTAGCCCTTCACGCATTGCCTGCTCATTAGCGGGATAGCCATCAATGAAGTTTTCCATGTGCAGCATACCACCCAGGCCAAAGCCACGTAAATAAACTGTATCTCCTTTTTGGTTCACAATCTGATCTCCTGCCACCTTAAGCCAGTTTTCATTTTTAGTACCTGTTGTTTCATTTTTATCAGAACAGGCCGGCAGGAAAAACAAGACTTGTATAATGATGAGCAATAAATAATTTATTTGTTTCATTATTGGCTGTTTCGTTAAAGCTGTAAAAATAGTTGCTCTGTTTTGAAAAATTTCTAACTGATTTATTTGGTTAGCGAAATGGTGACGCTTTTTTGTACACCTGTTAGGATTTAAAAACCCGGACTTTTGATCCGGGTTTGCTGTTATTAAAACTCAAACTAAAACTATTACGGGTTATCCCAGAACACATGTTTTGTTATTTTATCTCCGCCCATACTCTTAGCAGCATCCGCATAGTTAGCTGCGTTTGAGGCTTTTTCTGCATCAGGATAAGACATGCGTCTTACAAAGCCGCCGTCTGGGACTAAGTCATCGTTGTATGTATTACGAAGCAATGCCGGGTGTCCACTTCTTCTCCAGTTTGCAAAACCTTCAGGGCCGTTTGTTATAGAGCATATCCAGTATTGTGTATTGATAAGCTTAAGTGCGTCTGTATTATTATATGCAACTGCAGGGCCAAGCAGGTAATTGTCTTTTTCTGTGTTTGATACGGCAGGGACAAATGTACCGGGAAATAAGTTCCATTCATCCATAGCAGCTCTCACACCGGCTTCGTAGTATTGTTGAGCTGTAGTGCTGCCTGTAATCCACCCCCTGAATTTAGCTTCTGCCAATAATAATTGGGTTTGCGAATTAGTAATAAAAAAAGCAGGGGCAAGAGAGCTCACCATGACCTGGTAATTAAGCTGTGTGTAGTTTTGTCCTCCGCCTTTAGTACCTCTGTACCCCGGAAAGTTTGAAGCGGCGGTTCCAACGTCGTATCCGACCGGAAACCCATATTGGTTGGCTGTTGTGGTATCACGTGTGGCGATATTTGTAACCGTTGTAGGATTGGCATAACTGGCCCCGATATACTTCAACCTGGGATCAGCAGTGCTTTTTAACTGTGTGACAAAAGGCTCAGCTAAATAATAAAAATAGGGACTTACATTCCGTTGCAGGTTGGAAAAACCGTTGCCAACTGTAGAATTATATTGAGTGACAACAACATTATCGCTGTTGGATAGAATTACACCTCCTGTAAATGCTTCCTGTGCAATACTTGCGGCTTTGGCCACATCAATTTTTGAGTAGCGCATACCCAGCCGCAGCATTAAAGAATAACCAATTTTTTTCCAATGGGCTACTTGTGCGGCTATTAAAGCTGGAGTAGAACTGGTTGCACCGCCAAAAAATAAATCATTGGTTACATACTCATTTGAAGCCGACAAATCAGCCGTAGCCGTTTTAAGCTCAGTGTAAAGGTCGGCATAGATATCGGCCATTTTATCATACTTTGGAGAGCTTATACCTTCCAGGTATGCTTTTCCTGCTTCACTGTAAGGCACATCACCATAGGTGTCAACGATGGTCATAAACGCAAACGCTTTCCATATCCTCACCATGTCATAAAGGTTTTTGTGAGTCGGGTCATCTTTAACAAGGCTGATGATTTGTACCAAAGGTTTGATAACACCTGTGTAAGCACCCCAACGATCGTTGCTATAACCATCTACGTCCAGGTTAAATTGAAATCCTGCTGTAGCGCCGGCGTTATAAGCATTTACATATTGTTGTACGATGGTTTGTTCTCCATCCCAACTGCCAATATTCATATTCCGCTCTGCCGCGGTAAATAATAATGCCGGGTCAATTGTAGTAATGGCATAAGGGTCCTTATTTTTTTCTTCAAAACCCTTTGTGCAGCCTACAAAGCAAAGCACCACAGCAAATGGGATTACAATACGACTAATTTTTTTCATAATATTTTGTATTAGAATTTTACATTTAAGTTAAGACCCAGAGTTCGGGTTGTTGGTTCAGTATGTGCCTCATATCCTAAGCGGCTGTCGCTTGATGACGCAAAAGCCTCCGGATCAACAGTAGGTATGTGTTTCATCAGTAAAGCAGCATTCCGGCAAAATGCAGACAGCGTCAGCCCTTTAACAAACTTTACTTTTTTGACCATCAAACTTGTAAGGTCATAAGTAAGTGTGATATTTCTAAGTTTGATAAAGTCCATGCTGTAGACAAATCCATCTCCTATATTCTGAGTACGTAAATTGGCATAAAATGTTTGCCCGGGAACTGATATGGTATTCTGCGTTCCATTCGGCAGCACACCATCAAAAACAACCCCATTGCGACCTGCTAAAGATTGCTTGCCAATACCTGATCTTAAACCGTTTAATGCTGTTGACGAAAACGCTTTGCCACCAAATTTACCATCAACCTGAACTAGTAAGCTCAGGTTCTTATATTGGAAAGAGTTGGTAATACCACCGATCCATTTGTAGTTTGCACTACCATAACTTACGAAATCTGCTGAATGCTGGGCGTTTCCTGAGCTACTTAACATTACCTGTCCCTTATCATTGCGCAGATACGTGTAGTCAACCAACTGGTTCATCTCTTTGCCAACATCATACACTAAATGACCTATGAACTCGCCTCCTGTGCCATTAAAAAAGGTTACTTCCTGGCGGGTTTGCCCCGGATTTAGCGCCAATACTTTTGAAATATTATAGGAACCGTTTAACGATACATTCCAGGAAAAGTTTGAATTTTTAACAGGTGTTCCGTCAATCATAACCTCTACACCTGTGTTTTTCAACTTTGCGATGTTGACATTCGTGCCGGTATAACCCGATGCGGCTGATACATTAATTGACAAAATCTGATCATCGGTCCTTTTGTCGTAAGCGGCGATATCGAAATTTAAACGACTATGTAAGGTCCTTAATTCCAAGCCTATTTCCTTTTCACTAACACTGTAAGGTATTATATATGGATTGGGATAGTTTCCACCACCAGCAATGTTCCAGATCGAATAGCTGCCGAAAGGGTTTGACTCTTGTGAGTATGTAAGCTGGCTGCTAAAGGGGCTAACACCATTTACATTCCCCACTTTCGCATAACTCATTCTTAATTTACCATAATTCAACCATTTGATATTGGGCAGCAGTTCAGAAAAAATGAAACTGGCGCTTGCTGATGGATAGTTGAAAGAATTTTTCGGCTTAGCAACTATTGAACTTGGTGGCGTAAGCACAGAAAAATAATCAGTGCGATCAGTAAGATTCAGGTATAGGAAGTTTTTATAGCTGAAATCTGCAAAAGCATATATAGAGTTGACCTGCGATCTGCTAATACCGTAATTTTGGGTTTTGGTGATTCCATTTCCTATACTATAAATGTTTCTCACTACAAAGTCTGTTACACCTTGGTTAGTATTCCTATTGTAAACTGTGTACATATTACCGCCTACGCTTGCGTCTATTGTAAAATCACCAATTTTTTGGGTAGTTCCTAACAGAAAGTCGCTATTTATTTGTTTGTTGAAACTTGTGGAAATATTGTAACTACCCGCCCAGCCAGTGTTGGTACTATTGCGTGGATCATTAGGTTCATAATCACTTGGATTATTACCTTCATTATTATTGTACCCGAAGTCCGCATTTACACGACCCTGCAGGTACAACCATTTAGCGAAATCATACCTAAGCGATATGGTGCCTAAAAAACGATCTCTCTTGGTGTAATTCCACATTCGCCCGATAATATAATACGGATTAGTCAAAAGGCCATTAAAGGGGTTAGTTGATAATATGCTGCCGTCAGGATTTTGAACACTTGTTTTCAATGTCGAAATTGCAACAGTTAATGGAATACGGTTAAGGAAGCTGGAAAAGCCGATACCCTGAAAACCAACCTGCGGAGGGTTATTATTTTCTTCATGTGTATAGTTAATATTCGCCTGAAGCGTCAGCTTATTAGTAACCTTGCTATTAAGTCCTAAGTTAAAAATCTTTTTATGATAGCTATTATCCGGAGAAACACCCTTAGTATCCTGGTTTGAAAAAGATGCCCGGAAACTTGTTGAGGCATTACCGCCGGAAAGTGCTAACGTATTCATGAACGAAGTTCCGGTGTTGTAAAATTCCTTCATGCGGTTTCTATCAGGAAGATAAGGCCTTTGAACACCATCATACTGGTAGGTAGGAACGCCGTCATATTTTTCGCCCCATGCTAGGTTACCCATTGATTGCGCCTCATTCTGTGAATGAGGACGGACACCAAAAGAGCCGGTACCATATACGGTTTGGTAATCAGTATAGTCCAGGATCTCCTGAGCAGCAAAGTTTGAAGTAAATTCCACGCCAAATTTCGAATTTTTAGCGCCACTTTTGGTAGTGATAATAATGGCGCCATTGGAAGCTCTTGATCCATAAAGCGCTGCTGCTGTTGCACCTTTCAGTACTGTCATTGACTCAATATCATCGGGATTGATCTGTTGCAGATTGTCGCCCTGATCCATGGTATTCCCACCTTCAGCACTACGTGCACCCTGATCCATTGGCAAGCCGTTAATAACAATTAAAGGAGAGTTGATTTGACCATTAAAACCCGCCTGCCCACGCAGGCGAATCCGGTTACTTGCACCCGCACCTGCCGCTGGAGGAGCAATCTCCAAACCTGCTATTTTACCTTCTAAAGAGGTCATTACATTTGTAGTGCGGTTCTGGGCGATTTCATCAACTTTTACACTTGATGCCGCATAGCCTAGTTTTCTTGCTTCTTTTTTTATACCCAAGGCGGTTACCACAATTTCATCCAGCCCCTTTACCATGCTTTGCAATACCACATTTACTACTGTTCGGTCACCGACCGTTTCGGTTTTTGTCTCATATTCGATATGTTGAAACACCAGTATTGAATTGTTCCCGGCTACTGTAATACTATAATTACCATCCCGGTTAGTAACAGCTCCGGCTGAAGTCCCCTGCTCTAAAATGCTTACACCAGCCAGCGCATCGCCTTTATTATCGGTTACTTTACCTGTCACAGTTTTAGCAACAGCGTTTGTGATCACCACTATTTTATCATTTACCTTTTGATAAGTAAGTCGCGTATTATCTAGCACGATTTGCAGCACAGCATCTATAGAAGCATTTTTCACCTCAATGCTTACATTATTGTCAGGAATCGTTTCTGTTTTGTATACAAAACGATATTTTACTTGTTTTTCTATAGCCTTGAACACTTTTGTTAACCTTACATTTTGCAAGCTTAAGGTTATGTTGTCCTGAGCGTTAATGCCTGCAAAGGATTGCATCGAAAAAAAGAATAAAAGAATTACATTAAACTTTGCCCATAACAGACATTTTAGTGGTATCGTAACATTACCAAACGATACATAGCGAATATTTTTTTTCATATTAAAGCAGATTAGAATGATTGATTGCCCCAGCGGCATTTGTTGAAATAAAATTTTGTAAGGTGAAAAAGCGTTACTGATTACGAACTATCAGAAAAAAATTGTTTACTCATAATGGCAAGTTTTAGTTTAACAACATTGTTATAAAGTATCTAAGGAATCTCAGGATATTATTCTTATCGTTTACAGTCTGGTTAGCGACTGATAATTACTTCGCTGTTCTTTATAGAATAATGAAGATGAGACTCTGCTGCCAGCTTAAGCGCTTCCAAAAAATCTTTTAGTTGGTCATCCTCTTCAATAGTCGCTGTATATTTTTCCTTCTTTAAACTTTCGTCTGTTATCGTTACCTGTACATTAAACCATCGCTCAAGGTTTAATGCAATTTTATCCAGAGGCTCATCATTAAATACTATTTCATTTTTTGTCCAGGACGTTTCAACACTACTGCTGTCGGCTCCATAATAGTGCATGTTTGTCAATACAGCGATGGGTGTTTCTTCCTCAGGCTTTTGTTTTTTGTAATTCACCGCCGTATCGACAGGAATATTTTTTACCAGCAATTTTTCTCCTGGCTTTAAAATAATTTTTTGATCGGGCCTGTTGCGCAGTGTTACTTCCACAGATCCACGCACCAACGCCGTTTCTGTTTCTTTGTCGTTATCGTAAGAACGAACATTAAAAGCTGTTCCTAAAACTTTCAGATTGATCGTACGTGTATGAATAATAAAGGGTTTCGTTTTATCCTTAACTACATCGAAAAAAGCTTCCCCGGATAGATATACTTCTCTTGTTTTATTTCCAAAATCACCAACATAAGTTATTTTGCTATTCCCATTTAACCACACTTTTGAACCATCGGGCAAATTGATACTTGCTTTATCACCCACCTTTGTACTGACTGTATTATTTATTGGTTTTACAACGGCATTTTCATTGGTTCTAAAAAGGAACCAAAATAATAAAACCGAAGCCGCAGCAGCCCCCCACAGTATCCTGAAATATTTTTTCTGCACTAATTTTCGAACCGGACTTAACTTCTGAACATCAGGGGATGCTTCTGATACCACATTAGGTTCAAAAATCTTTTCATTCATTCTATGCAAGTGTCTTTCAAATGACTCTTCAGCCCGGCCAGTTGAACGCCGGTCTAATTGCTTCCACAGTTTATTAACAGCCTCAACCCTTTCTATTAATTCAGGGTTTTCGTTCACGAGCATTTCAAGCTCATGCAATTCTTCTGGCGAAGCTTCCCCACTTAATTTTAAGCTGATTAGTAAACTGAGCCGTTGATCTTGTGACATTTAATTATCTTCTATTAAAATAGACGGGTAAAAAACCGATTATGTACCAAGCAGAAGAAAGAAAACTTTAAAAAAATTTGAGATAGGAAGGAACCTGAATCAAAAAAGTTCAGGACGCTGAAAACTTATCACTAAAAGGAATATGAAATTTCGATTTTTGTGGCAGCGCTTCTTCAATCTTTTTTGTAGCAATAGCAACCTGGTTACGTACCGTAAACACCGAAATATTGAGAAGCCTTGCCACTTCTTTATATTTTAAACCTTCAACTTTTACAAGCGAAAAAATAATCTGACATTGTGGAGGCAAGCCCTGGATGACTTTCATTACACTTTTAATCGTTTCTTTTGAAACATATAAATTTTCGGGGTTTTTAAATTCAATTATCGATTCAATCGCTATTTCATCCAGATCCATATCATCCAGTTGAATGGATAAATTCTTCGAAGCCCTGGCAAGATAGCTAAGTGAAAAATTTTTAGTAATACCGAATAAATACAGCTTTAAATTATCAATAGCGGTCAGTTGATCTTTTATCTGCCAGAGTTTTATAAACACATCCGATACAAGTTCTTCAGCCACCTGCTTAGACTTAACGAAGGAATAAGAAAAATAAAAGAGACTATCAAACATCAGAAGATAAAGTTCTTTATAGGCTGTCATATCTTCTGACAATGCAATCCGCATTTGCAAATCTCTTATCGTGTTGTCTTGCAGCATTCGATTTGAAATATTTTATAATGTCGCACTAAAACAGAAAATTTGTTTTTATCGTACCTATCAATTTTGTTCTAAAGGAACCAGTTTCCCTTTTGAATACAGTATCAGTAAAGAAAAATACCCTGATTATTAAGATGCTTTGCGTATCAACGGCAAAAAATATTTCCCCTTTATTAAATCTTAGAATGGATTAAGGCCGAATGCCAGTTTATTATTTTACAAATAATATTAAAAATACAGGGATAAACTACTATATAAAGACGCCGATGAATTTTGCACAAAAAAGCATTTAAAATGTAAACGGTTTCAATTCTATTTTTTATGCTATGGCGGCGGTGTATAATTTCACCAAAAAACTGAGCGGGGTTGATTTTTTTATTAATCAGTAATGCTATAGTTTACAGTTGAATTTAAATTGCTTTTTAAATTCTATTACCATAAAATAAATAATGCACAAGAATAGCGTAGACAAAAGCATATACAATATCATGATTGTCTGCTTACTGACGATCTGTTCCCAAGGCATTTTTGCACAAGCCGACACAAGCTTGAAAAATACTTTACCCGCTAGTGGAAAATTGATCAATAATAAACCGGTTGGAAAAGATTGGGTTAATTTACTCCTTTCGCTGAATAATTGGAACGTCGAAAAAGAATATTGGCAATTAAAAGGCGGTGTGCTGCATGGCGAAGCTAATGGTGAGAATGTGCATCATTATGCATGGACAAAAAAAACTTACACCGATTTTGAATTAAACGTTATGATCAAAATGACAGGAGGCGCAGATGCTAATTCAGGTGTATGTATTCGTTTGCATCCCACAAGTTGGGATGATGCGCCGGGCTACCAGGTTGATATGGGTAAAGGGTTCTGGGGTTCGCTATGGGAGGAACGGAGGGCTGGTATGGTACAGAAATTTCCTGATTCATTAGCATTAAAGCTTGTAAAGGAAAATGACTGGAATCATTATTATATTATTTCAAAAGGCCACCACATACAAGCATGGCTAAATGGCGTTAAAACAATTGATATAGTTCATGAGGGAGGTTTTCTTGACGGAAATATCGGCTTCCAGCTTTGTCATGAACAAAGGCATACAATTATTGATGTCAGATCAATTTATATCCGCGAAATTAAATAGACTGTTAACGATTAATTCAGCTTTGTTTTACCGATGACTCCAATTAAATTATCAAGCTACTTTTTGAACCCCGCTCACATTTATACAATTGCATTGCCATGAAAATGATAGTGCTACCGTTATTGTAATCAATTGATTGTTGATATTAGTGGAAGAAAATCAACAACCGAAGCAGAGCTGGTATAGCCTTTGTTGACAGATATACAATTAGTGAATAAAAATCTTATCGCAAAATTCTAAAATATAATTATATGAACACAGAACAAGTGAATGTTCGTTATATGGTTGAAGACGTTGACGCAGCAATTGAATTCTATACTAAACAACTTGGTTTTACAATTGGAACTAATTCTTCTCCTGCCTTTGCAGACGTAACAAAAGGAAACCTTAGATTGCTTTTGAGCGGAAGAAAAAGTTCTGCAGGGAGGGCTATGCCGGATGGAGTACTGCCTTTTCCCGGTGGATGGAACCGAATTGAACTTGTGGTGGATGATCTGCCTTCTGAAGTTGAGAAACTCAAAGCAAAAGGATTACATTTTCGTAATGATATTGTAACCGGACCCGGTGGTTCTCAAATTTTATTGGTTGATCCTTCCGGAAATTTTATAGAATTATTTCAGCCGAGACAGTAAGATCCAAACTTTATAAAGCAATTATATTATCTTGTCATTTCGACATTTCAAAAGTCTTCGGATCTATTTCTTTGTTTACTTCTATTTTGGTCACTTTAGCTGTTAGAGCGAAACCACCAAAATCAGTTGTCTTTGTGTAAGGAACTACAACACCAAAGTCTGTCTTTTTGTAATCCGAAAAACTAACGACGATCTCTACTGATTGTCCCATCATGTCTGCTTTCTGCGTGGTCTTTGATACAAGATTGGTTTCGGCGTCAATTAAATAAAAAGTTTCAGCGTCTCCGGTTGTAACTTTTAATTTATAGTTATTGCCTTCCTTTCCAATAAATTCTATTTTATTGCCTTTTGCAGCATAGCCCACTAAAGAGCCACCAATAAAAATTTGATTCTTCCCGGCCTTATACGCCTCATCCGGCATCGCTTGTGGGTCAGTACTTCCTGAAAAAGGATTGAGTATCCAACCACTTTTGTCCGTATAACAATTTATGATCTTCATTCCCCCAAACTCTGTTTCACTTTTGAAACCTTTGCCCTCAACAAGGTATTCTTTGGCTGACGAAACATTGCCCATTGCTTCTACAGAACTTTCTGTGTAGAGTGACTTGAGTTGAGAAAGTTTTTCTTTACCACCTAATGCCTCAATATGCTTATTAATAATTTCATCAACAGTTTGCGCATTCAAAGTATAAGCACATAACAGCACTGCGCTCAATAAAAGAAAATATATTTTTTTCATTTTTTAAACAGGTTTTTAAATGTTTTGAAAAGTCCGGTGAAGAATACACGGGATATCAAAAATAAGGGCAAAACTATTGTGCATTGAAATTATTTGCAGCACTATGGCAGACGTTTTCTTTCACCTCACACTATTCTTTGATAATACCGGTAATGAGTAAGAAAATGTAATAGGCTTGCATCATCCAATTTTTATTAGGATGGATCCTTCTTATTGAGGTTGCTGAAAAAAATACCGACCCGGTGTAAGGCTAAAAATTATTTTTACTTGGTGCATGATTGCATGTCAATAGTTTTCCCAGAAGTGATGATGGTGCCCCCCCAGGTAAATGTAGCATCGAAATAACGTTGCGATGCATCTTTTTTTCCTGTATTCATTGTAACATCGTTTGTATTGGTAGCTTCCCATTTATTCAACACTGTTCTATGATATGGACCTTCATATTCGTTCAGTACTATTTTCCCTTTTGCGTTTTTATCCGTTGCAACGTTTAACAGCAGATCGCTGCACATAGGGTTTACGTCGTTCACAGTGGAGATAGTGACTGAATAGGAATGCCAGCCAATGCCCTTAGTTTTATTTTCCTGATCCGTAGAAAAAGGATTGTCAATAGCTGATTTTTCGCATGAGGCCAGTATGATTGCTGCCAGCAACAATGTGTTTAAACGTTTCATAGTCTGTAGGTTTAGGTTAAAATAAAATTTGCGGAGTACACTTATCAGGAGTTGGGATGTTATCCGCACTACTATGACCAATCGTTGTCAGGCCTTACCTGGTTTGTATTTTGCCTTGTGCTGCTATAGGAGTTTAAAAAAACATTCTCTGCAACAGAATTCATAAAACGTGCCATCCTGCAAGTAATGTCTGATATGATGATGCTGACTATTAGATAAGCTTTTGGGAAAAAACTTTTTTAGGGTCTATATGTAATTGGTGAGGATAAATTTGCCTGATTGAAAAAAAAATGGTGACAGATTTTCCATAAGGATAACATAGAGTTGAGAAGATTTGTTACAAAAAAAAGAAGAAATGTTTTGTTGCTATGTTCAGCAGGAATTTAGTT
>Ga0068859_100006961_pt1 | contig 11479 bp, 6 predicted proteins | sample KBSSwiS22_FD_66585 | JGI IMG/M metagenome (GOLD analysis project Ga0068859, IMG submission 66585) | Switchgrass rhizosphere microbial communities from Kellogg Biological Station, Michigan, USA - KBS Switchgrass S2-2 | ecosystem: Host-associated > Plants > Roots > Rhizosphere > Soil ... | reverse complement strand
CCGGACGCCAGCAATTCCTCGTGCGTTCCGATCTCCTCGGTGCGTCCGCCGTCGAGCACCAGGATTCGGTCCGCCATGCGCACCGTCGAGAACCGGTGCGAGATCAACACCGCGGTCTTGCCCGCGCTCAATTCCTTGAAGCGCTGGAACACCTCGAACTCCGAACGCGCATCGAGCGCCGCCGTCGGCTCGTCGAGGATCAGAAGATCCGCATCGCGCATGTACGCACGTGCGATCGCGATCTTCTGCCACTCGCCGCCCGAAAGATCGACGCCGTCGCGAAAGCGCTTGCTCATGATCTGATCGTAGCCTTGCGGCAGGCGGCGGATCACCGCATCGGCGAGACTCTGCTCGGCCGCGTGCTCGATGCGTGGACGATCCTCGCGCTCCTCGATGCGACCGACCGCGACATTGGTCGCCGCCGTGAACGCGTAGCGCACGAAATCCTGGAAGATCACGCCGATGTGAGCGCGTAGCGCGGCGAGGTCGTAATCGCGCAGGTCGCGACCGTCGAGGAGGATGCGGCCTTCGTCCGGATCGTAAAGCCGCGCAAGGAGTTTCACGAGCGTCGTCTTGCCTGCGCCGTTTTCGCCGACCAGCGCCAGCACTTCGCCCGCAGCCAGCGAGAAAGAAAGGTTGCGCACCGCCCAGCGCTCGGCGCCCGGATAACGGAACCCGACGTCCTCGAACACGAAGCCTTCGCGGATCGGCCGCGGAAACGGGAGCGCGTCTGGTGGCGATACGATCTCGGGTTCCGTATTGAAGAACGAATAAAGATCGTCGAGGTAGAGCGCTTGTCCTGCGAGCTGCGAGAAACCGATCAGGAGATTCTCCAGCAGGTTGCGCAAGCGCCGGAACGACGCCGACAGGAATGTGAGATCGCCGACGCTGAACTCGCCGTGCACCGTGCGCCACGCGATCAGCGCATACGCGACGTAGTAGCCGATCGTGCCCAGCGCTGCGAACACGCTGCCCCACAGCGCACGCCGTTTCGCCAGCGCGCGATTGTCCGCGTAGAAACGCTGCGACAGATCGCGGTAGCGATCGATCAGGAACGCGTTGAGGCCGAAGATCTTGACCTCTTTCGCGGTCTCGACGCTGGCACCTGTGAGCCTCAAATAATCCACCATGCGCCGCTCGGGCGTGAACGCGAAATTGAGCGAATAGCTCTGCGCGTTGAAATGAGCCTCGCCGAGAAACGCCGGCACCAGCGCGACGATCAGGAGCGCGATCAGCCACGGCGCGAGCACGACGAGGCCGGCCGCGAAGCTGATCACAGTGACCACGTCCTGAGCCTGGCCGAACAGCTGGCCCATCAAGGCGCTGCGGCCGACGGTCTGGCGCCGTGCGCGATCGAGGCGATCTTGCATCTCGCTGTCCTCGAAATCCTCGAGGTCGAGCGTCGCCGCGTGCTCCATCAAGCGGATGCTGGTCGCGTTCGTGTATTTCTCGGACAACAGCGAATCGACCAGCGAAACCGTGCGCCCGAGAAGATCCGACAGCACTGCGAGCCCGAATTCGGCGAGGAGATAAAGCCCGAGCGCGTCGAACCGCCCGTCGCCGAGCGCCGTGCTGAGCGAATCGGCGCTGACGCCGCCCTGCACCAGCACGACGACCTCGTCGATGATGAGCTTGCCGACGTAGAGCGTGACTACCGGCAGCACCGCGCGCACCACGCGCAGCGCAAGATCGGCGATCAAGAGCGGCGGACTCGTCGCCCACAGCTCGCGCATGAACGGCGGCAGGTTGCGCAACGCGACGAAGCGCTCGCGCAGGCTCTTCGGCGGCGGCTTGGGCGGCGGCGCTTCGCGCGAGGAACCGCGCGGCGCCTGCTGCGACGCGCCCGGCGCGGAGCGTCCTCCCATGCTGTATTGGCGCGGCATGCATCGCTCCTTTGCAAAGCGCGGCGGGGCTGATCGTCCCCGGATTTACCGATCGTGGAAGATCGCACATTTGGCGCCGCTCTCGCATGGCCGCGGCGCGCGCGCTAACCTCGGCGCATGCCTGGCGAAGTCCACGAATTCGGCGAATTCCGCTTTCTTCCCTCCGCTCGCGAGCTTTGGCGCGGCGATCGCCGCGTCGAATTGCCGCGGCGCACGTTCGAGTGCATCGAGCATCTGATCGCGCATCGCGACCGTGCTGTCGGCCGCGACGAGCTCGTCGCCGCCGTGTTCGGCCGCACCAACGTGTCCGACGCGCAACTCGGCCAGATCGTGCTGCGTGCGCGGCGCGCGCTCGACGACGACGGCAACGTGCAGCAGGTGATCCGCACGATTCCGGGTTTCGGCTATCGCTGGGTCGCCGAAGTCCGCACTCCGCGCAACTTGGAAGAACACCGCGAAGCCGTGGCCTCGGCCGCGACGACGCAAAAGCAAGAAGGGGAAATAGCGTCGCAGCCACCGCCATCCACGCGCGCGTCGCGTCCGTATTGGGCGATTACGGCACTCGCCATCATGCTGTTGCTCGGCGTCGGCTATCTCGTATGGCAGATGCGCCACGTGCGGACCCCGACGGCTGCGAATCTCTTGCCCGCGGACAGTGTCGTCGTATTGCCGATGCAGGTCGAAGGTTTGCGCGAGGACGGCTGGATTCGTCTCGGCGCGATGGATCTCATCGCCGATCGCTTGCGCGAAGCGGGTCTCTCGGTTCCGCCGAGCGAAAACGTGCTGAGCCTGATGCACGAGCCGTCGCCGGCGAATTCCGACGCCGAGCTCGAACGCATCCGCGCGACCGCGACGGCCAAGCTCATCGTTCGCGGCAAGGCGACGCGCAGCGCATCGGGTTGGAAGATCGATCTCACCGCGTTGCCGGCGAACGGCATCGGAGTGCCGGTGCAATTCTCCGATCGCGACGCCGTGCACGCCGCGCGCGGCGCGAGCGATCTACTCCTCGCCGCGCTCGGCCGTACGCTGCCGGCCGAAGCCGAACGAGACACCGCGCTCGACGAAACGCTGCAACGCGCGCGCGCCGCGATGCTCGCCAACGAGCTCGACACCGCGCGCTCGATCCTGACTTCCGCGCCGCAGCTCGCGCAGGAACCCGCACAGCTCAATTACCGCCTGGCGCAGGTCGATTTCCGCGCCGGTGAACTCGATCGCGCCGAGTCCGCGCTCAACGAAGTGCTCGCGCTGCCGGCGACGGCGCGCGATCCGCATTTCCATGCGCAGGTGTTGACCGCGCGCGGCGCAACGCGCGTGCGGCGCGGCGCGTTCGCCGACGGCGGCCGCGATTTCGAAGCGGCGATCGAGCTCTTGCCCGCGAACGAACATCCGCTCGACCGCGGCCTCGCACTGGTCGGCCGCGGTAACAGCCGCGTTGCCGAGCACCGCTTCGGCGAGGCGCTGGCGGATTTCGGTGCGTCGCGCGTTGCGCTCGAAAGTGCGGGCGATGCGCTCGGCGTATCGCGCGTCGACGCGAACCTCGGCATGCTCGAGCTTTATCGCGGCCGGCCGGCCGAAGCGCTGGGCTATCTCTCCGGTGCTGCGGATCGTTTCCAGTCGTTCGGCGCGCTGCATGAGCTTTTGTTGACGTTGACCGGCATCGTCGATGCTCAGCTCTCGCTGTTGCAACGCGACGAAGCGATGGCGACGGTCGAGCGCGGGTGGGCGCTGCGCGATCGCATCACTGATCCGGATCAGCGCGTCGACCTTGCGCTGAATCGCGCGCAGGCGTTGACAGGTCTCGGCCGCTATCGCGAAGCGCAGACCTTGCTTGCGCAGGCGAACCGCAACTTGCCGACGCACAACGGCGTGCTGACCGCGCGCGCACGCGCGCTTTCGGCCGATCTCGCCGCACGGCAGGAGCGCTGGCGGGATGCGGCCGATGTCGCCAAGCTCGCGCTCGGCGAGTGGCCGGCGGCGGGCGCCGACGCGGATCGCGCGCCGCTGATCTTGATTCGCCAGCGCGCGTTGCTCGCACTCGGCGAAACTGACGAGGCGCAAGCGCTTCTCGATCGCTCGCAAGTCGTGCCCGAAGAAGCGAGCGAGGAACCCGGCCGCGTCGCCGAGGCCCTCGCGATGGGCGAGTGGGCCGTGTATGCGCACGATGCCGCCGGCGCCGATCGCTGGTTCCGCTTCGCCGGAGCGAGCGCGGACCGGCGCGGCGTGCCGGCCGAGATCATCGCGGTTGCAGAGGCGTATGCGCCGGTACTGCTCGCTTCGAACCGCCTCGATCAGGCGGGCACGGTTATCGGCCGCGTCGCGCCGTGGGCGTCGCGCGATTTCGACTGTGCACTGCTGCAGCTGCGCCTCTTCCATGCGCTCGCACAGCGCGACGCCTGGTTCAACGCATTGCGCCAGGCACAGGCGCTGGCGGGCGAGCGCGAGATCCCGCAGCCGCTGCTTGCGTTGCCCGAGGTCGGGTCGGCGCACCCGCTAGAGCTCAGCGGAAACTGATCGCAACGCATCGCAAGTGCCTGGTTCTGCACCGATCCCGCACGTTTGTCATGCGGTTGGAATGCGCTTGGAGCGACATCGGCCGGGCGATCGGCGAGTCTCGCCCGACCGCGACACCGGACGTCGCCCTCCGTTGCCATCCGTCTGCCTGGAGTCATCGATGAAAGCGATCGTTGGGCCGCTTGGTGCTTTTCTTGACGTACGTCCTCGCCACGCGCGCGCCCGCGCCGCGCGGCATCCGTCGCGCGTGCTGGCCGGTTTCGCCGCGCTCGTCGGCATGATCGGCGTGCCGATGTCGATTCCGGCCGCAGCGCCGGCGCTCCGCGCGGACGATGCAGCGTCTCTCGCGGCCAAAGTGCCGCTGTTCGACCTTCCTTATCTTCTCAACCATCGCAACGACGCGCCGAAAGCCAACACGAGAACCGCGAACACGCTGGCGCCGCCGCGCTTCGCGCGCATTCAAGGCAACTTTGTCGGCCCGCACTTCAGCCCGACTGCGATGCATTTCAAGGAATGCTGTTTCGCCACGTCGATCGTCGCCGCCGATCTGACCGGCCAGGGCCGCAACGATCTCATCGTCGGCAACGGTATGAGCTACGACGTCTCGGTGCTGCTGAGCGACGGCACCGGCGGATATCTCGACGCATTCAGCCTGCCGGTCGACAATCCCGTAATCGGCTACGTCTCGGTCGCGGTGGGCGACGTCACCGGCGACGGCAAACCCGACATCGTCGCCACCGGCTACGACGACAGCACGATCCTCGTCTTCGCCGGCGACGGCATCGGCAACTTCGGTGTTCCGCTGCATCTGACGACCGGCGCCGGCCAGACGCCAACGGCGGTCGCAGTCGGCGACGTCGACGGCGACGGCACGTTCGATATCGTCACCACCAACGGCGACAGCGGCGACATCTCGGTGCTGCTCGCCGACGGCACCGGTGGGTTCTCCGCAGCGACGACGTTCGCTGCCGGAAGCTGGCCTGCGGCGCTCGCGATCGGCGACGTGACCGGCGACGGCAAGCTCGATGTCGTCACCGCCAATGGCGACGGCGACGATGCGTCGCTTTTGGTCGGCGACGGCGCTGGTTCTTTCGCGGCGCCGGTCAGTCTTTCGATCGGCGCCAACGCGATGCCGCGCGCGATCGCGATCGCGGACGCGAGCGGTGACGGCATTCCCGACATCCTGACCGCGAACGCGACGCTCGACGGTTCCCCGTTTCCGCCGCCCGAGCTGCCGGGCACCGTGTCGATCCTCGTCAACGACGGCAGCGGCAGCTTCGCGGCGGCGGTGCAGAAATCGGCCGGCGCGGGGCAGGGCCGTGCGGATGCGGTCGAAGTCGCCGACGTCACCGGCGATGGCCACGCGGACATCGTGCTGAGCCGTCCGAACGCGAACAGCGCGGCGATCCTCGTCGGCGATGGGGCCGGCAACTACGCCGCCGCCGTGCTGCTGCCGACCGGCATCGGTCCCAGCGCGATGACGGTCGCCGACGCGACGGGCGACGGCCATCTCGATGTCGTCACCGCGAATCAGGTCGGCTCGAATCTTTCGATCCTGCCGGGCGACGGCGAAGGCAACGTCGGTTTCTGGGGCAATTTCGGCGCGGGCTCGTATCCGCATTCGATCGCTACGGTCGATCTCAACGAAGACGGAATCCCCGACGTCGTCACCGCGAACGCGATGAGCAACGATGTGTCCGTCCTGATCGGCGATGGCTTCGGCGGCTTCGCGGCCGAAACGCACTACTCGGTCGTCAATACGCCGACATCGATCGCGGTCGGCGATTTCAACGAAGACGGCCATCAGGATGTGGTCGCTGCGAATCTTGGCGACAACACGGTGTCGGTGCTGGCCGGCGACGGGACGGGCTCGCTCGCGCGCGCGAACAACTTCAGCATCGGCGAAGGCTTCCAGAGCCCTTACGCGGTCGCGGTCGGCGATGCGAACGACGACGGCCATCTCGATATCGTTACGGCGAACACGAACGTGTCGAACGAGAGCGTCTCGGTCCTGATCGGCGACGGCACCGGCAACTTCGCTGCGCCCGTCATGCTCCCACCCGGCGCGCCCGGGCTGCACCAGCCGCAAGGCATCGTATTGACCGACGTCACCGGCGACGGCCATGCCGACATCGTCACCGCGAACAGCTTCTCGAACGATCTCTCGCTTTTTGTCGGCGACGGCGCAGGCAACTTCGCCGATGCGGTGTCGGTGCCGACGGATCTAGGACCGGTCGTCGTCGCGGCCGGCGACTTGAACGGCGACGGCATCGTCGATCTCGTCACCGTCAACCAGACCGCGCAGACCGCGTCTGTGCTGATCGGCACCGGCGGCGGCGCGTTCGAGCCTTCGGCGAACTATCCGATCTATCCCGACGAGACCGTGCAGGATTTCATGCCGTGGCCGTGGGGCATGACGCTCGCCGACGTCACCGGCGACGGCAAGCTCGACATCGTCACCGCGAACACGCAGAACGACACGGTGTCGGTGTTGCCGAACGACGGCGCCGGCGGCTTCGCGGCGTTCTTCAACTTCGACACCGGCGCGCATCCGGGCTCGGTCGCAGTCGCCGACGTCAACGGCGACGGATTGCCGGACATCGTCACGGCGAACCGCGACAACAACGACATTTCCGTGCTCGGCAACCAGGGCACGAACGACGCGATCTTCTCCGACGGCTTCGACATCATTCCGATTTGAGGTTGAAGAGCAACATTCTCGCAGAGGCGCGGAGATCGCAAAGAGATCTATAGGTTTTCCTTTGCGCTCCCTGCGTCTTTGCGAGAAGCCTCTCTTTCGAGGACGGCGTGTCTTTCAATAGAGATCGACGGGATCGACGTCGATCGACCAGCGCAACGTCTTGCCGATCGGCAACGCGCGCAGCGCTTCGACCCAGCCGTCGAGGAAGGTCTGCAATAGCGGACGCTCGGCGGTTTCTACGAGCACCTGTCCGCGCAATACGCCGGCGCGCAGCGCCATCGGGGCCGGCATCGGTCCGTGCAGCGACACCGCGCCGCCGCGCGCGGCATCGACCGCTGCGGCGAGGAACGCATCGAGCTTGGACGATTCTTTCGCTTCGGCGCGCAGCAGCGCGAAATGCGCGAACGGCGGCAGTCCCGCGGCGCGGCGCTCGTCGAGGAGCTTCGTCGATAGCGCGCGATAACCGCCGTTGAGCAGCACGGCAAGCAGCGGATGCTCCGGGTTGTGCGTCTGCAAGATCACCGTGCCGGGCCGCTCCGCACGGCCGGCGCGTCCGGCGACTTGGACGACGAGTTGCCCAAGTCGCTCCGTCGCGCGGAAGTCGACGCTGTGCAGGCCTTCATCGACGCCGACGACGACAACCAGCGTCAGGTACGGAAGGTCGTGGCCTTTTGCGAGCATCTGCGTGCCGATCAGGATGCGCGCGCCGGCCGAAGGCAGGTGATCGAGCAGCGCGTCGCGCGCGCGGCGGCCGCGCGTGGTGTCGCGATCGACGCGCACGACGGGGATGTCGGGAAATCGCTCGGTCAGCGTTTCTTCGAGCCGCTCGGTGCCCTGGCCTAGCGGATAGAGCGCAAGCCCTCCGCAATCCGGGCACGCGCGCGGAATCGCCTGGCGGAATCCGCAGTGATGGCAGCGCAGGTGATTACCGCGCCGATGCAAAGTCAGCGCGCGCTCGCAGGCCGGACATTGCGCGCTCCAGCCGCAGTCGTGGCAGAGCAACACCGGCGCATAGCCTCGGCGGTTCTTGAACACCAGCGCCTGCTCGCCGCGCGCGACGCAGGCGGCGATCGCATCCAAGGTCGACGGCGCCAACCCGTGCTGCAGCGACTGACGGCGCAGATCGACGACTTTGAGCGCGGGCGGTTGCGCGTGTCCGGCGCGATGCATCAGCCGGAGCGATTGGTAGCGGCCGGCCGCGGCGTTGGCGAGCGTCTCCAGCGACGGCGTCGCCGAGCCGAGCACGACCGGAACATCGAGCGCCTTGGCGCGCACCAGCGCGAGATCGCGCGCGTGGTAGCGGAAGCCGTCCTGCTGCTTGTACGAGGCATCGTGTTCCTCGTCGACGATGATGATGCCCGGCCGCGGCAGCGGCACGAAGATCGCCGAGCGCGTGCCGAGCACGACACCCGCCTCGCCGCGCGCGATCGCGAGCCATGCGCGCGCGCGCTCGATATCGCCGAGTCCCGAATGCAGTGCGGCGATGCCGCCGCCGAGCCGCTCGCGGAAGCGGCGCAGCGCCTGCGGCGTCAGTGCGATCTCGGGCAGCAGCACCAGCGCCTGCTCGCCGCGCTTAAGGCACGCGGCGATCGCGGCAAGGTAAACCTCGGTCTTGCCGCTGCCGGTGACGCCGTCGACGACGAACGGCGAAAAGCCGCGCGCGGCAGCGATCGCGTCGACGGCGACCTGCTGCTCGGCATTGAGCGGCGGCGCTGCGATAGCGCCGCGTGACGGCGCTGCTTCCGATCGTTTTTCGATCCAGCCGCGCGCAAGTGCCGTGCGCGCGGCGGCGCGCCAGCCGGGGAGCGCGATGTCGAGCTGTTCAGTCTCGACGGGACCCGTGGCGAGCAATTCCAGCAGCGCGTCGATGCGCGCGCCGCGACGGCGCTTCGGATCGGCGCGTGCGATTTCGCCTTCGGCGGTGATCGCCATCGCGCTGGTCGCGCGCGCAGGAAGCTCGCGCGGCGATCGCAGCGCGGAAGGCAGCGCTGCGTTCAGCACCTCGCCGAGCGGATGATGGTAGTAGCGCGCGGCCCAGCGCAGCGTCGTCATCAGCTCCGCGTCGAGCAGCGGCGTCGCGTCGAGCACGCGCGTCGCGGGTTTGAGCTGATCGAGCGGAAGCTCCGAATCGCTGCCGGTCTCCACCACGACGCCGACGATGTCGCGCCGGCCGAACGGCACCAGCACGCGCGCGCCGGGCAGCGCTTCGCCATCGTCGAGGCGATAGTCGAACAGCCGATCGAGCGGAACGGGAAGGGCGACGCGAAGGATCGAAGTCATCGGGAAGACGAGGCGCGCGGGCGCTGTCGATCAGTGTAGCGTTCGCGGCAAGTGCCGGGTCGCGCGGAACTTCGATATGCGCCGATGCGCGGAAAAAACGCAGGTCGCCGGACGCCGACCGCTGCCCAGACAGGCTTGCGCGTTGTTTCTCACGAAACCGTCAGGAAGGTCGATTAACTTCCGGTTCTCCGTACGTTTTTTTGTTTATCCACAACAGCTGTGGATAAGTCTGTGGATCATAGGCATCGAGCGCATCCGGAAAGCGCGTTATTACGTGTCCGCGCACGTGTTGGCGAATCTTTAATCAATCTGTAATAGTCCTTTCGCATCAGTGAGTTGCAGATGTCATTTAGTGACAGTTAAGCCCCTTCGCATAGGTATGTCAGGGTCGCCCGCGAATCGTGCCGGGCTGTGTACAACAGGCTTGACACGGGCCTTGGACTTGGCGTTGCGTGAAGGGCGGAATTTGCGTCAACCGTTGCCGTTCACGGACGTTTGTGAAGGCTGATACGCATGATGAAGAGCCCCGAATGCTGGCCAAGACCTGCCTGATGACCGCCTTCGACGAGGATCGCGCTACGGACGCGCCAACCCGCGAGGGTGCTGGCGCGATTGAGCGTTTCCTGCGCCAGGTCGAGCGGCGCGCGCTGCGCATGGCCGAGCTTGCGACCGGCAGCCGCGACGAGGCGCTGGACCTGGTCCAGGACGCGATGTTCGGTTTCGTGCGCCACTACGGCGCGCGCCCGGGCGCGGAGTGGCCGCCGTTGTTCTGGCGCGTGCTCGACAGCCGGCTCAACGACTGGCACCGCCGCCAGCGCGTGCGCGGCCGCTGGTGGGTCTGGAGCGGCGAGAAGAACGACGACGAAGGCGAAGACCTGATCGCAGCCGCTCCGGACGTGCGCGAGCCCGGTCCTCTGGCGCGGCTCGCCGACGGCGAGGCTTCGATCGCGCTCGACGGTGCGTTGCATGATCTCCCGATGCGCCAGCGCCAGGCGTTCCTGTTGCGGATGTGGGAAGGACTCGACGTTGCGCAGACGGCGGCTGCGATGCGTTGCAGCGAGGGCAGCGTCAAGACTCATCTTTCGCGTGCGCTGGCCAATCTCAGGCGCTCGCTCGGAGAACACTTGTGAACGAACCTCGCAAGGACGAAGCCTGGATCGAGCGCGCAACCGCGCTGCTAGACGATTCGGCGAAGAATCTCGATGCGTCGACCTTGTCGCGCCTCAATCGCGCGCGTCAGGCCGCGCTCGCGCAGCCGCGCCAGGCGACGCGGCGCTGGATGCTCGGCGCCGGGTGCGCGGCGGCGAGCGCGTGCGCGCTGGTGCTGGCGTTCGGCTTGCAGCACCGCTGGCACGCGAGCGTCGCGCCATCGCACGAGGCGGCCGCGCAGGCCGACGACGTCGATCTTCTCAACGCCGACGACGACACGCTCGATCTCTACGAGAATCTCGATTTCTACGCATGGCTCGACGCGCACGGCGGAGGCACGAGTGGCTGAGCTTCGCGTCGCGCAGATCGCCTGCGCGCTCATCATCGCGTGCGCTGCGATCGCGTCGCCGATGCGCGCATCCGCCGCATCGCAGGACGATCCGCCCGCCGCCGCGCCGGCGCGCGCTGTCGCGTGGTCGGCCTTGAGTCCCGCGCAGCAGGAAGTGCTCGCGCCGATCCGCGATCAGTGGACGAATCTTCCGCCGCGACAGCAGGAACGACTCGTGCGCAAATCCGAGCGCTGGCAAACATTCGGGCCCGTGCAGCGCGAAGTCGTGCGCGCACGCTTGACGCGCTGGGCCGCGATGACGCCCACGCAACGCGCGCGAGCACGCGAACGCTTCGAGGCGTTCCAACAGCTTCCGCCCGATGAGAAAGCGCGCGTGCGCGAAGCGTTCCGCCGTTTCCATGCGCTGCCGCCGGACGAGCGGCGCGCGTTGCGCGAGCGCTTCGAGCGGTCGCGTGAGGGACAGCCTTGAGTCGCGGCTTGCATTTCGCAGGCCCCATTTTTCGTTCGCCGGAATGATGGTCGCTGCGCGACGCCAGCGTTCGTCGCGATTGCAAAGGCGCTAAAGCCGCGACGCTCTTTTTGCAAAATTGTCAAAGTGGCGGACTT
>Ga0068859_100006959_pt1 | contig 11484 bp, 6 predicted proteins | sample KBSSwiS22_FD_66585 | JGI IMG/M metagenome (GOLD analysis project Ga0068859, IMG submission 66585) | Switchgrass rhizosphere microbial communities from Kellogg Biological Station, Michigan, USA - KBS Switchgrass S2-2 | ecosystem: Host-associated > Plants > Roots > Rhizosphere > Soil ... | reverse complement strand
CACGGCCCAGGCGTGGACCGAGCGCAATCGCACCAGCCAGCGAAATCGCGCCGCCAATGCTGTGGACCACCGTCGAACCGGCGAAATCACGGAACGGCGTTGACAGCACGACGAGCCAGCCGTCAGGCCCCCACGCCCAGTGTCCGACGATCGGATAGATGAATCCGGTGACGCCGATGCTGTAGAGGATGTCCCCGATGAAGCCGCAGCGGCCGACCATCGCGCCCGAGGTAATGGTCGAACAGGTGTCGGCGAACGCGAACTGGAACACCCAAAACGCGAGCAGAGGCACACCCGTCGTCAGGTACGTATCCGGCAGACCATTCAGGAAGAATCCGGTCTTGCCGATGAAGCCGCTGCCGGGCTCGAACATGAACGCGAAGCCCCAGGCCCAGAACGTCACGCCGCAGATCGCCGTATCGACGATGCCTTCGACGAGGATGTTGATCGACTCGCGTGACCGCGCGAAACCAGCTTCGAGCATCACGAATCCGACCTGCATACAGAACACAAGGAAGGCCGCGAGCAAGACCCACATCGTGTTGATGGCGTTCACTTCCGGCGACGGACCAGCGGGCGCGGCCTGCGCGTGCAGGGCGGACCCCATCACCACGTACATTGCGGACAAGACCAGGGCCAGGCCGATCGCCTTGCCGCCCACCAGGGCGAGCACCTTTACCCGCAGGGTGGGATCCTGGAACAACGCCACGAACCGGCTGCGCAATCCAGGAGACGAATCAGTTCTTCGAGGAGGTAAGAATGGAGTACTTGCGGTCTTCATCAATGCCACGGTGACTCTCCTTGTGTGGGGTGACGGCCCCACGTAGCTGTCACGAGGATGCGCGCAAACGATCGACTAGGGCGTGTCCTTCTCTCCTGTTCTGATGTTGAAACTGTGCTCGGCCGGCAGAACGAAGATGCGCCCGTCACCGATCTCGCCGGTGCGCGCAGCCGCCATGATCGTCTTGATGACTTCTTCGACGATGGAGTCCTGAACGACGACTTCGATTTCCACCTTCGGGAGCAGGCTGACGTTGTATTCCTTGCCGCGGTAAATGGCTGTGTGCCCCTTCTGCCGGCCGTGCCCGCGCACTTCCGTGACGGTCATGCCCGGGACGTTCATCTTCTCCAACGCGTCGCGAACGTCGTCGACCTTGTTCGGTCGCACGACGCTCTTAATGAGCTTCATAGGTCGCCTCCAGAGTCCGAACCAATGCCTGCTTCAACGCCACCTGGTCGTGCTCGTCCAGTTGGCGGCCTTGCTTCGTCACGTGCAGCACGTCGATGGCCTTGCGGCCCTCGGTCGAAATCAGCACGAGATCCACGTCGCAGCCCTCGTCGGACACCCCGCGACTGATGCGATAGAGCAACCCCGGCACGTCCGCGGTCACGATCTCGAGGACGGTGTAGCGACGGGAATGGGCGTTGTCGAGATGGATGCTGATGTCGACCTCGCGGCGCCGCCGCAGCACGAGGCTGCGCTCGCGCCCGCGCAGGAGCGTGCGCACATCGGTCGCCCCTGTCACGACCTGGCGCAGGACCCGCGCGATCTCATCGCGGGCGCCGGAATTCTGACGCAGGAAGCCCTCTTCGTCGGTGAACTCGAACACGTCCAGCACCAGACGGTCGGGTGTCGTCATGGCCTGGCCGCGATGAATGTCCATGCCGAACGACGCCAGCACGCCGGAGATGTTCGAGAAGAGGAACGGTTTGTCGAGGGCCGCGACGGTCAGCTCCCAAATCTCATCGCGCTTCTCGAGCGACAGGTGGAGGTCGTCGTCCTTGAGCCCGCGCGCGAGGCGGACGTGCCGATAGATCGCCGAGAGACCGAAGACGCTGAGGTACCGGCGCGGCAGGCCGTCGAGAAAGCGTGACAGCTCCTCTTCCGAAATGTCGTCGGGGCATTCGGCGAGCACGCGGACGCGATCCGACTGGTTCTTCTGAATCAGCTCGTCGGCGTAGCCGAGCGTGAGGTGGTTGTAGGCGTCCACGTAGAGGCGCCACAGCAGGTCTTCCTTCCACGGAGTGAGGGTGCCGGGCGCGACGGCCTCGATGTCGACGAGGGTCATCAGGCACAGCATCTTCAGGTGCTCTTCGCTGCCGACGAGTGAGGCGAATTCGGCGACGGTCTCGGGATCGCCGAAGTCCTTGCGAAAGACCGCCTTCGACATCGCCAGGTGCTGACGGATCAGGAAGTCGATGATCTGCCGATCGTCCTCCCCAAGTTGCAGCCGCGCGAGCATCGGCTCGGCCAGCCGGACGCTCTCGATGGCGTGGTCGTCGTCGCGCCACTTTCCAACATCGTGATAGAGCAACGCCAGCGTCAGCAGTTCGGGCGCGCGGACCTCGTTCAGGATCGAGGCGAAGCGCGCGCGGCTGGCGCTCGTGGGGTGCCAGAGCGACTCGAGGTTGCGGATGGTGAGCAGCGTGTGCTCGTCCACCGTGTACTTGTGGTAGAAGTCGCGAATCACGCGACAGTGGATCTTTTCGAACTCGGGGAAGATCGTGCCGAGCAGTCCGCACTCGAGCATGTCCGAGAGCCGCGCGGAGAGCCCGGGCCGCGGATACAGCATGGCCCGCAGGCGCAACCGGCCTTCCTCGTTGGCCATGAAGTAGTCGGCGGTGTAGCGGCCGACGTTCTCCTGAATGAGGGCGCGGACATCGTCGGACACCGGGTAGCCGTTGGCGATCGCCACCTCGAAGGCCTCGAGCCACCAGGCGGGCTGACCCACGGCCTTCACGGGATCGACGAATCGGATGCCGTCGGCGGCGACGGCCACGTTCTGCGTGACCGGGCCGGGTTCGGTGATTGGTGCCGGCGGCCGCGCGACCTTTCGCGTCCAGGCGAGCGCATTGGCCACGGCGCGCGCGTGGCGGAAGTAGTCGCCCATCAGCGCCTCGACGCGCTGGCGAGAATCGGGTCCCGGCACACCGAGCAGTTCAGCCACCTGTTCCTGCAGCTCGTGGGACAGGCCGTTCATGTCGCGGCCGGACAGGACGTGCAGCACCGAGCGCGCGCGAAACAGGAATTCCTCCGCCTCGTCGAGACGTTCGCCTTCGGGGCGCGAGCGGCCGACGAACAGGTCGCGCGCGAGCGAACGGATCAAGCGGATGGCCGAGATGTCGCGGAGCCCGCCTGGCGCCTTCTTGAGGTCCGGCTCGAGCTGATAGAGCGTGTTGTTGAACTCGGCGTAGCGCTCGTCGACGAGCGTGAGCAGCACGTCCACGAGGCGCCCCGCTCGGGTTTCTTCCCCGCGGTGCGCGCGCGTGAACACCTCATCGAACAAGCGGACGTCACCGGTGAGCAGGCGCAGATCGCAAAGCGCCATGAGGAACTCGGGGTTCTGATCGTCGATGACGTCGAACTCCTTGAGTTCCCGGATGTGGTGGCCCACCGTGAACTTCAGGTCCCACAGCGGCTGGAGCAGCGCGTTGACGAAGCGCTCCTCGCCCGGTCCGATCGGCCCGTCGAACACGATGAGCACGTCGATGTCCGAGTTGAGACACAGCGTGCGCCGTCCGTACCCGCCGAGGGCGCACACGACGAACGGGTGCATGGACTCCTGGACGGCGCGCTCGGCCAGACCACGAACGAGGTCGTCGACCGCGGCCGCATACCGCACCTGGGTCGGACGTCCGCCGCGACCGGCGCGCGCGGCCGCGACGTACTCGTCACGCGCGGTCGCGAGCAGCGCGGCCATCTGCGCTCGGTGTTCCTGGCGCGCGGCGTCCTGATTGCCCACGGTCATCACAAGGTCCTGGGGAGGTGAAAGTGCGGTCCGGTGACGCGCCGCACCGGCGCGTCACCGGATGCCGCGGTGCCTAGAACGTGACGGTGAAGCCGACGGAACCGACGACCCGGCCCGCGCTGTCTTCCTTGACGTTGTAACCCTTCAGCGCGTCACCGAATCCGTAGACGGTCACGCCGCCATGGACATCGCCGTGAGGCAGCGGATGGCTGACGTTCACGCCGGCGCTGAAGTATCCGAACGTGGTGTCGCCATTGGCGTCGAAGTAGTAGTCCTTCAAGCTGAGACCCAGCTTCACCGGGATCGTGATGGCCACCGGAGCGCCCTCCTTCATCGGCACCGCCGGGTTCACGCCCAGTTCCAGGTAGATGCCCTTGTCGAGACCCGCGGGCTTCTTCAGTTCGAACGCGAGCGCGACCGACGGCGCAAGCTTGCCGCTGAACGACGTCGAGAACATGAGTTCCTGAATCGCACTGTCAGAGATGCTGGGCAGCTTGGGATACGTGTACGCCGTGTACGTCGTCTTGATCTTGGCAACGGTGACGGCCGCATAGAAATCGGTCTCGTAGTAGCCCGCGCCGTCGTCCTTCAGACTGCCGGTGTGAAAGCTGTTCCAGAGGCCGACATTGAACGACGCCTTCTCGCCCGCCACCGCGACGTCGACGAACGGCTGAAACGTGAACTTCGGATCGAACTCCTGACGATAGCCGCGGAAGTAGTAGGACGACGGCACATCCGCCCCAACCGTGCCGGTGACCTTCTTCGCTGGAGGTTCAGGCGCCGGGGCCGCCGCGGGAGCGGGAGCCGCCGCCTGTGCTGTAAGCGCCAGCGTGTCGAATCGCACGCCGGCGAGGGCGCCGCCTGTCACGAGCCGAGATGTCGTCGGCTCCTGAGCGAATGCCGACGTCGAGATCAATCCAGTGACGAGAATTCCCAGCGCGATCTGCCTCATAGTTTTTCCTCAATCTCCTGTCGCCGCCCTGAAACCCTGAAATGCACACGGGCCGCGACCGTTAATGACGGAAGGTCCAAGAGCAAGATGGGCGCCAAAGCGGGGCCGAACCGGCATATTCGCGGTTTTTGCCGGATTCACGCCTGTTTCACGTCAACTTCGCGCGACATTCGCGCAATGCGGGCCTGGCAGAAATCGACATCTATGTCGTACTCGACGTACCGCTCCACACGAACGTTGAAGGATCCTAAAGTTCCGGCGCCCACGGCCGAGGGTGAGCCGCGCTCGGCCGAGCTCGAACGCGACAGAACGGGACAGAACATCGTCAGACTGTACAAAATTGTACATTCTAAAGATCCGGCGACAAGAGTGTTGAACGAAGTGACTGGCGCAGGAGCCCGCCGCGCGCAAACGCTCTAGGGCCGGAAGAACACGAACGTCACGAGCACGAAGACGGGGACGAGGATGGCGCCGCTGTAGGCCAGATAGCCACCGAAGCTCGGCATGCGGACCCCTCGCGCCTCGGCAATCGAACGCACCATGAAGTTCGGGCCATTCCCAATGTAGGAATTCGCCCCCATGAAGACGGCGCCCAGACTGATCGCCGACAACACCCGGTGGGACACGCCCGCGACATCCGGTTGGAGGCCGAGTCCCTGCGCCAGCGCCAGGAATGTGAGGTACGTCGGCGCGTTGTCCAGAAAGGACGAGAGTGCACCGGTGGCCCAGAAGAAGTGCCAGGGCTGATTCACGCCGAGTGCCGCGCCGTGATGCCGCAGGATGTCGAGCGCCGGAATCATCGTCGCAAAGATGCCCGCAAAGATCACGGCCACCTCGATGATCGGATGCAGGGAGAAATGATTGCCGTCGTGAATCGATTTGCTGGTCCGCACGTAGGACACAACCGACAACGCCACCATGGTGACCTCGCGCCATGGTGCGCCGAGGAATGCCGCAGAGACGACGACCCCTGCCAGCCAGAACAGGTTCTCGTGACCGTGAATCGTGATCGGCGTGCGGTCGGCTCGATCGCGCGCAATGCGCTCGGGCGGCTCAGCCGCGTGGGCCCGGGTGTCCCAGACGAAGTAGATCACGAGCAGCGTGACGGTCGTGAACAACCATTCTGGCGCGAGTCGAAGGGTCCACGTAAAGGGCACGCCTTGCAGGTACCCGAGGAAGAGCGGCGGATCGCCGAGGGGTGTCAGGCAACCGCCGATGTTCGACACCAGGAAGATGAAGAAGACGACCGTATGGACCACGTTCCGCCGCTCACTGTTGGTGTGCAGCAGCGGCCGAATCAGCAGCATCGACGCCCCGGTCGTGCCAATGACCGACGCGACGAGCGCGCCAATGGCGAGAAACATGGTGTTGACCGCCGGTGTCGCCTCCAGATCGCCGTCCATGTGAACGCCGCCGGAAATCACGAACAAACTGCCCAGCAGGATCATGAACGACAGGTAATCTTCAAACGTGCGGCCGATGGCCTCGGGCTGGTGCTGGCTGTAGAGCCACAGCACGGGCAGACCCAGCACGAGCGACACGGCCAGTTTGCGAACGTTCGATGCCCAGAAATGCGGCGCCGCGAGAGGGATGACTGCGATTGCCAGGAGCAGCGAGGCGAACGGAAGGATCCAGAGGAGTGACGGCGTGAACGTGGCGACTTCCACGCGCCAGACTCAGGACCGATAGCGGTCGCGATCGATGTCCAGTTTGCGAATCTTGTAGCTGATGATGCGCTCGGTGGAGTGCAGGAGTTTGGCGGCCTTCGATGCGTTGCCGCGCGCCGTCTTGAGCGCGTCCTGAATGAGGGTCTTCTCGTACGCCGCCACGGCGTCCGCGAGCGACACGTCCTGTACGGTCCCCGAGGCCTCCGCCGTCTGCAGGGTCGGCGGCAGATGGTGAGGATGCACCACGCTGCCGTCGCAGACCAGGACGGCCCGCTCGATCGCGTTCTCGAGTTCGCGCACGTTACCAGGCCAGTGATAGCTCATCAGCATGTCGATCGCCGGCGTGGAAATGCGTTTCACCTGATGGCCGTGCTCGACCGAGTACTTCTCGAGGAAGTGGTCGACGAGCAGGAGCATGTCCGGTTTGCGCTCGCGCAGCGGCGGCACGTAGATCGTGAACACGTTCAGGCGATAGTGGAGGTCTTCGCGGAAGGTGTTGGCCGCAATCGCCTTCTCGAGATCCTGGTTCGTCGCGGCAATCAGCCGCACGTTCACCTTGATCGGCTCGGTGCCGCCGAGACGCTCGAACTCGCGCTCCTGCAGCACGCGGAGGAGTTTCACCTGTGTGGACAGATTGATGTCGCCGATTTCGTCGAGGAAGAGCGTGCCGCCCTCGGCCATCTCGAAGCGGCCCTTCTTGCGAGCCTGCGCGCCGGTGAACGCGCCCTTCTCGTAGCCAAACAGTTCCGACTCGATCAGCGAGTCCGGAAGCGCCGCACAACTCACCTTGACGAAGGCCTTCTTCGCACGCGGTGAACTGTAGTGAATGGCGTGCGCAATCAGCTCCTTGCCCGTGCCCGACTCGCCCCGAATCAGCACCGTGGTGTTCGCCCGAGCGACACGTGCGATCTGCTCGTACACCTGGCGCATCGGTCCGCTCGTGCCGACGATGCGGGAGAAGTCGTACCGCTCGCGCAGTTCCTCGCGCAGATGCGTGTTCTCGTCGAGCAGGCGCTGGCGCTCCACGTCGACGAGCCGGTCGACCCGGACGGCCTGACCGATCATCGCGGCGACCAGGCGCAGGACCCGCACCAGGTAGTCGTAATCGCGATTGCGCTTGAATGGGAGGTCGACGGCGATCGCGCCGACCGGACGCCGGTTCACGGACACCGGCACGCACACGAAACTCACTTCCCGTTTGTCGAATTCGCTGCGGGGCAGCCGATCGCGGAACATCGGCTCGCGGCTGACCTGGGGCACGATGACCGGCTTGTTACTCTCGACCACCTTGGCGGTCACGCCCTCGGCCAGACCGTAGCGCGCTCCGGCACGGTCGGGCGGCACCCCGTGGGTCGCATCGACGTGGAGATGGCCGGCGGAATTGATCAGGGCCACTGCGCCTCGCACCAGCCCGTGTTGACGACCGAGGATCTCGAGCACGCGGACGAGTGCCGATCGCAACGTCAGCGTACCGGAGAGCGCCTGACCGATTTCGGTCAGTGACGCGATCTGCCGGACATCGCCCGAGGCGTCTGCCGCGTCGACCGCGTCGAGGATGTCCGTCGGGCTCATGAGAGGAGGCGCAATCCTATCGCACGGACGCGGCGGTAACCGGCGCCGGCAGTTCGGTGGTGCCCATCAAGAATGCGTCGATCCCCGACGCGGCGCTGCGCCCTTCGGCAATCGCCCAGACGATCAGCGACTGGCCGCGCTGCATGTCGCCGGCGGCAAAGACACCCGAGACTGAGGTCATCCACTGCTCGTTCGTCCACACGTTCCCGCGCTCCGTGAGCTTCACATCGAGCTCGCCGATCATCCCGCCGGGCTCAGGTCCGAGGAAGCCCATCGCGAGCAGCACGAGATCGGCGTCCATGGAGAAATCGCTGCCGGCGACGGCCTCGAACGACAGCTTGCCGTCGCGCACGACGCGCTCGACGGTCGTGCCCTCGAGGCGGCCGACGACTCCGGCCTCACCGGTGAAGCGGTTGGTCGAGACGGAGTATACCCGCTCCCCGCCCTCTTCATGGGCCCCGGACACGCGAAAGATGTTGGACCACTCGGGCCAGGGGTTATCGGCCGCGCGCTCGTCGGGCGGTCGAGGCATGAGCTCGAACTGGTGCACGGACCTGGCGCCCTGCCGATGCGCCGTGCCAAGGCAGTCCGCGCCGGTGTCGCCACCGCCGATGATGACGACGCGTTTACCGGCGGCCGAGATGAGTTCCTCGGCCGGCACCACGTCACCCTCGTTGATGCGGTTCTGCTGGGTCAGGTACTCCATGGCGAAGTGGATACCCTTGAGCTCCCGGCCCGGCACCTTCAGATCGCGCGGCATGGTCGAGCCGCCCGCGAGCAGCACGGCGTCGTGCTCCTGCTGGATCTTGCGCGCGGACACGTTCACGCCCACGTGCGCGTTCGTGCGGAACACCACGCCTTCGGCCTCGAGTTGCAGGAGCCGCCGCTCGAGGAACCGCTTCTCCATCTTGAACTCGGGAATGCCGTACCGCAGCAACCCACCGATGCGATCGTCGCGTTCGAATACCGTCACGCGGTGGCCGGCACGGGCCAGTTGTTGCGCCGCCGCCAAACCGGCAGGGCCCGATCCAATCACCGCCACGTGCTTTCCGCTCCGACGCAACGGTATCTGCGGCGCGATCCAGCCTTCGTCGAACGCGTGCTCGACGATCGACAGCTCGATCGTCTTGATCGTCACCGGATCGTCATTGATGCCGAGCACGCACGAGGCCTCACACGGCGCCGGGCACAACCGTCCCGTCCACTCCGGGAAGTTGTTCGTCGCATGCAGGCGCTCGATGGCCGTCTGCCAGCGGTTCTTGTAGACCAGATCGTTCCAGTCCGGAATCAGATTGCCAAGCGGACACCCCTGATGGCAGAACGGGATGCTGCAGTCCATGCAGCGCGCGCCCTGCTCCCGCGACTGTGGCTCCGGCACGGGCAGATACACTTCCTGCCAGTCCTTCACCCGCTGGTCGACCGGACGCGCCTTCGGCTTCGCCCGGTGAAACTCCATGAAGCCCGTGATCTTACCCATGCGCCACCCCGACCAGTTCCTCGAATTCAGGCTCCCGGTGCTCGGATCGCGCCCTCGCCTCGGCCTGCAGCACGCGCTTGTAGTCCCGCGGCATCACTTTGACGAACTGCTCCTCGGTGGCGGCCCAGTCGGCCAGCAACCGCGCCGCATGCGCGCTGCCGGTGACCTGCACATGCCGTCCGATCAGATCACGCAGGAACGCAATCTCCTCGTCTGACTCGAGCGATTCGAGGTCGACCATCGCGCGGTTGCATCGCGCGCCGAACTGTCCCGTCGCGTCGAGAACGTAGGCAATGCCGCCGCTCATGCCGGCGGCAAAGTTCCGTCCCGTCCGTCCCAGCACGACCACGCGCCCCCCGGTCATGTATTCGCACCCGTGATCGCCGATCCCCTCGACGACGGCCAGGGCGCCGCTGTTCCTCACCGCGAAGCGCTCGCCGGCCAGGCCGCGTACGAACGCCTCGCCACCCGTCGCGCCATAGAGCGCGACGTTGCCAATGATCACATTCTGTTCAGGCTGAAAGGTGGACGTCTTGGGCGGATACACCAGCACCCGGCCGCCCGACAGCCCCTTGCCGAAGTAGTCGTTCGCGTCGCCTTCGAGTTCGAGCGTGATGCCCTTCGGGATGAACGCCCCGAAGCTCTGCCCCGCCGACCCGTCGAAGTGAATGTGAATCGTGTCGTCGGGCAGCCCGCCGCCGCCCTGCCGTCGCGTCAGTTCCGACCCGAGCATGGTGCCGACCGTGCGGTTGACATTGCGGATCGGCATACGGAGGCGCACGGGCACGCGATCCGTGAGCGCCGCCTCGCACTCCTCGAGCAGCCGATTGTCGAGCGCCTTCTCGAGCCCGTGCTCTTGCTTCACCACACAACGATGCGGCGTGTCGATCGTTCGGTCGGGCGCCTGCAGGATCGGCGACAAATCAAGCCCCTTCGCCTTCCAGTGAGTCACCGCCTGACGGACGTTGAGGCGATCGGCGCGACCGATCATCTCGTCGATCGTCCGGAAACCGAGCGCCGCCATCAGCTCGCGTACCTCTTCGGCCACGAATCGAAAGTAGTTCTCGACGAATTCCGGCTTGCCGTCGAACTTCGCGCGGAGCTCGGGATCCTGCGTGGCGATGCCCACCGGACAGGTGTTCAGATGGCAGACGCGCATCATGATGCAGCCCGACACCACGAGGGGCGCCGTCGCAAAGCCGTACTCCTCCGCACCAAGCAGCGCGGCGATCACGACGTCGCGGCCCGTCTTCATCTGACCATCCACCTGGACCACGATGCGATCGCGCAGGCGGTTCATCACGAGCACCTGCTGCGTTTCGGCGAGGCCCAGCTCCCACGGCGCGCCGCTGTGCTTCAGGCTCGTCAGCGGTGACGCGCCCGTGCCGCCGTCGTGTCCCGAGATGAGCACGACGTCGGCGTGCGCCTTCGACACGCCGGCGGCGACCGTGCCGACGCCCACCTCGGCCACCAGCTTCACGTGTATGCGCGCGTACTTGTTCGCATTCTTCAAATCGAAGATCAACTGCGCTAGATCCTCGATCGAGTAGATGTCGTGGTGCGGCGGCGGCGAGATCAGCTGCACGCCAGGCGTCGAATGCCGGACCGTCGCAATCCACGGATAGACCTTGAAGCCGGGCAGCTGTCCGCCCTCACCGGGCTTCGCGCCCTGGGCCATCTTGATCTGCAGGTCGTCGCAGTTCACGAGGTATTCGCTCGTGACGCCGAAGCGCGCCGAGGCGATCTGCTTCACCGCGCTCCGGCGCCAGTCGCCGTTCTCATCCTTCTTATAGCGCGCCGGATCCTCGCCGCCTTCGCCGCAGTTCGACTTGCCGCCCAGGCGATTCATCGCGATCGCCAGCGTCTCGTGCGCCTCGGCACTGATCGATCCATACGACATCGCACCGGTCGCAAATCGTTTGACGATGGACTCGACCGACTGGACCTCGTCGAGCGGCACGGGCGGCGCGTCGGTGTTGAACTCGAACAACCCCCGCAGCGTGCCCAGCCGCTTGCTCTGATCGTTCACGGCCTTCGCGTACTGGCGATAGATCGTGTACTGCCCGC
>Ga0068859_100006957_pt1 | contig 11486 bp, 9 predicted proteins | sample KBSSwiS22_FD_66585 | JGI IMG/M metagenome (GOLD analysis project Ga0068859, IMG submission 66585) | Switchgrass rhizosphere microbial communities from Kellogg Biological Station, Michigan, USA - KBS Switchgrass S2-2 | ecosystem: Host-associated > Plants > Roots > Rhizosphere > Soil ... | reverse complement strand
ATCTTCATTCTCCTCGACAACCAATGGCTCGGCATCAGTTCGTGTGAAGCCGACTACTACCGTTGGCGCCTTTCCGCGGGTTGCGGATAGCGTGACCTGGTTGCCTTGTATATCTTCCAGCGTAAAATCGGGAGCTTGTTCACCGACGACCACTGGAGCTGAGCGTTTCATCTCATCTCGTGGATTACCGCCTAAAGGGTACGCAACAGTTGTAAGTGCAATGCCACAGAAAAGGACGAGCAGTCCTGCAATGCTTCTGAATTTCATACGTCTCTCCTTAGTTAATTGTTAGACCTGGATAATTAGGGCACGTAAAGGGCGGGAAACTGTTGGCGAAGTCTGGTTAGCTTCGGGAGATCATTGATCACTATGTAAGAGTCATTCGGATGCTTGATGGCAAAGTTTTGATGATAGGACTCAGCCGTGTAGAACGCGCGAAGGCCGACAACCAGAGTTCCGGCTTATTCCCTCGACGATCTCTCGGTGGACTGACGGTAAAGAAAAATTGAGTTTGGGAATAAACTCCATGGGGTTGGGTATTAAATTGACGGCGAGCTGGAGCTCCGGAAGGGTTAGGGGCCTTTAGTAAGACATGTTTGGCAGCGCATCGAAGCAGAGATCTCTGTCGGACAGCGCAGTCCGTTGGGCGACGTTTGAGACAGAAGCCATGCCGCATGTCTCTAGTCTATTCCGCGTGGCGCTGTGGCTCACGCGCGACAGGGCTGAAGCTGAAGACTTACTTCAGGAGACGCTGATGGAGGCGCTCAGTTCGTTCCACCGATTTGCGCAAGGCACGAACTGTCGAGCCTGGCTCGTTTCGATTCTGTATCACATGCAAAGCAAGAGGAGACGAACGGCAGCACGTTTACACTTGGTCAGCGACGCTGAGGAACGCATTGCTGAGACCACAGCTTTTGAACCGCCGACGCCACAGAATTTGACCGATGAGGAGATACTGGGTGCGCTTGAACGATTGCCACGAACCTTCCAGGAAGTCGTGATCCTCGCTGACATCGAGGAAATGTCTTACAAGGAGATCGCTTCGGCTCTAGAGGTTCCCGTAGGTACAGTGATGTCGCGCATTTCACGCGGTCGCAAATTGCTTCGTGCTGAACTCGCCAGCTACGCCAATGCGCACGGCTTTGGGCGATCCACTCAACATCAGATTTCAGAGAAGGAACCATTGAGGAAGCCTTAATATGCAATGCCGTGAATTTAGGGAAATCGCTGATTCCTATCTCAGCAACGAGCTGATGGTTGAAACGAATCACGGGGTCATCACGCATTTGGAGCAGTGCGCCGAGTGCCGTCAGGAGTTGAAAGCGCGGCGCGAGTTGCGTGGCCAACTTCGGGAGGCGTTCATAAAATCGCCGGAGAACCAATTGCGACCAGAATTCGCTGCCCGTCTCAGTACCCAGTTGCATGATTACTCGCTGGGTAAACACGATGCGCAGCTTGTGTTGCCGCGAGGATGGCAATCGTCCGTGACAAGAACGCAGGCGACATGGCTCGCGGTCGCTGCTTGTCTGTTGTTGGCTATGGGCCTGGGGCTGGTTGTCGTTAGAAAGCGGCTCGTCGAGTCAAAGCTCCCTGGCGAGATCGCCGTGAGTAAGCCAAAGCCAAATGACTCGCCTGAACTTAACCCCGGAATACCCGTAAGCATCGTCAAAACAGAATTGGCCAAGAGTGCGGTGGGCGATCATCGCGATTGCGCAATCAAGTTTCGTTTGTCTGAGAAGCCGATCGATCTGGAAGTTGCGGGTCAGAAATACGATCCTGTCTACCTTAACCTGACCAAAGCAGTGCTGTCGCAACAGGGAGCCGCCCCATTGGATGCTCAGTTTGTCGAAGCACACTCGTGCATCTTTGAGGGGAGACGTTTTGCTCACATCGTTCTCAAGTATCACGGCCAGGTAGTTTCTTTTCTGGTCACCGACTTCGAGCCAACCAAAGGCGTGCAGCGGGAATTGGCACGGAGTTCGGCGGGTCCACAGGTGATCACATGTTCACAATTCGAGAGTTACAAAGTTTCTTGTTTTCAAACTGCGCGTCATGCCGTCTTCATAGTGTCGGAATTGCCCGAAGGCGACAATCTCGCGTTGGCCCGTGCGCTTGCGCCTTCCGTCTTTGCGCACATCATGCGTACTGAAAATGACACTTGATAATAGTGAGGCTTTTAATGAATAGAAGGTCCTTCATAGAATCATTCGCGATGTTTGGAGTAGCTGCTGGCACTCTTCACCGCCCAACGCTCTTTACCTCTTTCGCTCAAACAAAGGAAAAGACGAAAGCAAAAGTGCCGCTCAATAAGCTCAGCAAATCTGACGAAGAATGGAAACGAATACTAACCCCGGACCAGTACTTCATAACTCGACAAGCTGGTACTGAGGCGCCATATTCAAGTCCTTTGCTCAACATCCATGACAGCGGAACGTTTGAGTGTGTCTGTTGTGACTTGCCGCTTTTTAGTTCAAAGACAAAGTTTGAATCCGGAACAGGGTGGCCCAGCTTTTGGGCTCCGATTGACAAGCGAAGTGTTCTGGAGAGAACTGACCATACACTCTCCGAAACTCGGACTGAGGTTCTGTGTGCGAGATGCGATGCTCATCTCGGTCATGTCTTCGATGATGGGCCAATGCCTACCGGCTTGCGCTACTGCATGAACGGAGTGGCGCTTAAGTTCAGTTCGAAGTAGATATGGAATCCAGCTACACAATTACTAAGGCCAGGCCTGAGCACTTAGAAGCATTGCCTCACATCGAATTGGCGGCGGCCACGATGTTTGAGGGATATGTACCGGCATCGGTTCCCCAAGACAACACGCCGCAGTCAAAATTCCGGAGCGCTCAGCGTGAGGGAAGGCTTTGGGTCGCCCTCTTTGGTGAGACTCCCGTTGGCTTCGCCCTGGTAGAAATGCTGGCTGAGGATCTTCCTCATCTCGAGGAGATCGATGTTACTCCGGCTCACGGCCGTCGTGGTCTCGGGACTGCTTTAGTGCACACTGTTCTGGAGTGGGTAGTGAGCGCTGGGTATCAGCAAATGACCTTAACGACGTTTCGGAGCGTGCCCTGGAATATGCCTTTCTACGCTCGACTCGGATTTGTTGAAATCCCTACTCACGAGTTGCGACCAGAAGTCGAAACCGTTGTTCGAGACGAAGCTGGTCGCGGTTTGGATCGCGATCAACGGGTCGTCATGGGATACTTCGTGAATTCTGTTCTACCTACGATTGCAGGCGGACATGCCCCTTGTTTAGTCTCGGAAACACATTGCTGAATAGCCAGGGTTGTTGGCAGCCTCGGCAGTGAACCGGACATACGAAACAACCTATGGACTGAAAACCAAATTTGCTAGTCGCCCGTCCACAAACAACTTCGAAGAGGTTATGCGGTTCTATCGTAGAACTCGTAGTCTCTGCCGGATAGGGAGGCCAAACAGTCGAATCGATCATCGTTCAATCAAAACCGAGAGATTTAGCATCTCCACCTATCTTCGATTCGTGTTTTGGAACCATTAAATTGCCGAAAGTGCAATAGTTAAAAGTCTCCCGAAAGTACCCAACCTACAGCGTCGCCCTTGATTCGTTGACTATGAAGGGGAGCCGACTGATGCTCCCCTCCACCGTGCCTTCAGTGCCCCGACCGCAGTTCTATTTATGAACATGCCCAGAATCAGACGACTTCATCCCAGTCACAGGTTCTTTTGCCCGAAAAGCAACATCCGGTTGAGTGACGCCCGCAACTGAACCTGTCAGCGGCGCATCCATCTCCGTGCGGATGACCGTAGCGATCCACTCCGGTTTCGATCCGCCCGGACAGTGAGCCCACCGCATGAGAGGTTCAGTGCCAATCATGATCATCCCGGAATGGTTGTTTCTGTCGGCATCTTCTTTTGGATTCTTGTAGAAGAAGCCAAGCGACTTCCGCAAATTCAGAATGTCTTCTGGCTTGCCGGTTAAAAACGTCCAACCCGGACCTGTTCCGTGTTTCTTGGCAAAAGCCTTCAGATCGCGAGGGGAATCTTCCTCGGGACTGAGGCTGATAGAGTAAAAGAAAATGTCACGACCCACGCGGCCGTCCAACATTTGCTGCACCTCAACCAGGTGGTGAGTAATCACCGGACAGATGTCCTTGCAGCGTGTGAACATAAACTGGATGACTACACGCTTGTCCTTGACGAGATCTTCGTAGAAGTGGACCTTCTTGCCCTCCTGTGTGATCAGTTCAACATTGGGAAAGTGACGCCGTTGCAAAAGCTCGCGTGGTGAGCTGTTCTTATAGTCATAGTGTTGCTTGCTTTTTGGTGTTGCTTCCTGGCCCAGCACCGGAATCGTGCCAGTTAAAGCGCCAGCGCCGACTACGGCAGTAGTCGTTCCAGCAGCCGCCAGCCATTTTCTTCTTGTAATCTTTGGCATAACTGTTTGCTCCTTTCGATTTGCCTCGCCTTGCTTGCCGCTGGTTATGGTTCGTAGGTGTTGTCAATCACGTTAGGCTGCACTTGAAACAGCAGCATCATGGCGTGATCTTCATGGACCGTGTTATGACAATGCATGGGCCAATCGCCACGGAAATCGCGGAAGCGGAAGAAGAGTGTTGCATCCTCATCGAATTGAAGTGTCGTGACGTCTTTCCGCGACACTTCCACGTTGGGAACACCGGGCCGTGTCGTGCTGATACCCGCTCCTCCGCCGGGCCACGGACAGTTGTTGCCGTTCCGGTCGCGGTAGCGGCTGTCACCGCTCCGACTATCGTAGCGGCCATTATTATCTTCGCGCTTCAGGATCTGGTGCTCTTCCAGATGAATATGAATCGGGTGCTGCCAATCATCACGCGGGTTCGTCAGTACCCAGTTTTCCGCGCTGTTCTGCGTTACAGTGAAGCGAAGCTCATTGCAGTTTGCGAATTTCTCGTTAATCACCCACTGGCCATTGTCGCGATCAAATTCGAAATGGCGGGTAATGCGCGGAGCGATAACGGTTGGGAGTGTGTAGAACGACGGCTGAGTAGCCGGGTCTACACTGTTGTCCGCCACGGCAGCGCCGATGCGAAACTCGACACAATAAGTGCCTTGCCCGGCCGAGGCCACGTCACAGGTTGGACCCTGACCATCATCCTGAATCATGCGGTTTTCAAGCCGAATCTTGGTGTGGCTTCCGATCAAGTTCTTGACCTGATTGAAGTCGATGATGATGTCATAGCGCTCCGCCACACTGATGCGGAAGCTGGTGACTTGTTTTGGCTTCGGCAGCAGGTTGCCGTCATTTCCGACCACCCAGAACGGAATTACCGTGCCGGGAGACAGCGGATCGGTAAGGAATAGCTCGTAGAAGCGTGAAGGCCCACCATTCAACACGCGGAAGCGGTAGCGTCGCTTACTTACGTTGAAGTAAGGTTGAATGATTCCATTGGCCAACTGAATGTCGCCGAGCAGTCCCTTGAAGTCAAAGGTGTCAAAACAGATCTTACCGGTATCGGGATCGATCAGTTTGTCGTTGAGGATGATCGGAATATCAAACTGCGGATAGCTCGGCAGACGGAAGCCTGTCGTTTCATTTCCGGTGTCGAACTGATTGAAGATGAGGTGGAAGCCTTCGAGTCCTTTGTAAGTATTCTCAGCGGTGTGGTCGATACGATGATCGTGATACCACAACGTGCTCAGCGATTCATTAATGTCGCCATTAGGTTGGTGCGTAGAGGCAAATCCGGCCTGCTGTGCCGTGAAGTAGTAATCGAAGTACTGGCCGCGGAAGAACCAGCGACAAGGACCACCGTCGCTTTCCGGGCCGCTGTGGAAATTGTGCAAGTGGGTGGACATTTCCGGCACTCCGAAGCCGCCATTTTGACTTTGTGTTGGCAGTTCATTAAAGCGGCGAATGAGCCACGGTTCCTGATAGCGGCTCACTATAGTTGGTCCGGGAAATGTTGCGACGTCAGTCGCGAGCGTGCCGCCCAAATTGAAGCCCCAAATCAACTGTGCAGGAATGTTTGTATCGGAACAGATCCTGAAGTTGTTATTGGCTCGAATGCGCTCCACGAAGTACTTCTGCGGAGGATACTGGTTAAAGAACTGGAAACAGTCCGAACCCGGTCGTACAAGACCATTGAATTGGCCGCGTCCCTCAAATGGGAGATTGTTGTTATTGGGATTGGGCGCATTGTTCGGACATATCTGCGGCGGAGCGCCGAATGTCAGACCCGGATCGGTCAATGGACGTGCCGGTAGTTCGGGAGGAATCGGCATCGGATCGACGAACACCTGAGCCGGTTGCGGGCTATTACCAAAATCGCACCCGCTGCCGTGATCGTGATATTGGACTGAGGGATGTGTCAGACCAACCTTAGGAAACAGAATGCCGGCGCCACTCATTAATCCCATTTTCATGAGTGTTCGGCGGGTGAAGCTCTCTTTAACTAGCTCAAGTCGGTTGTTGAGGGCTTGCTGTTTTTCTCTTTCCCATCTTCTGTTTCTTTTCGAGATAAACACCATAGGAAGCTCTCCTTTCGACACGCTTGGCAGGAGTAATCGCGCCAAGGAAGTGGATGTGAACCTTAGAAATGGTTCGGTTTGAAGGAGCGTTAATGCGTGGAATGAACGTAGAAAACAAACGGCTGACCCTCACCGATCAGCAGGCGACCAGTGCAAAGCGTAAACCCTGAAAACGCCAGGGGGAGTTTTAAGATCTGGGTAGATTAAAGTAAGCCGCGATGCGCCTTAACGCTATTCCAAACAATCTGAATGTCAACTGATGGCAGTTGGCGTATTTTGCTGTTTGTTAGCGAAAGTTGCTGCCGTCGAAAATAGCTCCGTAGATATCCAGGAATTTACCGGCGGGCGAATGTGGGCCAATTTCTTTACCTCAGGCAGTTCCAACCGCACGCGTCGTGGGCTTGATCCGGTAAACATCTTCAACCGCTGCACGCAGAATCTCAGCGACGCTCCAGGCTTGGGCGACGCAACCGCGCGGCGTATGAGGCGCGTCTGCGTCGAAAATCTCCGAGACTTGTCCCAGGCAGGCTTCGTCAAGGTGTTTGCTGAAGTTATCGAGCCAGTCTTCAGCCACTTTGCGACCAATCTGCTCGCCAAAAGTCTTCACATAGGCGGTTATATATGAGCCCATCAACCAAGGCCAAACTGTTCCCTGGTGGTACACGCTGTCACGACTGCGCGAATCTCCTTCATAGCGGCCGGCATAACGTGGATCACCAGGAGAGAGACTACGCAATCCACGGGGTGTCAGCAGCTCGCGCTCGATCACAAGCAGAATCTGCTCGGCTTTCTCCGCCGAGACCATCGAATGAGTAAGACTAATCGCGAAGACTTGATTAGGTCTCACTGAGCCATCGCTCGCGTCACCGTCCACTACGTCATAGAGGCAACCCACTTCCTGGTTCCAGAACAATCGGTTGAAACTCTCGCGCGCACGCTCAGCCATATTCGCATAGTTCGTCTTTGCTTTCTGGTCCTTGAAATTCTGGGCCAGGTCTTCCATTACGCGCAAGGCGTTGTACCAGAGCGCCTGTATCTCTACCGGCTTTCCGTGACGCGGCGTGATCACCCAGTCGCCGACCTTCGCATCCATCCAGGTCAGTTGCACGCCGGGTTCGCCCGAGTAAAGCAAGCCGTCATCATCAACGTGAATGTTGTAGCGAGTGCCTCTTACATGCCATTCGATGATGTCTGACAGAACGGTGTAGAGATTCACTCGGACAAATTCGTAGTCATCCGTGTATTGCAAAAGCGAGCGCACCGCTTCAAAGAACCAGAGAGTCGCATCGACGGTGTTGTATTCGGGTGTTTCTCCAGCATCAGGAAAGCGGTTCGGTAACATGCCCTGATCGACGTGCGCGGCAAACTCAGCCAGAATACTCTTCGCGATTTCAGCGTGGCCGGTGGCCAGCGTCAGACCTGGAAGCGCAATCATCGTGTCACGGCCCCAATCACTGAACCAGTGATAGCCGGCGATCACAGTCTTGCAGCGCTCGCGCGCGACGATGAATTGATCGGCGGCCGAAGTAAGAGTGTTGACGAGTACTTTGGCTTCCGGCGAGTTTCCACTCAGAAGTTCGCGTCGCTCTAACTCGGATTTGCGGTAAGCGTTCGCTTTACTGACATCGCGGCGCTCAGTTGACGCGATAATACTGATACTCGCACTTGCGTTCAGATCAAAAGTAAAGGCGCATGGGCTGAAAAGATCTTCGGCAAAGTCGAGACCACGTTCCTGCTCGACTGCATACTGAAGGTTGCGATACCAAAAAGCGTTGGTGTCGATCGCGGCAGCATCATGCGCGAAACGAAGTGCCGGGAGATCTTCGTAAGGCTTGATCGTAACCAATCCATTCTCAGTTTCGACATGTGGATTCAGTGCGCCGTTTTCATGCGTGGTGCTGTGATAATCGCGGAACGCGATCAACGGACGAATCTCAAGGCTAAGGGACGAGCTGCCAGCTTGTGCTTGTGTTTTGAAAATATCGTACTGAACAACGGTCGTGTTCTCTCCCTGCACCATGAACACAGACTTCTCCAGCCTTACGCCTTGATTTTCATAAGTGAACCTCGGAAACGGATCAAGACGGAAGCCAGTTTGATAATGGAAGCCTTGTGGATGAACAGCTTCCGGGTATTGATTCGTTGATAGTTCGTAACGTTGGCCATCAATAATGAGGGTCTCTTCCAGCTTCGACAGTAAAACCAGACGGCCAACCGGCGGCCTTGTCGCCGCTGTTAGCAAACCGTGATAGCGCCGCGTGTTCAGACCCACGATGGTCGAAGATGAGAAGCCGCCGATGCCATTGGTCTCGAGCCATTCGCGTGACAGTGCCGTTTCGAGATTTTGGCAACTCTCCTGTTCTATCTCAATCATTGCTTAGCTTCTTCCTATAGTTCCGCAACTTCGCAGAAGACTTTGATCGCGCCGTTCGGATTTGTAAGCTTCGCGAACAGCTCCCGATAATTCTCCAGGCCTTTGACCGGATGTGTCAGCAGACGGGACAACCAGCCGGGATATTCAGCTTCGGCTTGGGCCAAATCCTTCACGCCCATTTCGAAGTATTCACGATTGGCGTTGACCGTGCCGACCATTACCTTGTTGCCGAGCACGAAGTCCAGATTGATCTTGTCTGCCGGCACTTCGACCTTGCGATCGCCGCCTGTCACACTTGACAGAACCAGCACACCGTTCTTCCCGAGCGCTTGCATGCTTTCGAATACGACGGGCGAAAAACCGGTCGCTTCGAAGATGATGTCGAATGGCCCATACTTCTTCGCGCCTTCAAGAATCGAAAGTTCGTCCGTCGATTGATAGGTCGCGCCGATCGCTTCTATCAAATCCGAATTCAAATATGGCTTCGGCGTCTTGCCAAAAGTTACGACCTGTAATCCCTTCAAACGCAGCACCAGAGTCGCAAGCAAACCGATCGTGCCCGCGCCCATTACCGCCGCGCGTTTCGGCTTCCAAACCCGAAGGCGACGTTGAATTTCGAAGGCCTGCGCGATGCCTTTCTCGACGACGGTAGTTGGTTCAAGCAGAACGCCAACTTCTTTAAGGCCCTGTGGAACCTTGACGATGAACTCAGCATCATCGACGTAGTATTGGCTCATGTAGCCGTGCCGAAGATTGATGCCTCGCTCGAAATACGTATCGTCCGTCGTCATATCGTTGGTGCCGATCAGGTCGTAGATGCTCGAACCCGGACGGCGCACCGTCGCAACGACATAATCGCCGGGCTTCACTTCCGTGACGTTCGGACCGACTGCTTCAACCTGACCAAATCCTTCATGACCGATGACCAGGAAGTCATATCCCGGAGGCGCCTGGCCATATTCAGCAGCGTTGATTTCCTTGTCGGTACCATCCACACCAACCCGTAGGACGCGCACCAGCACGCCGCGGCCGTTGGGAATGTCACCGACCTGCGGCGCAGGCAATTCGGTTAGATGAACTGTGTTGGGTATTCCCGGTTTGACTGCAATTGCTTTCATGATTGCTCCTCGCACCTCGTTCAATTTCAGTCTTCAACTCGCTGGCATCGCCATTTCTGTTTGAACTCCGATCCGCGCGAGTGTTGACAGTACACGCGCCGGCTCGCCGAGATCACTCCAACCGACATCGCCAACTCTCATCACTGTGAGATCCTCGGCGCGCGCTGCCAAAACTTCTTTAGAGAAATTACTCTCCTGAATTCTCGAATACAGTGCATGCAACGCCTTACGTTCACTTGCGGTTTCAAACGTGGACATGGTCGACGCAAACTGCGAGTACATGTTCGGTAAAGCTCTGCGCGTCATTTTCAGTAGCGCATCAACACGACCGACCATAACAAAGCTGTTCCATAGACAGCCGTTGTCTAACAGCGTGCGGGCCATTTCTGAGTCTGGTTTTTCCCAAAAGCGACTCACACGAGTGATTGATAGCTGCATCATGCCGAGTATGGATTGCTGCGGTTCGATCCATCCGTATTCGGTTTCGGGGCTGGTGGGCGTCATACCAAGCAAAGTGATCGTCGTCGGGCGAGCTTGCACTGCGTCGAAAGCCGCATCGACATGCGACATGAAAGCTTCGTCATCGGCAAAGTAGTGGTCCGAGGGAAACAGCGCGACGATTGCCTTGGGCGACTTTGCCGCTACGCGCATCAGCGCATAAAGAATTGCGGGCGCAGTTCCTTTGTTCGCCGGCTGCTCAAGCAAAAGATTTGGTGAGACGCTATCAGCCATGGAACGATAAAAACGTTGATGCTTCTCAGTGACGACAAAGAAGGTGTGGCCGGGCAAGACTGACAGCCCGACTCGCCGTCGGGTCTGCTCCAGCAAAGTGCTGCCGCCAATGACCGGGACAAATTGTTTCGGCCGATCGTCGCCGGTGATGCTGCGCGTCATCGATTGCAAGCGCGTGCCGTCGCCCCCCGCGAGGATGACCGCCCAGCGCTCGCTGCGCCGTAAGTGGCTTGTTGCTCTACCTACCGAGAGTTTTTGTGAAAATCGATGCTGAGATGAAATCGCGCTCATGAATATTGGCTTTCCTTGTCGTGGATTCGGCGAACAATCATGAGTCGAATTGAAAAGTGATTCCTTACAGGGTCTGGGCTATTTTCGGCTGTGGTGGTAAGACAGGTGGCGTTGCGGTCAATCCGCGAGAGTTACGCGCCGCTCTGCTGTAGTAGCTTCGCCACCAGTCCAGTCCATCCGGTCTGATGACTCGCACCGACGCCCGAGCCATTGTCGCCATGAAAGTATTCGTGGAAAGGAATCAGATCGCGCCAATTTGGATCAGTCTGAAACTTTGCTGCCGCACCGAACACAGGACGCCGCTGATCGGTATCGCGCAGGAAGATTCGCGAAAGACGCTTCGAAATCTCGGCAGCCACTTCCCAAAGCGTCAACATCTGACCTGAGCCGGTCGGACATTCGACCTTGAAATCTTCGCCCAGGTAGTGATGAAACTTTTGCAGCGACTCGATCAGTAGATAATTCAGCGGAAACCAGATCGGCCC
>Ga0068859_100006956_pt1 | contig 11487 bp, 10 predicted proteins | sample KBSSwiS22_FD_66585 | JGI IMG/M metagenome (GOLD analysis project Ga0068859, IMG submission 66585) | Switchgrass rhizosphere microbial communities from Kellogg Biological Station, Michigan, USA - KBS Switchgrass S2-2 | ecosystem: Host-associated > Plants > Roots > Rhizosphere > Soil ... | reverse complement strand
CCTTGGCTGGGTCTGGGAGCTGCTCGTCTTCTGGGTGTTTATCGTCACCTGGGCGACCGACATCCTCGCCTACTTCGCCGGGCGGTCGATCGGCGGACCGAAGCTCGCGCCGCGGATCAGTCCCAACAAGACCTGGGCAGGCCTGATCGGCGGCATGGCCGGCGCCGCGTTGTTCGGCCTACTCATCGCCCAGGCGTTCGATCTGGGTACGCCGTTCCACTGGCTCGGTGCGCTGATGGGCCTCATCGCCCAGGCCGGCGACCTCTTTGAAAGCTGGCTGAAGCGGCGTGCCGGTATCAAGGACAGCGGTTCCATCCTGCCGGGCCACGGCGGCGTCCTCGACCGCCTTGATGGCCTGCTGCCGGTGATCCTCGCCACCTTCCTGCTGATGCTCGGGAGCCTCGCGGCATCGTGAACCACCGGGCCCGCAGCATCACGATCCTCGGCGCGACCGGTTCGGTCGGCCGCTCGACCCTCGATCTGGTCGAGCGCAATCGTGACCGGTTCGATGTCCTTGCACTGACCGCCTGGCGGGACGCAGCGGGTCTGGCCGCTGCCGCCCGCCGGGTCGACGCCAAGCGGGCGGTGATTGCCGACGAAACCCGCCTCGAGGACCTGCGTGCCGCGCTCGCCGGCAGCGGCATCGCCGCCGAAGGGGGCGAGGCCGCGGTCATCGACGCCGCGGGCGCGGGCGCGGACCTCACCATGGCCGCGATCGTCGGCACCGCCGGCCTCAAACCGGTGATGGCGGCGCTGCGCAGCGGCGCGACGCTCGCCCTGGCGAACAAGGAATCTTTGGTTTCGGCCGGCGAGATCATGATGCAGGCGGCGCGCAATGTCGGCGCCCAGATTCTGCCCGTCGATTCTGAACATAATGCCATCTTCCAGTGCCTCGATCGCGCCGGCCCGGCGTCGGTGCGGCGGATCATCCTCACCGCCAGCGGCGGACCGTTCCTGCGTAACAGCCGCGAGGAGATGCGCGCCATGACGCCCGGCGCTGCCGTCGCGCACCCGAACTGGTCGATGGGCGCCAAGATCTCAGTCGATTCCGCCACCCTGATGAACAAGGGCCTCGAGCTCATCGAGGCCTGCCACCTATTCCCGCTCGATCGCCAGGCGTTCGAGGTGCTCGTCCATCCCCAGTCGATCGTCCACAGCCTCGTCGAATATGTCGACGGCTCGCTGCTCGCCCAATTGGGCCCCGCCGACATGCGGGTGCCGATCGCCTATGCGCTCGCCTGGCCGGAACGGATGGCGACGCCCTGCACGCCGCTCGACCTCACGCAAATCGGTTCGCTGCAATTCGAAGTCCCGGACCTCGAGCGCTTCCCGGCGCTCGCTCTGGCGCGCGACGTCATGACGGCGGGCGGCGCCCGTCCGGCGATCCTCAACGCTGCCAATGAGGTGGCGGTCGGCTCTTTTCTGGACAATCGCATCGGCTTTCTCGATATCGTGTGCATTTCGCGCGACGTGCTGGATCATTATGATCCGCCAGAGGCTTATACGCTTGAGGACGTGCTCGCGATCGACCGCGAGGCGCGCGAACTGGCCCGGGAACAAGTGGGAAGGTATTCTCGAACATGATTCAGGCCCCGGGCCTTGCATTCACGGCGCTGAGCTTCCTGCTCGTCATCGGGCCGCTCGTCTTCGTCCACGAGCTCGGTCACTATGTCGTCGCGCGATGGTGCGGCGTCAAAGCAGAGGTCTTCTCGATCGGCTTCGGGCGCGAGCTGTTTGGCTGGACCGACCGGCGCGGCACGCGCTGGAAGGTCGCCTGGCTGCCCCTCGGCGGCTACGTCAAGTTCGCCGGCGACATGGGCCCGTCGAGCGCGCCGTCGCGCGAATGGCTGTCGTTGCCGGCCGAGGAGCGGGCACGGACATTCCAGGCCAAGGCGCTCTGGCAGCGCTCCCTCATCGTTGCCGCCGGTCCGGTCACCAACCTGGCTTTCGCGGTCCTGCTCTTCATGGGGATCTTCGCCACCATCGGCTATCCGACCAAGCCGGCGATCGTCACTGCCGTCGAGACCGGCTCCGCTGCCGATCGTGCGGGCGTCCAGCCTGGCGACCGCATCCTCAGCGTTGGCGGCCGCGAGATCGCCAATTTCCCCGAATTTGCCGAATATGTGATTATCCGTCCAGGCGAGGCGACCGACCTCGTCGTCCAGCGCGGCGTTCAGCGGATCGCGATGCCGATCGTGATCGGGACGACTACGCTCACCGATCAGTTCAAGAACCGGTCGCGCATCGGCCGCTTCGGCGTCGTCGCCAATGCCATCACCCTCGAACGGCTTCCGCTTGCCCGCCTGCCGGGCCAGGCACTCGCCCAGACCCGCGACACGCTCGAGGCGATCGTCGTCACGCTCGGCCAGCTGATCGACGGCCGCCGTTCGGTCGCGGAGCTCGGCGGCCCCTTGAAAATGGCCCAATATTCGGGCCAGCAAGCCAGTCTTGGCGCGCTTCCGTTGCTCTGGTTCATGGCGGTCATTTCAATCAATCTCGGATTCATCAACCTGTTGCCAATTCCGATGCTCGACGGCGGCCATCTCGCCTTCTACGTCGTCGAGGGCATCAGGCGGAAACCGTTGCGGCCGGAAGCACAGGAATGGGCGTTCAGGGCAGGGCTCGCGGCCCTGCTGATGCTGATGATCTTCGTAACCTTGAACGATCTGGCGTCTTTCGGTCTCTGGAGGCGGCTTGGCGGGTTGATCGGCTGAGCCGGATCGGGCAGGGGCGGCAACACAGGGAAACCGCCGCGCCGAGCGGCAGCGTTGAAAAGGGCGGGGACGCGTGAATTCCAGCACAGTCTATTGCACCAGACGGCGACTCTCTGCAGCGTTTCTCGTCGGCGCCAGCCTCGCTGGCATTGCGGCGCCGGCCCGCGCCCAGGACGCAGCCCCGCCGCCCGCCGCCGCTCCGGCGCCGGTCGAAGCCGCACCTCCGGCTGCCGCACCAGCTCCTGCGCCCGAACGGATCATTCGTTCGATCACTGTCAGCGGCAACCAGCGGCTCGAGCCGGAAACGGTCATTTCCTACATGCCGCTCCGGGTCGGCGAGCCCTATACCAATGAGCGGCTTGACGATGCCCTGCCCGCCCTGCTCGAGACCGAGCTGTTCGCCGACGTCCGGATCCGCGACAATGAAGGCGCGCTGATCGTCGAGGTCCGCGAGAACCCGGTGATCAACCGGATCATCCTTGAGGGCAACAAAAGGATCAAGGAAGACAAGATCAACCCGGAGATCAAGCTTGCTCCGCGCCAGATCTTCACCCGCTCGAAGGTACGCGCCGACGTTGCCCGGATCATCGAGCTCTACCGTCGCCAGGGCCGCTACGCCGCCGAAGTCGAGCCGAAGATCGTCCAGCTCGACCAAAACCGCGTCGACGTCGTGTTCGAGATCAACGAGGGCGCCCGTTCCAAGGTCCGCCAGATCAATATCCTCGGCAATGAGAAATTCTCGGACAGCGAGCTGCGCGGCGAGATGGCGACCAAGCAGTCGCGCATCTATCGCTTCTTCAGTTCGGCCGACACTTACGATCCCGATCGCCTCGCCTACGACCAGCAGAAGCTGCGCCAATTCTATCTGACCAGCGGCTACGCCGATTTCCGCGTCATTTCCGCGGTGGCGGAGCTCACCCCGGACAAGCGCGACTTCATCATCACCTACGTCGTCGAGGAAGGCGAGCGCTACAAGTTCAGCGACGTCAACGTCGAAAGCGATATCCGCGACTTCAAGCCCGAAATGGTCCGCGCCTTGGTGCCGATCAAATCGGGCGACTGGTATAATGCCAAGAAGGTCGAGGACACCGTCACCGCGATCAGCGAAGCCGCCGGCCTGTTCGGCTACGCCTTCGCCGAGGTCCATCCGAACTTCGAGCGCAACAAGGAAGACCGCACCATGGCGGTCACCTTCCAGGTTGAGAATGCGCCGCGCGTCTACGTCGAGCGGATCGACATCAACGGCAACACCCACACCCGCGACAAGGTCATCCGCCGCGAATTCCGTCTGGCCGAAGGCGATGCGTTCAACAGCGTGCGGGTGAAGCGCTCGCAGGATCGCATCAATTCGCTCGGTTTCTTCCAGGAGAATCTCGAGGTTGAGCAGCAGCCCGGCTCGACTCCTGACCGCGCCATTCTCGCCGTCAACGTCGAGGAAAAATCGACCGGCGACCTCACCGTCTCGGCAGGTTTCTCGAGCCTCGAGCGCTTCCTGGTCAATCTCTCGATCACCGAGCGCAACTTCATGGGCAAGGGCCAGACGCTCAGCGCCGCGATCAACTATTCAAGCTATTCCAAGTCGATCGAATTCGGTTTCCTCGAACCCTATGTCTTCGACCGCAATATCTCGATGGGCGCCAATATTTATCGGCGCGACTACAACAGCTTCAATTACACCGGCAACAATCGCAACACGACCTACGAGCAGACGACCACCGGCGGTCGCGCGACCTTGGGTGCGCTGCTCACCGAATATATGTCGCTGCAGCTGCGCTACCGTCTCGACTATGACGACGTGTCGCTCGATCCGGACCTGTTCTTCACCCTCGGGCGGTGCGATCCGCGCAAGGCGGGCCGCTACCTGTGCGACGCCATCGGCGAGCGTGTGACCTCGTCGATCGGCTATTCGCTCGTCTACGACAACACCAACAACCGCGTTCACCCGTCGAAAGGCGAGGCGATCGTCCTTGGCCAGGATGCTGCCGGCCTCGGCGGCGACGTCAAATATCTGCGCACCACCGCCCACGCCGCCAAATATTGGGGCCTCGGCAGCGGCTTCATCCTCTCGGCCAGCGTCGAGGGCGGCTATATCCACAGCTTTGAGAATACCGATGAGCCGGGCGACGATCCGGTGCACATCACCGATCGCTTCTTCGTCGGCGAGCCGCAGATCCGCGGCTTCGACATCCGGGGCATCGGCCCGCGGGTGAAGCGTATCCCGGTGGCCCTCGACGCCGCCGGCAATATCGTCGATGTCGGCACCAACAAGAACGTCGTCGACGACGCGCTTGGCGGCCGCGCTTACTACCTCGGCCGTGTCGAGCTCGAGATTCCGCTTGGTTCGTCGGGCAAGGAGCTCGGCCTGAGGCCGTCGATCTTCACCGATGTCGGCGCCCTCTGGGGCCTCAACCAGCCCTCCCTCATCACGCCCCAGGCGATCTGCATATCGGCTGGCGGAATTACGCCGCCGGGTGCCAACAACAGCTGCCCGACCGGCTCCTTCCTTCAGATCACGTCGCCCTATCGGGAAGTCTATCGCGGCGACACTCCCAGTCCGCGTCTCTCGGTCGGCTTTGGCGTCAACTGGAACTCGCCGTTCGGTCCGTTCAGGATCGATATAGCTAAGGCCCTTATGAAGGCCCCCGGGGACGATACCAAGCTTGTTACCTTCAACGTAGGAACCGCATTCTGATGAACAAACTCGCCTTCGGCACGGCGCTCGCCGTTGCTGCAATCTTCGTCCCGGCCGCTGCGCCGGCCCAGAAGCTCAATCCGCCGGTCGTTGCGGTCGTCGACACGCAGCGCGTCTTCCGTGACTGCAATGCGTGCAAGACCGCCCAGGCCACCTTACAGCAACAGCTCGACCAGCTTCGCGCCCGCGCCCAGCAGCTCGGCCAGCCGCTGCAAACCGAGGAGCAGTCGCTGACCACGGCCGTGCAGGCGCTTCAGGGCAAAGCCCCTGACGCAGCGCTGCAGCAGCGCATCCAGGCCTTCCAGTCAAAGCAGAGCACGGCGGCGAACGAACTTCAGACCAGGCAGCAGGGAATCGAGCGCAACCGGCAATATGTTGCCCAGCAGATCAATCAGAAGCTCGAGCCGATCTTCAATCAGGTGATGCAGATCCGCGGCGCGAACCTGCTGCTCGACGAAGGCTCGACCTTGGCGCACGGCCAGACGCTCGATGTCACTAATGACGTGCTCAGCATGCTGAACCAGCAGCTGACCGCGCTCAACACCAACGCCCCGGCGCCCGCGCCGGCAGCAGCCCCGCAGCAACAGCCGCCGGGTCGGTGAGCGACGCCGAACAAGCAACGATAGGCCCGCTGGACATCCAGCGGGTCATGGCTGCGCTGCCGCACCGCTATCCGATGCTCCTCGTCGACCGCGTCGAGGAGCTCGTGCCTTACAAGATGATCCGGGCGGTAAAGGCGGTGACGATCAACGAAGGCTTTTTCGCCGGCCATTTTCCCGGCCGTCCGATCATGCCCGGCGTGTTGATCGTCGAGGCGCTAGCTCAGGCGGCCGGCGTGCTGGCGGTCGAGTCTCTCGAGCTCGCCGGCTCTGGTAAGCTCGTTTATTTCATGGCGATCGACAATGCGAAGTTCCGCGCTCCGGTCGAACCCGGCGTGCTGCTCCATCTCGAGGTCGACTTCGTCCAGGCCCGTTCGCGCGTCTGCAAGTTCGCCGGCCGGGCGCTCGTCGACGGCCGGCTGGTAGCTGAAACCAACTTCACTGCAATGATCGCGGACCCGCCGGCCTAAACGCTGTCGGCAGCTATCCAGCCGGCATCGCTCTTCGCAATCCCGAAGACCTTTCCGGTCCAGGCGCTTGCCAACAGCTCCGCGGGACTGCCGTCGGCGACGATCCTGCCGCCCTGCATGATCAGCAGCCGGTCGGCGAACCGTCCGGCAAGATCGAGATCGTGCATCGCCAGCAGTTGGCCGCCGGCGTCCCGGTCCGCGCGGGCGCGCAAATGCTGCATCAGCCGGATTTGCCACAACGGATCGAGGTTTGCGGTCGGCTCGTCGAGCAGCAGCAGGCGTGGGTCGCCAGCCAGTGCCCGCACCAGCAGCAGGCGACTTCGCTCACCGGTCGAGAGCCGGTCGACGCGCCGATCGATGATGGCCTCCAGCTCGAACAATTCGACGAGCTCGCTCGTTCTGCTTGCCGGCGGAAGCTCCGGCAGGCCGAGGGTGATGAGATCGCGAGCGACGAGCGGCCAGGCGATGTCGCGCGACGCCGGAAGATAGGCAAGCAGCGCGGCGCGCCGCGCCGGCGGGAGCCGGGCTGGCTCCAGCCCATCGATGGCGACGCAGCCCGTCGGGCGGCCGATCCCGGCAATTGCGTGGAGGAGGCTCGTCTTGCCGCTGCCGTTCGGACCGATGAGGCAGGCGATCGTGCCTGGCTCCAGCACGAGATCGGTCGGCTGCAATCGTCCGGCCAGCGCGAGGCGCTCGACAATGCACAATGACGTCATCGCGCCAGCTTCCAGCGCATGTGCACGACGAGCCAAATGAAAAAGGGAGCTCCGAGGATCGCGGTAATCACCCCCAGCGGCAGCTGTCGGCCCAGCGGCGCCGTCCGCGACAGCAGGTCCGCGCTGACCAGCAGCAGCGCGCCGATCAGCCCGGCGGGCGCGATTGCTCGCCCCGGATGGTTGCGAACCAACTGGCGGCCAAGGACCGGCGCCACCAGCCCGATAAATCCCACCGCACCGCAAACAGCGACGCAGCTGCCCACGCCAAGCGCGGTCAGGCAGACGATCCACAGTCGCATGCGATTGACGTCATGGCCGATTGACTGCGCCATCTCCTCGCCAAGTGCGAGGCTGTCGAGCGGTCCGGCGAACCGCAGCAGCAGGGCAATGGCAAGCAGTGCGGGCACAGCCGCGAACGCCGCCTGCGTAAGGCTGCGGTCGACCAGACTGCCCATCAGCCATTGATAGGCGTCGTAGAAAGCGAACGGTGAGGGCGCAAGCGCAAGCGCGAGCGTCGCGAGCGCCCCTGCAAAAGCGCTGATCGCAAGACCTGCGAGCAGGAAGGTCGTCGTCTCGGCGCGCGGCCCCGCCAGCGCGAGGAGAAGCGCCAAGGCGGCAAGTGCGCCGCCGATGGCGCCGATTGCGAGCGCCAGTGGCGATCCCAGGCCGACAAGATAAGCGATCACGATCGCACCGAGTGCCGCTCCGCTGGTCGTCCCGGTGAGGTCAGGCGAAGCGAGGGGATTGGCGAACAGGGCCTGGATCGCCGCTCCGCTCGCGCCCAGCACGGCACCGTAGACCAGGGCAAGGATCAGCCGCGGCAGCCGCAGTTCGACGATTATGGCAAGTGCGAGGCTGCGATCGCGGTCCACAAGCGTCCGCAGGTCACCCAAAGGCATCGCCAGCGCCGCGAGCAACAGCAGCGCAATCGCACCGCAAATGGCGATCGACGCGGCCCGCCTCATCGTCCGACTTCCCTCCGCAGCCGGGCGATTTCGTCGATCATCAGCGGTCCCATGCAGGTCCACGGCCGACCGTCGGTGACTAGCGTCCGGCTGCTTCGATTGTGTTTCAGGAGTGGATGATCAAGCCATTGTTGTTGTGAAGAATATTGCGCGTCACGATAGCGGCTGCGCAACAGGACCTCCGGCGGCCGGACGATCAGTTGCTCGAGCGTCAGGCGATCGGCCGGCAACGCCCGCTGGCGAAGGCCGGCAAGCGCCATCCACTGCGCGCCCAGGCTATCGGGAGCGATACTCAGGCCGCCGCCGCCGACCCAGATCGCATCGACGGGCTGGCTGGGCCGGCTGGCCTCGAGCGCCGCAATCCGGGCGATCAGCGCCTCACCCGCCGGTCTGCGGCCCAGCGCTGCGGCGAGACGCGTGATCGCGGCCTCGAGATCCGCGATACTCTGTGGATAGGGGAGGAGCAGCGTCCTGGCCCCAATCCTGGGCGCGATCCGGACAACGTCACGGCCACCGCCGCCCATGTCGACGACGAGATCCGGCGCAGCTGCCGCAACCGACAAAAGACTGCCGTCATTGGCGCGATAGCGGCTGGCCTGGCGCCAGAGCGGTGATTCCAGCGACTGCTGCGACAGATACGTGACCGACGCGATCTGGCCGGGTCCTGCGAGCAGCAGCAGCAGTTCGTCGGTGCACAGCTTCAGCGACACCACGCGTTGCGGCGGTGCCGCAACCGCGGGGCCGGCGAGGAGAGCCAGGCTAGTCGCCGCGACGCAGGCGAATACCCGCATAGACCGTCCTTCCCGCCGTCGCATAGCCAACGACGTCCTGATAACGGGCGTCGAACGCATTCTCCATTCGGCCGTAGAGCTCGAACTTTTTGCCCACCCGCCAGGCAAGGTTCAGCGAGCCCAGCCAATAGTCGCCGAGCTTCACGCGCCGGGCCGGGAACATGTCGAAGTCCGTGTCGATTCTCCCGCCTACATAGGCGATGCTCGCACCGAGTTGGACGGCGCCCAATGGCAGAGCCAATGTCGCGCTGCCGCTGTGCCGCGGCCGTCGCACCTCACGACTTTGGACAGCGCTGGCGGCCTGCCTTTCGTCGGCATCCAGGTAGGAATAGACAAGGGAAACCAGTCCTTTGGACCCGATAGCTCGCGTTCCTTCGAGCTCCACGCCGCGGCGATGGCTCGTCCCGTCGGCATTCGCCGTGCCGGACAGCAAGGTGGCTGGATCGAAGGTGTCGATAATCTCGGCCTGGAGCTGCGCCGCAAAGCCGGTCAGGCCGACACTGGTGCGCGCATCGGACCAGTGCACGCCGGTTTCCCAGCCTCTCGATCGTTCCGGCTGCAAGACTGGATTGCCGACGAACGAGCCGGGAAAGAAGCCGTATAGATCGTAGAAGGTGGGCTGGGCGATGCCTTCGCCATAATTTGCGTGCAGCCGCCAGTGCGGTGCCGGGCGGAACAGCAGGCTGGCGCGAAGCGTCGTGGCATTGGCGAATGCGCTGAACGCATCGTGGCGCAGCGCGACATCGCTCGTCAGCCGGTCCGTCCACTCGGCTCGCCATTCGCCCGCCAGGCCGGTCAGGTGGCGCCTGCGATGCTGGTCGGTCGCTCCGAAATAGACCTGGTCTTCGGCCGCGAAGGTCTCGACCTCATGCTGGACTGCCGCCGAGAAGCTGTGGCGCGTCCCACCCACGGCAAGGTTCGAGCTGAGCTGGACGCCGCCGGTCGTGCGGCGGCCGGCGCTGCGGTTCAGCGGCGTGGCGGCAAGGCGGTTGCCATTGGCGCTATCGAGGAGGCTCGCGTCGAGATCGAGACGCCACTTCGGAACGTTGCCCCATTCGATCCGCGTCCAGCCACGGCCGGCGAGGATCCGGTTGCGGCTCGCATCGCGCGTGTCGGCGCGCACGAAATCTTCGTAACCGTCGAACTGACTGGTTCCCTCGATCCAGTGCCCGACGAGGCCGGCGCTGAACGTCGTGGATGGCTCGAAGGCAGCCTTCACGCTCGCCGATCTGTTCTCATACCCGTCTTTGTCACCGTGAGCGCCCAGCGCGTCGATACCATCGCTCCGCAGCCAGGAGGCCGCGGCTCCTATTGCCGCCCTGCCACCGCTGGTAAATGCCGCCGCGCCTCGGCTGCCGTCGAAACTGCCATATTCGCCAAGCAGATGGACGTGGGGAAGGCTGGGGTCCGGCGTCTCGGCCGCGATCACTCCGCCGAGGGCTTCGGAACCCCACAACGCCGATTGCGGACCGCGGACGACCTCGATCCGGGCGAGGCTGTTATTGGTGAGCAGCTCGAAGCGCGCCTCGTTCCCCGAAGCGGGATCGTTGAACTTGATCCCATCGACGAACAGCAGGGTGTGATTGGCCTCGGCGCCGCGGATGCGAACCTGGGTTTGGCTGCCGGCCGGGCCTGACGTCGCCACCGCTATGCCTGGTACGAGCCGCAACAGGTCGACGGCCAACGGAAGGCCGAGCAGGATGATTTCGTCCTGCCCGATGACGGTCGATGATGCCGGCACGTCCTCTTGCGCGAGCGGCTCCCGGGCGGCGGTGACGATGATCGCCTCGCCACCGTCGGGGAGAAGGGCGGCCGTTGCGGCCAGCGCGGGAAGGAGTGGGTACATGCATTGCCTCCGCCGACGACCAATGTCGTCTCGGAGGCGCGCCGCGGCCGGGCCGCGATCCGCCACGCATCGCTGGCTGATCCCGGCCGGATGCGGACGACGGGCGGAGGCAGGTCTCCTGGCTTCGCGGGTCCTTGCCTTGTCTCTTCCTTGGGAAGAGGGGCTCGCCGCTTACAGTTGCGGGCACAGCGCCGGACTTTCACCGGCTTCCCTTTTCACCATTCTTGCGAATGGCACCTTCACCTGGGACTGGGCTAGACCGATTTCGAGCCGGATTCAATTCGGCGACGCGGAATTCGCGGCAACAAAGGCAAATTGGACTTGGTAGCGGCTCGATTGCGCCGCGTATCAGGTCCAGGTCCGGCGGGCTCGCCTTGTCAATCCGGCCGCGACTCGGTAAGGCGCCGCCTGCTTCGAGGCTGGTCGGAACCAGCCACATCTCAGGAAGACATGACGCCATGAAAGCCGACGTTCACCCCGACTATCACATGATCAAGGTGCAGATGACCGATGGCACCGTGTTCGAGACCCGCTCCACCTGGGGCAAGGAGGGCGACACGCTGCAGCTCGACATCGATCCCACGGCGCACCCGGCGTGGACCGGCGGCAACAGCCGCGTGCTCGACACCGGCGGTCAGGTGGCGCGTTTCAACAAGCGCTTCGGCGGACTTACCCTCGGCAAGAAATAACGTGG
>Ga0068859_100006951_pt1 | contig 11493 bp, 9 predicted proteins | sample KBSSwiS22_FD_66585 | JGI IMG/M metagenome (GOLD analysis project Ga0068859, IMG submission 66585) | Switchgrass rhizosphere microbial communities from Kellogg Biological Station, Michigan, USA - KBS Switchgrass S2-2 | ecosystem: Host-associated > Plants > Roots > Rhizosphere > Soil ... | reverse complement strand
GCATCGAGCGGAATCCCTGCCGCCTGTAACGTAACCAATGGCAGGTACGGCGCATCGAGCCGGCCGAGTGCCGATGCAATATCCACTGGCGCGAAGTTCACCACGTCGAGGGCATAATATGTCGTCAGGTGACGTGGGTCAAAGGTCTGCGCCCGTTTCGTAAGTTCTTCCTTGCTGAGCGATGGATCGATCAGGCGGCTCCCGAATTGGGGCTGATGATCGCCGTATCGGATGATGAGGAAGGATTCGGTGGGAAACTCCTCGGCAAGCCTCTTCAGAAGCATTTGATATTCCTGCGCGGACATCCACTGACGCCGAATGTACTCGTCCACGTCCGGCGCATTGCCAAGATCGCGCCAGTCGGGCGTGAGTTGCGGACGCAGCCGCTCGTCCCACGGAAAATGATTGGCCACGGTGTACACGTAGAGAAAAAGCGGTCCCTTGCCGCGTTCTCGCTTGATCAGATCTATCGCCCGACCGTAGTAGAAGCTGTCAGCTTCGAAATCGCGGGTCCCCAAGTCCCGCATATCCAGGTAATGCGCGATACCGGTGGTCGTTTGAAAGGCGCGCGAACCGAGAAAGGAGCCGTAGAACGGGTAGAGGCTGAAGGTTTCGTAACCGCATTGCCGCAATACGCGTGGCAGGCCGCGATAGACGTGTCCAGCAGCGATTCGCGTCACGGACGTTGCAAACCTCCCGAACGAGCGAACTGAGAGTCCGGTGAGCACATTGTATTCGGTGAACCAGCTTGGGCCGCCGATGCCCTCGACGAGAAGCTTGCGCATCTTGCCGTCGAACGACTGAAAGTGTCGATGATACCCGGCCGGCACATTGACCCCGGGCGCTACGGTGATGTCAAAGCTCGATTCATCGTGTAGCAGTATGATGTGCGGAAGCTTGCCCGTTGGATGGCAGACGGCACCGGCAGCCTCCGTCACATGCCCACCCGCACTCTCGGCCGCATCGAGATATCCGCGAGAGGACAGTTCGTGAACTGCCTCTACTCCCGTCCGCGCAAATTTCGAGACGTAGCTTCGGCCTTCGAAATCCTCGTTGAGGCCGGTCGGCCAAAACAGCGACGCAGCAACGAGCGTCGCAGCCGAGGTCGAAAATCCAGCGAGGCTGGTTTGGAGACTCACACGATATCGGTCCAGCCGCCAGGCGATGACGATCGCGACAGCCGTCGCCGCAGCAGCCAGCAGGATCCACCACTGCAACGCAGGAAATATTTCCAACAGAAACGCAATCGTGTCGCGATCAACGATCATCACATCGACGAAGTCGATCGTCATCCAGAGCTTGTCGAGCTTGAAGCGCGACAGCAGCGTCAGCGCGATAAGCATTTCGAGAGAAATGAGCGCCGCCACAGTCGGCCTGCGCAGCAAAATCAACCACAGGCAGTTGAGCATGATCCAGACGAGGAGAAAAACGGCCATGCCCGCGGGGCGGACCTCGGTCATGATCATGAGGACCACCGCACCTGCGTGCAGCAATAGCGCCAGGCAGAGAGCGGCCATCCTGCCGCAGCCGACCCTCTTCATAGCGACGCAGTTGACGAAAACGCTTGATGCACCGCAGCACATTCTCAACGCGCGCTCAAAATTGGTTCCGCGCACTTGATGCATTCGCCTTCGGTATCACCAACCATTGAACTTTGGTCGCAAAGCGTGACACGAAATTTGCCTGAGATGTCGTATCACATGCAACCTTTTGAACGGTTCGTTATTCCCGACCTGAGCCACTAATTTCAATTCCGGGGCGGCAAACAAACGATCGGAGGCTTGCATGCGCTTTCTTGCGGCAATCGGTGCTTTGGCGATCGTGGTCGGCATTGGCTGTGCGGCCTTTTTCTTCGGCGGCTATTACAGCGTCGCCGGGACGACCGAAGACCCCGCCGCCGTCACGTGGGCTCTGACCCGGGTGCGGACCGCGTCGATCGATCGCCACGCCGACGATAAGCCGCCGGCCTCGTTTGGCGACGCCGCCATGGTGCAGGCTGGTGCCAAAGCTTATGCCAGTTTTGGCTGCGCGAACTGCCACGGTGCGCCGGGCGTCAAATGGCTGAAGTTCTCGGAGGGACTGCATCCCGATCCGCCGGACCTGAAGGAAGTCGCCGGTGGGCTCTCCCCCGCCCAACTGTTCTGGGTGATCAAGAACGGCATCAACATGACGGGCATGCCCAGCTTCGCCCAGGCCGGCGCCCAGGACGACGAGATCTGGTCGATTGCGGCGTTCGTCAAGAAATTACCGAGCGTTTCCGACGCCGACTACAAGACTTGGACCGCCTCGGCTGAGCTGAAGCAATAGGCAATAGGCTGTTCTAACGCGGCAGCTCACTTGCCTTGCTTCCACCGGAGATAACGACGACGCCACCGGCGATGGCGGCTAGCACCGCCCAATAGCCGTAGCGGAAGTCGGACGCCACGCCCACGGCATAGAAGCTCAACACATAGATCGTCGCCGAACCGCAGACACCCAGCGCAAAAGCTGCTTCGCGGGGGCCGCTTCGCCGCCAGCTCAAGCAACAGACGATGAAGCAAGCCAGAAACCAAGAGCCCGCGCGAAGAAAAGGCGTAGGTTTGAGCACGTCGTGTGCCGAAACCAGCGCGTTGAACGCAGCGCGATCGGCAAAGACATTCTTCGTCGAATGTTCAACATCGACCGTCCACATCGTCAGATTGTCGGCGGCGAGAAAATTCCACATAAAGGCCGAGCGGTGCCGCAAATAGGCAACAGGATGGTGGAGGATGGCTAGCAACCAAGCCCTGGGTATCGCCGAGGTACCGAACAAGCCTTTTTCACGTTCGACCTTGCGCATCACGAAATCGCACGGCTCGAGCCGCCAGTAAATGTCCCACTGCGTCGGCTGGTAACATCCATTGAGCAGCATCGCGTTTTCCGATTCGCTCCAATCGACCGGGAACTGGTTCTCTTTTGAGTAGTGACTGATGCCGCCGAGATCGAATATCATGATCGTTTGCAGCGGATGCTGTCGTTTCGCGTCCAGCATGCCGTAGTAGACGAGTTGCACGAGGCCAAAGAGACCAATCACGGCCGGAACGTAGAGGATGGCCGCTTTGCGCAGAGACACTCGCGACAGCCAAACAATGTATGCGGTGAGTACCGGCGCAGCCAGCAAGGCGTTCGGCCTCAGCAGGACGCCGAGTATGACCAGCGCAAGCGCCAGCACCTGACCGGTCAACCTGATCGGAGACGGACGTTCAGACACCGCGAACGCGACAGTCGCGGCAAGCAACCAGCACGTTGCAAACAGGACGTCCCGCCAGATGATCCCGGCGAGACACAGAGCCGGCGGCGTCATTGCCAGCAGGAGCAACAGCAGCGCGCTGGCCTTGCCGCGGGATGCGAGCGCAAGCGAGAGGAAGCCAAAGCCCAGCCAATAGGTCGTCGCAATCAGCAGGAACATACTGCCGGCGCCGGGAGCGATCGGATCGATCAGGACCCACAGCCAGACCATAACCGGCGACTGCCAGTCACCCATCGTCCCCCTGGCGATATCCTCATAGACGAACTTGGCATCATAGGTCATGACGCCGGGATAGAAGATCACCAGCGTCAGGCCGAAACCTGCGGCGAGCAGCATGGTGACAGAGATCATCAGGAGTCGCGGCGGCAACAGCAGGCGATCAGGCCACGACAGCATAAATGTCTCCGGAATTGGCGGCCTGCGGCAACTCAATCAGCCAACGAGCGATGTCCTGCGCATTCATCCACTCCCCGATCAGCGTCTGGCTTTCCCCAAGGGCCGAGTTGAAGCGCCCGTAGCTCAACGCCGAGCACCGCTCGATGCAGGCAAGCGCTACGTCTCGCTGGATGGTTGTGAACTCAAACGAAAGCGCGGGCACCGCTTGTGACAAGCCTGACAGCGCCTCCGCCTCAAAACCTTCCACATCGAGCTTGATGAACGCGGGAACGCCATGTTTGGCAATCAATGCATCGAGTGTGGTGACCGCAACGTCGATGGTCTCGCTCCAGCGCTGGGTTTCCCAACCGGGCGCGCCGTATGCGGCTTCAACAAACGCCGGAGAGACCGACGACACTGTCGGGTTGTCGACATTGATCAGCATGCGCGCCCCGCCCGGCTCGCGCCCCACCGCCAGCGCCTCGATCGCCACAGACTTGCTGCAGCCATAGAGCAGCCTGAGAGCCCTCACCATCGCAGGCTGCGGCTCGACGGCGACGACGCGCGCGCCCAGTCGGTGGAACGAGGCGACGCGATCGCCGACATGTGCGCCGACGTCGAACACCAGATCTCCGGGCCGAACGAAGTTGCCATAGAGTCGGTCCATCGCCGCAGCCCGCCGCTTGTCTCCGTAATAGATACGAAATGACCTGATGGTGGCACGCGCGGTCCTGACGGCGCCGAACATGGGCTAGACCGAGCTTGTCAGAGGCGGCTGGCTCTCCGACTTGATCGCGGGCAATGCCAACTCCAGAAGATCCTCCGGGGTTACCGTTTCCTCGGGAACCCGGCCGATGCCCATACGGGCCGCCAGGCCGCCGAGCGCAGGCCAGGCCGTCACCATCGCAAAGGGAGCCGAGAGGGCCGGTCCGCCGGCAAGCAGGAGAATGTACGGCAATGCCCACGGCTGGCTTGCCAGCACGAGGCCGAGCGAGGTGCATCCCACCAGGGTCTGCGGCCAAAGATCATGCAACGCCAGTTTCAGGGGCACCGCGTGATCGTCGCGGACCTGCCCCATCCAGCCGATCTCGCGATTGAACAGCAGGCCAAAGAGAAAGACCGAGTGACTGATCCAGAGGATCGGACAAAGGACGATCGAGTACATGGTCTCGATAACGAAGTTGACGGTGAACCGGCCCGCGCCGCCAAATGCGCGGCGCTCCTCCGGCGCGAGCAGGACGTCGAGGGCACCTGCGATCTTCGGCGAGAACCACATCACCAGCACCCACGTCAGCAACGCAACGCCGGCATCGGCGCGCATGATCGTAGCGGGATCGTCACACCGTACGAGCGCGATCGTCGCGAGGGCGAGCAAGCCAATCCAGGCCGGGGAGCCAATGAACATCAGGATGGCCAGTACCAGCTGATAGCGGCTGACCGGCCTGAGGTTCGGCAGCAGCAGAAATCGCCAGTATTGCATATTGCCCTGACACCAGCGCAGGTCGCGGCGCATGAACTCCAGCAGAGTCGGTGGGCTTTCCTCCCAGCCGAGGTCTTCCCGCGGCAACACGCGCACATGATAGCCGGCAGAGCGCATCAGCGCCGCCTCGATCTGGTCGTGACTGAGGATATGCCGCTCCTCCTCGCCGCCCCCGGACAATAACGGAAGCTGGCAGTGCCTTCTGAACGGTTCAAGCCGCAGGACAGCGTTGTGCCCCCAATAAGGGCCGCAATCGGACTGCCACCACGCGCTTCCGATCGTATAGGAGCGCATGCCGAGCCGCATGCCGAACTGGAAGATGCGCGCGAACAAGCTCGTTGACGGCAGCCCCACAACCAGGCCCTGCAGGATACCGAGCCGGGGATCGACCTGCATGATCCGGACGAGCCGGATAATCGCATCCGCCGACATGAAGCTGTCGGCATCGAGCGTAACCGCGAACTCGTGGCGGCTTCCCCAGCGCTCGCAGAATTCGCGGATGTTGCCGGCCTTGAAGCCGGTGTTCACAGTACGACGCCGGTAGCTGATAGCGATCCGATCGCGCCAGCTTGCGGTCAATTCGGAGAAAAGCGCTTCTTCCCTGACCGCAAGATCGGCATTGTTGGTATCGCTGAGGAGGTAGAGATGGAAGCGCTCACCGTAGCCGGACGCGTGGATTCCCTCGAGCATCGGCTCCAGGTTACGGATGATACGGAGCGGCAGCTCATTGCGAACACAAAGAAGGATTGCCGTCGACGCCGTCACGGGTTGGTCATCCCCGATCCGGCCGGCCGCCGGCAGTACCGCCGCCACCGGATCGGCGGAAAAGCGCATGATCACGAAGCCGATCACGGCATTCGAGAACCCTGCAACCATCCAGGGCAAGGTGACGGCGAACAGGATCAGCGCCGCAACATCCAGGATTCCAAATCCGCCGGGAGTCAACGCTACTGCCGCGAGCCATAGCGATCCCGCCATGGTAACCGAAAACAGGACAGCGAAGGTCACCCGCCTCGCGAACATGCTCTTCTCGGCGGCGTTGACTTGTATCATTGCTGATGGGTGTGCTCTAGGAAGGAGGTTATGGCTTCTCATTCGCCGACGGGCAGTGCAGACTACAGCTTATAACACGTCAAGCCGCCGGGAATTCCAGTCCGAGATCGAAGAAAATGGCTGTTAGTGCGAGCGCCGATACTGCCTTGGCTCTTTGGTATCGCGGACCCGGACAGGTCGAGCTCCGCCAAGAAGCCTTGGCACCGCCCGGCGCGGGCGACGTACGCGTAAAAACCCTCTATAGCGCGATCAGCCGCGGCACTGAATCGCTCGTGTTTGGCGGGCGCATACCTGTGGGCGAATTCGAGAGGATGCGCGCGCCGTTCATGGCTGGCGATTTTCCCTTTCCCGTCAAATACGGCTACGCCGCCGTAGGACAGATCGAGAACGGTAGCGATGCGTTGCGAGGCAAGACCGTCTTTGCGCTCTACCCGCACCAGACCGCATTCAACATCCCAGCAGGCGCGGCGGTGGCGCTTCCGGAGGATGTGCCGCCACTTCGCGCGGTGCTGGCGGCCAATATGGAAACCGCGCTTAACGGCGTGTGGGACGCCGCACCAGGACCCGCTGACCGCATCGCCGTCATTGGGGCCGGCGTGGTCGGCTCCCTCGTCGCCTATCTGTGCGGGCGGATCGCCGGTACGGACGTCACGCTTGTCGACATCAACTCGACCCGCGCGGAATTAGCAGCAAAGCTCGGGGTTAGTTTCGCAGAGCCCGGAAACGCAAAAGCCGACTGCGACCTCGTCGTTCACGCCAGCGGCTCGCCCGATGGACTACGGACGGCACTCGAACTGGCCGGAGACGAAGCGACTGTGCTCGAAATGAGCTGGTATGGTGACGCGGCAGTGACCGCCATGCTTGGAGGCCCGTTCCATAGCCGCCGGCTTCGGATTGTATCGAGCCAGGTCGGACGTATCGCGCCATCGCACCGTCCGCGCTGGACGCACGGCCGTCGTCTCGCGGCCGCGGTTGCGCTGCTCGGTGATCCGAGGCTCGATGCATTACTGGCGCCAGCCGTTGCGTTCGGCGATTTGCCGGAGCGACTGCCGGAAATTCTCGACGCTGGAAGCGGGATACTCTGCCAACCCATCATCTACTCGTAAGGAGCTGCCTTGTTCACCGTCGAAGTTCGCGACCACATCATGATTGCACATTCCTTCAATGGCGCGGTTTTTGGACCAGCGCAGAGGATGCATGGCGCTACATTCGTGGTAGATGCCGCCTTCATCGCCGAGAGCCTCGACAACAATGGAATTGTGATCGATATCGGCCGCGCACACGATGCACTCAAGGCGGTGCTGACGCCGCTCAACTACAGCAATCTCGACGACGTGCCCGAATTCAAGGGTAGCAACACCACGACGGAATTTCTGTGCAAACATATCTTCGACGGCCTGGCGAAACCGGCCCGCGCCGGTGAACTCGGCCGTCCCGGCCGGGAGCTCAAGGCCCTGCGCATCACGCTCTCCGAGTCGCACCTCGCGCGCGCGCAATATGAGGCGCCCTTGTGGTGAAGCGCGTCGTCTTCGCGGTGCCAGGCAGTCTCGATACGCCAACCGGCGGCTACGCCTACGACCGGCGGATCATGGCCGAGCTCCGGCAATTTGGCTGGGACGTCGAATGTCTCGATATCGGCGAAGGATTTCCTTCGCCGAATGAGGTGACCCGGTCTGCCGCACGATCCCTGCTGTTGAAGATACCGAACGACCAACCGATCGTGGTCGACGGCTTGGCATTGGGAGTCCTGCCAGACGTTGCAGCAGAAGTTGCTAGCCGGCATCCCTTACTCGCGCTGGTTCATCATCCTCTCGCCCTGGAATGGGGGCTATCTGCCGAACGAGCCGATGCCCTGCATCGCAGTGAGCAGGCCGCCCTGGCTATGGTGCGCGAAGTCGTGGTGACGAGCCCCGCAACCGCGAAGCTTGTCGCTTCCGATTACGGCGTGCCGGCCGAACGCATCACGGTGGCAAGGCCCGGCAGCGATCCTACGCCGAGGTCTTCAGGAAGCCGAAACGACGTGCCGCGTTTGCTGTCCGTCGGCGCCGTTGTGCCCCGGAAAGGATTCGACGTACTCGTTGCCGCACTGGCAACGTTGGCTGAGCTTCCGTGGCGGCTGACGATTGCCGGGGACCTTACGCGCGATCCGAATGAGGCTGCAAGGCTTCAGGCCAGTATATCCCAACACAAGCTTACCGACCGAATTGCAGTGCTTGGCGCCGTATCTTCCGAACGGCTTGCTGCACTCTATCGCGACGCTGATCTGTTCGTTCTCGCCTCCCGCTTCGAGGGGTATGGAATGGCCTACGCCGAGGCATTGTCGCACGGTCTGCCGGTAATCGGGACAACGGCGGGAGCCATCCCGGACACCGTTCCGCAAGAAGCCGGCTTGCTGGTGACCTCCGGCGACGTGGATGCACTGGCGAGAGCCCTGGGTACCGTGATCGCTGACGTTGACCTGCGCCGCCGCCTGTCGGATGCGGCATTGGCGGCGGCGAAGACACTCCCCACCTGGCAGCAATCTGGAGCGATCTTTGCCACCGCACTTGAGAAGCTGGCATGAGCGGCTTCTCTGCCGAATGGCTGGCGTTGCGGGAAAACTATGACTTGCGCGCCCGCAATCCGATTGTGCTCGACGCGGTGGCCAGCTGGTTCAAATCGCTCCACGCGATAAACGTCGTCGATCTCGCATGCGGCGCAGGCTCCACGATCCGGGCGCTCAGTCCACATTTGCCGGCACGACAGCACTGGGATCTCGTGGACAGCGATCAACGCCTGCTGGCCTTGGCCTGCAGCGGAAAATTTTCCGGCGATGTCAAGTTGAATGCCGTTCCACTCGATCTCAGCGGCGATTTCGAAGCGGTACTCGACGGCACAAAAGACGTCATCACGATATCGGCCCTGCTCGATCTCGTCTCCGAAATCTGGCTGGATCGCTTTGCCCGCCATGTCGCCTCGCACATGCTGCCGGTCTATGCGGCACTGACCTACGATGGCCGCATCGACATTTCCCCATCCGATCCGCTCGATGAGGCCATCACGTCGGCGGTCAATGCCCATCAGCGCACCGACAAGGGCTTTGGGCCGGCGCTTGGCTCATCAGCCGCCGCTGCGGCCATGTCGCGGCTTGAAGCGCTCGGATATTCTGTAGTTCACGGCAACTCCGATTGGGTGATCGGAGTTGCCGACCAGGAGATCCAGCTCGAATTGCTGGCCGGATGGGCTACTGCCGCGAGTGAAATCGAAGCGCGACCGCGCCGCGATATCGACAATTGGCTGTCAAGACGGAAGGACGAGGTCGGCGCACGCGCTTCAACGATGCGCGTGGGTCATGTCGACTTTTTTGCAACGCCGATTGCGACCCGCTGATCGGACAGGTCGCAATCGAACAGAACATCGTCCTCGATCCTGTGCACGCAGACCTGCATCCGGTGGGCCTGATCGGCCCGTTCGAGCGGCGGCAACTCGATCCCAGGCCCCCCTGCGCCCAACATGACGGGCGCCACGTTTACATGCAACCGATCGAGACATCGTGCCGCGATAAAACGCGACACGGTATCAGCGCCGCCCTCAATCAAAATTCGGCGCATTCCTGCGCCGGCCAGTGACGCGACGATGTCGGATGGAGCAATGTTGCCGTCCTCCGCAGGCAAGGTGATGACCTCAACGCCGGGGGGCGGTGTGGCCCGCGAGCCATCTGTCGTAATCAACAGCCGGCGAACACCATCGTCGGCGAACAACCTTGCATCCGCTCCGAGGCGCCCTTTCGGATCAATAACGGCCCGCGCGGGTTGAGGACCAGCGACTTGTCTGACCGTCAATTGCGGGTTGTCGGCCAGCGCCGTTCCAACGCCGACCACGACAATATCGACCAGCGCGCGCAGCCGGTGCAGATGTTCAATGCCGGCCGGACAGTTGATGTATTTCGAGTGGCCCGTCGCCGTCGCGACCCGACCGTCGAGCGATTGGCCGACCTGCCCAACAATCACGAGATCGTCCACCGTCCCGGTGCGCAGCGGGCCGAACAAATCCGCCCAGGCTTGCGGCAGGGGTTGCTGTCCTCTACGAAAACGCTCGACAAAGCTCTCCCATTCATCGGAAGAAGCGAATTTACGGGCGGGGAAATTGCCAAGCTGTACAGCAGAATTCAAAATTCGGTTCTCGCGAGTTATCAATGCTACTATCGGCCACCCGATCCGAAAAATCCATCTGATTTCTGGCGGAATGATTCAGGACTTTCGGTGTTCTACGAACGCGCCCAGTAAAAGAAGGCCCCGCAAATGAACGCCGCGCACTCTCCTGCAAACTCTGCCCTGTTTGGCAACGAGGAACACCTCAGCGTCAGCCGCACCCTGAGCGAACTGCAAGGGCGAAGGCCGATTCGTATTAACGCCCCTGGCGAGGTATTGTTCACTTTGCCCGTGGAGGGCCTTGACGACCAACGGCTGCGCGAATTCGTGGCGCTGTGCGGTCCAAATGCGCCAGAGCTGATCGTAACACGACAGCGAGCGCGCGCCATCGGAATTGAGGCATCAACGCCGATGGCATTGCCGCTTTCCCGAGAGGTCCGTACAAGTGATATCTTGGCCCTCGCTGCTGATGCTGAAAGTAAGCGTCATTTTTCACCAAAGGCGGAGGCTGCGGGTCGTGCCGCCAGGGCGGGGATCCGGCTCGTCAAGCTCAGCCGCAGCCTGCCGGCGGTTCTTGCGGCAAACATGGCGAACGTCCACAGCGACCTGATGCGTTCGATCGTCGCCGTTGAGGCGGACGCGGTCGAGCGTTTTGCTGCAAGCGCAGCGAACGCATTACCCGTCGCAAGCGAAGCCTCAATTCCGCTCGCGTCGGGCGCGGCGGCCCGCTTTGTTGTGTTTCGCGACGCACTCGGCGTCGATCAGGTCGCCATCATTATCGGTAAGCCAAATTTTTCCGAGCCGATCCCGGTTCGACTTCATTCGGCATGCCTGACAGGCGACGTGTTTGGCTCTCGGCGATGCGACTGCGGCGATCAGCTTCAGCTTGCGCTCGCGCACCTGGAAAGCCTCGGTGGTGGCGTCGTTCTGTATCTGGCCCAAGAAGGCCGCGGCATTGGTCTTGCGAACAAGATGCGAGCCTATCGATTGCAGGACGCTGGGCTGGATACACGCGACGCCAACACGATGCTGGGGTTCGAGGACGATGAGCGCGACTATGGAATCGCGGCGATGATGCTGCGAACCCTGAACTGCACGCGGATTGTGCTGCTTACCAACAATCCCGCCAAGCTCGACGGTCTCGCAAAAGCCGGCATCGAGATCGCCGCCCGCGTTCCGCTCGAGGC
>Ga0068859_100006950_pt1 | contig 11494 bp, 8 predicted proteins | sample KBSSwiS22_FD_66585 | JGI IMG/M metagenome (GOLD analysis project Ga0068859, IMG submission 66585) | Switchgrass rhizosphere microbial communities from Kellogg Biological Station, Michigan, USA - KBS Switchgrass S2-2 | ecosystem: Host-associated > Plants > Roots > Rhizosphere > Soil ... | reverse complement strand
TACAGAGATCCTGTTAGCTGCTTTGCACCACTTGAAGTAATCGAGCGCCTGCTGGAAATTCGTGTTGAAGCGGGTTACTCGCCTGCCGTATATCTTCTTTCCCCCGATGATTTGGCAGACTATCTCGATGCATATGGCTTCGATGTGTATGCTTTATCGGAGGCCGAAGCTGAGTTTCACTTTGGCGACTATCGTGCCGCGCTCGCTCCGGGAGGTGATCACGCACATTGCTCGCTGACCGCACACTAAGAATCCCAAATAGCATGAACAATAGCAACGCGGGGCACGTCGAATCTCCCGCGTTGCTATTTTTTCTGCGCCTTTATTACAAAGAACGTCGCGTCATCGTTTGAACCTGCACCGTCGGTCCATTCCATGACCGAACGCTGCATGGTTGCGACCAACTCACGTGCACTTAACCTTGCTCCATCCCTTGCAGCCACTACAAGCCGGTCTCGGCCAAATTCCTCTCCTGCTGGACTGAGAGCCTCTGTCACACCGTCAGTATAAAGCACGAGAATCTCACCAGGTTTGAAACTATGGTAATACTCGTGATAACGCGTTTCCCGAAACATTCCAAGTGGCTGCTCCCCTCGCTCAATAAAGCTCGGCTGACCGTCCGCGCTAACAAGCAAAGGCGGATTGTGACCAGCATTTGAATACGAAAGAGTCCGAGTGGAAGCGTCGAGGATTCCGTAGAACGCCGTGATGAACTGGTTTCGTTCGATTGATTCCCACAGCAGGTAGTTCACTTTCGTCATTGAGATATGGGTGGCGTAACCTACGTGAGTGGCGGCCCGTAAACTTGCGCGCAGGAAAACCATCAACAGCGCCGCCGGAATACCCTTTCCAGCAACATCGGCAATCACCAGTCCAATCTGGTCATCGTAAATGCGAACCCAGTCATAGTAGTCGCCCGACACCTCTTCTGTTGGGAAGTTGTAGGCGCTGATGTCAAAACCTTCGAGTTCAGGATCGCTTGGTGGCAACAATTCCAACTGAACCTGACGAGCGACTTCCAATTGACCTTCAAGTCGCTTCTTCTCAATCATCTGCTCATGCAACATCACCTTCTCAATGATGATGGCCACCTGAGACGCCAGGAGATTCAACACGTCAAGGTCATCGTCGGAATATGCGTTAAGTTCGTCACTTTCAAGATCGAAAACACCTATAACCTCATCGTTAGAAATAATCGGCGCGACCATCTCTGAGCGTGTTTTATCTCGGGCGTTCACATAAACCGGATCGGTTCTTACATCGTGAGAAATTAAGGGTTCACCGCTTAACGCGACGCTGCCTATAAAACCTTCGCCCAGCTTCAGGTGAAGATCCTGGAGTTCGTCGATGTCGTAGCCCCTGACGGCCTCCGCCTTGAAAGTACAAGGCTCCTCGCCCTGGGCCACAAGTTCTTTGTCAACACACTGCACTACAAAAATACCAGCTGCATCGTAAGGAATGAGTGAGTCAAGTGTGTCCATCACCAGGTTGAGGACTTCCTGGAGGTCAAGCGAGCGGCTAATCTTATTAGTGATATCCAGCAGCATGCGCAGCTTGTCGATCGTAGTCAGACCCAGCGCAGGTGCATCTTTGAGTTGTTCGGTCATGTAGCTTGCTGATTTCCAATCATCTTCTAATCGACAAACTAAAGTTTATCGGACATTTTCACGGTAGTCATTCCACAACCGTGTCACCTTCATTCGATACTCGACAAGCACACGGCTTACGCGAAAATGCGAGGCGATTTCACGCGAGGTCTTTCCCTTCGACAGAAACCTCTTCAATGAAGCATAAGGAACAAGTCCGGCCGCACCTACGCCGTACGCTTCTTCCTCATCTTGCTTGCGGTAGTCCCGCGACATCACCTTTCCACGAGCGTCTTTCGTCACAACTGATAGTCGATTTGGCTGATGTCCTAAGAACACGTGACAAATCTCTTCCATCAACGTCGCGTTAGTGCGCGCCCGTCCGTGCGTTGGATTCAGGATCACCAGCTTACTTCCATTTGGCAGCGTGCAGGCGCCTCCCGACCACTTTTCCACCGCAGGTCCCAGGAGGTGTTCGCGAGTGCTTTGGCTAAGCCCTTTGATTTGATCAAATTTGAGAACAATCAGGTTTGCAAAACGCGCAAGTTCAAAAGGATTAAGTGGCTGATCATTGCGAACGCGGGCGAAGTCGCGAAGACCCATAGCCTTGAGTTCAAACTTGCGCCATTTTTCTCCGGGAGGCAAATCGCTCGGAAGCACTAGTTGAGTATATCGAATTGCGGGCAGAACGCGGAGGGTGGGCTACAACTAGCGGCGCTTTTTAGCACCTTTGTCCGCTTCGTTCCTACTAAACTGAGTATAGGCCACTCGAAAAAGTTCTGAGAGAGCGGCTGCTGTTTCGGGCGTGAGATTGCGATCTGCCCGAAGATGCGCTTCAACAATTTCGGGCGTCGGTTCTTGCGGATAATAGATTACTGCTTTCGTTGAGTCTGATTGTGAATGTCTACCAGAAAGAATGCGCTCCATAGGAACATCGAGCCACGTGGTCAAGCGCGCTATGTTGTCAGCATCGGGTTTACCAGTTCCGTTTTCAATTCTCGACAATGTTGAGGCTGAGACTGCGGTTTCGGTCGCAACATCGCGCAAACTAAGACCCAGTTCTTCACGGCGGCGCCTGATTGCACGTCCCAACTCCTCCGTATTAACAAGAGCCTTCGCCGGTCTACTCATAACGCCTGTCCTCCATCATCTTGAAGTTAACACACTGTAGGTTTTAGACGCAAGACTCTGTTTTACGCTTGAAACACTGTAAGCTAGCACATAAAAAAGGGCCGCGAATGTTCGCGACCCTTTCCGTGAAAATTCTAGTTGAGTTACGGTTGAACCTTCGACTGTTTGTTTCCCATTGCAAGGTCTCTCGCCTTTGGCAAGACTTCGACTGCCCGTGCCAGCTGAGGATCATCCTGCATTATGAAAACTCGATCACCCGCTACTCGGCCATAACCTGCGGTGGCGACATTAAAACGCAGTTGCACTTCGATGAAGGTGCGATTCTTATCAAGCATCGCAGCAGTTATCTTGAAAGATGGATCGTTAAGAGCAAATTCTCTGAATGCCTTCAACATTGACTCGGAGATTTTGATTTCTTCCGGCTGCAGATCATGCCGGTAGTCGATTGGGTTTGCTAAGCGACTGCTCTCAAAGCCACGGATTCGACCATTCACCAACTCTCGCGCAAACGCAAAAGTGGGACTCAGCAGCCGCCGCTGAGCAAGCGTCACATTTTTTGCGTCAACGTTTTCATCAGGCGAGATTCCTCCCCCACCATAAACAGCTCGACCCGTATCAGTTTTTCTCTCGGGTCCCACTGGTTTAGCAGCTTCCTTCTGATTCCCAGCCGTCGCTCCGCCGTGGGTGTAGTAGTCATACAACGCACCATTCGAATAGTCACGCTGAATAAGTCGGCCCGATGGGGTGAAGTACTTAGCCGACGTTAGTGTCAGCCCGGCACCATACTCCAATGGAATGATGCTCTGCACGAGTCCCTTACCGAAACTTGTTTGACCAACAATCAATGCCCGATCGTGGTCCTGCATTGCCCCAGCCACAATCTCGGAAGCCGATGCGGTGTTTTCATTAATAAGGATCACCATGGGCGTCAAATCAGGAGTACTGTTTCTTGACTCAAATGTGTTGTCGCGAAAACCATTGCGACCTTTCTGGGTCAATATCAGTTGGCCGTTTCTCAGAAACACTTCGGCTACATGTATCGCTTGATCCAAAAACCCGCCGGGATTATTGCGTAGGTCAAGGACAAGAGAAGTCATGCCTTTCGAATGGAGTCGGTCCAGCGCATCAATGAGCTCGTCGGTGGTGGTGAAATTGAAACCTCGAGTCATGTCGATGTAACCAACGCCGGGTTTCAACATGTAAGCATCGGGTATCGATGGCTGTGGCACCGCGTCGCGAACAATGTCCACGTTCTCGATCCGTTTGTCAGCCGCTCTCTCGAGTGTCAACTTTACAGTCGATCCTCTGGGCCCACGAATTTTGTCGCGCACCTCGATTGACTGTTTTCCTCGCATCGCGACTCCGTCAACCTCCACGATGCGATCACCGAATCGCAGCCCTGCTCGTTCTGCAGGCGAACTGGCAAACGTTGACGTGATGTAAGTGTCGCCATCGTCGCCATAAAAATAGGTTTGAATAGAGGCGCCGATGCCGTGGTATTCCGAGCGTTGATCGGTCTTCAGTTCGTCAAACTCGTCGCGGTCGTAATAATTAGAATGCGGATCCAATGAGCGCAACATCCCGATGATTGACGACTTGAAGACACTGTTGTAATCGAGCTGTCGACCACCGACGTATTGTTCCTGAATCACTTTGAGTGCTTCATCAAAATCTCGCTCGAGATTCGTTACGGCGGTGCGCGCAGCAGCTTTGTTGGTTTTCCGGTCGGCAGGGATCGATGATGGTGCCCTTTGTTGAGAAAACACAAAACTTGGTACAACCAACGTGATAATGACTAAGAGTATTGAGAAACAGGCCGCAATTCTTTTCACTTAGAAACCTCTTTGACGGTAATTAATCTTGCACTCACGCTTTCGCGAGTTGATTGCAATATAACGGATGCAAAAAGGGGCGGGCAAGGTTCGTTGCCCTGGGTAATTTTCGATATCCGACGGTTGATTTGAAACGACCGACCATTGTCTCAGGGTCGTTGAGTTTTCAATCGTCGATTACTGGTTAAAATCAGTAATATTTCTGGGATTTTTTTCAGTTACCTTTGCTTGACGGTTCTTTCCACGCCTCCGTAGAATGAACTTACCCCAGCCATTACACGTTAGACGTACTGATTGTATTTTCGTTAGTTGGTCAAAGGAGTCGTTACCAAATGAGCAGCCCGTATCACAAGGAAGAACCCTCGACACCCGAACCTGTGGATGATCTTATGCTACGTGATGATGACTCAGGATCCGGAGAAGAACACAGTCGCACTGCATCATCAGTTCGCGATATTGCTTCGCGAATTCCCGAATCGCTTAGCGCAATTGGACGTGACATCAGTCGCACGATCGAAAAAGCTATCTCAGCGAAAGATGATTATGTAGTGGCTGTGAAGATTTCGCCGCAAGCGCAAGATAAATTGGAGCAACTGGTCCAGGCTGGAGTTTTCCGCAGCAGGGCGGAAGCCGCCGGCTTTTTAATCGATGAAGGTATTAAGACCCAAGCGCCTTTGTTTGATCGAGTACGAACAAAGCTTGCAGAGATTGAGCGGCTACGCGCCGAGTTGCGCGGCCTTATTGCGGAGAAACCCGCTAACTGAATTTTGTACTTTGAACTTCGTACTGTCCCGATGGTTTTGACTAAGCTCTAATCAAGGTACGAAGGACCAATTCTGCCCCTTCTTCAGCTGTGCTTTATCTTCCACGTTCCTCTCGGAAGGTAAAGCACGACTTTTATTTGACCGAGAGAATCTTAACTGTGACAGACTCATTCCAAATACCTCCCACACCAATCGACCAATTCATACTCAACAATGGGCTGCGCGTAGTCCTTAGCCAGGATCAAGCGATGCCTGTCGTGTCAGTCGCTGTCTATTACGACGTCGGATCACGTAATGAGAAGGAAGGTCGCACGGGCTTCGCTCACCTTTTTGAGCATATGATGTTTCAGGGGTCCGAGAATGTACCCAAAGCGGCGCATTTTCAGTACATCTTTAATGCCGGCGGAACAATGAACGGCACAACCTCTACTGAGCGAACCAATTACTTCGAGACTTTACCCTCAAACTACTTGCCGTTGGCACTCTGGTTGGAAAGCGATCGAATGCGATCGCTGAAAGTGACCCAGGAAAATCTTGATAACCAACGCAACGCAGTACAGGAAGAAAAGCGCCTTCGTTACGACAATCAACCATACGTAAATGCGTTCTTATTGATGAATGAGCTGATCTTCACCAATCCAGCCAACGCCCATTCAACTATCGGTTCGATGGAAGACCTGGATGCCGCTACCATTGATGACGTGCGGGAGTTCTTTCGAGTTTACTACGCGCCAAATAACGCAGTGTTATCGGTCGTTGGTGACTTTGATAGACAGCAAGCGCGCGAGTTGATCGAGCAGTATTTTGGCAATATTCCAACTCAACCAGTACCTCCGTCCGTTGATGTTACAGAGACTGACTCAGTCGCCCGCGTTCAAGAGACTTATCACGATAAACTCGCGCCTGCACCTGCCTTCGTACTCGGTTGGAAAATACCTCAGCGTCGCACGCCGGAGTTCTATGCCTTGTCCCTGGCTGGGACACTGCTCTTTGACGGAGATAGTTCTCGTCTTTACCAAAAACTGGTTAAGGGTGACGAATCCGTAGTCTCGATCGAGGGAGGTATCGACGAGCGCCGTGGCCCTTCGGCGTTATACATATTTGCGCTGCCGAAGCCCGGCGAAGAAGTGGCCAACATCCGCGAAGAGATCTTTTCCGAGATCAGAGCAATCGCCACCACGGGACCTTCTGAGGATGAAATGGAGAAATTGCGAAATTCACTCTCCAACGATGCTGTTCGTGGTCGGCAGTCAACTATGTACCGGGCGCAACGTCTCGCAGAGTTCATGTTGTACGATTCGGATCCGAAACTATTCGACGCTGAACTAGGTCATTACCTCGACGTGACTGCAGATGACATCAAGAATGCGGTTGCCAAGTTTGTTAACGTTGAGAACCGAGTCGTTCTCGACATTGTTCCTGCGAGTGATGCACAAGAATCCAGTGATACAACGTTAACGGCATCACCTCAACCTCCAGGTGACACGCAACAACCAGCCGCACCGGCCCCACAGATTCCCGAGCAGCCACCTGTAGAGCCGGCAAAAACGCAACCAGATCTAACGCAGGTCAAACCAACTCCAACAGGACCACCAAGCGACCCTGCCGATCCAACACCCAAAACAGAGCCCGGTTCAGGACCTTTGCATTTATAAAACATGAGTCAAACCGAAACCTTTCGCAGCCAGGCCCCAGCACCGCTGTCGCCACATCCAATCATCGTTCCAACTGCCCGCGAGACCGTTTTGTCTAATGGGTTAACAGTTGTCGTTGTCGAAGACCCCCGATTACCACTGATCAGTTATCGCTTGGCACTGCGGGTTGGCAGTTCCTACGATCCGCCAAAACTACCAGGCTTAACTGATCTGCTTGCCGGGTTATTACCGGAAGGTACGAACTCCCGGACCAGCAAAGAAATTGCCGATCGGGTGGCCCGCTACGGCGCCAGTCTGTCAGCCGGCGCGAACTCTGATTACACGATCGTCGCTGCTTCAAGTCTGAAACAATTCAGCGATCACATTCTCGAGTTACTCGCAGAAGTAGTTCTAGAGCCATCGTTTCCCGAGAATGAAGTTGAACTGGCAAAACAAAATACCAAAGAGAGCTTGCGACAACAGCGGGCCCAGCCATCCTTCCTGGCAGCTGAAATGGTTTCGCGCGTGATGTTCGGTGATCATCCTTACGCCATCGTCGGACCCACGCTGGAGTCGATCGATCGGTCGACCCGAGATGACTTTGTCAATTTCCACCGCGCTAAGTTTGTTCCCAACAACGCAGTCTTCGTGGTTGTGGGAGACGTGAGTTACAACGATGTCGTTAACCAACTCGAGTCTTTGTTCGCGACCTGGAGCAAGGGTGCTGAACTGATAACAGATTTTCCGGCTCCTCCAGTCAGAACCCAACGCACGGCATACCTCGTCGATCGAGCCGGCTCAGCACAATCGAATATTGTGATTGCTAACAGCGCAATTACGCGAACCAGCCCTGATTACTTTCCCTTGCTGCTAATGCATACAGTGTTTGGAGCAACCGCATCGTCGCGATTGTTCATGAACCTGCGTGAAGATAAAGGTTATACGTACGGCGCTTACTCAAATCTCGACGCGCGGAGAACTGCAGGGACATTCAGGTCTACAGCAGAGGTTAGAACACAGGTAACGGGCGATTCGCTCAAAGAATTCTTTTACGAACTCGAGCGGATCAGAAACGAGCCTGTTTCCGATAAGGAAATTAACGACGCGAAGTCATATTTGACGGGAGTCTTTCCTATTCGCCTGGAGACTCAAGAGGGACTCATCGATCAATTCGTGCAGATCAAAATGTTGAACTTGCCGAACAACTACCTGGAAACGTATCGGGATAAAGTCCAGGAAGTTACTGTACAAGACATTCAAAGAGTGGCGAACACTTACATTCGACCAGACCAGGCAGCGTTAATCGTCGTCGGTGATGGTTCTGCTGTCGTTGAACAAATCAAACCGTATTGTCCGGAGATTGAGACATACACCACAGCGGGAAAACGAAAAGAGGTCGGAGCCACAACCGTCAGCGCCGAAGACATTGTCGGAGAATGGACAATTGAGGTTGAAACTCCTTTGGGGCAATCAATCCCAGCCACCCTATCGATCATCAACGAAGGAACAGCTTTGAAAGCAGCAATAACATCGGAGATGGGCGATGCGGATCTTGGAGAAATCGAGTTTCAGAACAACGGGTTTCAAAAGAAAACCTCGCTGGAAATGGACGGACATTCCGTCGCTGTCGAAATCGTGGCACGCTTCGAAGGTGAAACAACCGAAGGAACGCTGACAATGCAAAACTCAGCGCTGCCGTTTAATGGGAGCAGGGCAGGGTAAGAGCTTCATTTATCATTTGGCATTTGGCATTTTCCGTTTCACATTTAAATCGACGAGTTCATGAGCCGTTTTTCAAATGAGAAATGGCAAATGCCAAATGATAAATCATCTCTTCCAAACAAAACGCCCGGTATGGCCGACATACCGGGCGTAAATCACAGGAGGAACCGAGTGTTATGGTCGTCGCTATGTTTGCGACAATCCTAGTAACCTCGATTGTTGAGATGTTCTTTCATGCACAGTACGTTGTCTGTTAGTTCTTTACCTCTCAAAGCGAAGCACAATTCCATCGCCGCCTACTGCCCATCCGATCTTCTTGTTGAAATTTAACGCATAAAGGTTTTGCTTCGTTGTGGAATCTTGTTGTATCCAGGTTCTACCTTGATCTTCACTACGCAAGATCATTCCACTTCGACCAATCGCCCAACCTTCATCATCGTTCAGGAACTGCACGCTTAGAATGGTTACCTTCTGGCCGATTATCACTGCACTCCACGTTTCTCCTCCATCAATCGTGCGCAGAATGGTTCCGCGTTCACCAACTGCCCATCCTTTCTTATCATCGCGAAAATCAATGTGGTATATCGTCGCGGTCGTGCCGGAGTTTTGCTTAGTCCACGTCTCGCCGGCATCAACTGTATTCAAGATCGTTCCGCCCGCACCGACAATCCATCCACGTTTATCATTTACAAAGTCAACATGAATAAGCTCGGTATTGCTAGGAGTTCGTTGTCGTCGCCAGGTGACTCCGGCATCATCCGTGTAAACAAGAACACTGTCGATGACGAGATCGCCTCGGCTGACGGAACCCACCACCCAGCCTTTCTTCTTACTCGAAAACCTCACGCTATAGAGTTCAACCTGGGCCCCCTCAAACTCTGACGAAAGAAAACTACGAGATACCTCCCAACGAGCGCCATCGTCTCGCGTGACGAAAATAGTATTGCCGGCTAAGAGAAAGCCTGCTTCTTTATCTCGAAAATAGATATCGTTGATTCCTTCTTTCGTCCCTACGGCCTGGGGCATCCAGCTTTGTCCTCCGTCCTCTGTTCGACTCAGATAACCGTTATCTCCCCCTATCCATCCACGTTTACTGTCGAGGAAATAAACTGTATTGAGATCCTTACCCTTAAGACCAACCTTCATTGCAATCCATCCGGATTGCGAGACCGGCTTGGCGCCGTTAGCGCTCAGTGACGTTAGAAGAATTGTAGATACCGCGAGGAACTTCGCGACGCGAACTGCAGGAAAGATTATCTTCATAAGATTGTTCGACCCAGACTCCGACAAACAGGACTGGAGGCTTCTGATCTAGGGGTTAGGATTATTTAATCCAGTTTCGGCTTTCTGTACAAGTCTTTGGTGAAAATGGAATCGAGCGCGATTGCACAAAGGTGTTTCGCACCCTGTGCTACCGCGCTCGACTGGCCGCTCTCTCAGCAGCCTTAGCGTGTGGCTGCGTTGACTCGATAGACTCGTCCTTCGAACACAACCACGATACGTTCTCCAAGTGCGAAGTACTCTGCCAGTTTAGGTTTCTGATTCAATAATTCGAAATATGCCTCACTGCCAAAGGTCACAGTTGTCTCCGGCAACCCGGCATCTGCCTTGAAGTCAGCATCACTCCAGACGCCATCGCGCATGTAGAACGTCTTAGACGAAACACGCTTAACCGCCCGCGTGTCTTTTGCCTCGTACTCTTCGATCCGATCCGCTTCTTTCTGTCGACGCTCGAGCTTGCTTTGTTTGACGGCTTCCTCACCAACTACGACAACACTCTCGGCCGCTGGGGAATCAAGTGCTCCTTTTGGCGCATTCATAACGCCTCCAACGCCCATGCCCGCCGCCCTTCCGTTTACAGCACGTGGCTGCGGCACGAGCTGCGTTGTTTCTCGTCCTTCTAACGCAAGGTAGGACGTGTATGGCGTTACGATTCCATACCGCGTTCCAAGGTCCACGATTTCATCGCGCAATTCCCGCTGTTCGCCGTTGGTGCGAACCTGTTCCATCAACCAACCAACGCGTCGCGTCGCCCACAATCGTGGCAGATAATCGTTAGCCTCTTCACGCAAAGGAAAACGCAGGTTCTGATACTCATAACTTCGCATGTTTCCTGCTGACTTCCCACTCAACTTTAGACGGATCGATGCCAAATCGTTGGGATTACTGTAGCGGCCGATCAATGTGACCTGTGAGCCACGAAAGACATCCGGGATTCCACGCGGATACATCAGATCGGTTTTCACGCCACCCAGATCCAAATTCAGATCAGTAAGTACCGGATAGTTAACTTTCGAAAAGAAGTTGGAGACCTTCACTTCCAGGTCTTCCTTCGGCTCGACGTAATCCGACATACCTCCATTGTCAGACGCGATCTTGTCGAGCAACGCTGTGTTCACGTCATAGCCAACACCAAAGGAGAAGAGTCTTATGCCTGACCTGGTTGCCTTGTGAACGTTGTCGATGATCTTTGAGATGTTTGTCTCATCGACAGTAGGTAAACCATCGGTCATGAAAACGAGGATCTTTGGCCGATCGCTTTCGGAAAACTGACGCAACGATGCTAACAGCGATTGATTGATGTTTGTTCCACCAACGGGTCGCAACGCTTTTACAAACGTTTCACCCCGTTGTCTGCCCTGTTCGTCCGCTGCAATCAAACCGGGCTCCATCAAATGTTCTTCACCGGCAAACGAGATTACATTGAAACGATCCTGCGGTCGTAGGATTCTAATGCCGTACAACAACGCCGAGCGTGCCTTTTCCATCTTCCCTTCTTCGGCCATGGACCCCGAGGTATCGACGACAAAAACCACATCCTTCGC
>Ga0068859_100006949_pt1 | contig 11496 bp, 11 predicted proteins | sample KBSSwiS22_FD_66585 | JGI IMG/M metagenome (GOLD analysis project Ga0068859, IMG submission 66585) | Switchgrass rhizosphere microbial communities from Kellogg Biological Station, Michigan, USA - KBS Switchgrass S2-2 | ecosystem: Host-associated > Plants > Roots > Rhizosphere > Soil ... | reverse complement strand
AACTGGTAGGGACCGTTGCAGTTTGATTTTGTACCTTCTTGCGGCTGCGCCACCCGATGAGCTGGTGAGCCTATGGCTCACCGCGACGCTCCCATATTTACGAGGCTACGCCTCGAGTGGGAGGCGTAGCCTCCAAGAAATTAAAAGAGCCTGACGGAAAGGCACAGCCTTTCCGCTCATCGGGCGGCACAGCCGCAAGAGAAGATCGAGATGAAACTAGGTAATTCCGTAATTTTGTAATGGTAAGAGTAAAGATCTGCGGCATCACGAATCTCGAAGACGCTCGATCGGCGGGGCGGCTCGGTGCAGATGCACTTGGCTTCAACTTTTACGAGAAGAGCGTGAGATTCGTAACTCCGACCGCCGCAGCGGAGATGATCTCCCAACTCGAGGAGCCGGTCGACAAAGTTGGTGTATTCGTCAACCACACGATCGACGAGATATTGAATGCAGTCGAACTTGCGTCGCTCGATGCGGTGCAGTTGCACGGCGACGAATCGCCGCGATTTATCACCGATCTTCGAGCAAGATGTGGCTGCCGCGTGATCAAGGCCCTTCGAGTTTCACCCGAGTTTGATCTTAACGAGTCGCTCGAATATCACGCGGACGGGATTTTGCTCGACGGTTACTCGACGAACGCGAGAGGTGGAACCGGCGAGACGTTCGACTGGGACGTAGCGAAGCGAACCTCGACACTCATCCCTGAGCTTTGGCTCGCGGGTGGTCTCACGCCGGAGAATGTGCGACTGGCCGTAACCGAAGTTCGGCCTTACGCTGTCGACGCGTGCAGCTCGCTGGAATCGACACCGGGGATGAAGGATGCACACAAGCTTGAGCGATTTATTTCAGAGGCGAAAAGCGCATGAACAACTACGAGCCAACTGAGAGGGGTTACTGGGGAGAATACGGCGGACGATTTGTGCCCGAGACCCTCGTCGCGCCGCTCGACGAACTTACCACTTCATTCGTTGCAGCACGCGACGATCAAAGTTTCTACGACGAGTATCATTCGTTGTTGAAGAATTACTGCGGACGCCCGACGCCATTGACGTATGCTGCACGACTCAGCGAATCACTCGGCCAGGCTCGAATTTATCTGAAGCGTGAAGATCTTAATCACACCGGTGCGCACAAGATCAACAACTGCATCGGGCAGATCTTGCTCGCACGTCGAATGGGGAAAAAGCGCATCGTCGCTGAAACCGGCGCCGGCCAGCACGGCGTGGCGACGGCGACGGTCTGTGCTTTGTTTGGATTGGAATGCGTCGTGTATATGGGAACGGAGGATATGCGACGGCAGGAGTTGAATGTGTTCCGCATGCGTCTGCTCGGCGCCGATGTCCGCGGAGTTGATTCCGGATCGTGCACGCTGAAGGACGCGATCAACGAGGCGCTGCGTGATTGGGTGACGAACGTCGAGACGACTTATTACCTCCTCGGATCTGCGCTCGGTCCTCATCCGTATCCGTTGATGGTGCGCGAATTTCAGAGCGTGATCGGTCGCGAGACTCGGTCGCAGATCCTCGAAGCAGAAGATCGCCTTCCGGATATTCTCATGGCCTGTGTCGGAGGCGGGTCGAATGCGATCGGGTTATTTCATGAGTTTTTGAACGACGACATTCGCATGATCGGCGTCGAGGCCGGCGGCCGAAGCTCCCAGCTCGGAGATCACGCCGCGCGTTTTATGAATGGCGGCTCGGTCGGCGTTTTGCAGGGGACGAAAAGTTATCTGCTGCAGGACAGCAACGGACAGGTGGCTTCGACGCATTCGGTTTCGGCCGGTCTCGATTATGCATCCATCGGTCCCGAGCATGCGTTTCTGCATGACAAGAATCGCGTCGAATATGTTTCGGTCACCGACGATGAAGCGCTCGAAGCATTTCAGCTTCTCGCAAAAACGGAAGGCATCATTCCCGCGCTTGAGTCGTCGCATGCGATCGCATATGTGGTGAAGATCGCACCGGATCTCGATCGCGACACGATCGTCGTTGTAAATCTCTCGGGTCGCGGCGACAAGGATGTGCACACAGTCGCGGAACTTTTGGAGAATATCGATGAGTAGGATCGCCGATCGATTTCAGAAGCTCGCCGCAAAAGGCGGCAAAGGATTCATCCCGTTCATCACCGCGGGAGATCCGGATCTCGAGACCTCCTTGACGATTTTGTTCAAGCTTGCGGATCTCGGGGCGGATGTCATCGAGTTGGGTGTCCCGTTCAGTGATCCGATGGCCGATGGCCCGACGATCCAACGAGCGTCGCAACGAGCCCTCCTCAACGGCGTGACGTTACCTGACGTGCTCGAACTCGCGCGAACGTTTCGAAACGCGAGCGAAACACCGCTCGTTCTTTTCAGTTACTTGAATCCGCTGCTGAGTTACGGATTCGAAAAGTTATGTGGCGATGCTGCTGACGCCGGTGTCGATGGCGTTCTTATCACCGATGCGGTGGATGAAGAAGCTGCTGAGTTCTCCCGACAGCTCGAGGCGTCGGGACTCGATCTCATTTCGCTCATAGCACCGACGACGACCGACGAGCGTCTCGAGCGCATCGCCAATAGCTCGCGAGGCTTTCTTTACGCCGTCTCGAGGGCAGGTGTAACGGGTGCTCAGGTGGACGTGAGTGCGAGCGCTTCGCAGCTTGTCGAACGGGCGAGGAAATTTACTGACCTGCCTATCGCCGTCGGATTCGGCATATCGACCGCAGCACAGATCTCGAATGTCTGGAGCTTTGCAGATGCCGCCGTCGTCGGCTCGGCGATAGTGAAGGTCATCGAAGATTCGAGCGACAGCGACCCTGTCGATGCGGTAGATAAGTTCGTCGGCGGGCTTGTGCCGCAGTTTGCAAAATCGGGTACCTAACTTTAGAGTCTTAGTTTTCGTGAGGAACACGGGAAAAACCTTTTTATGCTCATAGTAATGAAGTCCGGCGCATCGCAGAACGAGATCGATCGCGTCATTGAAGTAATCGAAACGCTTGGTCTCCGCGGTCACGCGATGCCTGGTGAGAATCGAACGGCTATCGGAATTACCGGGAACAAGAGCGCCATTGATCCGGCACATTTTGAGAACCTTCCGGGCGTCGCGGATGCGATCCGCGTCACCAAGCCGTATAAGCTGATCTCGAAAGATCTTCGCCCGGAGCGTTCGATCGTCAAGGTCGGTAATTCGACGATCGGCGGAACGGACTTGGCGATCGTCGCCGGGCCATGTGCAGTTGAGAATACGAAACAGGTGCTTGCGGTGGCGGAATCAGTCGCGGCGAGCGGTGCGAAATTTTTTCGCGGCGGAGCATTCAAACCGAGGACCTCACCCTACGCTTTTCAGGGAATGGGCGAGGACGGATTGAAGATTCTTTCAGATGTAAGAGATCAGTTCGGATTGAACATCGTGACGGAAGCTATGGACGAGCATGGCGTCGACTTGGTCGTGAAATACGGCGACTGCATTCAGATCGGTGCTCGCAACATGCAAAACTTTTCCCTGCTCAAGTATGCGGGGCAAACTCGAAAGCCTGTTCTTCTAAAACGCGGGCTGTCGGCCACGCTCGACGAGTTCCTCCTCGCGGCCGAGTACATCATGTCCGAAGGAAATTACGACGTTATCCTTTGCGAGCGCGGGATCCGGACGTTCGCCGACCATGCTCGCAACACGATGGACCTGTCGATCGTTCCGGCCGTTCATCGAATGACACATCTTCCGATCCTCGTCGATCCGTCTCACGGTACGGGACATAATTACCTTGTGAATCCTCTTGCACGTGCCGGAGTCGCAGTCGGAGCCGATGGATTGTTGATCGAAGTGCACCCATGTCCCGAAGAGGCTTTGTGTGACGGAGCTCAAGCTTTGACACCTGCGCAATACCGGGAGTTGGTGACACAGGTCAATCGACTTCGAGCTTTGATCGTGGATGAGGACTCGCGGGTCTCGGTAATCAGTGAACTGGCCGCATAAGCGTAGAATTCAGGCAAAGAAAAATCCGCACATGTTCCCGACATGTGCGGATTTTGTTTACGTTCGACGCCTTTTGCCTATCTCGCCAAACGGAACCTAATCATACCATAGAACTGCAAGCTGCAACTGAGCATTGCCGTCAGAATCACCAGCGTAAACGGCAGGAAACGAAACGTTTCGGGCAATAAGACGCCCAGCGACTGCCTAAATATTACGCCCAGAGCAATCGCGAATATCATGATCACGCTTCTTCCCATCAACCAGTCAGTAAACTCGGGCTTTTCATCCAGGGAGGGCAGGAAATAAGGCACTACCAGCACCATTCCCAACATGAAGACCGACAGGATCGTGTCGAAAGCAAAGGCCATCGACGACTGGCCGAAATCAATTGCCAGGAAGAACAGGACGAACGTCGTATCTACTGTAAACCGCTTGTTAGACAAAGAATCTCGCATACGATCACTCCAAAAAGTCAGAAAAGATTGGTCGTTCCAGAAAAGAGCAGTTGAATTCTTACTTATCCGACGGTTTGCTGAACTGTTTATACGCGACGCGAAACAGCTCGGACAAAGCCTTGGCGGTCTCCGGCGTAAGCTTCTTGTCCGCCCTTAAATGAGCTTCGACGATTTCAGGTGTTGCCTCATGCGGATAATAGACCACCGGTTCGACATCACTAACCGCTTTATTCATAACGCGATCTATCGGCATGTCGAGCCATCCGGTCAACCGGGCGATATTGTCCGCATCAGGTTTCCCTGTCCCGTTCTCGATACGCGAAAGCGTTGAAGCGGAGACGTTCGTAACATCGGCGACATCCCGCAGGCTAAGTCCCAGCTCTTCCCGACGGCGTTTGATCGCCCGTCCCAGTTCGCCCGTGTTTATAGAATTTTCGTTTCGATCAGCCATCTCATCACCTCCGACAATCTAGTGTCATTCATGCCAGTTGCATTTCACGGATAAAACATAACATACCGAAATTTTAAATGCAACACCTAGTTTCATGCTTGCAACAAACCCCTCGGACTGATACACTGTTTCACGGATGGGACAGGAGACTGGACGATGAACGTGATCCAAGAAGCACAAACGATATCCAGAGCTGAAACCATGGCAATAACTGAGTCGCGTATGTCTGTACGCGGCGAACAGATAGAACGGAACACCCGGGTAAAAGACGCGATCGACAGACGGATCGCGTCGGTAAAGCCCAGCGTGAAACGATCTGATAACACAGAAGGAGATAAAACAATGACTCAGAAAGAACTCAAAAAGGCCGAGGTGCCCAGTGACGTCGAAGACTTCCCGACACCCGATCGGGATAATGTGCTCGAATTCTCGGCGACTTTGCGCGAGCTGAAGAAGCACGTCGATCCAAATCTCGTGAAACAGCGCGAGGTATGGAGAGACCGGAACGGAAATGTCCAGACGGTGGATTACGTCGAATGGCACACCGTTGCGGACATCCTCGATGAAGCCGCACCGAACTGGGCGCACACGGTGAAGGATATTCGACAGATCGGCGATCTCATGACGGTCACTGTAGCTATAACGATCGACGGAGTTACCCGCGAAGGCATCGGCACCGGTCTGGCTCAGAGCGAAGTCGGCATCAAGAAGGCGGAGCATGATGCTCTGAAGCGTGCGGCTGTGAAATTCGGTATTGCGCGCGAGCTCTACAAGAAAGAGTCAGACGTAATTGAGAGTCAGGGTTCTACCGCACCGAGTAATGAGGTCGAGGAGTTCCCGACCGATCCTGTCGCCCGAAGCCTGGGTGAATTGGTAACTGCAAAGCAGCTCGGGATGATCCGAGCCTTGGCACGAGAGGTAAATGTTGATCCGGATGAGGAGTGCAACATCGTAATGCACTGCTCGACCGATGAGCTAACAAAACGCGCCGCGTCTTCCTTGATCCAACATCTTCAGGATATGCAGCGAAACAACGATTCTTCGATCAAGCCGCCCCTCAGACGGGTTAGCTGATAGATCAGAGTCTCCCACACACCGAAGTTTTGAGTTGTGAAAACCCGTCCTGTTTTCTCCAAGAAACAGATACCTCACTCACAACTCAAAACTCCCCCACACACCAGGTGTTTTATGTCTATCCCTGTCTCCCGCGTGCTATACTTCTCGAAAATTTTTCACCGCAGAAATCGCGTAATGGGTATCGGCCAAAAATTATCGTACCTCGTAGGAAATTGGAAAGGCACAAATCGTCTGTTTGTGCCGTGGATGCCGGAGAAGATCAAGGAATCCGAGTCGACGGCCACGATCGTTTCAAAAATGAACGGACAATTTCTCTCCGTCGAATACGCGTGGTCTTTTAATGATGAGTTGCAGGAAGGACTGTTGATACTCGGATGCGATCCGAAGTGCGATGATGTCCAGGCGGTTTGGACGGACTCATGGCACTCGAAGGACGTGCTCATGCTCTGTAACGGTAAGGTCGCGAGCGACGGATCGATCTCGGTATTTGGAAAGTATGCCGTGGAGGACCATCCCGACTGGGGATGGCGAACTGAAATCGTGCCCGGTGAACATCAGTTTAAGTACGTGATGTATAACGTCACGCCCGAAGGTGCGGAAGACATTGCGGTAGAAACTACCTTCGTCCGGAGCTAATCAACCCGCTTCCCTTCGAACGAGAGCGACTCCGGAATGATCGCTGTCGATAACGTCCCGCTCATCGAATCTCCATCGACCACGCCGGTGATCACGAAGTCGACCGACTGACCTTGGATCTCTGTGATCGCCGTTGCGCTGATCTTCTTTCCCTTCACGGATCCGTCCTGGATCTCGCCTCCGCCGAGGACCGTTTCAATTTTTCCCGAGATCTTTTCATCCTTCTGATCGAGCGTCAATGTCACCGGCACGCGTTGGCCTTGAAAGTCGAGCGCTAGTTTCCACGTCCCGTTGACGACTGCGACTTCACTGTTAGGATCTTCTTCAAATGTGCCAATATCCATCTTTCTACCTTCCGTATCAAAAATGTCTATTCGGTTTGCGAACTCGCGAGCCTGGGCGAGAACATCCTGAGCGTCGCCGACGACAACGATCGCAAACCGGTCCGGGTGAATGTATTTATTTGCGACCGTTTGAACATCCTCGCGCGTAACGGCTTCGATGTTGTCGCGATAAGTTTGCAGATAGTCGTCCGCCAACTCATAGAGCTGCTGATTTACAATTAAATTCGTCAGCCCTTCCTGGGTCTCCGCCCTGATCGGAAAAACGCCCGTGAGAAAATTCTTCGCATCGGCGAGCTCTTCATCGCTCACGAGATCGGTTCGGATGCGTTCGAGCTCATAGAAGAATTCGCGCAAAGAATCTCCGGTTACCGCCGTTCGGACTTCCGCGGTTGCTTCGAAGTCACCCGCGAGCCGCTTTGCATCCAGGCGAGTATAAGCGCCGTAGGTGTATCCCTTCTCTTCGCGCAAGTTCATGAAGACGCGCGACGATGCTCCGGCTCCGAGGATCTGATTCATGACGATCGCGGCAAAGTAGTCCGGACTGTTGCGTTCGAACGCGAGATTAGCCAGAACTATATTCGACTGCGCAGAGCCGGGGCGATCGACGATCGTCAGCGATCTTTCATCGCGAGTTGGCGGAGTCGCAACCGGATTCGTCGCAACGTCGCCCGATTGCCATGATCCGAACTGTTCGTTGATCTCGGCGAGAAGCTCATCCTTATCGATGTCGCCGACGGCGATGAAGATCGCGTTATTCGGAAGGAGCCTCGACGAATAAAAGTCAGTCAACGTCTCCCGTGAGAGCCGTTCAATATCATCCGCAGTCGGCGATATATGCGAGTAAGGATGTTCGCCATAGAGGATCCGCGCGACCTGCTCGTTCGACAGGAACGAGGGCTGTGACCGCTGGAATTTCAGATTCTCGATCGTGTTGCGCTTGTAGAGATCCAGCTCGCTTTCCGGGAACGTCGCCCGAAACGTGATCTCGGCGATCAACTGCAGAACATCAGATCCATAGATCGACAACGATGATCCCGCAATGACAAGAAAATCCTCGGACGCGTTAGCAGAAAGACTCGCCCCGAGGCGTTCGATCTTCTCAGCCAGCTCGCGGCTGCTGTACTTTGCCGTACCCTCAGTCAGCATCGACGCCATCGCAGACGTGAGTCCAATCTGCTCTGCCGGGTCAGCGGCGTCGCCTGCCAAGAACGCAAGACGATAGCTCACGAGCGGGAGTCGGCCATCCGAAAGGATCACCACCTTCAGCCCGTTTTCAAGGGTCGTCAGGTAAGGCTGCGGCACATTGAAAGGCGCGGGCTCCAAAGGGGCCGGCATCGTTTTCCTCATTGCCTGTGTCATAGATTAAAAAAACTAGTGGGCTGTAGTCTCTCCCGTCGCATCGGCATGGCTGTTCTTTGCGGCCGGAACTACATCTAACAAAGCTCGATTCTCGGTATTGAGAAATTTCTGAACGACGCTGCGGATCTGCTCAGGTGTAACTGCGAGCAATTCATCGAGATCGTTGTTGATCAGTTTCGGATCGCCGTCATAAAGCGCGAACTCCGCGATCTGCTGAGCACGGGTCATCGACGATTGGCGCATTCGGACCGCGTCGTTGATGAGTTGATTGTGAAGCTTCTGCATTTCGTCCGCGGTGGGTCCGTCAGTCGCAACGTGTCCGATCTCGGTCATGATGATGTCCCGGATCCGACTAAGATCTTTGTCCGGTTTCGGAATTGCACCGACGAAGATGCTCGACGGGCCGCGGCGTTCATCGGTAAAGCCAAATAACTGGATCACCGACTCGTCTCCTTTTACAAGCTTCTGATAAAGACGCGAGCTCTCGCCGTCGTAGAGAAGTTTCCCTGCGAGATAAAGCGCATTGAATTCCGGCGACCGACGCTTTGGTATTTTCCAACCGATAAGAAACGCAGGAAACGGTGCGAGTTTGTCTTCCCATTCGCGATACGTCTGGGCCACCTCGATTGGCTCCGAAACATCGAGCTCAGCAGGCGCGGGCTGCGAAGGGATGTCTCCAAAATAAGTCTCGACCAACTGCTTGGCGGTCGCGGGATCGAACGAACCCGAGATCGCGAGGACCGCATTGTTCGGCGCGTAATAGATGCGGAAAAATTCCTGGACGTCTTCAACCGTCGCGTCATCGAGATGCTCCATCGATCCTATCGTCGAGTGAGAGTTCGCGAAGTTGCGAAAGATCATCTCGTTTATGAGATCGAAGATCTGCCCGTACGGCTGGTTGTCGTATCGAAGCCGCTTCTCTTCCTTCACTGCTTCGCGCTGGTTGTCGAGGTTCTCTTGCGTGACTGCGAGCGAGCGCATCCGGTCCGACTCGAGCCACAGAGCCAACGGCAATTGGCTCGCCGGGAGCGTCTCGAAGTAATTTGTCCTTTCGCTCGACGTCGTACCGTTCATCGTACCGCCGGCCTTCATGATGAACTGGAAATGCTCGGCCTTCTTAACGTTCTCCGAGCCCTGAAACATCATGTGCTCGAACAAATGAGCGAAGCCCGTGCGGCCCTCGCGCTCGTTGCGAGAACCGACGTTGTAGTACACGGCCACCGCGACGACCGGTACGGCCTCGTCTCGGTTCAGGATCACGCGAAGTCCGTTGTTTAGGGAATATTCCTCTATCTCGAGTGGAGCGAGTTGAAATGTCTCAGACATAAATTTCTAGAAATTATCAAATCACTTTGAAGGTACAAATGCAAAAACGGCCGTCATCGGAAAAACTTTGCCCAATTTGTAATCCGTTATACAGAAGCACCTCTTTCGCAATGTTAGGCTGGCACGAATTCCTTTTGATTCATCGCGGTTCTATTACGCGCTTTTACGGTGTCTCTTTTCTAGGGTGGGAGGCACCTTTTTTTGGCGCCTACGGCCCGGTATTGTTCTGATTCGTCTTGGCGATCGAATAAAGAGCTGATTTGACCTGGAATGGTGTGAGCTCGGGATGTCGTTCGAGCAGGCGTGCGATCACTCCGACGACATGCGGACACGCAAAGCTATTGCCCGTTAGGTTCCGATAGCCGCCATTCGGCCACGCCGTGCGAACGTTCACGCCGGGTGCGGTAAGCTCGATGACCTCGCCAAAACGGAATCCGAAATTCATCGGATCATTCTCTGTGCTCTTCACGACTGAAATCAGCGAAGACGAGAAGATGGACGGGAAACTCGGCTGCGGAAGATTATTCGCCGCGGCGACCACGACGCATCCGGCCTGATACGCCCGGTCGAGGAGATCGTGCAGCGGAACAAAGAACTGCGGCTTCGTAGTTCCCAGACTCAGATTGATGATCTGATATCGCTTGTTGATCGCGTATTCGAGACCTGCGAGAAATGCCTGTCCGTCCCCGAGCCCGCCCGCGCCGAGAACTTTCACACTGTAGATCTTTGCATCGCTCGCGATCCCGGTGACGATACTGGCGCATGCGGTTCCGTGACCGGCAGAATCACCGGCCTCACACGATTCGAAGACAACCCGCTTTCCGTCGACACGCGCTTCAACCGATTCAACTATTTTCCCATCCAGATCCGGATGCGAAGCGTCGATACCACTGTCGATAATGGCGACAGTCACACCGCGCCCGGTCGCGAGCCTCCAGTCATCACTTATCTGAAGAGGCTTAGCTTCACCCGGCACAAACCCGGATCCGATGTGCGATGCAGATGTCATCCGTATTACACATCCAGCCGACGAAGAGACATCGCGCAAAATGTGTGATGGTAAAACTACGAGTTACTAAAGACTAAGAAAGCTTGTGTCCCCGCGACCTTCGGAGTATCTCAGAATCGACTCAAGCACTTCCCGACAAAGATTTCGTTCCGCATCGCCACGGCTGGCGATCTCGCGGATCAGTACTGCAAGGTCCATCATCTCGCGATGCTCGGACGAGCTTCGCAGATCTCCCAACCAGGCTCGAACGTCATCGACGTTCATTTCTTCTTCGCTCCCGACAACTTTTTCACCGAGATCGCGAAAGAGCTTCGCGGATTCATAGGCATTGACCAGCGTCGCGATCGCGTCTGCAAACAGGGCCGCCTTATCCATTTCGTCTGGTGTGAATGGCGTGTGCGGCGGATTGCCCGGCCGGTTGATGTATTCGAGCACACCAACCATCTCGCCGTTATGACGAAGCGGAGTCGCAAGGATCATTTCCGTCGAATAGCCGGTCTCCTTGTCGACCTCGGCATAAAAGGTCTCCTCCTCTTCGACATTCGAAACAGCCATCGGTTGCCCCGACGACATTACGAAACCCGCGATTCCCTTTCCGGCCGGGATCTTCATGTTGAGAAGCTTCGATGCGACCTCGCCGGTAGCGGCGAGAAACCTCAGATCGCTTCCAACGCCGTCACGCACGAGGACAGACGCTTCTCGAGCCCCGACCTCGCTTGCCGAGACTGCAAGTATGTCTCGAATAGAGGAGGTCAGTGGTTCCGTCAGCAGATTTGCAATATCGACGGTCTCGATAAGCTTACGGAGCTTAATATTCAGGGTCTCATCGTCGGGCATATCTAAGATTCTACGCATAATTCTGACGCATTCAACTCGCTGAACTTGCGGA
>Ga0068859_100006944_pt1 | contig 11498 bp, 10 predicted proteins | sample KBSSwiS22_FD_66585 | JGI IMG/M metagenome (GOLD analysis project Ga0068859, IMG submission 66585) | Switchgrass rhizosphere microbial communities from Kellogg Biological Station, Michigan, USA - KBS Switchgrass S2-2 | ecosystem: Host-associated > Plants > Roots > Rhizosphere > Soil ... | reverse complement strand
TCCAAAAGATCCGCAGCGTATTTATTTCCGCAGCGATCATTACAATTTTGCGAGCAAAGGAGTACCTATCATTTTTTATTATGATGGAATGTTAGGTGCGGATTATCATAAACCTACAGATACGCCTGATAAAATTTATTATAGCCTGTTGGCAAAAAGAGCTCAGCTTGTTTTTTATACTGCCTGGAATATGGCAAACCGCGATGAAATGTTAAAACGGGATTTAAAGTTGGAAGTTCCGAGAGGCTTTTAATAAAAAAAGAATCATTGCGATTTGTTCCAAAAAAAAATATCAACGTGGCACAGATTCCATCATTTGGGGAAGTGCCAGCTATTAAGGGGAAAGACTGACATATAGATTCTGTATGTTTTTTTAGAAGCCCTTTAAACCATAGACAACCTTACAGGTCTATTTATCGTTGATTCATTAAACGTTTGTGACTATCCCTAATCAGACCTCCTTTGAAAACATTAATCCTTACCTTTCCTTATAAAAGCAATAAACGGTCTCGCATTAACGAGACCGTTTTATTTTTGATGATCTTAAAAATTATTAGCCCAGCAACACCACTATTATTAAGTTCGTTGCGTCGCACACTTCATCGTTCTACTCACCACCCCAACACCCACGCAAAGATCAATGGCGCTACTATTGTTGCATCACTTTCTACAATGAACTTCGGTGTATGAATATCTAATTTGCCCCATGTTATTTTTTCATTGGGCACAGCGCCGGAATAAGAACCATAAGATGTAGTTGAATCACTGATCTGGCAGAAATAACTCCAGAATGGAACATCATGCCAGCCGAGATCCTGGTACATCATGGGTACAACGCAAATTGGAAAATCGCCGGCAATACCACCACCAATCTGGAAAAAGCCTACACCTTTACCCGAAGAGTTGTTCCGGTACCAATCGCTCAGCCAAACCATGTATTCGATTCCACTTTTCATCGTTGAAGCTTTTAACTCCTGCTTGATAACATAAGAGGCAAAGATGTTTCCCATTGTACTGTCTTCCCACCCGGGTACAACAATTGGAATATTCTTTTTAGCAGCAGCAAGCATCCAGCTATCTTTTGCATCGATCTCGTAATATTGTTCAAGCACACCGCTCAATAGCATTTTATACATATACTCATGCGGAAAATATCTTTCCCCTTTATCATCGGCATCCTTCCAGATCTTATGTATATGCTGTTGTAATCTTCTGAATGCTTCTTCTTCGGGAATGCAGGTATCAGTGACACGGTTATAATGATTTTCCAAAAGATCCCATTCTTCCTGCGGAGTTAGCTGGCGGTAATGGGGAACTCGCTTATAATGACTATGGGCAACAAGGTTCATAATATCCTCTTCCAAATTAGCGCCAGTACAGGTGATGATGGCTACTTTGTCCTGCCGTATCATTTCTGCCAATGAAATGCCCAATTCGGCTGTACTCATTGCACCTGCAAGTGTGATCATCATTTTGCCACCTTCCTGCAAATGTTTTTCATAACCTTTGGCAGCGTCCATTAGTGCAGCCGCATTAAAATGACGATAATGATGTTCTATAAAATTTGAAATAGGTCCTTTGCTCATGATAAATATTTTATCTGTAAACGGATAAATAAAGTGGGGCAAAAATAGCTAATCAATAAATAATCATTTCAAACCGGTTGCTACGGCCTCATCTATCCACCAATACAATTCTCCATTATTTGGTTGAATAGCCTGCGAAGGATAAAGATCAGGATCATAATCATGCGATAATACATGAGATAACGCTGCTGCTTTATCTGTTCCTGATGTGATGAAGACCACACGACCTGCTGCATTTACAATAGGTGCAGTTAATGTAATACGATACATTGTTTGTTCTTTCAGATAGATATATCTTACCCAATATTTTTTTTCATGTACTATATCGTACCCTGGAAATAAGGAGAGAACATGACCATCATTTCCCATTCCCAGCATTACAAGATCGAAGCTTTGATCTTCATTGGGAAAATAGGCATGTAAAATTTTTTCATACTCTATGGCTGATTGTTCCGGTTCTATATCTGTTCGCATTACGTGAACCTGTTCTTTTATAATACTTACTTTATCAAGAAGATTTTCAAAGCACATTTTCGCATTGTTTCTTTCATCCTCAAACGGAACATATCGCTCATCACCCCAAAAGAAATGAAGTTTGTTCCACTCAATTTTGTTCTTGTACTTCTCAGAAGATAATAACTGGTATAATTTTTTTGGAGTATTGCCGCCGGACAATACCCAAGTAAACCGATCCTGTTTTTTTAGAATTGTTTCAATGTATTCGATTATCCAATCAGCAAGCTGTTGACTTAATTCATCAATATCTTTTGCAATAAATATTTGCATTAAGAATGTTATTTATTAAATATGATTCTTAGGGGGAAGCGTTACCCAATGACGACCATCTTTTGCAATTAATGCTTCTGAATCTTCGGGTCCCCAGCTATCCGGAGCGTAATTTGGAAAATCAACAGGCATACGTGTTTGCCAGGTCTCGAGTATCGGGTTGATAACTTTCCACGCAGCTTCTACCTGGTCAGCACGCATAAACAAAGTTTGATTACCGGTGATCACATCTTCCAACAGTGTTTCATACGCCTCAGGCTCTTTGTCAGCGAAAGATTGTGCATAACTGAATACCATATCCACCGGATTCAATATCATTTCAGGACCGGGTCGCTTGGCCTGGAAACGTATCCGTATATCCATTTCCGGCTGAATACTTATTGTTAATCTGTTTGGCCGCCATGTTTGTGCTGCTTCTGCAGGAAATGAGTAACCAGGAGCTTCCTTGAATTGAATAGTGATCAAGGTTGTTTTTTCATGTAGATATTTTCCTGTTCGTATATAAAATGGCACATTTCGCCAACGCCAGTTATCAATAAAAAATTTTATTGCCACAAACGTTTCTACCGGTGATTGAATATTTACATTTTTTTCTTTGCGATATTCCTGAACCTGGTCCCCTTTTATCCAGCCGGCAGAATATTGTCCTCTTACCGCATTAGCATGAACTTCATCGAGATCAAATTTTCTGAGAGCATGTAATACATCAACTTTTTTATTTCTTATTTCATTTGCATCAAAAGAAACCGGCGGTTCCATCGCTATCATACATAATAATTGAAGGATGTGGTTTTGCACCATATCCCGCAATGCACCTGCCTGCTCATAATACCCCCCACGATCTTCGACACCTACAGTTTCCGCCGCAGTGATCTGTATATGATCAATGTAATTATTGTTCCAGATTGGCTCATACAATGCATTGGCAAACCGGAAAGCGAGGATATTCTGAACAGTTTCTTTTCCCAGATAATGATCGATACGAAATATCTGTTCCTCGCCAAACATGCTATTCAATAACTGATTTAATTGAGTTGCACTTTGCAGATCATGACCAAAAGGCTTTTCAAAAACTATCCTCGTACATTTCAAATCCTCACATAAGTTCTGTTCAGATAATTTTGTTGCAATGTTTGGCGCCATTTGCGGAGCAACTGCCAGGTAAAAAATAATAACAGGTTTTACATTCCACTCTTTTGCCTTGTTATCGATCCATTCTCTTATTTTTTTATAGGTATCATCTGCCTGCAGATCAAGTTCATAATAAGAAATATTGGAAGCAAACCCTGCCCATTGTTTATCTAATTCTTCTTTGCGGCGGGAGAATTCCTGCACACCTTCGAATAATTTCTTTCTGTAATCATCATCTGATGCAAAGGTGGTGCGGCCTACACCTATAATAACAAATTTTTCCGGAAGATATTTATCTAAAAACAAATTATACAAGGCAGGTACAAGCTTGCGATTGGTAAGGTCGCCGCTTCCGCCAAATATGAATAGGATAGTCGGCTCTAATTTATTTACACTTCCCATATATATTTTTATTTATGATGGTTCCCATTCTGTATGAAAACTTCCTTCTTTATCTATCCGCTGGTATGTATGAGCTCCAAAATAATCCCGCTGTGCCTGAATAAGATTAGTCGGCATTCTTTCACTACAATATGCATCGAAATAAGATAATGCACTCATCAAGCCTGCAGCCGGGATCTTTGCAGCAGCCGCTAATTGAACAACTTTTCTCAGCGCAGATTGCCTTTTTTTAATTAAAGCCGCTATTTTTTTGTTCAATAAAATATTCGATAGCTCTTTACTCTTTTTAAATGCTGCTGTAAAATCTTCCAGAAAAGAAGAACGGATAATACAACCACCTCTCCATATTTTAACCACATCCTGTAAAGGAATTTCCATTTGTAATTCAGAAGAAGCCTTATGCAACATAGCCAACCCTTGTGCATAGCAAATGATCGTAGCACAATACAAACCATCGTGCAATTGCTGAAGAAATTTTTCTTTATTCTTTGTAACCAATTTCAGTTTGGGTTTATATAAAGATGATGCTATCATCCTTTCATTTTTATAAACTGAAAGATCTCTCATAGCTACGGCCATATCTATTGTTGGAATAGAAACAGGTAAATCCATTGCGTCCTGCGATGTCCATTTCCCTGTTCCTTTTGATCCCGCTTTATCAAGTATCATGTCAACCAGGCTATTGCCGGTAATATCATCTTTCTTTAAAAAAACATCTGCTGTTATTTCAAGTAGGAAAGATTGCATTTCGCCCTCATTCCATTTCTTAAATAGTACATGCAATTCATCATTAGTTAAACCTGCTCCCCGTTTTGCCAGATCATATATCTCGCTTATTAACTGCATGATCGCATATTCAATTCCATTATGTACCATTTTTACATAATGACCGGCGGCGACTTTTCCCATATAGGCAACACAAGGGTCCCCGTTTATTTTAGCTGATACTGCTTCTAATATTGGTTTCAATTCCTCCCATGCCCGCACATCACCACCTGGCATAATGCTTGGGCCAGTCCTTGCACCGTGCTCTCCGCCACTTACTCCCATTCCCATAAAATGAATTCCTTTGTCTTTGAGGAAATTTATCCTTTTTAAAGTATCTATATAATGGGAATTGCCGCCATCGATTACAATATCTCCGTTTCCAAGTAATGGCAATAAATCATTGATCACAGCATCAACGATGGGTCCTGCCGGCACAAGCATCATTATTTTTCTGGGCGTTTTTAGATGTTGCACCATGTCACTAAGTGAGGCAGCACTTTTTACTTTAATTTGAGAAGATGCTGAAGTTTCCAATGCAGCTCCTTTAGCCGGATCTTTATCGAAACCTATTGCTGCAAACCCATGATCCGCCATATTAAGAAGCAGGTTACGGCCCATTACCCCAAGACCTACCATACCAAAATCAAACATGTCTTCATTCATAGTTTTTCAATTGACTGTAATTTATTTATTCTGCCCAAAGGTCGGAATGATATTGTAAAAGATCGTTATTAACAGAAAGAAGCTTGTAAAAGAAGAGAAACTAATAAAACTAAAATGTAAATTTGCAGACATTTGATACCCCATTTATGAGTGATACAATAACCGCCCCCGTTTTAACCGCTAAAGATTTTGCCACCGATCAGGAAGTACGTTGGTGCCCAGGTTGCGGAGATTATTCCATATTAGCACAGGTACAAAAAGTAATGCCGTCTCTTGGCATTCCAAGAGAAAACATTGTGATCATTTCCGGTATTGGTTGCAGCAGCCGCTTTCCATATTATATGAATACGTATGGCATGCACTCAATTCATGGCCGGGCTACTGCGGTAGCATCCGGATTAAAAGCTTCCCGCCCAGAGCTCAGTGTATGGATTGTTACCGGCGATGGTGATGGATTAAGTATTGGAGGTAATCATACCATTCATTTATTGCGTCGCAATTTTGATGTAAATATTTTATTATTCAATAACCAGATATATGGATTGACGAAAGGTCAGTATTCTCCTACATCAGAAGAAAATAAAGTAACAAAGTCAACTCCCTTTGGCAGCATTGATCATCCATTTAATCCACTTGCTCTTGCACTTGGCGCTGATGCAACATTTGTTGCCAGAACTATGGATCGTGATCCCAAACATTTGCAGGCTATGCTTGTAAGATCGAACCAGCATAAAGGAGCCTCCTTTCTTGAGATATACCAGAATTGCAACATCTTTAATGATGCGGCATTTGAAATATTTACTGAGAAAGGAACAAAAGCAGCAGAAACTTTATTCCTGGAACAAGGCAAGCCGCTTGTATTTGGCGCTAATAAAGAAAAAGGAATAAAACTGGATGGATTTACTCCTGTTGTTGTAAATTTTAATGAAGGATTCAGCGCCGATGATTGCTGGGTACATGATGAAATGGACATGTATAAAGCCCAGATACTTGTTCGCATTTTTGATGACCCTAAAATTGAAGGACACTTACCAAGACCTTTTGGAGTATTTTATCAAACTGATCGTGTATGTTACGAAGATGTAATGGCTAAACAAATACAAGATGCCATAGCAAAAAAGCCTGCCGATCTTGATAAACTTTTAAAAGGAAATGAAGTGTGGGTGATAAACTAAGACAGTGCTAACGCCTTTTCAGCTTCTGCAAATATTTTTTTCTTTTTCCTGTTGAACCACCAGCCGGGTACAGTTTTCTTCATCATAGTATCAATACTTCTCATACCTAATAAATTCCACACTCCCTTAAGTTTTCCTGATAAAGATGGCTGCAATGCTCTTAAACTTAATGCGAAGCCGCTATCAAGATATTCCATGTGATGCCAATAACCGGCAGGCATAAATAAAGTATCACCTGGTTCTAAGATAAAATCAAACCCTTCCGCCAGTTTCAAAGCAGGAAACTTTGTATAGTCGGGCGTTCCATTGTTATGATAATAATGAGAAAAATCAGCAAGACTTAATACTTCGAATGGTTTGCGGTATAGTTTTCTCTGCTCTTTAAAAGGAAACATTAAAACTCTTTTCCGTCCTCCAAACTGTGTATGTAAAATATGAGAAAGATCAATATCAAAATGCATGTGAGTAATAGAAGTAGCGCCACCAGTGAAAAGCATAGGGTATTTTTTTACAAACCCTTTCATTAAATGCTCGGGCCAGGTAAAATCTTCGATTAGTTGCGGCGCATGATCAAATATGTTGAACAGGAAGATTCGCCATGCAGCCGGTCCCTGGCTGATCATATCTATATACTCACCAAAAGTTTTATAATCATCGGCTGTATTAATAGGAGTATATGCGTCGCTTTTTACATTATTATAAAGAGGAACTCTTTGATCGCCTACTAATTGCTTGAAATAATCCCAGTTCCATTTAGTATGGGCTGGCCAATTTCTGGAAAGATCCTTAATAACCACAGGCTCACCAGGTTCGTAAAATTCTTTTTTGAATATTTCCGGCTTAATAATATCAAAAGTGGGAACCGGTTTTAGATTCATATTTCGCAGTTTAAACAAAGATATAGTGGCGTAAATTACAAATTGTCGGCTAAATGCAAACTGATTATAAATATTCCTGAAAATAAAGCATCGCCCTGCTTAGGAGCGATGCTTTGATCTTTCATCACTGGATTCTTTCTATGTGATATTGCTGACAGACTATATAACTCTGTGAAACCTGTTATGACGGAAACGATATGCTTCCATACGGCTATGTTTTCTCATTTTATGCAAACCCCTGCGTTCTATTGGTCCTACATAACCATCTCTCCGGGCCCTATGCTGCATGACTCTGTAACGAAAATGATCTCTGCGCAATTGATGTCTTTCTGGACGGTTTAATTCATCATTCCTGAAATTCTGCGTAATATGGTTTCTGCGAAGATGTCGACCATCTGCTTGTTGTGCAGAAGCGGCGGCTGATAATAAGACCAGGCTTAAACCAAGTATTAAGAACTTTTTCATGAGTAGAATTTTTTATTATATAAAATTGTTTGGGTTAAGACACTAAATATACAGGCAGGTTTAGCCGCTAAGAAAATTTTAACTACTGAGTTGACCATCAGGTTGAACAGATTCGCTTTCCAGTAATAAGTCGGGGATATTGTCATCATCAAACAAAGATGTTTGCCGTGACATTATATTAAAGCTTTTACGATGATACTTGCAAATGCCATGTATTTCTATTGCATTGCGATGCTCTTCGGTTCCATACCCTTTATTTTGTTTCCAATTGTAATGAGGAAATTCTTTATGAAGCTGTTTCATATAAGCATCTCTATGCGTCTTCGCTAACACACTGGCAGCAGCTATGCTTGCATATTTTCCATCGCCCTGTATGATGCATTCATGCCTGAGTTTTTTATATGGAGTAAACCGGTTGCCATCTATTAAAAGAAAGGCTGGACGTTTTCTTAATTTATCCAATGCTAAATGCATTGCTTTAAAAGAAGCCCGGAGAATATTTATCTGGTCTATTTCATCATTATCCACCATGGCAACAGCATAAGCAATGGCATTTGCTTTAATAAAAAATTTTAATTCGTGTCGTTCCGCCGCAGTAAGAAGCTTGCTGTCATTTAAAGTGGGATGATAAAAGTCTTTAGGTAAAATAACTGCTGCCGCAAATACAGGCCCGGCATAGCATCCACGACCTGCTTCATCGCAGCCAGCTTCTAAAAACTCTTCTTGAAAAAAAGAATGCAGCAACTATTGATCTTTTGTCAAAAATAAGAAGTTGAAATATTCAAAATCACAATGAGGATAAAAAGCCATTGAATGTGTAAATTCGTTAGCCGTTTTAAATTCTTATATGAAAGAGTTTCGGTCATCCTGGTTTATCTTCTTGTTTGTGATCATTATCCTTATAATGATGCTTAAGAGTTTTTTGCCTGCTGGCAATTCTAAAGGAACGATTACAAACAATGATGGAAATAATGAGTGGCATGCACCCGATATTAATTTACTTCCGCATGATGAGGAAGGTGAGCTTATCCGCTATGGCAGGGAACTAATAGTAAACACATCAAATTATTTGGGGCCCAAAGGAGCTGTTGCCGCTCTTACTAATGGAATGAATTGTCAGAATTGCCACATAGAAGCCGGGGTAAAACCATTTGGAAATAGTTTCGCTGCTGTTGCTTCTACTTATCCAAGATACAGGGATAGAAGCGGGAAAATAGAATCAATTCAATTCCGGATTAAAGAATGCATGGAAAGAAGCCTTAATGGTAATACTATCGATAGTAATAGTAAAGAAATGAAAGCAATGGTCGCGTACTTTAAATGGATAGGCAAAGATGTAAAGCCCGGAGTAAAACCGGCTGGTTCAGGAATAGTGGAGATACCTTTTATAAACAGGGCTGCTGATCCGCAAAAAGGAAAAACAGTTTTTATTAATAATTGCCAGCGATGTCATGGTGCAAATGGAGAAGGTGTAATGTTTCCGGATTCAACCGGGTATATCTACCCTCCTTTGTGGGGCGATCATAGTTTTAATGTAAGTGCAGGACTTTATCGCATCTCAAGATTAGCTGCATTTATAAAATATAATATGCCTTTTGATCTTACACAAGTACAACCAACTTTATCGGATGAAGATGCCTGGGATGTTGCAGCATACATAGTTTCTCAGCCACGTACTGAAAAAAGATTTGTGTATGACTGGCCAAAGATCGAAACCAAGCCTGTTGATTATCCTTTTGCTCCTTATGCAGATGCTTTTTCAGAACAACAACACAAGTATGGACCCTTTTTACCAATACAGCAGGCTAAAGAAAAGCTGAAGACTGCCGCTAAATAAAAAATGCAGGTTATTTAGCCTGCATTTCTTTTTCATAAATATTTTTTATCCGGCAAAACAGTATGCACATCCATGTTCCTGTGCACGACCCACTGCCCATACACCCGATGGTACTATTTGAATTCCTGGTAGTAATCCTGCTTTCCAATCATTCATTACATCTTCGGCTTTCATGTTCATTAATCCAGCTGCTACGTTTGAATAAACTGTCATGGCAGCATTGCAGACACAAAACATTACACCACTGGCCTGGAGTTCATTAATACCAACTGGTACACTTCCAAATCCCGGTATTTTAAAATCACCTGCTTTTGGCTTCCAGAAAGGATTACGGGTTTTAACTGCAGTAGCAGCATCAGCAGCCTGGAAACCTTTTCCCAGGTCGTCAACTTTCAAAAGTTCTGCAAATTTATATTTAGCCCAAATCCTGTCTTCAAATGCATAAGCAATTGCTTCATGCCGAAGTACCACAACTACGCCACAATCACTTTCCGGAGAACCGGTAGCGGCATTAGTTACTAAAAAAACTCTTGGCCATATAAAAGGAAATGCTTCATGTGTTCTTGTTGCATCATACACAATGCGATGTTTTCCTTTTATTTTATTAAACCAAGCATCAGGATCATCAGCCGGTAAATTGGGTTTGTTTTCTGCATGTACGTTCACTGATGGTGCAATGGTGGCAATACCAAGAGCTGCAGCGCCGCTCGCCAGCGATCCAAGAAAATGACGGCGGTCTGTTGTTGAGTTAAAATCATTATTTGCCATAAAAGCGGTTTTAAAATTATAGAATTGTTTTCTCAAAAATAAAACGAGAAGCTACGAAAAAAATTTATTCGGATATTTTTTCAAAAAATATGTATAATAAAATTTTACAGCGCAACTACTTTACTTTTGCGGCGCTATGAGTTTTGCCTCACCAAATAGATCCCGTCCTGTTGCTATATGGCTGCTTATAGGTATTGCAATGATCATGATACAGGTTTTATTAGGCGGGATTACAAGATTAACAGGATCTGGTTTATCTATTACTGAATGGAAACCCATCATGGGAACTTTACCGCCAATGAATGAACATGACTGGAACATTGCATTTGATAAATACAAACAAATAGCACAGTTTAAATACCTTAACTCTGATTTTACGCTGCATGATTTTAAATTCATTTTCTTCTGGGAATGGTTTCACAGGTTATGGGCAAGATTGATCGGTATCGTATTCATTATTCCTTTTATCATTTTCATTATTCAAAAAAGATTCAGCAGCCAGATGATAAGACCAATGCTCATTTTGTTCTTACTCGGAGCATTGCAGGGATTAGTTGGATGGATAATGGTACAAAGCGGGCTTGAAGATTCGGAACTATTATATGTAAGCCATTATAAACTGGCCATTCATTTTATTCTTGCCCTGGGGTTATTGTGCTATACATTATGGTTTGCACTTGATCTGCTGGTGCCTAAAGAACAATTAACAGCTAACCGCCCATTAAAAAAATTGATGAGCTGGTTAATCTTATTGCTGGTAATACAATTAATATATGGCGCTTTTATGGCCGGGCTAAAAGCAGCTACAACAGCCCCAACCTGGCCAACTATTAATGGAAAATGGTTTCCTGAAAATATTAACTCATTCGGCGATCATACATTCACCGGTTTTTCTTTTTTGACAGATCATCCGCTTGTCGTTCATTTCATTCACCGCAATCTTGCTTATCTTATTTCTTTTTTGATATTGCTATGGACATGGAAAGCTTATAAAATCAATGGAACAAAATTATTCCGGAGTTCAAGATTATTGCCTTTG
>Ga0068859_100006942_pt1 | contig 11498 bp, 9 predicted proteins | sample KBSSwiS22_FD_66585 | JGI IMG/M metagenome (GOLD analysis project Ga0068859, IMG submission 66585) | Switchgrass rhizosphere microbial communities from Kellogg Biological Station, Michigan, USA - KBS Switchgrass S2-2 | ecosystem: Host-associated > Plants > Roots > Rhizosphere > Soil ... | reverse complement strand
CGCGCTCCGGTTAGACGGGCGTAGAGCCACGCGCGGGCCGCCTGCCACTCCCGCTCCACCGTGGCGACGGAGATGTCCAATACGTCGCCGGTCTCTTCGAGCGACAGCCCCCCGAAAAAGCGCAGCTCGGCCACCTGACTTTTTCTGCCGTCGAAGGCGGCCAGGGCGTTCAGTGCGCGATCTAGGTCGAGCACGTCGACATCGACTCGTCCCTGGACGATCTCCTCACCGAGCGTGACCCGCTCCCACCGGCCCGACCGCTTCGCCATGTTGCGGGCCCGCGCCCGGTCCACGAGGAGGCGGCGCATCATCTGTGAAGCGATGCCAAAGAACTGCCCGCGGTTCTGCCAAGAGGTGCGGTCCTGCTTCACCAGGAGAAGAAACACCTCATGGACCAGCGCCGTCGGCTGCAACGTGTGTCCGATCCGCTCCCGCCGCAAATAGCCGGCGGCGCGCCGCCGCAGTTCCTGGTAAACCACAGCCGCCAGCCGATCCCGTGCGTTAATGTCCCCGCCTCTCCAGGCCTGCAGTAGCCCGGTCACGTCTGCGTCCGGGCCTTCCTTGGCAGCCATGGCGGTTGCTCATTCTGGCTCTCATGGAGTTGGTGAGCAAGTTCTTCCCGGGTTTTCGCGTCTCTCACCAGGAGGAATGACCATGAGGAAACGACTCAAGCCGGGAATCATTGCTGCCGCCCTTGCGAGCCTCTTGATCTCGGGCTTCACGACTCGGCTCGATGCTCAGGAGCGATGCACCAACGCCAGTCTGAACGGCAGTTACGCCTTCAAAGTCGACGGAACGAACGTCGCGAATCCGTACCTGCCCTTTGGACCCTTTGCTGCCGTGGGAAAAAACACATACGACGGCAGGGGACATATGAACGGAGTGATCACCGTAAGCTCGAACGGCTCGATCATTCCTGCAACCTACACCGGCACGTATACGGTCAACGCCAACTGCACCGGCGTCAAATCAGCAACCCTCAGCATTGGTGCCGTCGTCGACTTCTCTTTCGTGATCGACGACGATCTGCGCGAGATCCAGATGATCGTTACGCAGGCTGGCCCTCCCGGTATCCTTGCCGATGGCCTTACTGTGAGCGGCAGCGCGAGAACGCTATTCGTAGACAGAGAGGATAGATAGCAGGGGCAGAGACGCAAACACGAGGTGGCGGCCCTTTTCGACTTGTTGGAGAAGGGCCGCCACGAAACCGCATCCTTGTCCGACGAGAAAGCCGCGAAGCGGATTGAGAGGCATGTGATGGATGACGCGAATTCTTCTGTAAGCGTTATCGGGTAGAGTTCGCGACGTTCATGAAGGTCTTGGAAGCGATGCCCGTTGATCAGTTCGCCTATCGACCACACGAGCGCTCGCCGTCGGCGCTTGATTGGTGTGGACGCTGGCCAATGAGATGCCGTCCATGCGTATTCACGACCTGCGACATACGTGCGCTTCCCTGCTGCTGGTTCAAGGGGTCAATCCGAGAGTGGTCATGGAAATCCTCGGACATAGCCAAATCAGCATCACGATGAACACCTACACACATGTGCTTCCGGCGCTCGGCGAGGACGCAGCCGAACGGATGCACTCTGCCGTCACCCTGAATCGCATTGGGGTCAAAAGTGGGGTCAAAACGGCGTGACGATTTTCGAAACCGCGTTTTTTCTTCAGGAAAATCTGGTGAGCCGGGTGGGAATCGAACCCACAACCCGCAGATTAAGAGTCTGCTGCTCTGCCAATTGAGCTACCGGCCCACGCTGAAGGTGGAGAAGAGCGGCCTGCCAACCGAAGCTCACAACAGCGACGAGGCGAGCACCGGTTGGGGAAATTTCCGCCGACCGAAACTCCGATTCTAGCACAGGCACTCAGCGCGCCCTGGCCGCGGCTAACTCCTGCCGTTGCAAATTCTTGCGTCGTCGGAGACCGGTCGGCTACACTCGAACGCTGGCCGACACGCGCCCGTAGCTCAGTTGGATAGAGCGGCAGGCTTCGAACCTGTAGGCCGGGGGTTCAAGTCCCTCCGGGCGCGCCAAAAATCCTTGTTCCATTCTGGACGTCGGACCCCAAAGGGCATTCCAAACGACATTCGACGCAGAATTCGCTGAACTCGCAGAGCTAATTAGATCTCTGCGGGCTTTGCGGTTTTATAGATGCTTGATCGTCGTGGTTCCAGAGAATGACGTCAGCGACGTTACCAATGCGTCTGAATTCTAGAACAGCGCGAGTTCTGGTCATGGTGCTGGCGGTCGTGCCCGAACGTCGGCGATGTTCACAGGGCCGCACTAGTTCACCGGCGCGTCTTCGTCAGGCGTGAGAATCAATCACCTGCTGCGGCATGGGGCCGGGCGGAGGCGCGCTGAGGTCCATGCCGTGGATTTCGCTTACCTGCTGTTTGAACCACATCGTAAATGGATCCGTGCGCTTGCCGAACTCCGCGAACGCCGTCTCCGGATGATCGCCTTCGAGCGTGACGAGAACCAGATCGCCTTGGGGGGTGTGCTGCAGGAACGTCCGCTCGCGCACGCCAAGGCTGCGTCGAGACGCCGCGAATTCGGCCTTGCGGGCTCCCGTCAACTCGCTCATGAACTTCTTCCACTGTTCGGTCTTGCCCGCTGGAATCGGAAACGCCACCGCCAGCATCGCCATCACATCCTCCTCGTGTCGTGCCGAAGCCTCACGGCTCCCGTCAGTTGGAAACCGTCGCCGCAGATTATCGCACCCGGCGGGTCCCACCTCAATGCACGACAAAGTGTGTCCCTCCGGGCTCGCCGCAAATCCTTGCGTCCTTCTGGACGTCAGACCCCCAAGAACATTTCAGACGACAACCAACGCAGAATTCGCTGAACTCGCGGAGCCAACGAAATCTACTGCGCGCTTTGCGGTTTCTGCGTTGATCGTCGTGGTTTCGCGGCCTCTCACGCCTGCATCGTACGGGATCGCATTTGCAGTCCTCGGTGTCCAAGCCGACGGGACAAGATGATCTTGATCAGCCACCGGAAAGGCCCATGCAGGAACCGCGGCTGTCATCTTGTTGGTGGCGCGGACGCCGGTGAGCCAGCAGTCGCCGGAACGGCGACGCGCTCCATGACCGCCGGGCCGAATCGGTCACAGAGCTCCGTCCAGTGCCATCCTTGACGCTAGTATTGGTTTACTTCTGCGTCGCTCGATTGATGAATTCGATCCCCGCGGTTCCGCCATTTGGAAACAATGCGAGAACTTCGGGTGCCGCGCCTGCGACCGATGGCCGCATGGTGATGATGTCGCCGCGCTTGGAGCGTGTGATCGGGATGCCTCTGAGTGTGGCGACGACGCGATGATCGGCATCCGACACAACCACACCACGACCATCGCGTTCGATGGCAAAGTCATAACTACCGGCGGACAGCAATTGCCCTCGCAACTGCACGGGACCGCTGAACGTCGCCGTTGTCGTTGCCGACTGTGCGAGGACAGGTCCCGCGAGGGTCAGAACTGCGACGAGAGAGAGCACGGTACACACGAGCGTCGAGTATCTTGACAATAAGTTTTCCTTGAAAGAGCCCTTGGGAGGGTCTGGAACCGGCGACCGGAAAATGCCGGATCGAGGCAGCAGCCGACTAGGAAAGGCAGCTGGAGTATAGAAGGCTCATCCATAAGAGTCCAGAACATTCTCTGATGTGGCGCCCACGATCGTGGTGGCTCGCGGAATTTTCTGGCGGGCTAGATCTCTGCGGGCTTTGCGGTTTCTGCCTTGATCGTCGTGGTGTCGCCGCCTTTCGATTCGCCCGACCCACGGCCGCCGTGCACGTGACGTCGCTGAAGGCAACACCGCAAGCTGCAATAATCCGATTGCAAGTCTCGAGCCGGGAGAGGAGCCGAACGTGATGTCCACCGACACCGGAATCACCGCCGCGCATGCAGCCGAGCGCGCGTTGTGGCGCGAACACGGACTGACCGTCAAGGAGTGGTATCTCGACATCACCGAACCGCGGGTGCGCGTCCGCATGCTCGAATGTGGCAATCCGGCCGGCCCGCCCATCGTCTTCCTGCACGGCGGTCTGGGTGAAGCCTGGGGATTCGCGTCGCTGATGGAACGGCTGGCCGACTTTCGTTGCATCAGCTTCGATCGTCCGGGCGGCGGGTTGAGCGGTCCGGTCGATTTCATGGGCGTCGACGTCCGCACGCTTGCGCGCAACACTCTCACCGCAGTCCTCGATGCGGCTGGTCTGGCGACCGCGCCCTTTGTCGCCAACTCGATGGGCGGGTGGTGGACATTTCAATTCGCCCTCGCGCACCCGGCGCGGGTCTCGCGGCTATTGATGATCGGCTGTCCGGCGCTGATCCTCGACACCGCGGCGCCGCTGCCGATGCGGCTGATCAGTGTGCCGGTCCTCGGCCGCCGGCTCGTCCGAACGATGACGCCACCGAGTCCAGAGAAATCGCGCGGCCTGCCGTCCATCCTCGGCCATCCGCGCGAAGTCGGGCAACGCTGGTCGCAGGCGCAGGTGGAGGCGGTCTATCACTTCGGCAACCTCCCCGACTTTCTCCCGTCGTGGCACTCGCTGCTGCGCCGGTTCCTCCGTCCCTTCGGAGGAAATCGCGTCATGAGCATCACCGCGGACGAACTGCGCCGGCTCGCCCACCCGACGCTGTTCCTGTGGGGAGCGCGCGATCCGTTCGGGAACGTGGATGCAGGCCGGGCCGCCGCCGCGCTGATGAAGAACGCGCGCCTCGAGGTGGTCGGCATCGGGCATCTTCCCTGGTGGGACGATCCCGAGACGTGCGCCACCCACGTGCGACAATTTCTGGCGGGAGAAACACTGTGACGTCACGCCCTGTCATCAGCGCCATTTTCGTCGTCGCCCTCGCCGGAGCGTCGCTCGCTGCGCAACAGAAAAAGCCGAGCCCCGACGCCTACGCGGCTACCCAGGTTGGCGGCCATTACGTGGGCGCCAGCGAACCGGATTACGTCGACGGCAAGTGGATCGAGATCAGCTACGGCGGCCCCATCAAACGAGGCCGCGACTTGTGGGGCAGTGGTCCGACTTACGGCAAGATGCTGAACAACGGTGCGCCGGTCTGGCGTGCCGGCGCCGATGTCTCGACCTATCTGATGACGCAGGCGAGGATGGTCATCAACGGCAAAACGATCGAGCCGGGCGGCTACTCGCTCTTCATCGATCTCAAACCGAACGACTGGACCCTCATCGTCTCGAACTGGCAGCCGCAGAGGTTCTTCAATCCGAACAACCGCGAACAACTGTGGGGCGCGTTCGGCTACACGCCGGACAAGGACATCGTCCGCGCCAAGATGACGATGACGACGCTGCCGTTTTCGATGGATCAGATGACGTGGTCGTTCATCGACATGACGGACAAGGGCGGGCGCCTGGCCATCATGTGGGACAACGTCATGGCGGCGGTGGCGTTCGGCGTGCGCCTGTGAACGAATCACTGACGAGGGTTGTGGCGTGGCTGAACGAGGCGCGGAGGGTTGTCGCGCTCACCGGCGCTGGAATTTCGACTGAATCAGGGATTCCTGACTTCCGCGGACCGCAAGGCGTGTGGACCAGGAATCCGCTCGCCGAAAAGCTGTCGAACATTCACTACTACATGGCGGACCCGGAAGTGCGGAAGCTCGCCTGGCAATCGCGACTCGATCATCCGGGCTGGCGTGCCGAACCCAACACGGGTCACTGCGCCCTGGCGCATCTCGAGCGTCGCGGACGATTGCATGCATTGATCACGCAGAACATCGACGGGCTGCACCAGCGCGCCGGGAACAGCGCGGACGCCGTCATCGAAGTCCACGGCACGATGCGTGACGTCGTCTGCATGAGCTGCAGCTGGCGCGGTCCGATGCAGGAGACACTCGATCGCGTGCGCAGTGGGGAAGAGGATCCGCCGTGCTTGCGGTGTGGCGGCATCCTGAAGAGCGCGACCATTTCATTCGGTCAGTCGCTGGTGCCCGACGTCATCAACCGCGCCTTTCGCGTCGCTTCAGAAGCCGATCTGCTTCTCGCCATCGGCACCAGCCTGCAGGTGTTCCCGATTGCCGCGGTGGTCCCCGAAGCGAAGAAGCGGGGCGCCCGCATTGTGATCATCAACGCTGAGCCCACGCAGTTTGACGAGGTGGCGGATGCGGTGATGCACGAGCCGATTGGAAAGGTACTGCCTGAGATGTGCGGACTGTCCGGCCGAAGCTGAACCTTCATCACTGTTGGCGAACCTGAAGGTTCGCACGACTCCGTTCATGAAATTGGACGGCGGCAGGTCTTTTTCATTTTTCTTACGTCTTTCTTGTTGCGTTCGTAGATCGCCAGCTGTGATCGGGTAGATACTGCCCGCGTATGTCCTACATGACTTTGGAGGTCTCGATGCGAAAGGGTCTCCTCGCGGCGCGTCTCCTTCTCCTGGCCGGCATGTCTCTTCTCCCGGCGGTCGCCCACGCGCAGAGCGCGCTGACCGGCGTCGTCAAAGACACGTCCGGCGCGGTTCTGCCCGGCGTGACGGTTGAAGCCGCGAGTCCGGCGCTGATCGAAAAAACGCGGACGACGGTCACCGACGAGAGCGGCGGCTTCAAGATCGTCGATCTCCGCCCCGGCATCTACACGTTGACGTTTTCGCTCGAAGGCTTCTCGAGCGTGAAGCGCGAGGGTCTCGAATTGCCGTCGAACTTCACGATGACCGTGAACATCGACTTGAAAGTGGGCGCGCTCGAAGAAACCGTGACGGTATCCGGCCAGTCGCCGGTGGTCGACGTGCAGAGCACGACGAAGTCGCAGGTGCTGAACCGCGAAACGCTCGACGCCATTCCCACCGGCCGCACCATCCAGGCGATGGGGCAACTCGTCACCGGCATCTCGCTCAGCTCCCCGGACGTCGGCGGGTCGCGCGCCATGCAGCAGACCTACATGTCAGCGCACGGCGCCGGCGCGTCGCAGACCACTGTCCAGGTCGACGGCTTGATGGTGAACGGCATCGACGTCGATGGTCAGGTCCAGAACTACTTCAACAGCTCGATGAGCCAGGAAATGGTCTACACGACCAGCGGCGCCGCGGCCGACGTCTCGGGCGGCGGCGTGAAGCTGAACATGATTCCGCGCGACGGCGGCAACGTCCTCAACGGCAGCTGGTTCGGCGGTTACCAGACCGAAGGCTTCCAGACCGACAACTTGAACCAGGATCTCCAGAACCGCGGGCTGCATTCGGCCGACGGCATCCGCAAACTGTGGAATACCGAGGGATCGCTGGGCGGGCCGATCCGCAAGGACAAGATCTGGTTCTTCATGTCGGCGCGCATGTTCCACCTGCAGACGCTGCCGGCCGACACCTTCAATTCCACCGGTCCGGCCACGCCGTATGCGGCGCCGCCTTTCGGCTCCGATCGCGGCGTCGATCCGCAAAGCATCAACAGCGCCCAGGCGCGCATCATCTGGCAGATCAGCGAGAAGAACAAGTTCGCGGTCTACAACGATCGCCTCGGCAAGAACCGAGGCGCCGCGATGACCGCCGGGTTCGACCCGGCGACCGCCTCGATCGTGTGGACGTCGCCGATCTACTCCACCGGCTCAATCAAGTACACCTCCACGGTGTCGAGCCGCGTGTTCGTCGAAGGCGGGTTCTCCACAAACTACGAGCGCTACCACACGCTCTACCAGCCGGGCATCAGCAAAACGCCGTACTCGCCTGAGTGGTACACGACGGTCAACAAGACCGACACCGGCAAGGGCACGCAATGGAACGCCGGGTCGACGAACCAGGGCATGTATCCGGACCGCTTCGCCCTGGCCGGATCGATGTCCTACGTGACCGGCGTGCACAACATCCGCGTCGGCGTCCAGGACACGTGGGGACGGTATCGCCAGTTCCGAAGCGCCAACGGAGACCTTCGGGCCGTCTTCAGGAACAACGTGCCCTTACAAGCGACGATTCTGAACACGCCGGTGCGGTTCGAAGACGACCTTCGGGCCGACCTCGGCATCTACGCGCAGGATCAGTGGACGATGAACCGCTTGACGCTGAATTACGGCGCGCGCTGGGAGTACTTCTCGCACGGCATTCCCGTGGAGGTATCCACCGCCGGCCGGTTCGCGTCGCCGCGATCATTTGGGCCGATCGACATGCCGACGTGGAAGAGCCTCTCGCCACGGCTGGGCGTGATCTACGACCTCTTCGGCAATCAGCGCACCGCCGTCAAAGGCAGCATCGGGAAATACATGCAGCAGGGCACTACTGGATTCTCGAATTCCTACAATCCGCTGGCGCTGACGACGGCCAACGTGGCATGGACCGATTTGAACTCGGCCGGCGTGAACTGCTTTGCGGCCGGCGCCAGCCAGGCAGGTTGCGACGGTGTGCCGCAAGGCGAACTCGGCTGCGTGTATCTCACGGCCGGCTGCGAGATCAACTTGAGCGGCAACGCCACGGTGGCGGGACAGCTGCCCAAAGGATTCGGCGTCGCCAACATCGCCACATTCGATCCGACCATGAAGCGGATGTGGAACCTCGAAGAGAGCATCAGCATCCAGCAGGAGCTGTTCCCGGGTGCGTCGGTGACTGCGGGATGGTATCGCCGCGACTTCCACAACCTCCGCCGGCGGACCAACACGCTGCAGACGTTTGCCGACTATACGCCGTTCACGCTGTTCAGCCCGATCGACGGGACGCCGATCACCTACTACAACGTGAGCAAGGAGAAAGTGAGCGCGGTGTCCACGGTTGACGAGGACGCCTCGGACGCGCGCAAGATGTGGTACAACGCCTTCGAGTACAGCTTCAACGCGAGGCTGCCGCACGGCGCGACCATCTTCGGCGGCGGCACCAGCGAGCGAATCCTCGCGCAGGTCTGCGACGAGAAGTCGAATCCAAATCTGCTCTTGTACTGCGACCAGACCAAGAGCGGCATTCCATTCCGGACCCAGTTCAAATTGGCCGGATCGGTGCCGTTGAAGTACGGCGTTCAGTTCAGTTTCTCGCTGCAGAGCCTGCCCGGGTACCTCTTTGGAACGGCGGCGCAGTATGCGCTGGCCGGCATCTCGGGCCCGAGCGGCACCACCAGCAACAATCCGCCGAACGGAGCCAGCACGGTGTGGCAGATCGCGCCGACTGACCGGTACACGTCGTGCCCGGGCAACTCGGCCTCGCAGGGCTGCGTGGTCGGTGCGCTCATCGATCCAGGGATGACGGTCTCATCCTTGTCCGTGCCGCTGGTGGCGCCGATGACGGAGTACGGCGATCGCATCAATCAGCTCGATATCAACATCGCCAAGACGATCCGGCACGGCCACGCGAGCTTCCAGCCGAAGATCGACTTCTTCAACGTGTTGAACCGCGCGCCGGTGATCACGGTGCGCGGCCTGAACTACGGGACCAGCTCGTACCTGCAGCCGTCATCGGTGCTGGTCGGCCGGGTGTTCCAGCTCGGAGCGGTGGTACGGTTCTGAATTGGGGAATTGGGGAATTGGGTAATTGGGTAATCTGGTGATTGGGTAATCTGGTGATTGGGTAATCTGGTAATTGGCCGGCGCCAGTTGCCAGATTCACCAGTCACCCAATTGCCAGCCTCCAAATCCACGCGGCGAACCTGACGGTCCACACTCGGTGGGTCCTCTATAATCAACCCGCGACATGACGCTGACGGCGGGTTCGCGCCTTGGTGTGTACGAGATCCTCCGCCCGCTCGGGGCCGGCGGCATGGGCGACGTGTATTGTGCCCGCGATACCAAGCTGTCGCGCGACATCGCGATCACGGTGCTGCCCGAGTCGGTGGCCCACGATGCGGACCGTCTCGCCGCTTCGATCGCGTCATCGTGAATTGGGCCGCGGCCATAGCCAGATAGCGGTGCGGAACGGGGAATCTGGCAATTGCGGCGGTGAGCCAATAGAATGGCTGTCTGGTCGACACGCGCCCGTAGCTCAATTGGATAGAGCGTTGGCCTCCGGAGCCAAAGGTTGTAGGTTCGATCCCTATCGGGCGCGCCACATTAGTCGCGAGTCGCCAGTCGCGAGTCACAAGTCATCAGTCGCGAGTCGCCAGTCGCGAGTCGTCTCGAAGTCTCCCTCGCTCACCTTCACGAATCTGCAAGTTACCCGATTACCAGATTAGGCAATTACCCCATTACCAGATTAGGCAATTACCCCATTACCAGATTAGGCAATTACCCAATTCAAGGCCTCACCCAGCCGGCCGATTCCGTCTGAGGAGAACCGTCCCCCTCGGAATCCGGAAAGCTCTGTACTGCGGCATGTCGATTGGTCTCGACGCGCGAAATACGGTTTGCGTGGCTCGCCAGCCGATCCTCGATCTGGCTGGACGTGTGTACGGCTACGAGCTGCTGTACCGCAGCAGCGCCGAGGCGACCGCGTGCACCGCCGAGGGCGACATCGCCGGCGCGCGCGTCCTCACCGACGCGGTGCTCTCGCTCGGCCTGGACGTGCTCACCAGCGGGCGCCCGGCTTTCCTGAATTTCACGCGGAGCCTCCTGATGAACGGCGCCGCCACGCTGCTGCCGCCGACGTCGGTCGTCATCGAACTGCTCGAAAACATCGCCATCGACAACGATGTCGTCGAGATGTGCCGCGGCCTGCACAACAAAGGCTTCGCGCTCGCACTTGACGATTTCGAACCGGGCTCGCCGGCCGAGTCGCTGGTTCCGTACGCGAGTTTCGTGAAAGTCGACGTGTTGAACGTCCCCGCCGACGAGCGCAAGAAACTGGCGGCCCGGCTCGTGCCTCGCGGGATCCGGATGATTGCCGAAAAGGTCGAAACCGCCGAAATCGTCGAGGAAGCGCGCACGCACGGCTATCGGCTGTTCCAGGGTTACTACTTCTGCCGCCCCAAGACATTCTCGGCATCGTCGATGGCGGGACGCCACATGGCGTACCTCACGCTGCTCGGCGCGCTGAACCGCGACGACCTGGGCGTCGACGAGCTCGAAGATCTCGTGAAGCACGACGTGTCGCTCAGTTTCCGCGTGCTGCGATCGGTCAACTCGTGGTTGTACGGACTGCGGCATGAGGTGACGTCCATCAGACATGCGCTGGTGCTGCTCGGGATCGATCAGATCCGCAAGTGGGCGTCGGTCTGGGTGCTGGCCGGTTTGAACAGCACGGGCACGCAGGAAACGGTGAACGTCGCGATTCTCCGCGCGCGGTGCTGCGAACTCATCGGCGATCATCTCGTCGGCCCGGATGAAGGACCGAGCTATTTCCTCCTTGGCCTCTGCTCGCTGCTCGATGTGGTGCTCGGCCGCCCGATGGCCGAGGCCCTTTCCGAGATGCCGCTCCCGGCGGCGCTCAACGACGCCCTCCTTGGCGAGCAGAACGATGCCCGATACGTGCTGGACGCCGTGTTGGCTTACGAACAAGGGAAGTGGACGGAGGCGAACACCGCGATGGAAGCGTTGCGGCTGCCGCCGGATCTGCTGCCGGGCGTCTACGCCGAAGCGCTGCGCTGGGCTCGTGAACTGCTGAAGACGACGAGCGGGGGGCCTAGGTAATCTGAATCTGGTAATTGAGGA
>Ga0068859_100006941_pt1 | contig 11499 bp, 10 predicted proteins | sample KBSSwiS22_FD_66585 | JGI IMG/M metagenome (GOLD analysis project Ga0068859, IMG submission 66585) | Switchgrass rhizosphere microbial communities from Kellogg Biological Station, Michigan, USA - KBS Switchgrass S2-2 | ecosystem: Host-associated > Plants > Roots > Rhizosphere > Soil ... | reverse complement strand
GAAGAGCGCGCGAAGGAACGCCAGTACGCCGCCCACGGCGAAGCCGACGAGACGGAAGGGCAGCAGAAGCAACCAGACGATGGGGTAGAGCACGAGTGCCAGCAGGGCCACCGGCCAGCACACCACCAGAAGAATCAGCCAGACGAGAAAGGCACCCACGACTACTAAGACGTGAATTCGTCCCTGCTGTGTTCCGCCCGCCGAATTTCCATGCGCCGGATGAGCCCATCCTCCATCAGGTACGCGTGCTCGACGAAGCGCTCGGCCACGACGAGCCCCGAGAGGTCGCGGACGATCTGGTGTACCGCCACAATCAGTTGCCCGTCCGGGTCGTCGTCGATTCGCAACGGATCGACATGCGAATCGAGCGCCGTCCACTGCCTCGTCCAGTAGTCACGGACTTCATCCCGGCCATGAACCATGCCGCCTTCCATGCCGTTGGACCATTCCACGTCCGGGTGCATGGCTGACAAGGCGGAGGCGATATCCCGCGCATTGAAGGCGGCGTACGCGTGCTCGAGGAGTTGGCGGGCCGGTGACGGCAGCATGGGTTCCATGAGCACCTCCACTTCGAGACGCGTGCGAGCGAGGGAGCGAAAAGACGGTTCCCCCGGGCACGGCGACTGCACTTATGCGGATGGCTTCAGTATAGCGCCGTTCAAGCCGACCCGCTTCAGCGGCCGGTCTCAGGTGCCCGCTGCGGAGCGATGGCCCTGTTGTACGCGTCGGACTGCCCGCGCGGGATGCTGAGCGATTTCCAGGCGCTGCCCCGGGCTTCCTTCGCCAGCAGCACGATTTGGCCGACGTGGTAGCTCGTGTGGGCCAGGGACCGGTGCAGGGCCTCGTGCACCGCCAGGGCCTGGCCGCGAATCGTCACGGTCCGATCCAGATCGTCGTCGGTCAGTCCGGCAAGGGCAGCGAACAGGGGCTGCCAGCCCGCCTCCCATTTGGCCAGCAGCTCAGGCCGGCTGACTTGACGCGTGTCGAATTCCTCTTCGCGCTTTCGCCAGGGCTTCTCACCATCCTCGGTCAGGAAGTTGGTGAACCTCGACCGCAGGTTGCCCGAGACGTGCCAGCAGATCGCCGCAATCGAGTTGGCGTCGGCACCTCGTGAGGCGACGAGCGTGGCGTCTTCAATCTGCTCCATCGAGTCTTCCGCCAGCTTCTTGTATCGCAGGTACTCTCCACGAATGGAATCGATCAGTCGTCGTGTCGCCATGGTCATGCCGGTCCAATCGTGATCTCGAACAACGCCGGCCACAACTTGCCCGTCACGAACAGGCGGTCGCCGGCTGCGTCGTACGCCATGCCGTTCAGGACATCGATCTGGCGCCGGCCATCGTTCGGCGGCCGAAGGCCTTCGAGATCGATCCATCCGGTGACGTGGCCGTCCGACGGGGCGATGATTACGATGCGATCGGTCTGCCAGACGTTGGCGTAGATCGACCCTTTGATGAACTCGAGCTCGTTCAATCTGTCGAGGGGCCGGCCGTTGTCCGTGACCGAGATGTGTCCATTCTCGCGGAGCGTCGCGGGGTCGAGAAAGCGCAACGTGTCACTGCCATCGCTGAGAACGAGCCGTGTGGCATCGTGTGTGAGGCCCCAGCCCTCCCCCGGATAGGCGAAGGATCTCCGCAAGCCGAACGTGGACAGGTCGTAGACGAATCCGACGTGCGACTGCCACGTCAGCTGAACCAGATTGTCGTGCCAGTCGGTCAGCCCTTCGGCGAAATGCTCGGCCGCGACGCGCGTTTCCTGCACCACCTCACCCGTCTCGAGGCGAACCTTGCGCAGCCGCGACTGGCCGTTGAGACCGGTGCTCTCGAACAGGTAGCCGTCGCGAAAAATCAATCCCTGCGTAAATGCGTCAGGATCGTGCGGATACGACCGCACGACGTGGTACGCGTAACGGACGGGGTCCGAGGGGGCGGGGGCCGGGACCGGCCGCGGCGGGCCGCCTGCCCGCGTGTAGACCCCGACAGCGGCCATCAGCGCCAGGCCGACCAGGAGCACCGGCAGGCGCAGCGGCAGGGGACGGGGCCGCCTCTTCGCCATCATTCTGCCCATCATACGGCTGTCGTCCGCCCTCCGCGGACTGCAGCCGGACGCCCGGCTGCCGATTGACCGGATCGGAGGCAACCCGGGTGGCCAACGACACGCACGATCCGCATCGCAAGGCTCTGGAGATCAATCTCGACGCCGCGACCTATGGGACCTTCGCCGAAATCGGTGCCGGGCAGGAGGTTGCGCGGTGGCTGTTCCGGGTGGGCGGCGCCGCGGGCACGATTGCCAAGGCGATGTCCGCGTACGACATGACCTTCAGCGACGCGATTTACGGATCCTGCGAGCGCTACGTCAGCCGTGAGCGCCTCGTAAAGATGCTGGACCACGAATACGGGCTTCTGATCGATCGCCTTCAGGCGAAGCGCGGTTCGGAGACCCGGTTCTTCGTCTTCGCCGACACCGTCGCCACGCGCAGCTACTCGCGCAAGGAAGACGGGCACGGTTGGCTTGGCGTACGGTTTCAGACCGAGCCACTCGCCGGTCCGTCCGAGATCACCATTCACGTCCGCCTCACCGATCGCGACATGGACCAGCAGCAGGAGGCTCTTGGCCTCATGGGCTTGAACCTGGTACACGCGGCGTTGTACCGGCACGCCAGTATCGATGCGGTGATCGCCGCTCTGCTCGATCACCTCACGGCGGCACGCGTCGAAGTGGACATGATCGAACTCGCCGGGCCGGCCTTTTTCGGCGTCGACAACCGGCTGGCAAGCCTCAAGCTGGTTCAGAACGGCCTCACCAATGCGGCGCTTTTCACCGCCTCCGGGCACGTGGTCCAGCCGTCGGACGTCTTCTACAAGAAATCGATCCTCGTCCAGCGCGGCAGCTTCCGGCCCGCGACCAAGGTCACGGTGGACATGCTCCGCGGCGCGATGGCGCAGTTCGTTCAAGAGCCGGCCGTCGATCCATCGAACATGGTGGTGGTGTTCGAGATGACCTTGAAGAACCTGCAGGCCGAAGGCGACGCGATCGATCCACAGGACTTTCTGGACCGCGCCGACATTCTGGCTGCTCTCGGGCACACCGTATTGATCTCGAATTACGGTGAGTATCACCGGCTGGCGGCGTACCTGTTTCGCTACACCAAACAGATGATCGGGCTCGTCATGGGTGTTCCCACGCTGCGGGAGATTTTCGAAGACAAATACTACGCGGATCTCGACGGCGGCATTCTCGAATCGTTCGGCCGGCTCTTCAAGAACGCGCTCAAGATTTACGCGTATCCCCAACAGGAACCGAGAACAGGCGCGCGCGTCACCGCCGCGAACCTGCGTACGGCACCGCACCTGCGTCACCTCTACGAGTTCCTGCTCGAGAACCGGCTGCTCGAGGGCATTCGAGACGTGGACGAAGCCTGTCTGTCGATCTACTCGCGCGAAGTGCTGGCGTTGCTGCGTGCCGGCGACGAACGCTGGGTCGACATGGTGCCGTCAGCAGTGGCCAATCTCATCAAGGCTCGTGGCCTCCTCGGCTACGTCGCGGAACACGTCGTCAGGTCCACCCCGGCCGCCTGAGCCCGCTGCTCGGCCGTCTTCTCATCAGCTATTCTGTCAGCCATGAAGTGGCTGACTCTGCTCGTGTGCGTCGGGTTTGGAATGGCCGCGTGCTCGGGCCGGAATATCGCGCGGACGTCTGCTCGCCCGCCTGCTACGCGCATCGAGCCCGTCACCGACGTGCTCCACGGTGTTGCCATCACGGACAACTACCGTTGGCTCGAGGGCGACAACGCCAAGGCCGACGATCAGGGCCAGGTCACTCCGGCCGTCTCGACGTGGACCGACGCACAGAATCAGTACACCCGAGACGTGCTCGATCATTTGCCCGGCCGCAAGGCGCTCGAGGATCGGCTGGGCCCGTTGATGGAAGTCGACGTGATCAGCGCTCCCGCTGTCCGCCATGACCGATTCTTCTTTTCGAAGCGCGAGGGCAAACAGAATCAGCCCGTCATTTATTGGCGCACCGGGCTCAAGGGCGTCGACAAGGTACTCATCGATCCCGCCTCGCTCGATTCATCGGGACTGACGACGGTCGAATGGTTCTCGCCTTCGAACGACGGAACGCGGCTCGCATACGGCACCTATCGCGCCGGCGATGAGAACACCACATTGCACGTGCTCGACGTGGACTCCGGCCAGAAGCTGCCCCTCGAAATCCCGGACAAGACCCAGGCGGCGCAATGGCTGCCGGACGACAGCGGGTTCGTCTATCAGAACCTGAAGAACGCGAAGGACCCGTACACCGGCCAGGTCCTGTTTCACCGGATGGGAACCGAGCGTTCCAAGGACGTCTTGTTGTTTCGTCAATTCACCAAGGCCGAGAACGCCACACTCGCGACGACGTGGGGCCCCCAGGGCTCGCTCTCGCACGATGGCCATTGGCTGCTGCTCGGCTACTGGGTGGACACGAAGTCCAATGATCTCTGGCTGGTCAATTTCGATGACGTTCGTAAGACCGGCAAGGTGACGCGCAACGTCGTGACCGTGGGCAAGGAAGGTGTGGCATCGGGCACGGTGATCGACAACGTGTTGTATGTGCAGACGACGAAGGGCGCGCCGAAAGGCCGAGTCGTCGCGGCCCCGGCGGCAACTCCGGACGAAGCGCACTGGCACGATCTCGTGCCTGAACGAACCGATGCGGTGATCGAAGGCGTGTCGTTCGCCAAAGGCCTGATCGTGGTGACGTACCTGAAGAACGCGGCCAACGTGGTCGAAGTGTTCGACCACACGGGGCGATCGCTCGGCCCGGTGACTCAACCCGGTATCGGATCGGCCGGTGTGGCCACCGAGGAAGACCGTCGCGATGGCTTCCTGACGTTCACGAGCTTCAACTACCCGACGTCGATCTTTCACGTCGATCTCACGAAGCCCTCCGCGCCCGGCGATTTGTGGGCGCAGCCGCCTGTGCCCGTCGATCCGGCCACGGTGCAAGTCGAACAAGTCTGGTATCCGTCGAAGGACGGCACCAAAGTCAGCATGTTCCTGGTGCACAAGAAAGGCATGGCCAAGAACGGCCGCACGCCGACCCTGCTCTACGGCTACGGCGGTTTCAACATCAACATGACGCCGGCGTTCTCGGCGCCCCGCTTCCAGTGGTTCGACGCCGGCGGCATCTACGCGGTGCCGAATCTTCGGGGCGGCGGCGAGTACGGCGATGCGTGGCATGCCGGGGGCATGCTCGAGCACAAGCAGAACACGTTCGACGACTTCATTGCGGCCGCTGAATGGCTGATCGGCAACAACTACACCGACGCACCGCATCTGGCCATCTACGGAGGGTCCAACGGCGGACTGCTGACCGGGACGCTCGTCACCCAGCGCCCCGATCTGTTCCGTGCGGCGGTGGTTGCCGTGCCGCTGCTCGACATGCTGCGCTATCAAGACTTTCTGATGGCGCGGTATTGGGTGCCCGAATACGGTACCGCCGAGAACGCGGAGCAGTTCAAGTACCTCTCGGCCTACTCGCCGTATCAGCACGTGAAGCCAGGCACGAAGTATCCAGCGGTGTTCCTGACCGCCGGCGAGCACGACACACGTGTGCACGCATCGCATGCGCGGAAGATGGCCGCGGCGCTTCAGGCCGCGACCACGTCGGACCCCGCCGAGGAACCCGTGCTGTTGTGGGTGGATCGAGAGGCCGGGCACGGCCAGGGAAAGCCGCTCAACCTCCAGCTCCGCGATGTCGTCGATCAGCGCCTGTTCATGATGTGGCAACTCGGCATGCTCGACGGCCAGTGAGCGCACGCGCGATCAGCGCTTCACGATCGATGCCGCGCGGAAGAGCGGGTCCGCCGATGCCTGCAGCACGCTTCGCAGTCGAGGCGGATAGTTCGACGGAAGCGCCTCGATGAACGCGCGCACCTCGTCGGCCGTTGCCGGACTCTGGTATCCGGACAACGTTGCGTCTGCCCAGCGCTTCGGGAAGAAGATGTCGCCCGTGCGCTGAATCTCCCAGAGCAGTTCCAGTGCCGGACGGACGAGTGTCCCGGACGTGTGCGCCCGTAACGGATGGTGAAGGTACCGCGCGGCATCGAGCACCCACGCCTCGTGCGCACGGTTCCGGACGTCCTTGAGGCTATTGAAAAACGCCGCGCGCTCGGCGGGGTCGCTGGAGACGGCCGGCCGGACGAACGCGAACCGCGCGCGCCGGTCGGCGTTGGCGAACCGGCCAAGTTGCTCTGTGAGGATCGATCCCGCGCGAGGGACGTCTCGCAGTGCGAGGTCCAACGCCAGATCGGCCTCGTCGGTTTCCGCCAACGGGAGGCCCTCCACGCGACTCTCGTGTCGCCAAACCGCCTCGAGCCACGCGATCGTGTCAGGTCTCGTCGCCACGGATCGAAGCGCGGCGAACCACGCGCTCTTTTCGCTGGTCGATCGCGCTCGGCTCAGCCCATCGCGCAGCATCGGCTCCAGCCGCGCTGCCAGCGCCGCGCGGTCGCCCTCTGCGGTGAATCGCCAGAAGACGGCCCGGGTCTGATCCAGCATCCACTGCAGCAGCAGCTCGTTCGTTTCCCGAGGCAGCGCGGCCAGCAGTTCTTCGCGCATGGCCGCCACGCCGACGCGTCCATCAAGCATCGCTTCCCAGAGTGTGACGAACGCAGACCCGCGGGTCAGCGGATCGGCAATCGTGTGCGCCGATTGGCTGAGCCACGCCTGACTTGCGGGATCCAGCACGAAATCGCCGTAGCCGAGGCCCTCGCCCGTCGGCAGGAGCCACGCCGGTTTGAGGTGGCCATCGGCATCGGGGACGTTTGTCACGGTGCCGTCGATCGTGACGGGCAAGGCGTCGACGCCCGAAGCATGTCCGAGCAACACCGACAGCCGCTGGGGCCAGCGGAGGTCGCGTCCCGCCGGATCCGACTGCCGCAACGCGAGGCGCGTGATCTGCGTCTCGTTCGTCTCGAGTTCCGTCGTGATGGTTGGGCGTCCACTCTCGCTCACCCAGGCGCGGCTCCAAGCCGACAAATCCCGCGGAGTCCGATCGTCCAGAAGCTGGATCAGATCGGTCCACCCGGCGTTCCCGTACGCGTTCGTCCCCAGGTACTCCCGTAACCCATCGCGGAGGGTGCCTTCACCCAGAAGCAACTCGAGTTGCCTCATGACGATGGGGGCTTTCTGGTAGATGATCGCGCCGTACAACGATCCGGCGTCGGAGAGGTTCGCAAGCGGCTGTCTGATCGCGTTCGATCCCGCGGTCCTGTCGACATCGTAGGCGGCCGGATAGTTCTGCAGCAGGAATCGCAGCGCGTGGTTCACCAGCGGGAACGATGGATTCACGATCTTGGCGGCGAAGAAATTCGCGAAGACCTCCTTCATCCACACATCGTCGAACCACGGCATCGTGACGAGGTCGCCGAACCACATGTGGGCCGTCTCGTGCGACACCACGTTCGCCCGGTTGAGCTGCTGACTCTGAGTGGCCGACTCGTCGAGCAGCAGGCCATCGGCGTTGTAGTAGATCGCGCCGGGGTGTTCCATGCCGCCGAACTGGAACGCGGGAATGAGGACGAAGTCGAACTTGCCGAACGGATATCCGATCCCGGTGTACTCCGTCATCCAGGCGAGGGCCCGCGCGTGCAGATCGAAGATGGCGTCGCGATTGCGCGCGACCTTTCGCGCGTCCGATTCGCGATGGAACATGCGGATCGTCCGACCGTCACGCTCGGCCGTTTCGACCGCGAATCGTCCGGCCGCAAGAGCAACGAGATAGGTCGGAATCGGCCGCGTCTCCGCGAACGCCACGTGCACCCGATCGCCAGCGGTCACGCGCGCTACCTCACGGCCATTCGAGACGGCCTGCCAGCCGAGCGGCACACTCACCGATAGTTGCCAGCGTGCTTTCAGATCGGGCTGATCGAACACCGGCAATGTGAGCGACGCGCGCGCTGGCACGAACAACGAGTAGAGGAAATCATCGTGACGGTTGAGGGATTCGTCACCGGCAATGAAGTCGAGCGAGATGACGTTGCGTCCTTCGAGGAGCTGAGAGGGCGGCAGGACGATGTGGCCCCGCTCCAGCCGGACGGCCACCTCACGACCTGCGGCCCTCAACTTCAGCACGTGATCCGGGGACTGGCCGAAGTCGAAGAGCAAGGGTCGCGAGGCGTCGCGCAGGTCAAAGGTCGCGTCCAGCCTCCCAGTGACGGGCTGGGAGGACGCTGCTGGTACGTCGAGCGCGAGGGTGTACCGAAGGCTCGAGATGCGCGACACGCGGTCGGCAGCGAGGGTCCGCGAAATGCCGGCTTCGACAATCGCCGTGGCCACGCCGATCGTGACGTGCCGCGGTCGGAGCGCGGCGTATCCGGCGATGCCCGCAATCACCAGACTCGCGACGACGACGATCTTCCAGGGACGCACGGGTTACTTCAGGGCCGCGGTGACAGCATCGTAGCCGCGGCGCGCGCCGTCCTTCAGGACGTCGCCACGGCACTCGAGCTTGCTGATACGAAGCCCTTCGACACGCAGCCCGGTCACGGCGGCGTGACCCAGAGGGCCCCGCCCGGCGTCGATGGCGCGCATCAGCGCCGCGTAGGGTTCGGCGCGCTTGAGGTAGGACTCCGCCAATGCTCTCGACACGCGCTTCAGTCGCGGCGCGACGAAGTAGCGATCGAACGCCGATGGTTGCGGCCGCATCTCGCTGCCACGTGTCAGCAGGACCAGCACGTGGGTGTGGCCGCGCGCCTCAGCAGTCGGCAGCGGGATAGGTTCGCTGAGCGACGCATCGAGGTACCGCCGTCCGCCGTGCTCGAAAGGCGCGCCGGCGACCACCGGCATGGTGGCACCGGCCCGCAGGGCCGAGAAGAGCTCACGATCGTCGGCAAACGGTCCGAACACGCACGACGCGCGCCGGTCGACGTCCGTCGCGAGCACCGACAGCGGCGTGCGCGCCCCGAGCACGCGGTCGACATCGAGACGCTTCCGGCGCCGCGCGACGTCATCCAGCAGGTATCCCAGATCGACGATGGGCCGGCCGGCCGCCGCCCGGCCGAGGCGGATGAAGGCCGTGTTGTTGATGTCCTCGTAGTAGATGGTCGTGCCGAGCGAGGCCTGGCCCGCAACGAAATAGGCGGCGTTGATGGCACCCGCCGACGAGCCATATACCGCGTCGAAGCTGCCGAGATAGCCGAGATCCTCGAGCGCCGAGAGCATTCCCGCCGAGATCACGCCGCGCATGGCGCCACCCTCGACCGCCAGCGCAATGCGGGCGCCATCATCGTGCGGGGAACGACTGCCTCGCGCCCGTCTGGCACGAAGGAGTGAGAGAACGGACACTACTGCACGGCGGCGCGAGGCGCCCGCGCGCGGTCGAGGCCAGCCCGCAACGCCCGGTGCGATTCGATGAGCAACTTGCCGATCGTCTGGTAGTCGGGATCGACGGGCGCCATGAGCCACATCTTGAACGCCTCGGCGCGGGGCACCGCGGCGTCGTACACCTGATCGGGGCGGACGTGGAAACGCATGCCGTATTCCTCGGCCATCAACGTGGCGACCTGCTCGGTGGCGTTGAGGTTTTCCATCCGCGTCGTGACCATCCAGTTCAGCTGCGCGCGCGCAACCGAGGCGGGCTCAAAGGTCGCGTCGGTGCCTGCCTTCTGAGCCGCCGCCGCGTCCTCGAGGTCGGGCAGCACCCGTTCGTAGCGGCTCGTGAGGTCGACGAATCCATTTAGGGCCCGGGCGAGCGAATAGCCTTCCTGCGCCGCCCGGAACCACGTCAGGCGCTGCTGCGCCCGCACCATCATGGTGGCGTTCACGAAGATCGGAAGCTCCGAGTGCACCTTCGCCGCCTTCCACGTCTCCATTTCGTAGTTGGCGACCAGGTCTGCGTCAAACGTCTTCGTGGTCGCGCTCTCGGGAGGCAGCGCGAAAAACGCGGTATAGATCAGAAGGGCCAGTCCGCCGATCACGAGGATTCGGAAAGGACGAAACATCGGGCGATCTTAGCCCGGTTTGCGCTCCCGTGGGGTAGCCGATCCGCTTCTCAAACAGGGCACAATGGGAGAAGAGATGCGAAGAAACGCGCAGGGAGGACAAATATGAAAGACGAAGAGTTCCCGGTGGAGAAATCTGAAACCGAGTGGCGCGAGGCGCTGTCGTCCGCCCAGTTTCAGGTGCTGCGCTGCCACGGGACCGAACGGGCCGGGACCAGTCCCCTGAACGCCGAGAAGCGTTCCGGCACCTTCGTCTGCGCCGGATGTGGCCAGACCTTGTTCCTGTCCGACGCCAAGTTCGACAGCGGCACCGGGTGGCCAAGCTTCTTTCAGCCCAAGGACGCGGCTGCCGTCGAGACGACCGTGGATCGCGCGCACGGCATGACCCGCACCGAGGTGCATTGCAGCCGATGCGGAGGCCACCTCGGGCACGTGTTCGAGGACGGACCCCGTCCCACGGGCCTGCGCTACTGCATCAACGGCGTTTCGCTCGGCTTCAATCCCAGGGACACCAGCAAGGAGTAACGATGTATTTTCGCGCGCACAACAAGATGACGATGCCCTCGGCCAATGAGGCGTTGAAGGGACGCGAAATGGCGATGCCTGTGCCGGACCGGCATGTTGTGCTCGGCACGCCGCTCGAGGGGCCATTTCCGGCCGGCCTTGAACAGGCGGTTTTCGGGCTCGGCTGCTTCTGGGGCGCCGAGCGCAAGTTCTGGGAACTGTCAGGCGTGTACACGACAGCCGTCGGCTACGCGGGCGGCCACACGCGCAACCCCACCTACGAAGAAGTCTGTTCAGGACAGACCGGACACACCGAGGTCGTGCTGGTGGTCTTCGATCCGGCGAAGATCAGCTACGCACAGCTGTTGCGTACCTTTTGGGAGAATCACGATCCCACGCAGGGCATGCGTCAGGGCAACGACGTCGGCACGCAGTATCGGTCGGCGATCTACACGAGTTCGGAGCGGCATCGCCAGGCCGCCGAGGCGTCGCGCATGATGTACGAGCGCTCGCTCAACGAAGGCGGCTATGGGGCAATCACGACGGAAATTGCCGAAGCCCCGCCGTTCTACTACGCCGAGGCGTATCACCAGCAGTACCTGGCGAAGAATCCCGGAGGCTATTGCGGGATCGGTGGAACGGGCGTCAGGTGCGTCTGAGTCACCGGCTTGCGAACGTGTTGCAGCTGTCGAGGCTGCCGGTCTCGAGTCCGCGCTTGAACCAGGCGACACGGTCCGCAGACGAGCCGTGCGTGAATCGCTCGGGCGCCACGCGCCCGCCCGACATGCGCTGAATGCGGTCGTCGCCAATGGCCGCGGCGGCATTCAATCCGCTTTCGACGTCGCCCTGTTCGAGGATGTTGCGCTGGGCCGTCGAGTGGCCCCAGATGCCCGCATAGCAGTCCGCCTGCAGTTCCATGGCGACCGAGAGGGCGTTGACTTGCCGCGGGTTGCGCTCCTGCGCCTCGCGCACCTTGGCATCGATTCCGGTGAGCCGCTGTACGTGAT
>Ga0068859_100006940_pt1 | contig 11501 bp, 24 predicted proteins | sample KBSSwiS22_FD_66585 | JGI IMG/M metagenome (GOLD analysis project Ga0068859, IMG submission 66585) | Switchgrass rhizosphere microbial communities from Kellogg Biological Station, Michigan, USA - KBS Switchgrass S2-2 | ecosystem: Host-associated > Plants > Roots > Rhizosphere > Soil ... | reverse complement strand
CCAAGCTCAAGGATAATCCGGAAGAAGCTGAAAGGCTGTATTGGAAGTCAGTACAAGTAGGCAAATCTCCTGGGAGATTCCACGACAAGTGTACGGGCTATAGGGTACCTCTCTCAACCGGACATCTCACCTTCTTCGGTACTTCCGAGCTATACCTCTCTCTCTGCGCCGTCTGGAAGGTCCCAATCTCATCTCCCGTCAACCGCATCGACGGTAGACGCCACGGTCTAGATGACGCAGGGTATAGAACTCTCGATGCTGAAATGGTTTGTACTTGGACCGAATGGGTTGCCGGAAAATCAAAGGAGTATGAGTATCATGGGAACTAATTTCTATATGACGATGCAGCTACCCTGTCATTGCTGCGGTCGTCCTTACCCTCGAATACACATAGGCAAACGAGCCGGAGGGTGGAAATTCAATCTCCAAGCGCTTAAGGATGAGGAAGGAAATCCTATTCCAACATCATGGCAGATGATCAAAAGAGAGATCTTGAATTCCTATGAGATCCAAGATGATTATGGAGACATCTACTCTAAAGAAGAAATGATCAAGATTGTGCAAAGATGTCAAACTGGTCTTGACCATGCGGACCAGTATCCGGCTACGGCCTATCACGACTCAGAAGCTCTAACCGGCAAATCTTGGAAGGATCTATAAAAATATGAGTAACAGGGTAGCATCTCAAGCACAACAATTTGAGGCGCAAGCAGCAGTAGTAGCCTTGCAAGAGGCTATTGATAATATCCATAATAAGACCGACGCCTACGTCTCTCCGCCAGTATCTCCACATCTTACCGAGATAGAAACCATAGAACTCGGTGGCAGAACTCTTAAACTTGGCCGTAATGGTAAATTCTACCTAGTCGAACAGGTGGGAGAAGGGCCATTTGGAGAACCTCATTACGCGGTGTTTGATGTCCGTCGTCTGATTGCTACTGACCTAGAGAATCGGCTAACAATCCTAGAAGACTTTTCGGAAGAATTGATCCAATCTCTTGGGAATGCGATCGTAGAGCGTAACGGACTGGCCAAGAAAGCAGGTAACCAATGAGCGTGAATGTGAATCAGACGAACCAGACCTTTGCCCAAATCCTTCCTAACCTCCTCCACCAACCTCCTCTCTATCTGGGAAAGATCTATATCCAGCCAACCCCGTACTCCGCCTCTGCTTCCTTTGAGCTATACCGCTTTCAATCCACTGACCAGGATTTGGTCTGGGATGAGCTTGATAAGTGGATTGCGGCCAATCCCGATATTTTGGTGGAATGGATCTAATTTACAATGTCTACCAAGAAACCGTTTCAGGATCTTCCTACTCCTACCACACTATCTTGGACATATCTTGACGGTCCAAACTCACACTATCCAGACGATCACGTCGAGGTTCTCCTGGCATTCAGCGGGGACGATGGCGAGACCACAGAAGCATTCTTGGGTGGCAGGTTTCGAGGTGAGTGGCGCATCGAAGAGGGGTTTGTGACCGATGACTCAGAAGTATATGCTTGGGCATATGTATCACTGCCTCCCTATCGACGTACAGACTAGAAATAATGGTTCGGATCTTCCCAAGAACTTACCAAGAAAGTAGAGAAGATACAGTGATCAGAGAAAATAGTCCTCACCTCATTTTTCGTTCGGAATCCGTACTTACTAACCCATCTAGCGGGCAATCCTGCGTACCCTACTCCGGCTACTGGTGGATATTTTCCTCTGTTCACAACGGATTCGTTTTCTATAGAACAACTCCAAGGTCAAAGCATGTATACCCACAATGCAACTTAGATCTACTCACTGCTGAAACTACTATCCAAAAGAAATTCTATCCTTGGGCCACATTGGTACAGTTACAACAGGCGTTCGTGACTCAAGATACAAATGGATATATCGTCTTGGAGTCGGATAAGACAGGGTATCCAAATGCCCGTTGAATCTAAGTCTCTACCTGTCTTGCATCCGGTTATCATCCCGCCCGATGCCCCTAACCCTACAACCCTAGAAACTCAAGCTCAGCAGTTTTTCACCATCCAAACCAAAGAACAATATGAATCTTCTGGTGTGATTTTGGGCAAAGTAAAGAATGCCCAAGCCTTCTTCCATAACCTCTTCGACAAAAGCATTGAGGCTTGGAATAAAGGACACAAGCACGAATTGTCTATTAGGAACCAATTCACCAAACCTCTAGACTACCTAGAGACTCGAATCAAATCCGCTCAGTCCTCCTACTCTCTAGAGCAAATCCGTAAACAAAGAGAGATCGCTGATCGTAACGCCCGTATCATGCGAGAGGAGGCTGAAAGAGAGGCCAGAGAACAGATTGAAAATCTCATCGAGTTTGGAACTCCCGATGCCATAGAAGACGCAGCGAAGATTCAAGAAAAAATTGAAACCGGAACTCTGGAAGTCTCTGCTTCTCCTCCCATGATGATTCAAGTTCCGAAGTCCGGTACCGGATCATCTGGTCGATTAGTTCAAAAGATTATCATCAAAGACGTAGATAAGTTGAAAAGGGAGTATATGATACCGGATATGGAACTCCTCTCTAATCTGTTCTCAGCGATGGGAGTAGAACAGTTTCGAGCATTAGAAGAGATGGTAGGAGTTGGATCGATCGGGCTAGAAGATATAGTGATTATGTCTCAAAGGAGACCCAATACATGACTATCAAAAGAGGAGTACCATACCACAAGTCCGCATTTTGTAAGTCGTGTGGTAAGCTAACATTCGGTAGTTATTGTGACGAACACATTTGCTATCAGTGCGCGGAGATGTTTGAGTCTGCCCAGAATCACCATGATCTCGGTCAGGCCTCTTCTTACCTCTTCCGTCATCCGGATCTCCTCGCCGAGTTGACCCCAAGCGAAAGAGGAGAGATCGCAAGATATCTGAGGTCAGACCAATGTTGAAACCAATATCCCAACTTCGTCTCACTCGCAATCAACAGTTTACTATCCATTTATCCTCTGGTGCTCTAGCTCGCCTGCGAGCCGCTGTGCTGTTTTCCATGGACCATAGAATTCAAGATACTTTCCCTCTCAGACCGGGAGAACTATCTGAAGATGTCGAGTGGGAGACTCTTAAGCGAGCCCTATTCAGTGGTCCTCTTAAGTGACGGGGGGTCTTACCCAGAAAACAGGGTCTCAGATAAAATGCACTATTCATTTCTGCCAAACTGCCAAACATGCTGGAGAGAAACTATTCTTCCATGGCTCATCTCCAATAAATCCCTACCTATACCCGAGGTATCGGATTGGTGAGTTTCCCTTTGGATTTCCACCTCGCCATCACAGGAGGCCGAGATTACCATCCTACTCCTTCCGATCTCTCTTACTTTCTAACTCTCTGGGATGCTCTATCTCCATCCGCTCTCCACCATGGGGCCTGTAGGGGTGTAGATACGATCGTCTCCAGGTGGTTGCCTACCGTACGTCCATCTACTCGAATCATCGCCCATCCGGCCATCTGGCAGCGTCCAGACGGCTCTACAGACCGCTCGGCAGGATTCCGCCGCAACCGGGAGATGTTGACCTTCTGCCAAGCCCTGATAGCGTTCCCAGGCGGTAATGGGACTCGGCACGCGGTCAGGACGGCGTGGGAACTGGGATTGGATGTGTATGACATTCGAGACGGCTGGCCTGTAGTAGATTGAGAAAGATAGGTCTTGACACAGTGTCTTGATGGTGGTAGAGTCGGTTCATGAGAACCAAGACTCCAGATATTGAGATAGTAGCTAAGACCTCCCTGTCGAGTCTCTTCCTGCTTAAGATCAAAACAACCTATAGCAGACTCAGAAATCGCTTCACCCTGCAAGCCAGAGTTGAGAGTCGATTGGCAGAACTGGAGATCAGGATGCAAGAGCAGTTGACCGATATTCTTGCATCCAAGAAGGGATTTGGAGGACCAGAGAGTCTATGCTGGGATAAACACTGCGTCCAACGACGGCTACTTAGAGAATTGTTGGACCTCCCGGAAGTTCCACATTGTGCGGCTGATACAATGGCCGGTTGGTAGAGATCGATCTATGAGAATTGAGAAATACGACGATTTTGGCTTTCCGTATAATCAAACAGGCCGTAACCGCACCAACTGGCAAGCTCTCAGTGGCATTGCCGGGGAGATCAAGAAAGAAATGGAAGGCAAGATATCCCTTCTTCAGATGATTGCCGAAGCCGGTGGGCTGTCAGAGTATCGACAGACCAAGAACATGCCCCCGGAGTTATGTAATCTTCTAGATAGGACTCTTATCGACTGTGCTATTGGAAATCTTCCAGTCAATCTGGATTCAACCAAAACAGAATCAATAGGATTTGACGGATGGTTATGTATCAAGAATTGGAGCTTCTTCGTCTCTGCCCCATTCGATATCAGTATCATGCAAGTTGCTATTTGGTCTAGAAATCCAGAAACTGAATTGGACTTGAAGCCGGCAGTTGGGCAAGCCTACAGATCTGTGAATGAGCTGTTGGACAAAAGGTTAGGAGACTTAAGGAATGCGAAAGAAATCAAGTTGATCGAGCCAATTATCGTTCCCTGGCTGAATTTCAAACAAGACAATATGCGTTTTGTTGTATTGGCTGGAGTTGGCTCCAATGGGTGATTCTCAGCGCTTCCGCCTATTCGCCAGTCTCATCTCAGAACTCTACCCTGATCGCTCTCGCCGCATTGCTGATGTAGCAGCAGGTAAAGGATACCTGAAAGCTGCTCTCTACCAACAGGGCTACCGCCGCATAACCTGTTGGGATCGTCGCCACAAACTTGCTAAAGGACGTCCAGGTCAAAAGTACCAACTTTTCAACTATCGTACTGCTCCCAGAGAATACAATCTCGTCCTTGGTATGCATCCGGACGAAGCAACAGACCAAATCATTATGTACGCAGTCAAGCACCGTGTTCCGTTCATCGTATGTCCGTGTTGCACCAAGCCGACTGCCACAGAATACACAGGACGAAATGATTACTCCTCATGGATGCAGCACCTAGTATCAGTAGCCCAAGATCAGAGGATGTCAGTGCGTAGAATCCTGCTCCCGATGGCGGGGCGAAATATCGTTCTTGTGGGTACTCCGAAATGACTACCTACCTTATCAACCTGACCTCATCCTGTCTCTATCCCTCTCCTCGTCATCTCATCTACGCCGTCCAGCACGCTAAATCTGCTCCACCTGACACCCGGTATCTCATAGGTGAATGGTCCGATAAACTGACGCCAGCCGAGTATCTGGCGTGGTTTCGTCGAAAGTTGAATGAGAAAATCAACTTCCACGAGGCAGAATTACACTATATTCGAAAGCGGAAACCGGAGTACCAACTGGGACTCAGACGTGACGCCGCCCGTCTTTCCGGTTACGGTGGATTCGGCCATAGATTAGAAACACCAGAGGTCCGGAAGAGGTTGAACGCGGACCATGTACATTATTACATCAATGGTAGGCATCGGACCTGCGGAGATCCTGACTGTGACAACCTCTACTAGAGGACTACCGATCGACCGATGGTCTAAACCAGATCATTGGTTCAAGTCCATCCACGAAATGCGTTATGATGGTCTCAATTACGAGCCCTGCAATGGTATCGAGTACTTGATAGTTTCGACCGGAGAAACGTTTGTTCATACTGGAGGTACCGCCTACTGGAATGAGCAAGAGAAGGAATTCAGAATCGGTAGTATGGTAAATGCCGGGATCACCCATTACCGTCTGTTGCCTTGGAAGATCTAATAAATATGAGTACTAAACTTATCTTTCCTCTCCTCTCCTGTTGGCAGTGTTCCTATCTCGACTATTCTACCGGACAACCGGACTACAGTGAAGTAACCCCCGGATATGCAGGCTATTTACGTTGCAACCGGGGATATTGGGACTCTGCTAACATTGACGATTTCCAGCTCCGAGATTACATCCTCAAGGCGTCTGAGTGTGAAGGTTTCGAGGACTTCCGTAAGAAATGATAAGCAAGCGCCAGCAGGCAATTCGAGAAGAACACTATTTACACCTGCAAAGGGTAGAGTGCTTAATCGATTGTCGATATGCCGGAATTGAGCATCACGTGTTTCATGCTAAATCTCCTGATGTGCCTGGTGGAGTCCCCATCTTCGAAGTTATCGAAAAGAATCTCTGTTGGCGTTGGAAAACACCTCAAGGACACTATTACACCCATCACGCTCTTGCTCGCTACTCAACTCGAAGTTGCAAGCTCAATACGTGCGAGTCTTGCGGATTCAGGTCCACCAAACAAAAAGTAAAGTACCGGAATCTAACCATCTACGCAATCGGCAAAAAGTGGTTAGAACTCAATCCCGTTCCTAGCCCAATGCTCTGTTGGTCCTGTTACAACAAAAGGCGACCAATCATCGACCGTCTGAACGAAGCCAGAGAGAACCAGATAGCCATCCGACACATTCAGGAGAAAGTATGCCAGCTAAGAAAGCAAGCACGACAAGCTCAAATGGAACTGCCAACCCTACCACCATCCGCACAACCGGCCAACTCCGAGCCTACCTTGCCCGAGTAATGCAGGATTTGAAAGACGGTTCACTGTCCCCAGACATAGCCGGTAAGATTACTAAAGTTGCCGCGCAAATCAACGAGAGTTTTTATTCCGAAATCAAGATCCACAAGATTCTTGGCGAGGCAGGAACCGAAGTCGCTAAGCTGGGAGAATTGCCGATTGAAACGGAAGAGTAGAATTCCCGCTCATGCGTTCCCATTCCTCCCCTTCCATCCTCATTCCTCGGATGATTCGCGCCGCCAGTCGATCGGTATGCAGATACAAAGTAGCCGCAGTAGGGATTAGTCGGTCCGGGTCTATTATCGGTATCTCTGTCAACTCTCCTCGACTCTCAACCCGAGGCTGGCACGCTGAAGAATCCCTCATTCACAAATCCCCTCGATCGCTCACCCGAATCCTCATCCTCCGAGTCGGTGCGTATGGTCAGCTATTGCCCATTGACCCATGTCAGCACTGTTTAAAGTTAGCCAATAAGAAAGGAATAACAATTGAATCCATCCACTGTGAGTATAATTGATCAAGTTGTTAAATGCGTCACCGTATTCCTGATTACTGTAGTAGTCTTGCTGGCATCCGTCGCCATAGTAGATAATTCCTGTTTAAGTAGAAGAGAGATATGGAAGATAGGTGATCAATTAGGGATTAAACACACTCACCATGAGGAGCTATTTTGTAGACTATTTACAGATATCAGAGAGGAGTAGTCCTAAGAAGAGTCTCCAACCTCCTAGCAAAAGTCATGCCAACAAATTTCGTCCAGATTCGTCCAAACCCCATCTAGACTGTTGACATACATCCAGATATGGTCTAAGCTGTCTTCACTGGCGGAGGACAGGACCCGAGGGATACCGAGGAGACACCCAAAATGCTTATCGTCCAACTCAACAACGGCTCTAACACGGAAGGCACCGTCATCGCCCATGCGCTCTATATGGATGAGGCGCTGCGATATATCTACAGCGGCGTAGACGGAACGGAGATTCCGGGAAGGCGGATCTGGAGTGGAGTGGCGCCCGTAGGATCTAAGGTGTCTGCCTGGGTACCTACCCCAGAGGAGGTCAAAGCACAGTTTCTTCTTTTGAAGAGCGGAGTCAAGAACAGCAGCGTAGATGAGATTCGGGCTGCGGCGGCAAGGTTATGAGCGGCGGGAAGATCCGTTCTATCGTCAAAGCCCGCCTAGTAGCGGGCTCCGTTGTCATCTCTCTCCCTGCTCTGGTCCGCGACGCTCTCATCTCTCAGATCAAACCAGGTGACAGAGTATCGGTCGAAGTGTCAGAAGATGGTAGTTGTCTTGAGGTCTGGAAGGAGTGAACCAAATGGATTCTAAACTTTGCTCGTCTTGCAACAGATTTCTTCCTCTCATCTACTTCTCTGGAAACGTAACCCACAAGGATGGACTAGAGAACATATGCAGGGATTGTAATAATAAGAGGGTAAGAAATACACCTTCCTATCAAAAGAGGCAAGAAAAGAAGATAAAGAAACACAGGCATGGATTATATCTTGATTGAATTAATCTGATCTTACTTCTACTCTGATTGTTTTGCTTTGCTGTCCTGTCCTCCTTAGGTGCTTGCTCCTCTATCCCATTTCTGCTATACTCTCCTATGGTCCATCACCGCAGGCCGCACCGTGCACCTCTCACGGTCCTCGGTCCTCAACCGTTCTCTGGTTCTCCTGGAGGCCCTCTATGCCGTCTTGTGAGTCGTCTGGTAGCACGCCTCGGATGCCATCCCTATCCCCTATACGCCTATCCTATGCCTCTTCTGCTCCTACCCCTACGGCTCCCCTGATCTCCTCTTCTCCTGTCCCTGCTCCTTACGCCGGTACCGTCCTATCCTCCCCCTCTGACCTCTCCCGCCTACTCCAGTACCTCGCCCGCACTCTCCAGCACCCTACCTGGCAGCGCGCCGTCCGCGAGTCTCTAGGCATCTCTCAATGGACTCTTGCCCGCCGGTTAGGTATTACTCAAAACATCGTGTCTCGATGGGAGAAATACGACTATGTGCCAACTCTCCAGACTCTCTTAACTTGGGGAGATGCCATATCAGAATTGGAAAAAGAAGCAGAAGCACAAGTACGAGCACAGGAACAGGTACAGAAGCAGGAATCCGGAAAGGTGGGCGCCTAAATGGGATTCTCTCAGCAGCCAATCTCCAGACGCCTCCGCAATCGCCTACGCCTTGAATCCGCTACCTGGGACTACCAAACCGAAATCACAGACCCAGACCGTGCTTATCTCTACCACGGCAAACGAGAAGAAGACCTAGAACGTCTAATCCTATCCCATCTTCCAACCAACTTCTATACCATCATAGACAATATTCGAAATGGCGTTCTTCAATCTCCTGCCTATCTCCCTTCTAAGCCTCAAGGACAATACCCTGCTTTAGGAGTCTTCATCACTCGCGGTCTAGAATTCTCCTACCGAGTAGAAGAGCTAAATTCACTCTCCAGGGTCTATTCCGACTATCAACGCGGTATCTCCGAACGTCCTCCCAGGCACGTTACCACCAAAGCCGATGACCGATTACTTCAGATGGCCGAAGCAACTGGTACCCTCAACATAGACAAATGGGGCGGAAAGAGAATAGAGATATGGCTTCATAAATCCACTATGAGTGAGTTAAATGGTTCGGCCAAATCAACTGGTATCTCCAAATCCGAATTATCGGCCTATTGTATCGCTCTATCTCTCCATGCCCATGGACCATCTCCCTATATTGGCGAAGGAGATAGGCAGGTTATTGGGTCCCTTATTCTCGGAATTGACGAGGTATTGGACGTAAATCAAGCAGGATTAGAGGGTGCTATCAGGCGAAAATCAGCCCGAGACGCCGGCCTGGAAGAGCCAAATCCAACAAATCCAGACCATCTATCCAGTCTTCTATGCAACATACCCGACTGCCTATGTGCATGTCATTGCCAGTGACACCACTTCTATATTTCAGTGACACGTGTTGTCACTGTTTTATCGATCTGGTGTCATATCTAAGCTCTACACTTGAAACTTACTTATGTCACCATGTCACTTGTGGTGACATTGCCAATAACACTGGTTTGCCAATTCAGTGACACGTGGTCTACTTACTTATGTCACCATGTCACCCGTTGTCTAGGTATAATACAAAGAGAGCGGATTTATGTACAGTTTGCTATGAATCGCGCGAGGGGATCGGGCGATGAATTATGCAGGCAGGCAGGCGGGCGGGCATGCAGCAGGTTGGGGGAATTCTAGAGAGGGTGTCTATTCCAAGAGTCGAAGGTACACCCTTTCCAGATTCAAATCGATTTCAAGTAGCCAAGTAATACCCTTCATCATTCCAACCGTCCAGAACAATTTTCAACTTAGTATTTCTCTTAACTGCCGCCACCAGTCGATCCAAACTAGTATGCCTCAAGAAGATACAAGACACGGTGTCTTCCCTTCGATTCTTCATTACTAATAGAAAAGCTCTATCCAAACTCCCAGCTATCTCTTCTGCCTGTTGCCAAACTTCCAATCCCCGGAGATCGACTCTGGGAATACCGTCGGTTGGGAAGGTCTCTGCCCATAGCCGCGGATGCCAGTAAGAAAACTTATCGCGCTTATCGTGATGACAGTAACTAACACTTCTCCAATTACTCACTTCCCACCGACTCTCTTTCCGGCCGTCTCTCTACTCCAGCTTGCCAAGAATCGAGAATCATATTGACCTTTTCTCTCTTCTCTCTCTCTACACGACACTGTGTTATGTGTTCTCATGTCTAATGTCCTTTCCTTTTGAGTTTGGTCTGATTTAGTGTACCGAGAGGAGGGAAGAGGTGATGTACTCCCCACCCCCTCCCCAGGAATATCCAGAAGCCTAAGATGTGGTCAATACACCCAGAAGCCACACCACCACGGGATTTCCTCGCCACAGACACCCTCGCATGCGAGCCAGTCATCACCGCATTCCCGCGAGCTTTTCACGCACAACTCTTCTACTCTGTCGCAGTTGTCTTGGCATTTGTCGTAATCGGTTTGTGCCTGTCCACAAATCTGCGTCTCCTCCTGAGCTTTGGCGGGAGGAGTGATGATGCAGAGGGCAAAAGCGATGGCACACAGAATAACAATCTTTCTTTTCAACGTTTTGACTCCTTTCATTCCGAGCGTAAGTGCTCGCGGAAGACCCTCAGATGCTACTTTCCCTTCTCATCAATTTCTTCAACTCTCTTACTCTCTCCTCTTCCTCAAGCATCTGACCGTCAAACTTACCCCTTACCAGCCGATGGTAAGCCCTTCCGACCGAGTGCCTGATCCCCATCTCATCACTAAGGGGTGTCCCTGCCTTCAGGAGCCCCGCTACATGGCTAGGTACTCCCGCGTACAGGATAGCCTTCCCGGATGTCAGGAAGACGGCAAGGAAGCCCACGGCGACCCCTTCTGAGTTCTTACCCGTGCCGTAGTAGCCAATGGACTCTATCCAAGAGGATTTGGAGGTCTCGGAGATGTGGGGCTGGGGGATGTACTTCTGGGTCCCGTTCTGTTCCGTTCTCATATCCAACACTCTACTCGACCGCATGACACGGTGTCAAGCCCCTATTTCGACAATCTTACCAGACATCTTTGTCCTGTATTCGCTCCTATATTTACCCTCTTGACACAGGTGCCAAGAGTCCTGTCCTGGACATGAGAACCAAGGCGATCAAGTCCGAAGACGAAATCCCTAAATCCAAACCCCTCCCTGTCCCCCGTAAGTTTTCCTGGACGGTAGTCTTCACTGTAGACAGCTCGTGGGTTGCGGATGGATTCCAGATCAACGATGATAGAGCTATGGACATGTTGAGCAATCAACTCCCGTACGCGTACGACTACGAACTCCGAACCAAGGTCATTGCTGCTCCCCTAGACGAGCATGTCGCCAAAGTCCAGGGCTACAAGTCAGTTGCAGATTGGAAAGCAGAGAAGTAGGATATAGGACGATGCGAGACGGTCTGCTGATCTTCTGGTGGACCGTCCGCGAGCCTCTTTA
>Ga0068859_100006939_pt1 | contig 11501 bp, 10 predicted proteins | sample KBSSwiS22_FD_66585 | JGI IMG/M metagenome (GOLD analysis project Ga0068859, IMG submission 66585) | Switchgrass rhizosphere microbial communities from Kellogg Biological Station, Michigan, USA - KBS Switchgrass S2-2 | ecosystem: Host-associated > Plants > Roots > Rhizosphere > Soil ... | reverse complement strand
CTGCTGGGCCTTCTGGAAGGCGCGCTGCGCCTCGGCATGATTGAAGCCCCAGGCAAGCCTCAGGCCCTGGTCAAAGTAGCGCTGGGCAAGCTTCGACGACGTGCCAATCTTGTAGCTGCGGGACCCCAGGCCGGGAAGCAACGGCGTGTCGCCGGCGGCGGCGGACTTGCTCGCGGTGGCAGCGGCCGCCCCGGCGGGGCTCACCTCGGTCTGCTTGGCTTGCGCGAGCAGCAGTGGGCTCGCTCGGCGCCCGAGGAGCGCCGGCTGGCCGCAGAGCGCGCCGTCGAGAAACGCCAGCTCCGGAACGAATGCATCTTCCGAGAGCGCTTCGTTAAGTCCTTCGCCAGTCAGCAGACCGGCAGCCAGCAAGGCCAGGAAAAGCGGCTTGCGCTTGAGCATTGGGCACCTCCGGGAGTGGGGGAAAAGATACCATGGTCGGCCCAATGCGCCCGAACTGACGGTAATGCCGTTTTGCCTACACCGCAGAGTCGCGCTACAGTGTCCGGCGCATGGCCGCGATCAGAAAAGTAACCATCAGCACCGGGATGTACTGGGTCGAGGTGCGGGGTGCCGACGTCCGCATTCTCTGCGGTTGCCCGGAGGATGCGGTAAAGCACCTGCTGCGCACCGGACTGATCGTCGGGACCGAGGTCAAGGGCGTCGCCTGCGAGACCGGCCCGAATGCAATCCTGCTGTCGGACCTCGCGATCCAGAACGGCCGCGTGTGCAGCCGCTCCGAATTCCCGATCCTGCAGATGCTCTACAACCAGGGAATGATCGTTCCGGATCACCCGCGCAACACCGGGCAGCGGCCGCTGCTGATCGGCTCGCGCCGCCAGGTCGATGCGCAGATGGCGTACATCTTTCGCGGCAACTACGGGTTGACCTCCCGCGAAGAGCTGATGGAAACCGGGCTGTCGGCCGAGCAGGCCGACGAGATGATGCGGATGAAGCTCGGCTTCGCGTTCGGCCGGATCCGACCGAGCGATGAGCTGGTCGAGCCGGTGTACGTGGAGCGCGGCCGGATCGCGATTCGCAACGGCGTGTTCATCCAGCGGCTGCGCACCAACGTCTTCGAGATCTCCTACAAGGACGAGCGGGTCGAGGTCGACCTGAATCTCGCCCCGGGCGAAACGTACCGCTGTCCCTACACGCTCGGCAATCACCTGCTGCAGCGGGACTACTTTGCGGTCGTGCATACCGGCGACGGCGACGGCTGGGACGTCAATCGCCCGGCGATGGGCAGCATCGTGCTCTTCCAGGGCCGGGTTTACCTCATCGACGCCGGCCCGAACATCGAGTTCGCGCTCACGTCGCTCGGCATCGGCATCAACGAGCTCGACGGCATCTTCCACACGCATTGTCACGACGATCACGTCGCCGGCCTGACCGCGCTGATTCGCGGCGACCGCCGCATCGCGTACTACGCGGTGCCGATGGTGCGGGCGTCGGTGATCCGCAAGCTCGAGACCGTGATGCAGATGTCCGAGGACCAGTTCAACGAGCTGTTCGAGGTGCACGACCTCGACCTGGAGGTCTGGAACGACATCGAGGGGCTCGAGGTGAAGCCGGTGCTTTCGCCGCACCCCGTCGAGACGACCGTCTTCTACTTCCGCGTGATGTGGGAGGGCGGCTATCGCAGCTACGCGCACCTCGCGGACATCGCGTCGGTCGAGGTGCTGCGCAAGATGGTCGTCGCCGACGACGCGCCCGCGGGAATCAGCCAGGCGCGCTTCGAGAAGACGCTGCTCGATTACGCCGAGAAGACCGACGTGAAGAAGATCGATATCGGCGGCGGCCTGATCCACGGCGCGGCGGTCGATTTCCGCGACGATGCTTCGGGAAAGCTCATCCTCGCGCATACCGCGCGCAGGCTCACCGAGGCAGAACGCGCGATCGGTTCCGGCGCGCCATTCGGCACGGTCGACGTGCTGATCGAGGGCATTTCGGACGAATTGCGGCGCCGCGCGTTCGGGTACCTGCACGACTATTTCCCGGACGTGCCGATCTATCGGATCCGGCATTTGATGAACAACAAGATCCTCGTGCTGAACCCCGAGGTGATCCTGCTCAAGGAGGGGCAGTCGGTCTCCGACGTCTATCTCGTGCTGAGCGGCACGGTCGAGATGCTGCATCCCGGAATTCCCGGCAGCCACCTGCTTTCGGCCGGCTCGATGATCGGCGAGACGCCGGCGCTCCTCGGCAGCGTATCCAAGGAGACGTATCGCGCGGTGAGCTTCGTGCAGGCGATGCGCCTGCCGCACGATCTGTACCTCGACTTCGTGAAGCGCAACGGCATGTACCGGCAGATCGTTGAATCGCGCGACGAGCTCGATTTCCTGCGCGGCACGTGGCTCTTCGCCGACGGCGTTTCCTGCATGACGCTGAATCGCCTGGTGCGCGAGTCCGAGCCGGTCTCGTTCCAGAGAAACGGCGTGATCCAGCCGCCTGACAGCGAATTGCTCGTGATGCGCTCCGGCGAAGCGATGCTGAATACGACGGGCGGCTACGAGGAGCGCCTGGGTTCGGGTGCCCACTTCGGCGCTGCGGCGCTGGCCGACGGCGCCGACGGCGACACTCAGGTGCGGATCATCGATCCGGTGCATGCGTATCGTGTGCCGCTCGGATGCATCATCAACCTGCCGGTCGTGCGCTGGAAGATGCTCGAAACGCACCGCCGCCGCTACCAGCAGTAGCCGCGTCGCCGTCTACTGCTGGTTCAGGCTGTACGCGTCCATCGCCAGGGCTCCGGACTCGATTCCGTCGTAGATGCGCTCCGCCCGATAGGCGGGCGATGCGGCGCCAAGCGCGATAAACAGAGGCAGGAAGTGCTCGTCGGTCGGATGCGCGCGCACCCCGTGCGGGGAGCGCTTTCGATAGTCGACGAGCGAATCGAAGTCGCGCGCCCGGATCGCTGCGTCGACCCATGCCTGGAATTCGAGCGCGTATGGCAGCGGCGCCGAGCCATTGGGTCCGCGATCGCGCAGGTTGTGCGTCATGTGGCCCGAGCCGACGATCAGCACGCCGTCTTCAGACAGAGGGGCCAGCGCGCGGCCGACGGCCAGATGATGCGCAGTGCCAAGCGCAGGCTGCACCGAGATCTGCGTCACCGGAATGTCGCCCTGCGGATACATATGGAGCAGGGGCGACCAGGCGCCGTGGTCCAGTCCGCGTTCGGGATCGACTGCTGCGGCGAGGCCGGCGCTGTGCAGCAGCGCCTGGGCGCGGGCCGCAAGCTTCGGCGCACCCGGCGCGGGGTAGCGTATCCGGTACAGCGGTTGCGGAAAGCCGTAGAAATCGTGAATCGTCTCGGGCCGGGCCGCGCCGGTGAGGGTCGGCCCATCCGTTTCCCAGTGTGCCGTGGCAATCAGGATCGAATCGGGCCGCGGCAACCTTCTTGCGAGCGCGGACCAGGCGCTGCCGGCCGCGCCCGCGTCGAGCGCGTGCATCGGCGAGCCGTGCGAGATGAAAAGAACCGGAAGGGCCGCGGTCATGGCCCGGTTGCGATCGATCGCCGCCGTGCTAGCGCCAGCGCGAAGGCGGCTGCCAGGCGGCCGCCGGAGCAGCGGTCACCCGCAGCAGCCGGATCATCCGCATCGCGGCTTCCGTGCCGCCGTAATAACGCGGAATCATGATCGTTTCGCTGAAGCCGAGGGCGCGATAGAAGCGCCGCGCAGCTTCGTTGCCGGCGCGCAACTCGAGGTGCACGCTCTCCATGCCCGCGGTAAGCGCGGATTCGAGCAGCCAGTCGAACAGGCGCCGGCCGATTCCGCGGCGGCGGTGCGTCGGCCGTACCGCGAGCAGGACCAGGTGTGCGCGCTCGTCGCCGTACTCCATCATCGCGAAGCCGGCGAGCGCGGTGCGATCTACGGCCGTGAGGACGTTCGTATCGCGCCGGCGGATCGCGGCCGAGATCCTGGCCGGATCGTATTTCCACGGCAGGCCCTGCTCGATGTGCTCACGCGACATGACCGCGATCGCATGCGCATCCCGCGGCATCGCGAGGCGGACGGTGATCGCCGACTGGCTCATGGTTTGAATGTACCACGACGCGTTTTGCTCCGAAACCGATCCACATGCAAAAAATTGTCGTACCCTTGGCGCATGGCCGAGCAGTACGACGCGATCGTGATCGGTGCCGGGCAAGCCGGGCCCGCGCTGGCGGCCCGGCTGGACAAGGAAGGACTCAAGACCGCGTTCATCGAGCGCAACCTGCTCGGCGGAACGTGCGTGAACAACGGCTGCATCCCGACCAAGACGCTCGTCGCGAGCGCGCGCGCAGTACACACGGCGCGGCGTGGTGCCGAGTACGGCTTCAGCGCGGACGGGGTCCGCGTCGACATGCCCGCGGTCAAGCGGCGCAAGGACGGCGTCGTCAAGCAATCGTCGGACGGACTCGCGAGTTGGATCGCCGGAATGAAGAAGGTGACGCTCGTTCGCGGCCACGCCCGCTTCACCGCGCCGCGCACGGTATCTGTCGACGGCCGATCGCTCGCCGCCGACAAGGTGTTCATCAACGTTGGCGGCCGCGCGTCGGTGCCGGACCTCTCGGGCTTGAAGGAGGTTCCGTTCTTCACCAATTCGACGATGATGGGCGTCGACTTCGTACCCGGGCATCTCGTCATCATCGGTGGCAGCTACATCGGCCTGGAATTCGCGCAGATGTACCGCCGCTTTGGCTCCCAGGTAACCGTCGTGGAAATGGCTCCGAAGCTGCTCGCGCGCGAGGATGAGGATGTCGCGCTGGAGATCCGCGCGATTCTCGAGCGCGAGGGGATCGAGATCCGGACGGGAGCGGAATGCATCGGGCTGGAGAAGAAAGACGAGCACATCTCGGTCGGGCTCTCGTGCAAGGACGGGCCGCCGCTCGCCGAAGGCACGCATGTGCTGCTCGCCGTCGGCCGCAAGCCGAACACGCACGACCTTGGGTTGAAGGAAGCGGGCATCGAGGCCGACGAGCGCGGCTACATCAAGGTGGACGACGAGCTGCGCACGAGCGCCGAAGGCGTGTGGGCGCTCGGGGATGCAAACGGCCGCGGTGCGTTCACGCACACTTCGTACAACGACTACGAGATCGTAACGGCGAACCTGTTCGATGGCGACCGGCGGCGCGTGTCGGATCGAATTCCCGCGTATGCGCTCTACATCGATCCGCCGCTCGGGCGGGCGGGAATGAACGAGGCCGAGGCGCGCAAGAGCGGCAAGCGCGTGCTGGCGGCAAAAATGCCGATGAGTCGCGTCGGCCGCGCGCGCGAGGCGGGCGAGACGCAGGGGTTCATGAAGGTGCTGGTCGATGCGGACTCGAAGGAACTGCTCGGCGCGGCGCTGCTCGGGCTCAACGCCGATGAAATCGTCCACTCTCTGCTCGACATGATGTACGCGAAGAAGCCGTACACGACGATCCAGCGCGCCGTGCACATCCACCCGACGGTGTCCGAGCTGATTCCAACACTGCTCGGCGGCCTGAAGCCCCTTAAATGAAAAAAAGACGTCCGAACTTCATCGTCATCCTGATCGACGACTTGCGCCACGACGAATTCGGCGCAGGCGGTCATCCGTACATGAAGACACCGCAGATCGACCGGATCGCGCGCGAGGGCGCGCTCTTTGAGCGCGCGTTCCATACCACGCCGATCTGCTCGCCGAACCGCGCGTCGATCGTGACTGGGCAATACGCAAGCCGCCACGGCATCATCGATAACGTGGCGCGCGACGCGATGAGCCACCGGCTGCCGAACTATCACCTCGAGCTGCAACGCCTGGGCTACGAGACGGCGCACATCGGCAAGTGGCATATGGGGAACGACGGCACGCCCCGTCCCGGCTATCACCACTGGATCGCATATGACGGGCATGGCCGCCTGTACGACCCGAAGCTGAACGAGAACGGCACGTACGTGCAGCACTCGGGCTACATCACCGACATCATGAACCGGATGGCGGTCGAGTTTCTCGAGCGGCCACGCGCGAAGCCGTTCTCGCTTTTTTTCGCGCACAAGGCGGTGCATCCGGATGCCGCGCAGGCGGCCGACGGCACGCTCGACCTTTCGAAGCAGGGCGGCTACCGGCCGGCCGAGCGCCACGCGAATCTCTACCAGGGGAGCGTATTCCCGAAAACGCCGAACATGCTTTCGCGTGCCCAGGTCGCCAAGGCGAAGCCGGCCTGGGTCGATGCGTTCGAGCTGAAGAAGTCCGAAAGATCGCGCGCAGTGCTCGACGCGGTGCACTCCGGCACCCAGGAGGAGATCCGGTTGCGCGCGGCGATGATGGCCTCGGTCGACGAAGGCGTCGGAATGATTTTCGATACGCTCGCGCGCACCGGTGCGCTGGACGACACGGTGATCGTGTTCCTGGGCGACAACGGCTATTTCTTCGGTGAGCACGGCCTTGGGCCGGAGCGGCGCTTTGCGTACGAGGAGGGCATCCGCTCGCCGTTCCTGGTGCGCTATCCGCCGCGCGTGAAGGCCGGCGCACGGATCCGCGACCTCGTCATCTGCCAGGACATCGCGCCCACGCTGCTCGAGCTTGCCGGCGGCAAGCCGGGGGCGCAGATCCAGGGCCGCTCGCTGGTTCCGCTTTTCGCCGGCCGCCGTGCCGGCTGGCGGAAGTCGTTCCTCGTCGAGTACTGGGCGGAACAGGCGCTGCCATGGCTCGTCGGCATGAGCTACAAGGCCGTGCGCACCGACCGCTACAAGCTGATCCACTGGGTGAACCGAGGCGCCGCCGGCGAACTCGACGAACTCTATGACCTCGACCGCGACCCGTACGAGCTGGACAACCGCATCCGGTCGCGCGGCGACGCGGTCGTGCGCGAGCGACTTCGGCGCGAGCTTCGAAGGCTGGTCGCCGACGCGCTGGGCGTCTAGACGTCTTTCTGGCCAGACAGGTTTGGACTACCATGTAGGCGATTTCCCGCACCGGGAGGCCGCACCATGCAAGTCAAGGAGATCCTGCGCGTAAAGGGCAACCGGCTGCTGTCGATCGAGCCGGCCGGCCGTGCGGTCGACGCGGTCTTCACGATGGCCGATCAGAACCTCGGTTCGCTCGTGGTCGTCGACCAGGGGCGGATGGTGGGCATGCTGACCTTCCACGAAGTGCTACAGGCGATTGCGAAGCAAGGCGGCGCGCTCGGCGACGTCCGCGTGGCCGACATCATGGTGCGCAATCCGGTAATCGCGACGCCCGACATGGAAGTGAACGACCTGCGCCGCACGATGCTCGACACGAGCGCGCGCTATCTGCCGGTGATGCAGGACTCGAAGCTCATCGGCGTGATTTCGTTCCGCGACGTGGCGAAGGCGGTTCTCGAAGAGCAGGACTTCGAGAACAAGATGCTGAAGGGCTATATCAAGAACTGGCCCGCCTGACGCGCCGGCCTTGAGTCGGCGTCGCTTGCGTCGGCGTCACTTCCTCTTCGGCGCCGGCGCTGCTGCCGCGAGCGCAACATTCGCAGGCTGCACCACCTGGCACATGCTGTGGCCCGAGCAGGGCTTGTGGAACCCATGCCTCGAGCTGCTCCCGCGCGAACTCGCCGAGCACGAACTCGTGCAGGCTGCGTGGGAGGGGATCGACCCGGCGCGCGTCTGGGATTCGCACGCGCACCTGATCGGCACCGGCGACTCGGGCAGCGGCATCTCGATCAACCCGCGGATGGAAAGTCTGCTGAGCCCCGGCGCGTACGCGCGCAGGATGTTTTTCCTGAATGCGGCCTGCGCCCACGATTCGCCGAACCAGGTCGATCGCGCCTACGTCGAGCGGATGCTCAAGCTCGTCGACGGGCTGCGGCCGGGCGTGAAGCTGCTGCTGTTCGCGTTCGAGTCGGCGCACGGCGAGGACGGCAATACCGACGCCGAGCGCACGAGCTTCTATGTTCCCAATACGTACACGCGCGACGTGGCGCGCGCCAACCCGCGGTATTTCGAGTGGGTGGCGTCGATCCATCCGTACCGCGCGGACTGCGTCCAGGCGCTCGAGCGGGCCAAGCGCGACCGCGTGCGCGCGGTGAAATGGATTCCGGCGGCGATGGGAATCGATCCCGCCTCGCCGCGCTGCGACCGCTTCTACGCGGCGCTCGCGCGGCTCGACGTGCCGCTGATCACGCACTCGGGGCTCGAGCGCGCGGTGATCAGCGGCTACTCGCAGGACCTGGGCAATCCGCTGCGGCTGCGCCGCGCGCTGGCGGCGGGCGTGCGCGTCGTCGTCGCCCACTGCGCGTCCATGGGAACCGACCGCGACCTCGACCGTGGCCCTGACGGACCGCAGGTGCCGAGCTTCGAGCTGTTCGCCCGCCTGATGGAGGACGCGCGCTACGATGGGCGCCTCTACGGCGACATCTCCGCGATGCCGCAGGTGAACCGCGCGCTGCCGGCGCTCGCGCGCATCGTCGAGCGCACCGACTGGCATCCCCGGCTGCTGAATGGCTCGGACTATCCGTTGCCCGGAGTGATGCCGCTCTTCTCGGTCGACTACCTCCTCTCGATCGGCCTGCTGCCGGAGCGCGCCGTGCCGACGCTGAAGACGATCCGTGCGCACAACCCATTGCTCTTCGATTTCGTGCTGAAGCGCCACCTGCGCTCGAACGGCAAATCGCTCGCGCGCAGCGTCTTCGAGACGCGCGGGTTCTTCGAGAGCGCCGTGTAGAATCGATCGCGCCATGTCCGGAAACACGTTCGGCACGCTGTACTGCGTCACTTCGTTCGGCGAATCGCACGGCCCTGCGTACGGCGGCGTGGTCGACGGCTGCCCACCCGGACTGGCGCTCTCGGCCGAAGACATCCAGAAGGAGCTCGATCGCCGCAAGCCGGGCGCCTCGCGCCACGTGACGCAGCGGCGCGAATCGGACACGATCGAGATCCTTTCGGGCATCTACGAGGGAAAGACGACCGGCACCGCGATCGGCTTTCTCGTGCGCAACGAAGACCAGCGCTCGAAGGACTATTCGAAGATCGCCGAAAAATTCCGCCCCGGGCATGCGGACTACACCTACTGGCAGAAGTACGGGATCCGCGACGCACGCGGCGGCGGCCGCGCATCGGCGCGTGAAACCGTGATTCGCGTCGCGGCCGGCGCAATCGCCAGGAAATGGCTTGCCGAGCGCTACGGCGTGTCGATCAGAGGCTACCTCGCGCAGGTCGGGCCGCTCGCGATCCCGTTCCGCTCCTGGGACGATGCGCGGTCCAATGCGTTTTTCGCGGCCGATGCGTCGATGCTGCCGAAGCTGGAGCAATTCATGGACGAGCTGCGCGCGAGCGGCGATTCGTGCGGGGCCCGCGTGAACGTGGTGGCGCAGGGCGTTCCGGTGGGCTGGGGCGAGCCGGTCTACGGCCGGCTCGATGCCGATATCGCCGGGGCGATGATGTCGATCAACGCCGTCAAGGGCGTCGAAATCGGCGCCGGGTTCGCTGCAGTCGCACAAAAGGGCAGTGAGCACGGCGACGAAATGACCCCGCACGGTTTCGTCTCGAACAACAACGGCGGCGTCCTCGGCGGAATTTCGACCGGGCAGGAGGTCACCGTGTCGATCGCGCTGAAGCCGACGTCCAGCATCCGGATTCCCCGTCGCACCATCGACGTGCACGCAACGGCCACCGAGATCGAAACCACTGGCCGCCATGATCCGTGCGTCGGATTGCGGGCGACTCCGATCGCCGAGGCGATGCTGGCCTGCGTCCTGATGGACCATGCGCTGCGTCATCGCGCCCAGTGCGGCGACGTAGTGCCGCCGACCCGCCTGGGATAGAAAAGCGCCCGGGAATCAATTACGATAGTGGTCCGGCTTTTCCAGCCGCAAGAGGCAATAACATGAGCAACAAAGGGCAGCTCCTACAAGACCCGTTCCTGAATACCCTGCGCAAGGAACACGTACCGGTCTCCATCTACCTCGTCAACGGAATCAAGCTGCAAGGGCAGATCGAGTCCTTCGACCAGTACGTCGTGCTGCTGCGCAATTCAGTCACCCAGATGGTGTACAAGCACGCCATCTCGACCGTCGTGCCGTCGCGCGCGGTCACGGTCGACCACAGCGCCGACGGCTGAACGCGGCAGCTTGCTAGAACGCCCCACCGCCGGCCCCGATGCGCAGGCCGCGGTCCTGGTGTGCCTGGACTTCGGCGATCCGTCGCACGCAGATTCGGTCGAAGAGTTCGTTCGCCTCGCGCAGAGCGGCGGCGCGGCGCGCTACTCGCTCGTCGAAGGGCGCCGCTCGCGTCCCGACCCGAAATTCTTCGCCGGCAGCGGCAAGGTCGAGGAGATCGGGCGCGCGGCGAGCGAGCTGAATGCCGCGTTCGTGATCTTCAACCATCCGCTGTCGGGCGCGCAGCAGCGCAACCTCGAAAAAGAGCTCGGCCGGCGCGTGCTCGACCGCGAGGAGCTGATCCTCGACATCTTCGCGCAGCGTGCGCGCACGAGCGAAGGCAAGGTGCAGGTCGAGCTTGCGCAGCTCGAGCACCTGTCGACGCGGCTCGTGCGCGGATGGACGCACCTGGAGCGCCAGCGTGGCGGCCTCGGCAAGACCGGCGGGCCGGGCGAGACGCAGCTGGAGTTGGACCGGCGCTATATCGCGCGCAAGATGCGCGTGCTGAAGGACAAGCTCGAGCAGATGCAGCGCCGGCGCTCGTTGCAGAGGCGTGCGCGGGTGCGCGGCGCAGTCTTTTCGGTGTCGCTGGTCGGCTATACGAATGCGGGCAAGAGCTCGCTCTTCAACGCGCTCGCCCATGCGGGGGCGTTCGAGGCCGACCGACTGTTCGCGACCCTGGACACCACCACGCGGCGTATCCACGTGCCCGAGGCGGGGCCGGTCGCAGTGTCCGACACGGTCGGATTCATTCGCGACCTGCCGCACACGCTCGTGGCCTCTTTTCGCGCCACGCTCGAGGAAACCGTGCACGCAGATCTGCTGCTGCACGTCGTCGACAGCACTTCCGCGGTGCGCGAGCGCCAGATCGCCGACGTGAACGCGGTGCTGCGCGAAATCGGGGCCGAATCGGTTCCGCAGATCGAGGTCTGGAACAAGATCGATGTCTGGGAGGGCGGCGTCGCGCACGAGCCGGCAGCCGAGCGCGACGAGTATGGTAGGATTTCGCGCGTTTTTGTGAGCGCACGAACAGGCGCCGGACTTGCCGAATTGCGCATGGCAATGAGGGAAGCGGCCCAGCGGCGCGCGACGGCTGCTCCGGCAGCAGCAGCGATTTCGGTCTAACCTTACCCAAAATGTCGTTGAACGACCCCAACTGGGGCCGCCAGGGAGGTTCCCGCGGCCCAAGCGGCGGAAATCAGGGCCCGCCCGACCTGGACGAGCTCTGGCGCAACTTCAACCGGCGCCTCGCCGAGCTCTTCGGCCGGCGGCGCGGTGGAGGCGGCGAGCCGCCGCGCGTTTCCGGGCCCGGCCTCGGCAGTGCGAGCCTGCTTGCGGGCATCGTCCTCGCGGTGTGGCTCGCAAGCGGCTTCTACATCGTCGTCGAGGGCCAGCGCGGCGTCGTGCTGACGTTCGGCAAGTTCGCGGA
>Ga0068859_100006932_pt1 | contig 11505 bp, 11 predicted proteins | sample KBSSwiS22_FD_66585 | JGI IMG/M metagenome (GOLD analysis project Ga0068859, IMG submission 66585) | Switchgrass rhizosphere microbial communities from Kellogg Biological Station, Michigan, USA - KBS Switchgrass S2-2 | ecosystem: Host-associated > Plants > Roots > Rhizosphere > Soil ... | reverse complement strand
CTGGCTGAACGTGAACCCGGTCTGCTTCAGGTATTTCGCGTACGCGCGGATCACCGTCACGTCGTCGGCGCCGATCGCCGCGCCCGGCGTCAGCCGATTGAAGCCGTCGCTTTCGATCTCGCCGCGCGCGATGCGGCGCAGCGCATCCTCGGTGAGCGCCTTGATCGCCTCGACGTCGGGAATCGGACGGGCGCTCCGCATCCCGAAGTCGTGCAGGAACACCGAGGACTGGTCGGGGCCCGGGGGCTGCCCCCCACGGGGAGAGGATTGAGGTCTTATCTCGAAGTTGTCCTCGTCGAGAACCTCGAAGCCCATGTTCTCGAGGATCGGCAGGCTTCCCGAAAGCGGCACGGGCCGGCCTTGCCGGTATACGCGCAGGCGCAACGTGCGCTCGTCGCTCTCGACCGGGCGATAGAGGCTCACGGCGAAGGGCTCGGCTTCGGTGAGCGCCTCGATGAAATGCACGTCGCGCACCGCGGTGCGCGCCGGCACGCGATCGCGGTAGGCGATGGGGAACGCCGTGGCGTACGTGCGATACAGGCCGATCGCCTTCTCTTCGCCGACCGCGTCCACGAGCGCGTTCTTGAGGTCGTCTTCCCAGCGGCGAGTCGCCTGCGCGATGTCGGATTCGATCGCGCGGACGTCGTAGCGGCGCGACTCCTTGGGCGACGAGCGCACCAGCATGTGGATGCGGGCGAGCGCGGCGTCCGAGAGCTGCACCGTGAATTCCGCGCTCGAGCCGCCGAGATGGCGCTTGAGGATCTCCTGGATCTTCAGGCGCACATCGGTGTTGTAATTCTCGCGCGGCAGGTAGATCAGGCACGAATAGAAGCGGGCGAAGACGTCGCGGCGGATGAAGACGCGCGTCCGGCGCCGGTCGCCGAGCCGCAGGACGCCGAGCGCGGTCTCGTACAGCGTGTCGATGTCGACGTGGAAGAGCTCGTCGCGCGGATAGAGCTGCAGCACGGAGGCGAGGTTCTTCTGCGCATGGCTCGCGGGCCGGAAGCCTGCGCGTTCCATCACCGCCGACACCTTCCGGCGCAGGAGCGGAATCGACTGCGGATCGGCGTGATACGCCGACGAGGTATAGAGGCCCACGAAGCGACGCTCGCCGACGACATGGCCCGATGCGTCGTACTTCTTCACGCCGACGTAGTCGAGATAGCCGGGGCGATGCACCGTGGAGCGCGAGTTCGCCTTCGTGAGCACCAGCGGATTCGGATCGCGCGCGAGCGCCTTCAGCTCCTTCGGCAGGTCGGTAAAGCTCTGCGAGATGCCGCCCAGCTTCGGCTCGCGCAGCACGCCGAGCCCCGAGGCGGGAACGATCTTGAGCTGGTCCTCGCCGCCGGCATCCACCAGGTCGTATTCGCGATAGCCCAGGAACGTGAAGTGCTGGTCGCCGGCCCATTCGAGGAACGCGCGCACCTCGGCGGCTTCCGCGGGATCGATCGGCGGCGGCTTCGCATCCATCTCCTTGACGATGTCGTGAAGGCGCGCACGCATCGCCGGCCAGTCCTCGACCGCGGCGCGCACGTCGCCGAGGACGGCGAGGATCCCGGCGCCGATCGCCTTCAGGCGCGCGGGATCGATCTCGCGGTCGATCTCGACGTGGATGAGCGACTCCGAGGGCTCGTCCTTGCTCGGCGCCGAATACGACTGCAGGTGCCCTTCCTTGTCGCGGCGCGCGGCGAAGATCGGGTGGTTGAGCAGGTGCAGCGTATAGCCCTGGCGGTTCACTTCGATCGTCACCGAGTCGACGAGGAACGGCATGTCGTCGTTCACCATCTCGATCACGGTGTGCGGGCTCGACCAGCCGTGCTCCTCGGGCCGCGGGTTGTAGACGCGGATCTTCGGCATGCCGCTCGAGAACACGCGCGCGAAGCCCAGATGGGCCATCGCCGCGCCGTAGAGATCCTGGGGATCGCGGCTCGAGAGGTCCTCGAAGTCGACGTTGTGGTAGTAGTGCGCGATGAAGTCGCGCGCTTCCTTCGCCTGCGATTCGGGGAGCCGTTGCGCGGCGAGCCTGAGAATCGGCTCGAGGAGGGCCTGCTTCTGCTCGTGGGTGGGGAAATGCATTGGAAGTGCCTGTTTGCGCTATTCTACCCCCCGCGAGTTTCCACCCTAAGGAGGGAGTCCCGAATGCTTCGCCACCTCAAGGCCGCGGTTCTGGCGGCCGCCTGCATCGCAGTCGCCGCGCCCGCCGTGGCGCAGGAGACCCTGAAGAAGATCAAGGAAACCGGCACGATCACGATCGGCCACCGTGACGCCTCGATCCCGTTTTCCTACTACGACGACCAGCAGAAGCCCGTCGGCTACGCGATGGACATCTGCGCGCGCATCGTCGAGGACGTGAAGAAGGCCGTGGGCAACGCGAACCTGAAGGTCAACTACCAGCTCGTCACCTCGGCCAACCGCATCCCGCTCATGGCCAACGGCACGATCGACCTGGAGTGCGGCTCGACCACCAACAACATCGAGCGCCAGAAGCAGGTGTGGTTCACCAACACGCACTTCATCACCGCCAATCGCTGGGTGTCCAAGAAATCGTCGAACCTGAAGACCCTGAGCGACCTGAAGGGCAAGACGATCGTCTCGACGGCGGGGACCACCAACATCAAGCAGATGACCGAGATCAACGCCGCGCAGAACCTCGGGATGAACATCATCTCGGCGAACGGCCATCCGGAAGCCTTCCAGATGGTGGAGACGGGCCGCGCGGTCGCCTTCGCCATGGACGACATCCTGCTCTACAGCCTCGCCGCGCAGTCGCGCAATCCCGCCGAGTTCGAGATTTCCAAGGAAGCGACCTCGGTCGAGCCGTACGGAATCATGGTGCGCAAGGACGACGCCGAGTTCAAGAAGATCGTCGATGCGAGCACCGCCAATCTCTACAAATCGGGGCAGATCAACGCGATCTACGAGAAGTGGTTCCTGAAGCCGGTTCCGCCGAAGGGCATCAACCTCAACGTGCCGATGGGCGACGCGCTGAAGAAGGTGTTCGCCAACCCGACCGATTCGGGCGATCCGGCGGCGTACAAATAAATAGCATCACGAACGAATTAGGACCGGGGCGGCAAGGCATGACCGGTCCTCGATCGCCCGCGCCATGAAGTACAACTGGAACTGGGGCATCCTGCTTTCGCCCGAGCCGGGCGGGACGGGAACCTATCTTCATTACCTGATCGTCGGATTGGGCTGGACGCTCGCCACCGCGCTCGCCGCGTGGGTCATCGCCCTCTTCATCGGCTCGCTGGTGGGAACGCTGCGCACGACCACGAACGCGTGGGTCGTGCGCATCGGCAACGGGTACGTCGAGATCTTCCGCAACGTCCCGCTCATCGTGCAGATGTTCCTGTGGTTCTTCGTGTTTCCCGAATTCCTTCCGAAGGGGCTCGGCGACGCGATCAAGCAGATGCCGCCGCCCTGGGGCTCGTACATTCCCGCCGTGCTCTGCCTCGGCATCTTCACCTCGGTGCGCGTGGCCGAGCAGGTGCGCGCCGGCATCCAATCCCTGCCCCGGGGACAGCGGCTGGCGGGTACCGCCATGGGCCTCACGCAGTACCAGACCTACCGCCACGTGATCCTGCCGCAGGCGTTCCGCATCATCATGCCGCCGCTCACCTCCGAGTTCATGAACGTGATCAAGAACTCTTCGGTCGCGCTCACCATCGGGCTGCTCGAGCTCACCGGGCGCGCGCGCGCGATGCAGGAATTCAGCTTCCAGGTGTTCGAGGCGTTCGCGGCGGCGACCGTGATCTACCTGCTCACGAACCTCGTCGTGGTGCTCGGCATGCGCGCCCTCGAGAGCAAGATTCGCGTGCCCGGCCTGATCGCGGCCGGCAGCGCGCCGATGGCGGGACACTGATGGACTCCGGTTTCGACTGGGGCGCGATCCGGGGGTCCCTGCCCTACCTCTTCAAGGAGGGCATGACGTTCACGGTGACGCTTACGGCCCTCGCGATGACCGGCGGCATCATTTTCGGGACCATCCTCGCGATGATGCGTCTCGCGTCGCGCCCGAGCCTCAAGCCGCTCGCGTGGCTGGCCGGCGCGTACGTGAACCTGATGCGCTCGATTCCGCTGGTGCTCGTGATCTTCTGGTTCTACTTCCTCGTGCCCTACATCGGCGCGTGGATCACCGGAGCGTCACGGCCCATCCAGGTGGGCGCCTTCTACTCGGCGCTCGTCACCTTCACGATGTTCGAGGCCGCGTACTACTGCGAGATCATGCGCGCGGGCATCCAGTCGATCGCACGCGGGCAGGTTTGGTCGGGATACGCGCTCGGGCTCAATTACTGGCAGACGATGGGGCACATCGTGCTGCCGCAGGCGTTCCGCAACATGGTCCCCGTGCTCCTCACGCAGACGATCATCCTCTTCCAGGACACTTCGCTGGTGTACGTGATTTCCGCAACCGACTTCCTCGGCGCCGCCTCCAAGATCGCCAACCGCGACTATCGCCTCGTCGAGATGTACTCGTTCGTGGCGGTGGTCTACTTCATCATCTCCTTCGGCCTGTCGTACGTCGTGAAGACGCTGCAGGCGAAAATCGCCGTCATCCGGTGATCGGCCCTCCACACCCATGATCTCCATCAAGAACCTCAGCAAGTGGTACGGCTCCTTCCAGGTGCTCACCGACAACACGACCGAGGTCTCCAAGGGCGAGGTCGTCGTCGTGTGCGGCCCGTCGGGCAGCGGCAAGTCGACGCTCATCAAGTGCGTCAACGGGCTCGAGCCCTTCCAGAAAGGCGAGATCACCGTCGAGGGGATCTCAGTGGGAGACCCGAAGACCGACCTGCCGAAGCTGCGCTCGCGCATCGGCATGGTCTTCCAGAATTTCGAGCTCTTCCCGCACATGAGCGTGCAGAAGAACCTCACGCTCGCGCAGGTGAAGGTCCTGGGGCGCGACGAGGCGCAGGCGACCGAGAAGGGGCTGAAGCTCCTCGAGCGCGTGGGTCTCATCGCGCACAAGGACAAGTTTCCCGGCCAGCTCTCGGGCGGGCAGCAGCAGCGCGTGGCGATCGCACGGGCACTTTCCATGGACCCCATCGCGATGCTCTTCGACGAGCCCACCTCGGCGCTCGATCCGGAGATGATCAACGAGGTCCTCGACGTGATGGTCGAGCTCGCGCGCGAGGGCATGACGATGATGGTGGTCACGCACGAGATGGGGTTCGCGAAAAAGGTCGCCCACCGCGTGATCTTCATGGACGCGGGCCGCATCGTCGAAGACGCCAGGAAAGAGGATTTTTTCGGCAAGCCGCGCTCCGAGCGGGCACAGGTTTTCCTGTCGAAAATCCTGCACCACTGACCTCCCCCGTGCCGGTAGGACACTCCACCTACATTCCGCATAGCGGAAAATGGCACTTTGGGCTGAATCGACGGACCTTTTTGGGCCGAGAATTGCCGGAAACCATTGACGAATTAGCGCTTTCTCCCCACACTCCCCCTCCATGAACCGCCTCACGGCCATTGGCTTGGCCTCGCTCGTCGCCTACGGTCTGCTGATCGGCAGCAAATACGCGGGATTCGTTTCCGCGGCGCGCGACGACCGCGGCCCGGGCGGCGCGACCGCTGCCGGCACCGACGTGACCGAGGAGCGCGCCGTCACAGGTCTCGCGCCGTTGCCTTCCCCGCATGCGACCCAGATGCCCGCGCCGATCACGCGCGTGCAACCGGTGCGTGCTTCCCCGGTCGCGCTCGAGTTTCGCGCTTCGCGCGACCTGAGGAGCTTCTCCGACAGCCTCTTCGCCCGCCGCGACACGCTGAGCGGCGACGAGCGCTACTACCTCGCGAAGGCGCTCGAGGAGTGCCAGTTCGCGACGACGATGAACGAGGACCTCGCCGCCTACAGCGGCAAGCAGCGCCGGCAGTTCCTGGCCGGGCTGCCCCTGGGCGATCCGCTCAATCCGAAGCGCATCGCGGCCTACGACGCCGTCGACTCGTCGCAACGATGCCTGCGCTTCCAGGGGACGAAGATCTCCTCGAAGGACATCGACGAGCTCTACCGCTCCAGCGCGATGCTGGGCGACGCGCGGGCGCAAAGCCGCATGGTCGTCGCGGACCTCAACAAGAACGTGACGGCGAGCCGCATGGACGCGACCAACGTCTCGATCCAGCAGGATGATTTCTCGCGCATCGTGGGATTGCTGGAATCCCGCGATCCGGAAGCGATCCTCACGGTGGGCCAGTTCCTCGCGCAATCGGCGATCGCGAACCAGCTGCGCATCGGGCCCACGCAGGAGTATCCCGAGCCTTCCGCGTTCCTGGGCGCGTTCTCGCTCGTCGCCTGCGACCTCGGCCCGGATTGCATCACGCTCAGCCCCGAGCTCAAGCTCGCGTGCGCGCACGGCGGCTACTGCGACGCGCAGACCTTCGAGGAGCTCTACCAGAACTTCCTCGCTTCGCCCTGGGCGTACTCGACGGCCATGCGCTACCGCGCCATCATCTACAACGCGATCGACACGCACGACTGGTCGCTGATCGGCCTGCAGCCCAAGGCGAGCTTCAGCGCGCCGCCGAAATCCTCGTACGTCCCGAGGTCGACGGCGATGCGCTCGTCGATCTTCTCCGACCTGCAGTAACTCCCCGATGGACAAGTGGCACCGCCGGGATCCCGGCGGCACGCTCGTGATCGCCGTTCACGCGCAGCCGGGCGCCAGGCGAACCGGAATCGCGGGCACCCACGGCGGCGCCCTCAAGATCCGCGTCGCCGCGCCGGCGCTCGAGGATCGCGCCAACGAGGCGCTCGTCGAATTCCTCGCGGATGCCTTCGCCGTGCCGCGCCGCTCGGTGCGCCTGCTCTCCGGGGCGCGCTCGCGCGAGAAGCGCTTCGAGATCTCCGGCACGACCCTCGATCCGGATTCGTTGCTGCGCTAGCAAACCAATGCGCCGGATTCCCTCCGAGTCTCTGGCCAATCTCTCGAAGCGAATGCAACCAACGCGGTTGCGATGTTCCAAGGCCGCTCCGCGCCCCGGGTCTGCGCCGGCGCCCGCCGAGCCCGTCGGAAAGATTCCCAGGGCGACGGCGGCCGGCGCCAGGACCGTGGCCGAAGTGGTGGGCGGCAAGGACGCGCTCAAGGGCAGGACGGTCACCATCCACGGCAAAGTCGTGAAGGCGTCCACCGGGATTCTGGGCAAGAACTGGATCCACCTGCAGGACGGCTCGGGCTGCGCCGCGAATGCCACGCACGACATCGTCGTCACCACGACGGACATCGTCAAGGTCGGCGACATGGTCAACGCCAACGGTACCGTGCAGACGAACGTGGATCTCGGTTCGGGCTACAAGTACGCGGTGCTCGTCGAGGGCGCGAAGGTCCGCAAGTAAGGCCTACGGCCGCTTGCTCGCCTCCGTATCGACCCAGGCCATGACATCGTCGAGCAGCGCGCCCAGCGCGACGTCGAAGGCGCGCACCGCGCCCGGGGCATCGTAGGAAGTTGCCGGCGCCGAGTGCACGAACGTGCGCCGCGCGATCGCCGCCCGGCTCGCCGCGTCGACGAGCGTCGCCGTGATCACGATGCGCGATGTTCCCGGTGGGGCCGCCGCGTCGTGGTAGATCTCGTCGAGGTGCGTTTCGAGGACGAGGCGGGCGTGCGGCTCGTCCGCGGAGAAGCGCGACGCGAGTTGCACATGAATCGCGCGCTGCGGCCGTTCGGTCCAGTGGTTGAACTGATAGTAGGCCCGCGTTCCCGGCTCGCGGCTGAACGCGATCGACTGCGTGTCGTAGAAGGCGGCGGCGGTGGTCGGCATCGCGCGCACGTCGCCACGGGTTGCCGCGGGCGTCGCTGAAGCCGGGGTTTCGAGGATGAGGTAGCGATCGGCTTCGCGCGCGCCGAGCGCGCAGCCCGCGACGATGGCCGCAGCGAGAAGGATTCCGGCGCGCTTCATCGTCCGCCCTCGCCGGGGCCGAGCGCGCCCTTCGGCGGCCCAAAGATCGCCTGGCCCGGATCGCGAAGCCTTCCCGCGGTGGTGCCCACGGAATCGGCTGCGGAGCGCAGCGCCCGGGCGCTCGCGCGCAGCTCATCGTCGCCCGTGGAGAGAAGGGCGTCGGCGCGCTTCGACAATCGCTGGGCGTCGTCACCGAGCTTGCGTGCGGCTTCAGCCACTTCGCGCGCCGACACCGTCGCCTGGGCACCAAGCTCGTCGTAACGTGCGGTGAGCGTGTGCGCGTCTCCGGCGACCGAGGACGCCAGCCCACGCAACTCGTTGGCCGCCTTGTCGAAGGACCCCGCCGCCGTATCGACCTTGCCGAGCGTGGTATCGAATTGTCGCGTGGCGCGACGCAGGTTCTCGATGGCTTCGGAGAGCGCGGCCTGGTTTGCGGGCGAGAGCACGGCATTGATGCGATTCATCGTCTCCTCGGTGTTCTGCGCAAGGCGCGTGAGGGCGTCGGTGGCCTGCTCCATGGACGACGAGCCTTCGGCGATCACCGGATAAGGCTCGTCTTGCGGCGCCGCGGTGAGCAAGGGGCTGTCCTGGGGTCCGTTCTGCAGCCGCACCGTCGCAAGGCCCGTGACCAGGTGCCGGTCCACGGACGCGCTCGCGCCCTCGCGGATCTGCGCCGTGGGGTCGAGCGCGACCACCACTTCCACGGTTCCCTTGCGGCGCGCGGAGAAGCGCATTCCCGTCACCGAACCCACGCGCAGCCCGCGCATGGTGACGGCGCTCCGCAGCTCCAGGCCCTCGAGGGACTGGCGCTCGAAGTAGATCGTGTACGGGCGCGCATTCGCGCCCGCGCCGCTGCCGCGCAGCCACACCACCGTCGCCGCGAGCAGCGCCAGGAGAATCAGCACCGAAGCGCCGACGAGACGGTATCTCGCGTCCGGTTCCATCAGGCGTGTGCCGCGAAGTAATCGCGAAGCCACGGGTCGCCGGAATCGCGCACCGCGGTCACCGGGCCGTCGGCGACGATCTTGCCGCCCGAGAGCGCGATGGCGCGGTCGACGACGGACAGCAGCATGTCCACGTCGTGCGTCACGATGAAGACGGTGAGGCCGAGGCTGTCGGCGAGCGTGCGCAGCAGGCGGTCGAATTCGCGTGCGCCCACCGGGTCGAGGCCGGAAGTGGGTTCGTCGAGGAAGAGGATCTCGGGCTCGAGCGCGAGCGCCCTGGCCAGTGCCGCGCGCTTGCGCATGCCGCCGGAGAGCTCCGCGGGCACCTTCGCACCGGCCTCGGGCGGCAGGCCCACGAGCGCGATCTTGAATCCGGTGAGCGGCGCGACGATGTCCGTGGGCAGGTCCGTGTTCTCGCGGAACGGGACCGCCACGTTTTCCGCCACGGTGAGCGACGAGAAGAGCGCGCCGTCCTGGAAGAGGACGCCGAAGCGCCGCCGCACCACATTGAGCTCCTCCGCGCTCGCTTCCCACACGTTCGTGCCGAGGAGCTCGATGCGGCCCGAGGCCGGGCGCTTTAGGCCGATGATCTCCCTCAGGAGCACCGACTTCCCGCTGCCGCTGCCGCCGATCAGCGCCACCACCTCGCCGCGGCCCACGGTGAAGCTCACGCCGTCGTGCACCACCTGCTTGCCGAAGCGGGTGACGATCGAGTCGGCGACGACGACGGATTGCATCAGATGTCCATTTGCTGGAACACGATCGCGAAGACGGCGTCGAGGAGAATCACCCAGACGATGCACTGCACGACGGTCGAGGTGGTGTTCTCGCCCACGCTGCGCGCGTCGCGAGCGACCGCGAGCCCCATGCGGCACGCGATGAGCGCGATGGCGATGGCGAATACCGGAGCCTTCACGACACCCACCACGAAATGGGTCAGGTCGAGCACGTCGTGCACGCGCTCCAGGAAGACCCGCGGCGCGATGTCGAGCTGCCACGTTCCGGCCAGCATCCCTCCGGCGATCCCCGCGAGGTCGCCGACGAAGACGAGCAGCGGCAAGGCCAGCACCAGGGCCACGAGACGAGGGATCACCAGCACCTGGATGGGGGAGAGCCCGAGCGTGCTGATGGCGTCGATCTCCTCCTCGACCTTCATGGTGCCGATCTGCGCCGTGAACGCCGCGCCCGAACGCCCGGCGACAACCACCGAGGCGAGGATGGGGGCGAGCTCGCGGCAGACTCCAAGGCCGATACCGTCCGCGACGAAGAGGTTGGCGCCGTAGCGCTGCGCCTGCACGCCCAAGACATAGGCGATCACGACGCCCACGAGGAAGTTCACCAGCGCCACGATGGGAATCGCGTCGATGCACACCGCCTCGAACTGCGCGATGGTCTCGCGCGGGCGGAAGAGCCGCGGCGCGCGGGCGATCGAGGCCACCTCGAGAGCCACCTGGCCGACAAAGGCGTTCTGGGACGCGAGCTGGCGGTGGACGCGGACCGCGGCCGCGCCGACGCGCTCCAGGACGCCGAGGTGCACCGAATGCTCGGAGGATGGGGGCGTGGCCATGCGGGCGCGCACGAGCTCGATCAGGCGCAGGTGGCGCGGCTCGAACCCGCGGGCGCTCAGAGTCGATTCCGTGCAGCCGACGCTCGTGAGTTGCCGCAGCAGCATGAAGGCCGCGGATGTGTCGAGCTCGCTCAGCGCGCTGCCGTCCACCACGAAGCGCTCGCACGGCTTGAGCCTCAGGGCGCGCAACGCATCGACGATCGCGGCGACATGGGGCAGCCGCCACGCGCCCTGGAGGTACAGGACGTCGGTCCCTTCCTCGACCTTGCGCTCGATCCATGAGGGCATGGGCGGCAGTATAGCTTGCATAATCTGTCTCTTTTCCCGTGGAGAGCGCATGACGGCGCCGCAGCCCACCGTCGCGGCGATCGTGCGCGAACAGGCAGGAATTACCTGGTCGCGCGCGAAGAAGCTGTGCACGGAGGGGCGCGTCACGGTGAACGGCGAGCGCTGCCTCGATCCCGCGACGCGCATCGCCCCGGACGCTGTCGTGGTCGTCAACGAAACGGGACGCAAGCTCGAGAAGGGGCCGCTCCCCCGGAGCGCGATCGTGTATTTCGACCGCGACGTCGTCGTCGTCGACAAGCCCGCAGGGATGCTGGCGGTGGAGGACGAGCCGGGCAACAAGGACACGCTCATCGAATACACGCGAACGCAGCTGCGGCGGATCGATCGAGGCACCCGGGACGTTGCACTCGGCGTCGTCCATCGCCTCGACAAGGATACGAGCGGGGTGATGGTCTTCACGCGGACGGCCGATGCGATGCGCAAGCTCGCCGCTCTCTTCCGCGCGCACGAAATCGAGCGCGTCTATCACGCCATCGCCCACGGCATCGTGGCGGAGACACGCGTGGAGACCCATTTTCTGCTGGATCGCGGCGACGGGTTGCGCGGCTCCCACGGCCACTACCTTCGCGTGCGAACGGATCCGCCGTCGGAATCGAGGCAGGCGATCACGTACCTCAAGCCGATTGCCGCGCTATCGGGAGCGACGCTCGTCGAATGCCGCCTGGAAACGGGGCGCCAGCACCAGATCCGCATTCACTTGTCCGAGCTCGGCCATCCGTTGGTCGGGGAACGCGTGTACATCCGCGACTACACGG
>Ga0068859_100006930_pt1 | contig 11508 bp, 10 predicted proteins | sample KBSSwiS22_FD_66585 | JGI IMG/M metagenome (GOLD analysis project Ga0068859, IMG submission 66585) | Switchgrass rhizosphere microbial communities from Kellogg Biological Station, Michigan, USA - KBS Switchgrass S2-2 | ecosystem: Host-associated > Plants > Roots > Rhizosphere > Soil ... | reverse complement strand
GTCGTGCGGCGGCCTACGCCTCCGATTCGCGGTTCGCGAGTGTGAGCGAGTGTCATGGCGACCGACCAACGCGATACATCGCGCGCCGAATGGCGCGCGGCCGTCTCCCGTCCAATCGATGCGCTGGCATTTCAGCCGGTGTCGGCCAGCATCGGCCTTGAAGTGGCCGGCGTATCGGTGTCCGGGAAGACACAGCTCCAGAACACGGACCACTTTGTGGCCATTCGTCTCGGCCGGATGCAGGAAACGCTGACGACGAGCCTGGCTGAAGCCGATCTTCCGCCACGGTTCGAGGAGTACGCGTACGCGATGCTCGTCGCCGACGGCCTTGATACCGACGGCACTGGCGGACGGGCGAGCCGGTTTGCGCTCAGCACGCTCGCTCACCTCGCCATCCGCTATGGCAAGTGGAACGTGCGCGTCGGGCCCGAGAGCGCCTCGGACTTTGCGGCCCAAAGCGAGTTCTTGTATCGCCAGCTGACCGATGCGGTCATTCAGGCCAGCCGCGCCGACGCAAGTCTCGCGGGAATGGCGACGAGTCTGACCGCTCTCTATGTCGCGGGTGCGGATCTCTTTTTTGCGCACGTGGGGCACTCGAGGGCGTATCTATTTCGCAACGGCGTGTTGATTCAGCTGACGATGGATCACACGCTCGAGCGGCTGATTTCGGCGTCCGCAGCGCTGCGGCGTGTGCGCCTCGAAGCCCGACGGCCGCCTGGCACGGAACCATCGGCACCCGACGTGCCGCGCGCCGTCCCCGATGCGCTCGGGAGCCGCGGCAACGGGACCGAGATCGCAATCGAGCATGTTCAGCTATGGCCGTCCGATCGCCTGCTGCTGTGCACTAACGGTCTCACCGACCACGTGCGCGAGGATCAGATCGCGGATGTCCTGGCGAGTCAGCGCCGGCCGGCTGACGATGCCCAGCGCCTCGTGGACATCGCTCTCGAACAGGGCGCGACCGACAGCGTGACCGTCTTGCTCGGAGATTACCGAGTACGTGCGGAGGCCTCGGATGCGCCTCCGCTCGACCCAGGCTAGTTCTCCGCCACTGGAATGCGGAGGACGTTCACCGCCGCTTCATCGATAACTTTTACGCTTGAGTCTGGCCCGTCACGAAGGTGAGCGATTCGATGTGCCGCCGCGGGGATGATCCACGTCCCCGCGGCGAATTTTTGTTCACTCGTATGTGTGTCAGCGTCGTCCACCGCCGCGGAAACCGCCGCCGCCGCCGCCGCCGCCGCGGAACCCACCACCACCGCTGCCGAAGCCGCCGCCGCTTGGTCGATAACTGCCAGAGCCCGACCGTCCGGCACGACTGAAATCGCTCGTTCGTTGCGCGCCGTCCATCCGTGCGCTGCGATCGCTATTCAGCTGTGTCGCGGTGTCGCGGCTCACGCCGCTCTGTGCGGCGCGATCGCCCACTTGCCCAGAGGTGCCTACCGGACGATCGACATTCGACCAGCCGCCACTGCCGTATTTCTGCCAGCTGCCACCCTGGTTGCGGTAGACGTTTCCGTCACGGCCGGCATAGACGTCGCCCGCACCCGTCTTGCCGATTCCGGCGTTGCCCTGCGGCCCACGGCGGGTGAGTGCTTCGCCGCCGCCGCTGCCCTGTGTGACTCGACTGGTCGTGCCGCTGGCATTTCTCGTGAGGCGCGACGTCTGCGCCCACTGATCACCGCGCTTGACCGCGGTTGATCCCCAGCTTCCGTAGACGTTCGATCCTTGAATCGTCGAGCCGATTGCGCCCGTTCGCGGGTTGTACGCCTGGATCGCTCCACGTGCTCCCGCGGGTCCGTACGCGGCCGCGCCGCGTGCCCACGTTCCCGTCGTTGGGTTGTATCTCGCACCGTAGCCGGCACCACCATACGGACCATACACCGCACCACCCCGCGTGTAGGCGCCGGTCCACGGGTTGTAGCGCGCGCCGTATCCGTAGCTCGGGTAGTACGGGAAGTACGCGGGATAGAAGGCGCCCGGATAGTAATAGGGCGGGTAGTACCATCCGGACCCCCACACCGGCGTTCCCCACGCCACCATCAATCCTGTGTAAGCTGCGTCCGCCGCGAACGTCACCGCGTCTTCATCCGCGCTTTCGACGGTGACGTAGGTCACGTTGTGCGCGGGCGAGCTGATGGGGATTTGATAGATCTCGTTCGGAATCTTGTCGGCAACTGTCCATGGTCCGGTCGCGGCTGTTGAGAAGAACCAGACGCCGTCAACAAGCATGTAGTACATGTTGCCGAGCTTCAGGATCTGTTTGTCGGTATTCACCGCGCGCGCAACCGACGTTTTTTCAATCGGCTCAAACTGCGGTGCGCCCTCGTAGCTCACCGCCGGCGCGCTGATCTCACGTCGATTGACGGTCGCGGTCTGGGGAATCTGCGCGAGCAGGACCGCTTCAATTGCCTGCCGCGTTCCAGGTACCGATGCAAGCACGCGCGATCGTGGGTGCGTCAACGGAATCCGTTTGAAATCCTCTGGAAGTGTCGGTGTCGCGAACGTCCACGGGCCGGAGAAGTCGGGCGCCGAGAACCAGCGGCCAGACACCAGGAAGTAGACAGCTCCATTGGTCCCGACGCGGAAGACGTCTGCGTCGGTGTTGCTGACCCACTGCAAATTCGTGCCGGTGACGGGAACGTATTTCGGCGCGCCATTGAGAAGCAGCAACTCCGCGGGCCTTTCGCTCAGGAACACGGTCGGGACGGCGCCTGTGGTTTGCGGTTGCAGCGCCGCGCGAACCTCCGTCCAGTTGCCGTCATTCGGAAGGCTGCTGAAGCTGGCCGGCAGCTTACTGGCCTGACGCCAAGGCCCCTGGAACGCGCTCGCCGACAGCCAGCTCTTGTCGACACGCAAGTAGTAGGTCTGTGGCTCGGGCGACACGAAGAGATCCCAGTTCGTGTTGACAGCAAACCGCAAGTCCGTGCCGGGAATTGGACTCCAAATGACGGGACCATCGAGATTGACCAACACCGCTGGTGTCTGGCTGAAGAACACCGGCGGCGGGTCTGCCTTCACTCCATCGATGTTGTGCGGGATCACCTGACTCGTGTCCACCATGGCCAGTACGCGATCCAGTGCGATGACACGCTGTTCGCGGGGGACGGAGGCGAGAATGTCGTCGACGATCGCCTTGACGTCGTCTTTCGGTATCGTCGGGAAACTGGCCTCGGTAATCGTGAACTCGGAAAATCCGACCAGGCGGTTCTCGAGCGCGACGCTCGTATCGCTCTCCACTTTGAGCGCGCCTACCGCGGGCGTCTGCTTGTCTTTGGCGAGGTATGACGTGGCGACAAAGAGCGTCATGTGCTTCTGGTCCGGCCAGCTCGCGATCTGCGGCTGGTAGAGCACGATGCTCGCGCCGGAGGGCGACACGTACGCGCGCGGCCATCCTCCATCGGTGCTCGCGTCGGGCGAGGCCGCAGTAGGCTGTGAGGCCGGAGCGGCCGGTCGCGCTGCTGGACTCGACTGGGCGACCAGAGGGGCCGCGGCCGCCGCCAGCAGAGCGGCCATTGTCAGTTGCTGGATGAATCGACTCATGGTTTTCTCGCGTGATGACGCGATTCTTGAAGGTGCAAGGCGCGCTCCCCGGTACGAAAGCGCGGCGCGCGCGGGATTCGGGCGAATCGCCGCGCGCGGTCACGAGATGCGGTGGGATATCGTCAGGCGCTGGCGACGTGAACGCTGGCGCGCGACGAGTGTTCGCGAACGATGCCCAACTTCTTCATGCGGAAGCGGAGCGTGTTCGGATGCAGGCCGAGTCGTTCGGCGGCATTGCCGGCGCCGTTGATGCGCCATCCGCACGCACGCAGGACCTCTTGGATATGCGTGCGCTCGACCGCGGACAGGGTGGAGGCGTCTTCCGCTGTCGGCGTCTCCACCTCTCCGCCGTCGTCGAGCAGCGTCAGCACGTCATCGGTTGAGTGAATAATCGCGCCTTCGATGACGTTCTCGAGCTCGCGGATATTCCCTGCCCACGAACGGCGTTTGAGTTCGTCCATCACCTTGTCGGGCACCTGCCGGATGTGGTGATGCGTCGCCCGCTGATGCTTCTGAATGATGTGCCAGACGAGCTTCGGGATGTCCTCGCGGCGCTCCCGCAGGGGAGGCAGCCGGATCGGAAACACACTCAAGCGGTAGTAGAGGTCTTCCCGGAACGTCCCGTCGCCAATCATGCGGCGCAGATCGCGGTGCGTCGCGGCGATGATGCGGACGTCGACTTTCTGTGGCTGGGAGGAGCCAAGCCGTTCGAACGTGCCTTCCTGGAGGACCCGCAGTAGCTTTGTCTGCAGGTCGAGCGGAAGGTCACCGATTTCGTCGAGGAACAGTGTTCCACGGTGCGCCAGCTCGAAACGTCCCTGGCGTGTGGTGACGGCGCCGGTGAACGCGCCGCGTGTGTGACCGAACAATTCGCTTTCAATCAGCGAAGGTGGAAGCGCGGCGCAGTTGACGACGACGAACGTATTCGCCCGCCGCGGGCTGCGCGCGTGGATCGCCCGCGCGAACAACTCCTTGCCGGTGCCGGTTTCCCCGCGCAGCAACACGGTGGTTCTCGACGCCGCCACTTCCTGGACCTGCCTCAATGCCGCCCGCAGTGCGCGGCTCTCGCCGACGATCTCGTTGAAGCGGTCGACCGTCTGCGCCGATGCCCGCGCGAACGCGCTGTGGCGCGACGGCACGTCCTCGTTTTCGCGCGAGACATTTCGTTCGAGTTCGCGCTGCAAGGCTCGAAGCGACGCGGCTTGGCGCCGGCGGTAGAGTCCGGCCGCCAGCACTTCGGCACACACACGCAGCTGCGTCACGAGTGCGGGTGGCCACGTGCGGTGCTCGCGGTTCTCGAGCACGAGTACGCACGTGCGCTCGTTGGCGATCGAGACCGGGAGAATCGCCGCCGATTCCACAGGTTCGCGGCGCAAATGCTCGAGGAGCTCGGGTGTCAGCGATTCCTGTGGCAGGTCGGCCGGAATCCGCTCGAGCAGGAGCGGCTCGGCATCCACCTCCAGGTGTTCCCAGAGCGGGGGAGTTGGTACGGATGTGGCGGTCTCCGCGTCCGCGCCATCCATCGCGGACGCATAGCGGTAGGTGCGTCGTTCGCTATCACCGACGCCGTCGGCAATCAACGCGACGGCGTCCGACCGCGTCGCTTCACCGATGCGCGGCAGTATCGCCTCGATGAGCGGATCGAGGTCGTCCGGATCGGTCGCACACAATTCCGATGAGAGTTCTGCAACGAGTCGTTCTGTTTCACGACTCCGATCGTCGTCGTGGATCAGCATCCCTTCCATATTGGTGCTCAGACACGTAGCCTGCTGATCGCCATCGGTGCATTCGTGATACCGCCACGCGTGATCACGACCTGGGCCAGAGCAACCTGCGGAACGGCCGCACAGCGTGCGGGTTTCTGACGAATCGTTGGGCGGCCCGATCGTGCACCGACAAGCAACGCGTTGTGAGTCGGTTGACCGTATTTGGTGAGAACGACTCGCACGGACCGCCGCGTGCCCGCGGGCTGCGGGCACGAACCCTGCGCACCATGATCCGCATGATGGCTGTGCCGAACGAGCGCTGCCTGACTGTCCTGTTGACGCCTGCCGGAGACCGACACGCGTGCTGCCGAATTGCCGTGTCCGAGACTTCCGGTTGGGACGTGCGCGTCGAGATCGACGGTGGCACCGTCGCGCTGATGCACCGCACCGACTGGCATCATGTGGAGCGGCTCTGCTCGACGCTGACGCGCATCTGGGCCGCGTCTCATACTGAACTGCCTGCCAGCAGATAGCGGTTGTCACGCGTGCGTTTGAGGAACCGGCTTTCGACGAGCGCCGCGAGCAGCTGCTCGCATGCGGTTCGATCGAGGCCCCACAAGCGCTGCGCTTGATCTCTCGTCAGGTCGAGTCCGGGCACTTCGAGATATTCGGCGCGAACGAGTTGCGCCCAATCGACATCCGTTGCGTTGTTGTCTCTGTGCATGAGCGGTTCTCGCATGGCAACCGGCGTGCCGGGCAGCGCCTCAATGCTGAATACGGAGGATGTAGGCAGAGTAGAAGGGCGCTCATGCGCCCTCAATACGGTGGATTCTGTAGTTTGCGTGATGATCACGTTGACGCGTGACGACAAAACGCCACGTGATGACAACACGTGACGAGGGTCGGTGAATTGGTGATGTGTTGTGAGTCTCGTTGTGACTCGTTGCGGCGGGTTCGCTATTCAGGGTTCGACGATCTTGTTGCGAATCGCGTAGCGAACGAGTTCGGCGACCGAGTGGACGCCAAGCTTTGCCATCAACCGCGCGCGATGCGTCTCGGCCGTCTTCGTCGTGATGCGCAGGGCGGTACCGATCTCCTTGTTCGATCGTCCTTCGGCGAGAAGCTGCAGCACCTCACGCTCGCGGCGGGTCAGACGTTTGATCGCCGGTATCGAGCCGCGGAGAGGGATCGATCCGTCAACGGTCTCCACCAAGCTGGGTGTGAAAAATGTCTCACCCCTGAGGACCATCTTGACGGCATCCACAAGCATCCGGCCCGCATCCGCCTTCAGCAGATATCCACGCACGCCGGCGTCGATGAACTCCTGAGCCAACTGATCGATTTGGTGGACGGTGAGCACCAGGATTCGCGCGGCCGGCACCGCGCGCCGGATCTGGCGCGCGGCCTCGAGCCCGTTCATCTCCGGCATCGCAATGTCGAGGACGACGACGTCCGGATGGAATTCCGTGGCCTTGGCAACCGCTTCGCGGCCCGTCGCCGCTTCGCAGCAGACGGTCCAATCGGGATTGGCCTCGAGCAGGACGCGAACACCCTGTCGCACAACCTCGTGATCATCCGCGATGAGGATCTGCGTCATGACACCTGGGAACCTATCTTGGGTGCGAACGGCTGTGATTTTCAACGGGCCAGCATCTTTTTCGTGCACTCGCCCGCGTGGTGCTGACTGCTATCGTAGACCCGGTCTCAACATCCCGTTGCGAGTCCGCCCATCAGCTGAATAGACACGCGAGGCACGCGCGCGAAATACACGGTGATTCGTGAATTTCAGCCCGCCGAGTTCTCGCTGGTGCCCCTCTTGCCGTAGCTGAACGCAGCTATTGGAGGGGACTGACTTGATGTTCTGTCGATCGTCTGTGTTTTGGGTTGCGCGACTCGCAATTTTCTTTGTCGCCCTGTTTTCGTCAGGCCAGCGATTGGTATTCGCACAGGCGGCGCCTGTCGCGAATCCGGCGCCGCAGGCGCCGCCGGCAACCACCACCTCGCAAGCGTCTGCAGGACTGTGGAACGAGCCCAGGTTTCTGTCCTCCGCCATTGAGCTCGCGAATCAGTTCGGTGAGCAAGACAGTTCGCAGCAGAAGAACGGGTTCTACCCGGAGCTGTCGAACATGCTCACGGGCTCGGGGTGGCTATCGTTGGGACCGGGATACCGCCGCTACTTCGGAAGAGACGATCTGACGATGTTCGACACGTCGGCGGCGATGTCGTGGCACCTCTACAAGATGGGGCAGGCGCGGCTCGAGCGGCAGCAACTCGCCGGCGGCCACCTGACCGTCGGCGGGCAGGTGTTCTGGCAGGACAACACGCAGGTCAATTTCTTCGGCATCGGGCCAGACGTGACGGATAACGACCGCAGCCAGTATCGGCTGCAGTCGACCGATTACGTCGGCTATGCGACGGTCACCACGAAAGAGTGGCTGTCGATCAACGGCGAGCTCGGGTGGCTCGGGCGTCCGAAGCTGATGAATCCTGGCGGCACCTTCGCGCCGAATGTGCCGAGCACGCTGGTCGCGTTTCCGGACGTCCCGGCGGCGGACCTGAGTACGCAACCGAAGTTCCTGCACTCGGAAGCGTCGATTGTCGCCGACACGCGGGATCACCGGGGCTATCCGACGCACGGGTCGTTGTATCGAGGCGCGTTGACGAACTACTGGGACAAGTCGGATGGCACCTTTACGTTCCACACGTGGGAAGCGGAAGCGGCGAAGTACATCCCGCTGTCGGATGAGCGGGTGGTCCTCGCTCTTCACGGCTGGACTGTCTACAGCGATCCGACGGAGGACATTCCGTTCTATCTGCTGCCGTCGATGGGCGGCAACCGCACGAATCGCTCCTTCCACAATTTCATGTTCCACGACAACAGCCTTCTCGTGCTGCAGGCGGAATCGCGCTTCTCGGTGTGGGAACACATGTATGCGGCGCTCTTTGTCGATGCCGGCAACGTCGCGCAGCATTATGGCGATCTCGATCTGGGGCAGCGGTCGTACGGTGCCGGCTTGCGTGTCCACACCGACAAAACGACCCTGGCGCGGTTGGACGTGGCACATGGCAATGAGGGATGGCGTACCGTGTTCAGTACGACCGAGCCGTTCCGGCTGCCACGGGTGCGCCGCATCTCCGCGGTCATTCCGTTCTTCCCGTAAAGCGCCTCATGATCCGCAAACAATCGATCACACATGCCGGTGTGCTGGCCGTTGTTGTTTGCGCCGCAGTCTGTTGCTTAGCGGCCGTCCGGCCGGTCGACACCCCGTCTCCAACAGCGATGTCCTCGTGGTGGCAACCGCCGGACAACCTGCATGCTCGCGATCTCTTCAACGGACCGTGGGGCACGCGGTACGCACCTGATCCGCACGCCGAGTACACGTTCGTCCGGCCCAAAACCGGCGGCTTCAACCCGGGCGTCATCGTTCGCGATCCGCAGGGGCGCGAATGGCACGTCAAGCAACCATCGGGACACCACGGCGATGAAGGGCCATCCGAGGTGGTCCTCTCGCGTGTCCTCTCCGCGCTGGGCTATCACCAGCCGCCGGTGTACTACCTCAGTTCGTTCAAGATGCGGGACCAATCGGGTGTGCACCTGGAACGTGGTGGCCGCTTCCGCCTGGCCATGCCATCGCTCACGGATCACGGCGAATGGTCGTGGCAGCAGAATCCGTTCGTCGGTCAGCGGCCGTATCAGGGGCTGCTGGTCGTCCTGCTGCTGTTCAACAGCTCGGATCTCAAGAACTCCAACAACTCGGTGTACGAGTACAGGCCGCCGTCAGGCGGTTCTCCGAGGCAATGGTATGTCGTGCGTGATTTGGGACTCTGCCTCGGAAAGACCGGTCGCTACAGGCCGCAGCGCAACAACCTCGAGGTCTTTTCACGCACGCAGTTCATCACGGGTGAGAAGCGCGGATTTGTCGAGTTCGACTATCACGGTCTGCACAAAGAACTGGTGGACGGCCGCATTACACGCGCAGACGTGCGATGGGCAGGTGCACTCATCGGCGGCCTCAGCGAACGCCAGTGGCACGATGCATTCCGAGCGGGCGGCTATGCGCCGGACGTCGCGGCGCGTTTCATCGAGATCCTGCGCGGAAGGGTCAGGGACGCACAACGCGTCGCCCTGATTGCAACCAAATGACGGGGTGACACCATGCGACGCGTCGCAGTCGTTCTCCTCACCGCGTTGCTCGCGACGGCCCGGCTCACGCCGGCCGTGCAGAATGCAGCACGGGCGGTGGAGACACTGCCGACGCGCCAGGACTCCCTGAAATTCGCGGTGCTCGGCGACAACGGCACAGGCGAGCAGCCGGAGTACGACGTGGGACAGCAGATGGCGGCGGCCCGCACCACGTTTCCCTTCGACACGGTCCTCATGCTCGGCGACAACATGTACGGGCGGCAGGACCCGCAGGACTTCGTCGTCAAATTCGAGCGCCCGTATGCGGCGCTGCTGCAGGCGGGCGTGCGCTTCTATGCGACGCTCGGCAATCATGACGACCAGAACAACCGCTTCTACAAACCGTTCAACATGGGGGGTGAGCGGTACTTCACGTTCGTCAAGAAGGACGTGCGGTTCTTCGTGCTCGACACCAATCAGCTCGATCCGAAGCAGCAGGCATGGTTCGACGAAGCGCTCCAGCGCTCGGACGATCGGTGGCGGATCTGTATCTTCCATCACCCCATCTACTCCGACGCCGCGCGCCATGGATCGGATGTGTCGCTGCGAGTGGTGCTCGAGCCGCTCCTCGTGAAGTACGGCGTCGACGTCGTGTTCTCCGGTCACGACCATGTCTACGAACGGCTGAAGCCGCAGAAGGGCATCAACTATTTCGTGTCAGGGTCGGGTGGACAGCTGCGCAAAGGAGACGTGCGGCCGTCCGGGCTGACCGCGGCCTACTACGACCAGGACCAGTCGTTCATGCTCGTCGAAGTGGCGGGCAATGAGATGTTCTTCGAGGCGGTGAGCCGGTCCGGCGCGAAAGTCGACTCCGGCGTCATCCGTCGTGAGCCCGCCGGCGCGAGGAACTCGAGATGAAGCCGCACGCGCTCGCCACACACCACGTCGGGATACATCGCCGCCATCGCAGTGCCGCGGCGCGCCTGCTCGACCGCTTCCTACACCGCTATCTCGCGCTGCCAGTGGGAGTCGGTATCGCGCTGGTGTGGGCGAATACGACACCCGAACGGTACTTCGTGTTCGCCCACTCGCTTGCGTTCCTCGTCAACGAGATCGGCATGGCGCTCTTTGTCGGCCTCATCATGCAGGAGATCGTCGAAGCCGTGATGCCAGGTGGCGCCCTGCACTCGTGGCGCCGATGGAGCCTGCCGCTGCTCGCGGCCGCGGGCGGAATGCTGGGAAGCGCAGGCTTCTACCTGGCGTATGTGCACGGCCATTACGAGTCCATCCTTGCAGCCGGGTGGCCGATGGCGTGCGCCGTCGACATCGCGGCGGCGTACTACGTGCTCAAAACGATCCTGCCGCGTAGCGGCGCACTCCCGTTCGTGCTGCTGCTGGCCATCGCCACCGATCTCGTCGGCATGCTTATCATCGCGCCGCAGTACCCGACGATCGCCGTGCACGGCGGAGGACTCGGCGTGATGCTGGTCGCGCTCGGCATCGCCGGCGCGATGCGTGCGCTGAAGGTGCGTTCGTTCTGGCCGTACCTGGTCATCTGCGGGACGCTCTCATGGATCGCGTTGTATCGCGAAGGCCTCCACCCGGCTTTCGCGCTGGTCCCCATTGTTCCGTTTCTCCCTCACGAGCCGCGCCGGCTCGATCTGCTCGCCGATCCTCCGGACGACGATGCGGTGCATCACTTCGAGCACGAATGGAACACGCTGGTGCAAGTCATCCTGTTTTTCTTCGGGCTCGTCAACGGTGGCGTCCTGCTTCGCGGTTACGACACCGGCACATGGGCGTTGTTGTTGGGTGCGCTGGTTGGCCGCCCGCTTGGCATTCTCACGGCGGTCGGCGCGGCGGTCGCGGCCGGCTGGCACCTGCCCCGCGGACTCGGGTGGCGCCAGCTGCTCGTGGCCGCGCTCGCATCGTCCAGCGGATTTACCTTCGCACTCTTTTTTGCGACCGGCGTTCTGTCGACGGGCCCTCTGCTTGCGCAGTTGACGATTGGTGCTGTCGGCACGGCGGCCGGATCGTTACTGGCCATTGGCGCGGCGCGGCTGTTTCGCGTCGGGCGTTTCGCACGATGAAGGGGAGGGCGTGCGATGGCGTTCCGGTTGAAGCAAGGCGCTTCTA
>Ga0068859_100006926_pt1 | contig 11510 bp, 8 predicted proteins | sample KBSSwiS22_FD_66585 | JGI IMG/M metagenome (GOLD analysis project Ga0068859, IMG submission 66585) | Switchgrass rhizosphere microbial communities from Kellogg Biological Station, Michigan, USA - KBS Switchgrass S2-2 | ecosystem: Host-associated > Plants > Roots > Rhizosphere > Soil ... | reverse complement strand
GCCGTGATTCTGCGACGTGATTTCGATCTTACCGGTGCGCAGTTCCTTCACCGGGTGGTTCGCGCCCCGGTGACCAAATTTCAACTTGAACGTGCTGGCACCAAGGGCCAGGCCCAGCACCTGATGACCGAGGCAGATGCCGAAGGTCGGCACTCCACTCTCGACCGCCGCCTTCGCGTTGGCGATGGCGTAGTCGAGCACGGCCGGATCGCCGGGACCGTTGCTGAAAAACAGCCCGTCGGGCTTCGTCGCAAGCAGGTCCGCGGTGGGTGTCGACGCCGGGTAGACCGTGACGTCACAGCCGTAGGCGGCGAACCGGCGGAGGATGTTGGACTTCATGCCCAGGTCGTACGCGGCAATCTGCAGCGGGGTTCGGCTCTTTCGGCCTGGCGCGATCGCGAACTCGTCGTCTGATCGGGCCTTGTACATGAACGGCGCATGGCAGGTGACACCCTTGACGAGGTCCGCGCCCTCCATCTGCGGCAGCGCGCGGGCGCGCTCCACCAGTTCGGACGGGTCCACCCGTCCCGTCGCAATCATTCCCCGCATGACACCCGACGACCGTAGGAGCCGCGTCAACGCCCGGGTGTCGATGTCCGAGATGGCGACGACGCCGTGAGCCGAGAGGTAGTCGTGGAGCGTGCCTTCAGCACGCCAGTTGCTCGCAATCGGCGACTCCGACCGGATGATGAAGCCGGCCACCTGCAGACCGCGCGATTCGACGTCCTCCTGGCTGACACCGTAATTGCCGATTTCGGGACAGGTCATCGTGACGATCTGTCCGGCGTACGACGGATCGGTCAGCACCTCTTGATAGCCGGTCATGCTCGTGTTGAAGACGACCTCTCCGCCGGTCTCACCGGTCGCCCCAGCCGACTTCCCGCGAAACACCGTCCCGTTCTCGAGCGCGAGCACTGCGTTCAATCCTGATCTCCGTTCATGGCCGCCGACGGCCATTCACCGCGGTCGTTTCCGTTGCCTGACATACGGCGTCCCGCACGCCACGTCCGGTTCGATACGGGAGCGGAGTGTGCTCTCGAACCGCTTCGTGCGCGCCGCGTGTGGGAGTCGTCAACTGACAGCGGGAATCTCCTTCAGAACAGCCGGAATATCGTAGCAGTACCGGGACCGCCCGCGAGCCGGAGATTTCGCCGCCAAACGTCAGCTGGCGGTGTAGTACATTGCCGTCGTGCCCTCTCACTCAGACGCGCCGGTCGCCGGAGTGGTGCGAGACGTGATTTCGTTCGGCCGCTTGCCGTGGATTCGTCCGCTGGTTGCCGCGCACGCGGAGGACTTCGCGTCGGTCGCCTCGCTCTTCAGTGGCAACCCCGCTGAACCGGCTGCCTGGCATGACGTGATCGGCCGCATCCAACGCGCGCACCCCGACCGCACCGCCATTCACGACATCGTCACAGCACAGCTCTCACGCCGGCAGGCGCCCGCTGCCGCGATCACAGCCGCAGGAGCACTGGCCGACCCTCGCGCGGTGGCTGTGGTCACGGGCCAACAAGCCGGGCTCTTTGGCGGGCCGCTCTATACCCTGCTCAAGGCCATCACCGCCATCCAGCTCGCGCGTAAGGTGCGCAGTGAACACGGTGTGCCCGCCATCCCCGTTTTCTGGGTCGACGCCGAGGATCACGACTTCGCGGAAATCCGCGATGCGTCGGTGCTCGATCGAGAGTTCGGTCTAGCCAAGCTGTCACTCGCCGAGCCACCCGGCGCGGGCACGCTCCCGATCGCGGCCCTGTCGCTCGACGACACCGTCACCGGTATCGTCGACGAACTCGAACATCGGCTGGCGCCGACCGAGTTCACCGCCGGTGTCGTCGCAAGCCTCCGACGACACTACCGGCCAGGGGTGAGTATCTCGGGCGCCTTCGCTGGTTGGATCGAAGAATTACTCGGCGGTGAGGGACTCGTCGTGTTCGAAGCGGCGGACCCGCGGGCCAAACCTCTCGTCTCATCGCTGTTCGTCCGCGAGTTCACCGAGCCTTGCCACACGTCGCTCTCGGCGCGTGCAGCGGGCGCCGCCATGGCGGCCCTCGGCCATGCCCCGCAGATCGAGCCGGCCGACGATGTGGTGTGTTTGTTCTATCTCGACGTGAATGGCCGCCGCCCAATCCGGCATCGTGGCGGCCAGTTCCTCGTCGGCGACGAGCCCCGGGAGGCGGCATCGCTCGCTGCGGAGGCCGGAGCGCATCCCGAACGGTTCAGCCCGAATGTGTTGCTGCGGCCGCTCGTGCAGGACAAGCTGTTTCCGACGGTCTGCTACGTCGCTGGGCCCAGTGAGCTGGCCTACCAGGCTCAGCTCCGCGACGCGTACCGCGCGAATGAGATTCCGCAGCCCCTGCTCGCCTCACGCGTCAGCGCAACCTTGCTGGACTCTGCCGCAGCCAAGTTTCTCGATCGCTACGCCTTCCCGCTCGAAGCGTTGCAGCCGCAGGACGAGTCCGCGCTCAACCGGCTGCTCGAAGCCCAGTTGCCGGCGGAACTGGATGCGCTTTTCGCCGAACTCGATGTGGCCGTGAGCGACGGGACGGCGCGACTGAAGCCGGTCGTGTCCGCCGTCGATCCTACGCTGGCCGGCGCGGTCGACACGACGCTGGATCGCGTCCGAGACACGATCAAGAACCTTCAGGGCAAGATTGTTCAAGCGTCGAAGAAGAAGGACGACACGCTCCGCCGTCAGTTCGTCCGGGCCCGCGGGCTTGTCTTCCCCGGCGGGCAGCCCCAAGAACGAGTGCTGAACATTGCGTTCTTTCTGAATCGCTACGGGCCGGGCTTGGCCTCCCGGCTGCTCGACACGCTCCCCGCGCTCCCCACCGCGCATTACGTCATCACGCCGTAACGTCGCGGCAGTACAGTGACCGAGGGGGAGTGTCCGACCGCGGACGCGTTCCTGTGCGTCTCTTCTAACGGCGTCTGCGATCTGTTCTTGAACAAGGAGTGCGCCATGCCCGATTCACGCCCGTGGGCGGCCATCCTGGCCGGCGGAGATGGACGACGACTGAGGCCTTTGACACGATCGATGGCCGGGGACGCCCGGCCGAAGCAGTTCTGCCAGTTCTTCGGCGGCCGGACGCTGCTCGACGACACGCGCAGCCGGGTGAGGCTCAATGTGCCCGATGCGCAGGCACTCTTCGTCGTCTCGCGCGCTCACGAAGCCTACTATCGACCCGAGTTGGCCGGCATCGACGAGACGCGGCTCATCGAGCAACCCCTCAACCGCGGCACGACGGCAGCCGTCGCGGCCACGATGTTCCGGCTGCGATCCCTGGCGCCTGACGCGTCGGTGGCCTTCTTTCCGGCCGATCACTACTATCGGGAACCCGCGGTCCTGCAGCGCACGGTCGCGGCGGCGTTCGCGATGACAGCCATGCGCCCGGATCAGGTGATTGCCCTGGGCGCCGAGGCGAATCGGGCGGAAACGGAGTACGGGTGGCTCGAGCCTGGCGAGCGCCTGGCGGGATCACCGCCAGGTATGGCAAGTGCCTTACGGTCGGTGCGCGGCTTCTGGGAGAAGCCGTCGTTGTCGATCGCGGAGCAGCTCCTCGCGCGCGGTTGCTTGTGGAACACGCTCGTGGTCATCGGCAAGGTGCGCGCCTTCGAGGCGTTGCTCGAACAGACGGTCCCCGACGTCTGGGATGAATTTGCGTCACGCCGCCCGGGCCGCACATCCCTCGAACACAGCTCGGCCCTGCGAGAAGCTTACGCGGCCATCCGGCCCTCCGACTTCTCGCATGAAGTCCTGGCCGCCGCACCAGAGCGGCTCTCGGTGCTCGCCCTGCCTGACGCAGGCTGGACCGACCTCGGTCAGCCTCTTCGGGTCCTCGATGTGCTGGCAGATCGCAAAGAAGTGCTGCAGCCGAAGGGATGTGTCGCGGGCTAGCGACGAGGTGCAGAAGCCGGCCCGGCGTCACTCCCGTACGACATGTATCGGCACGAGACGCGTGGCGGCGCCGGTCTCTAAAACGCGTCGACGACGCGTCGCAAATTCGCAGCGGCCTCGAGGATCGACCCGCGGGCCTCGTCCAATCGCTGGCGATCGGTGGCCAAGATGGCGCGCGACTGCCGCAGCGCTTCGCTCGTCACCTCCGGCGCGGGCCCTCCATGCGTGCGCCGGATCTCTACGAAGTGCTCCGGGCTGAGCGCCCGGGTCAGTTCTTCGACCGACACGTGCACGTCGTGCCCGAGATCCCGTGCGGCGCGCGTCACGACCTCGGCGATCTGCGGAACGCCGGCGGCGCGGCACGTCTGCACGATCGTGCCGGCAATCGCGTGAGCGATCTTGAATGACAGCCCGTGGTCGCGGACCAGCATGTCAGCCACCTCGGTCACGGTGACCCACCCTTGCTCGGCGCGCGCAGCCATCCGCTGCACGTCGAATTCGGCCTGCTCCATGGTCACGGCCACGAGCGCCACGGCTCTCGTCGCATCGCGGAACGCCGCAGCCACGAGCGGCTGCAGGTCATCCTCGGTGTCCACGATGTCGCCGAAGGGCGTGTTGTGGACCGTCTGGGCGATGGCACCGGCCTGCGCGAGCGCCTTCGATGCAAGAGCGCGTGCGTGTTCCAAAGCCACGGGATTCCGCTTCTGCGGCATGATGCTGCTGGCCTGTACGAAGCCATCAGTCAAGCGGAGATATCCCACTTCGTGCGTGCACCAGAGCAGCATGTCCTGTACGAATCGGCCGGTTCCGACCAGAAGCACGCTGGCCGAGGCCGCGCTTTCGAGCAGGTAGTCTACCGTGGCGATGCTGCCGTACGTGTTGCCTGTCGGGCCGCTGAACCCCAGCAATTCACTCGTGCGCCGCCGGTCGATCGGAAACCCCGTGCCCGTGATGGCGCACGCTCCAAGTGGGTTGAAATTCGTCGACCGGTACGCGTCGAACAGCCGGGAGGTATCGCGCTCGAGTTGTTCGATGACCGCCAACAGGTAGTGCGCCACGGTGGTGGGCTGCGCGGGTTGGCCGTGGGTGTGCGCGGCGAAGATCGTCCGCCCATGCCGGCCGGCTTGTTCGATCAACGCCTCTCGCAGCGCGAGCGTCGCTTCAGTGAGCCCCAGCACGAACTCCCGCAGCCGAATCCGGTACATCGTCATGTCGATGTCGTTCCGGCTTCGGGCGGTGTGGAGCCGGCCTGCGACGTCGACGCCGCAGCCATCAAGGATCAGCCGGTCGACGTAGAAATACAGGTCCTCGTAGGATCCGTCGTAGGCGACGCGCCGCACCCGGTCGAGGTCGATGCGGTCGAGCGCGCCGCGGATCGCGCGTGCGTCGGGCGCGGACACGATGCCCTGCTCGACGAGCATCGCCAGGTGCGCGTAGTGAATGGCCATGAGCGGCGCCAGGAACAGCGCCTTCGCGTCCTCGAAGTTCTCGTTGAGGACGATGCGAACATAGTCGGGGGAGAACGCCACGGACACTACCTGCCTCGGAAAGTATGCGCGGGCCGCGTGGGTGTCAAGCCGGCCGCCCGTCCGCGAAGCTCGCAAGTTGCCGTAGACTGCTGTTGGAGTGGCTACTCGTCGTCCTCCTGCTTCATCGGCCCGGCGATCTGCCGCGCGCAAGATGTCCGGCCGGTTCGCCCGCCTGCTGACGCTGCGGTGGTTTCGCTATGCGCTCGGCGCCGCCGCTGGGCTCGCCGTCATCGGACTCGGCGTCACGATCTACCTCTGGATCAGCTACGGGCGCTTGATCGATCGAAAATTATCGGGCGAGGAGCGGCCGGTGCCGAGGATGTTCGGCCGGCCATTCGAGCTGACGCCCGGACAGGGCCTCTCGCCAGCGCAGCTCGTGCAGCGCCTCAACGACGTCGGGTACGCCGAGCGACCGAAAGCGCAAGCGCCGGGCGAGTTCACCGTCGGTCCCACGTCTGTCAGCGTCGTCACGAGGGCGGCGGGCGGCGTACCGTCGCAGATCTTCAGAATCGATTTTGCGAAGGGCACCACCGTCCAGCGGATGACATCCGGCGGCAAGCCGGTGGCGAAACTGGCACTTGAAGCGCCGCTGATCGCCGCGTTGGCTCCAGGCGAGCGGCGTCGCTATGTGCCGATCGCGAGCATGCCCAAGCAGGTGATCGACGCGGTGCTGGCCATCGAAGACCGCCGCTTCTACGATCATCCCGGCGTCGATCCGATCGGCATCGTCCGGGCGATCTGGACGAACATGCGCGGCGACAAGCCGTATCTGGTCGGCGGCAGCACGCTGACGCAACAAATCGTCAAGAACACGTTTCTGTCTCCCGAGAAGTCGCCCATTCGGAAGCTGCGCGAGCAGTTCATGGCGATTGTGCTGGAAACGCGGTTCACCAAGCAGCAGATTCTCGAGTTGTACCTGAACGACGTCGTGTTGGGACAGCGCGGCCCCTTCGAGATCAAAGGCGTGTCTGAGGCCGCGCGCATCTTCTTCGGCAAGGACGTGCGGAACGTCACCTTGGCGGAAGCGGCGACCATGGCCGGGATCATTCAGTCGCCATCGCGACTCTCCCCGTTCCGCAATGCCGATCGCGCCAGGGAGCGGCGGAACGTCGTGCTGAACGAAATGGCCAGCGCGGGCATGGTGACGAAGGAGCAGGCTGCGGCCGCGATCGCGTCGCCGCTCGTCGTCTCCACGCGAGCGCTCGAAAACGAGGCTCCGTACTTCGTCGACTACGCCAGCCAGCTCATCGAGGAGGGCGATTCCGGCCTCCTCAAGCCCGACACCGCTGTGGACATCTACACAACGCTCGACCTGCACCTGCAGCGCATGGCGCAAGAGGCGATCGGCGAAGGCATTGCTCAGGTGGACAAACAGCTGGCTGCGAAGAAGCGGGCGGGCACGGCCCAGGCGGCGCTCGTGGCCGTCGATCCGCGAACGGGCGAGATTCTCGCTATGGTTGGCGGCCGGTCGTACAGCCAGTCGCAGTACAACCGGGCAGTCATGGCCAAGCGCCAGCCGGGATCGGTCTTCAAGCCGTTCGTGTACTTGACGGCGTTTCAGAGCCGCGCGGAGACAGGCCAGCCCGAGTTGACACCGGCATCGGTCGTCGTCGACGAACCCACGACCTTCAAGGACGGGGACAACGACTACACACCCACGAACTATCAGGGTGAGTACGATGGGCCGGTCACGCTGCGTCGGGCGCTGGCGCTTTCACGCAACATCGTCGCCATCAAAGTGGCGGAGCAAGTCGGCTACGCCAAGGTCGCTGATCTGTGGAAGAAGATCGGCGTCGGCACCCCGGCCAAGCCCTATCCATCCATCGCGCTCGGGGTGTTCGAAGCATCGCCCGTGGACATGGCGGCGGCCTACACGCTCTTTCCGAACAACGGCACGATGCATCCGCTGCAGACCCTGACGTCAATCGTCGAGAACGGCAAGAGCAGGGCCATCGCAGCGCCCGCGCCGCGGGCCATTGCACGTGCCGACGCCACCTACCTCGTCGTCAACATGATGCGGAGCGTCATCAACGAGGGGACGGGAGCGGCAGCCAGAAGCCAGGGATTCACGCTCGACGCGGCGGGCAAGACGGGAACGACCAACGACCTGCGGGACGCCTGGTTCATCGGCTTCACGCCGGAACTGCTGACCGTGGTCTGGGTGGGCTTCGACAACAACCTCCCGATCGGACTCAGCGGCGGCCAGGCGGCCCTGCCGATCTGGACGTCTTTCATGAAGCGGGCATTGGCCGGCCGGCCGAGCAAGTCGTTTTCCGTACCGGACGGCGTGACGTTTGCCGATATTGATAAGGCGACCGGTCAGCTGGCTACTTCGACCTGCCCGGTGGTCATCCATGAGGCGTTTCTCGAAGGTACGCAGCCGACGCAAACCTGTGAGCTGCATGGGGAAACCGGCATCAAAGGGTTCTTTCAGAACTTGTTCGGGCGGTGAAGGGCACCGGTTTGCTATACTTGGGCTTAGCAGTCGCGCGGTTTGACTGCTAAAGCCGGGGCTTCCCACGCTGCTATGACCGATCGTCAATGCCGGATTCTGGCGACCCTCGTCGGCGAATACATCGAGCAGGGCGAACCTGTGTCGTCGGCCTGGCTGGCGCGGCGGAGTTCGCTCGGCCTGTCCTCGGCCACGGTCAGGAACGTGCTGGCGCGGCTCGAGGAACAGGGCCTGGTCAGGCAACCGCACACATCGTCCGGGCGAGTTCCCACGGATTCGGGTTACCGCCTCTACGTCGATCAGCTTCTCGGCGCACGGCCACGGCCCAAACCACTGCCCGAGTTCGAAGCCCGGCTACGACGCACGAGCACCGTCAGTAATCTGCTCGAGCACGCATCGCACGAACTGTCCCGGGCGTCCCATCAGATCGGCTTTGCGGTAGCGGCAGCCAGCCCGAGCGTCCGGCTCAAGCACCTGGACTTCGTGAGCCTCGAAGGCGCGCGGGTCCTGGTGATTGTCGTCGCGACCGGCGGCCAGGTGTCGCATCGCGTCATCGAGACGTCCGAGCCGTACAGCGCGACCGCGCTGACCCAGGCTGCCAACTACATCAATCGCGAGTTCGGCGGGCTCACGCTCGACGAAGCCCGAGGCGCGATCGTGCAGCGCATGCGAGAAGAACGCATGGTCTACGACGCTCTCGTGCAAGGCGCGCTGACGCTGGCCCAGCACGGCCTCGACGAACTCCACCCCGAGGAAACGCTGCACATCCAGGGCGCCTCGTTCCTCATCGACGAACTGGCCGGCGAGGTGGCCGATCGCCAGCGCACGCTCGAAACGCTGCGAGCGCTGTTTCAAATGATCGAAGAGAAGCATCATTTGATTGAACTGCTCTCCCGATCCATCGAGGCCGGCGGCCTCACCGTGGTCATCGGGTCCGAAAATCTGTCACCCGACCTGCACCCGTTCAGCCTCGTGGTCTCGACCTTCCAGGACGGTGACCGCGTCGGCACGATTGGCGTGATTGGTCCGACCCGCATGCGATATCAGCGGGCCATTTCCGTGGTCGACGGTGTGTCGCATGCCGTCACCCATCTTCTCGAACATCCCTAGAACACGTCATGGCTACTGAACACACGACCACACCGCCCGGCGAGCCGGGCGATCAGGACGGAGGCTTGGTCCGCGAGCGCGACGAGCTCCGCGATCGGCTCCTGCGCACGGCGGCGGAGTTCGACAACTACCGAAAGCGCACGGAGCGCGAACGTCGCGAAGCGTCGGACTACGCCGCGACCGAACTCATGCGCGAGCTGTTGCCCGTCCTCGACGATCTCGAACGTGCGCTCGCTGCACCTGTCGAGCCCGGCCCGGGCTCGGAACGGATCGCCGCCTACCGGGACGGCCTTGACCTCATCCGGCGGCAGTTCATCGAGACCCTCAAGCGGCGTGGCGTCGAGCCGCTGGAGCCGGTCGGGCAGCAGTTCGACCCACAGTGGCACGAAGCCCTTGCCCAGGAGCCCGCGAACGGGCGGCCCGATGGCGAGGTGACGGCCGAAATCCGCCGCGGGTACCGGCTCGGCCAGCGTCTGCTGCGAGCGGCGCTCGTCAAGGTGGCGCAGGCGTGAGTCAACGCGACTACTACGAAGTGCTCGGCATCGCTCGAGACGCTTCCGACGCCGACATCAAGAGCGCGTACCGCAAGCTGGCGCTCAAGCATCATCCGGACCGGAATCCCGGCAACAAGGAAGCCGAGGACCGTTTCAAGGAGGCCGCCGAAGCGTACGCCGTGCTGTGCGACGCCGAAAAGCGAGCCCGGTACGATCGCTTCGGGCACGCCGGCGTGCAGGGCGCTGCGGGTGCCGGCCCAGGTGTCAACCCCGACATCTTCTCGGACTTCTCCGACATCCTCGGAGACTTCTTCGGATTCGGTGGCGGACAGCGCCGCCAGGGACCGATGCGCGGATCGGATCTGCGGTTCGACCTCGAGATCGCCTTCGAGGAGTCGTTCAGCGGGACCGAGACCACGATTCAGATTCCTCGCGAGGAAAACTGCGAAACCTGCAAAGGCAACCGCGCGGCCCCTGGCACGTCGGCCGAGACGTGTCCCCAGTGTCGCGGCGCGGGCCAACTCCGCTTCCAGCAGGGCTTTCTCATCGTCTCGCGCCCCTGCGGACAGTGCAGCGGCTCGGGCCAGATCGTGCGGACGCCCTGCCCCGCCTGCCGCGGCACGGGGCGGACGACGAAGGATCGACGTGTGACCGTCCGAATCCCCGCGGGCATCGCGGACGGTCAACGTCTGCGCCTGCACGGCGAAGGCGAGCACGGTGCGCTTGGTGGCCCGACGGGCGATCTGTACGTCGTCGTGCACGTGAAACCGCACCCGGTGTTCCGGCGCGAGGAAGATGACCTCTTCATCGAAGTACCGGTGCCGTTTCACGTCATGGCGATGGGCGGATCCTTCAAAGTCGATACGCCGGCGGACGTATTGTCCGTCGACGTGTCGGCAGGCACCAGCAGCGGCACCGTGGAAACCTTTCGTGGCAAGGGCATGCCCAGCGTCAGCGGGCGCGGGCGTGGCTCGCTTCATGTGCGTTTGATCGTGGACGTTCCGCGCAAGCTCACCAAGGACCAGAAGAAACTCATCGAGCAATACGGCAAGACGATGACCGTGGACAAACTGGAACCGACGGCAAGCGACGACGACCACGAGAAACCCTTCTTCGAAAAGGTCAAAGACCTCTTCGGCTAGCCCTCCGCGTCATCCAGCCGATGTCCCGTACGTTCGCCGCGCTCGATCTCATCTGGCCGCGTGAGCCTGATGAGGACGAGGTCGACCTCGCACTCGCCCACCTCGACGACTGCGGGGCCACCGCCGTCGAACGGACGCGTGAGGGCGCCCGCCTCTTTTTTTCTTCCGAACACGACCGCGACCTGGCCATCGAGTCTGCGCGGCTCTTCGCGGGTATCCGCGTGGCGGCGCTCATGGTTCCGGACGAAGGCTGGGCGGAGCGGAGCCAGGCCTCCATCACGGCCGTCCGCGTAGGGCGCATCATCGTCACACCACCATGGATTGCTCCGGCATCGGAGCCTGACGACATCGTCATCGTCATTCAACCCTCGATGGGCTTTGGAACGGGCCATCACGCCTCCACCCGTCTCTGCCTCGCGCTGCTGCAGCGTCTGGAGCTGAACGGCGGTTCGATGCTCGATGTGGGAACGGGCTCTGGCGTGCTGGCGATCGCGGCGCATCGGCTCGGCATCGCGGCTGCGCTCGGCATCGACTACGACACGGACGCGCTGATGGCGGCCGAAGAAAACGTGGGGCTCAACAAGGTGGGGGCGACGGTTTCAATGCGCGCCGTCGACATCGCGCACGCGTCTCCCATCGGGGGACACGACCTCCTCACCGCGAATCTGACTGGCGGCATGTTGATCAAGCATGCTCATCGGCTGATCGCGGAGGTCCGCCCAGGCGGCACGATCATCGTCAGCGGCTTCCAAACCGCCGAACGCGACGACGTCGTAGCCGCGTTCGACGCCGGTGGGGCCCAGTTCGTGCGTGACCTCATCGAAGACGACTGGGTCGCCGCTGTTTTCGAGCTTCGGACTTCGAACTTCGAACCTCGAACTTCTAACTTCTAAC
>Ga0068859_100006925_pt1 | contig 11511 bp, 10 predicted proteins | sample KBSSwiS22_FD_66585 | JGI IMG/M metagenome (GOLD analysis project Ga0068859, IMG submission 66585) | Switchgrass rhizosphere microbial communities from Kellogg Biological Station, Michigan, USA - KBS Switchgrass S2-2 | ecosystem: Host-associated > Plants > Roots > Rhizosphere > Soil ... | reverse complement strand
CACGGAGGTCCCGCCGCCGCCGATCACCATGTGGACGCAGCCCTTGGTGGTGTCGATGACGTCGGTCCGGGTCGCCGTCGACGTGGGCGTCAGGGTGGCGTTCGCCTCGCGGCCCTTCAGGGGGTGCGACCGCTCGTAGTGGTGCTCGTGGCCGCAGACCACCAGGTCGACGCCGTACTTGTCGAACAGCGGGCCGTAGGCCGCGCGCAGACCGAGGTCGGAGCCGTCCGCATTCGCGGCCGAGCTGATCATGACCTGGTGCATGCACACGACGATCCAGTCGACGTCCTCGGCTGAATTGTCCGTAACGGGCGGCGCAACGGCAGGTCCTGGGGGCCCAGGAGGCGCTTAACCGGCCGGCCTGGGAAACTGGACACATGCGTCCCGGTAACCCCCGTCGTCCGTCCCAGCCCAGTCCGTCCGCCCTCGCCGCGATGGCCGGAGCCGTCGACCTCGGTGCGGTCAAGGCCCGCGCCGAGGCCCAGCAGCGCGCGGCCACCGCCCCGCCGCCCACGGCTGCCGACACGGTCGTGCAGATCACCGAGCAGAACTTCCAGGCCCAGGTGCTGGACCGCTCCTTCCAGGTGCCGGTCGTGGTCGTCCTGATCTCGGGACGCTCGCCGGCCAGCGGTCAGCTCGTGACCAGCTTCGTCCCGCTCGTCCAGCAGCGTGCGGGCTCGGTCGTGCTCGGCGTCGTCGACGTCGACGTCGACCTGCGCATCGCCCAGGCCTTGCAGGTGCAGGCGATCCCGACCGTCCTGGCCGTCATCGGGGGGCAGCTCGTCCCGGGCTTCGAAGGCGCACTGCCCGACGCCCAGCTCGCCGAGTTCCTCGGCGCCGTCGTGAAGGCCGGGCAGGACGCGGGACTCACCGGCGTCGCGTCGGCCGAGGGCGAGGACCCCGAACAGGCCAAGGCGGAGGACCCGCGCTTCGACGCGGCCGAGGACGCCCTCGCTGCCGGCGACTTCGACACCGCGGCACAGCGGTTCCAGGCGATCCTGGATTCCGAGCCGGCCAACGCCGACGCCAAGGCGGCTCTGGCGCAGGTCGGCCTGCTACGGCGCGTCTCCGAGACGCCGGAGACCACGACTCCGCCCGCCGCCGACGACGTGGCCGGCCAGCTCGCCGCCGCCGACCGGCAGCTGGCGGCGGACGACGCCGACGGTGCCCTGCGCCGCGTGCTCGACCTGCTGGCCCGGGTGGCCGGCGACGACAAGAGCACCGTCCGCACGCGGCTGCTCGAGTTCTTCGAGATCCTCGGCCCGGACGACCCGCGTGTCCCGACCGCGCGTCGCGAGATGGCCCGCGCCCTGTTCTGAGTAGCTTTCGATCATGGCGCACGAGACGGGCACCGCCCACGGCACGCACGACTACGTCGAGGACCCGCGTAACGCCGACGTGCTGATCTACGTCAACGGCAACCTCGTCCCGCGCGCCGAGGCGGTCGTCAGCGTCTTCGACGCCGGCTTCATCCTCGGCGACGGTGTCTGGGAGGGCCTTCGCGTCACCGCTGGCCACCCGGCCTTCCTGGACCTGCACCTCGCGCGGCTGTACGAGGGCGCGAAGGCGATCATGCTCGACATCGGGATGACGCCGGCCGAGCTGACCGCGGCCGTCTACGACACGCTGCGCGCCAACGACATGACCGAGGGCGCGCACGTCCGGCTGATGGTGACCCGCGGGCCCAAGTCCACGCCCTACCAGGATCCCCGCTTCAGTGCCGGCCCGGCGACCGTTGTGATCATCGCCGAGTACAAGAATCCCCTTCCGGCGACGGTGGAAACCGGCCTCTCGCTCTTCACCGTGCACGTCCGCCGCGCCGCTCCCGACACCCTCGATCCGAAGCTCAACGCGCACAGCAAGCTGAACGACATCACCGCCTGCATCCAGGCCTACACGGCCGGCGCGGACGAGGCGCTGATGCTCGACCCGCACGGCTTCGTCGCCACCTGTAACTCGACGCACTTCTTCATCGTCAAGGGGGACGAGATCTGGACGAGCTCGGGCAAGTACTGCCTCGGCGGCATCACCCGCGGCAACGTCCTGCTCGTCTGCGCCGAGGCCGGCATCCCCGCCCACCAGAAGGACTTCTCGCTGACGGACGTCTACAGCGCGGACGAGGCCTTCGTGACCGGAACCTTCGCCGGACTGGTCCCCGTGCACACGATCGACGGACGGACGATCGGGACGGGTCGGCGCGGCCCCATGGTCGAACGCCTCCAGGAGCTCTACACGGCGTTCGTGGCAAGGGACGTGGCGGCACGGGACGTCGCACAGCGATGACCGTCCGTCTCGCCGTCTGGTCGGGGCCGCGCAACATCTCCACGGCACTCATGCGCAGCTGGGAGAACCGCCTCGACAGCAAGGTCGTGGACGAGCCGCTCTACGCGTACTACCTCAACGAGACGCAGCTGAACCACCCCGCGCGTGACGAGGTCATCGCTGCGGGGGAGCCGGACTGGCACAAGGTCGTGGACGAACTGCTCGGCCCGCAGGACGTGGCCGTCTACTACCAGAAGCACATGACCCACCACCTGATCCCGCAACTACCGCGGGACTGGATCGCCGCCCTTTCCAACGTCCTGCTCATCCGCGACCCGGCCGAGGTGGTCGCGTCCTACGTCCGGAGCAGGGCGGACGTGGTGGCCGAGGACATCGGGCTCGTCCAGCAGGGCGAGCTGTACGACCTGCTCGGGTCGGATACCCCGGTGATCGACGCGGCCGACTTCCTGCGCAATCCCGAGGGATACCTGCGCTGGCTCTGCGAGCGGTTCGAGCTGCCCTTCACCGAGCGGATGCTCAGCTGGCCCGCCGGCGGGCGTGAGAGTGACGGGGTGTGGGCGCCCTACTGGTATGACGCCGTGCTCGCCTCGACGGGCTTCGAGCCCTACCGGGCCCGCGAGGTGCACCTCCAAGGGGCCGAGCGGAAGGCGGCCGAGCACAGCCGCCCGCTCTACGAGCGGCTCTTCGCTGTAAGGACCGTCCTTAACTGACGGTCATTTCCCAAATAGGGAGAAAACCCGACGCGGAGCCGTGCCTTAGAGACCTACCTTCATGTCAACGTCATTGGAGGCGGCGACATGGAAACGATCTTCGCACTGGCATTTCTGGCTTGGCTGATCTCACTGGGTGTCCTGGCCGCACTGGGCCGCACCCCCGACACCCGCGACCGGCGTTTCACCGTCGGCCCGCTGTTGGAGCACACCGAAGGCACCTGGCTCGACCGCGTCTCGCTCCGCTAAGGGCCAGCAGGCGACAACCTGGGGCCGGTCTGCCTGCTCACCTCAGACGGGTGACCTCCCCGGCGGAGCGCAACTTAGGGACCACCGGCCGCTCGCGAGCGCAGCGACCGCGGCCTCAATGAAACCGCGGCCCGCTATGACCTGTGCGGCATCAGGGCATTGTCGGGGATAGCGCCCAGACGACCGGCCTGGTAGTCGGCGACGGCCTGCTGCAGTTCCTCGCGGGTGTTCATCACGAACGGCCCGTACTGGGCGACCGGCTCGCGGATCGGCTGGCCGCCGAGCAGGTAGACCTCGAGCGTCGGCTTGCTGGAGTCCTGCTTGTCGGAGGCCGCGAGCGTGATGCGGTCACCGGCACCGAGGACGGCGAGCTGGCCACCCCGGATCGGACGAGCACCTCCGCCTGCAGGGGCGCCGACGGTCCCGTTGCCGGACAGGATGTAGACCAGCGCGTTGTACGCGGGGTTCCACGGCAGCGAGATCTGGGCGCCCGGCTGGATCGTCAGGTGCGCCAGCGTGATCGGGGTGTGGGTCGAGCCCGGCCCGTCGTGCCCGTCGATGGAGCCGGCGATGATGCGCACGAGCGCCCCGGCGTCGGCCGAGGTCACCAGCGCGGCGTCGCCGCCCTCGATGCCCTGGTACTTCGGCGGCAGGAACTTGTCCTTCGCGGGTAGGTTCACCCACAGCTGCGTCCCGTGGAACAGACCGCCGGACACGACCAGTTCCTCCGGCGGCGTCTCGATGTGCAGGATGCCGGCGCCGGCGGTCATCCACTGCGTCGCGCCGTTGTTGATCACGCCGCCGCCGCCGTGGCTGTCCTGGTGCTGGAAGGTGCCGTCGATCATGTAGGTGACGGTCTCGAAGCCGCGGTGCGGGTGCCATGGGGTGCCCTTGGGTTCCATCGGCGCGTAGTCGACCTCGCCCATCTGGTCCAGGTGCACGAATGGGTCCAGGTCCGCGTGCGAGACGCCGGCGAACGCGCGGGTGACGGGGAAGCCTTCGCCCTCGAACCCCTTCGGGCCTGTGGTGATCTGCTTGACCGGGCGCTCGATGTCGCCCAGTCCGGCCGCGCTGATACGGGGGAGTGTCAAGGTGTCGGCGGTGATGGCAGGCATTGGAACCTCCGGTTGTGTTCGCGGGCCAATCTAGCCTCGCGGAATCTTGTTGTCATGTCAACTAGCAGTGAGTCGGAGTCATTCCCGCCGAACGCGGATAGGGTTCGGACCGTGACCAAGGTTCTGGTCGTGGACGATCACAAGCTGTTCGCCCAGGCCCTCTCGGCGGTGCTCGAGCAGGACCCGACGATCAGTGTCTCCGCGGTCGCCGGAACCCTCGCCGAGGCCCTGGAACGGCTGGCCGACGAGCATGTTGACGTGGTGCTGCTCGACTACCGCCTGCCGGATGCGAACGGTGTGGACGCGACGACGGCCATCAAGCAGCTGGTCCCGCTCGCCGCGGTCGTGATGGTCACCGCGGTGGAGGACGAGCGGGTGCTGCAGGGCGCCCTCGAGGCGGGCTGTGCCGGGTTCGTCACCAAGACCGCCGACCTCTCCGACGTCCAGATCGCCGTGCAGCGGGCCGCGGCGGGGGAGGCCTCCATCGCCCCCGCACTGCTGGCCCGGCTGCTCGGCCGCCTTGCCAAGCAGCGCAGCGGGATCGGTAACGACCTCACGTCCCGCGAGAACGAGGTGCTGCGTGCGATCACCGCCGGCATGACGAACTCCGAGATCGCCGAGAAGCTGTTCCTGTCCGTCAACACCGTGCGCAATCACGTGCAGTCGATCCTCAACAAGCTCGGTGCCCACAGCAAGCTCGAGGCCGCCGCGATCGCCGTCCGGGAAGCTTTGATCGACCCCCAGGGCGCCCTGTAAGTGACTAGTGCGAAGGAATCTTCCGGACTGGTGCCCCTCACAGTGACCATGATCAGATGAGCGCGGGGCACGGGGTCCGCGTCCTGCTCGCTGACGACGATGCCGACGTACGGGCGGCGCTCGCCGACCTGCTGGCCGCGGACCCGAGGGTGTCAGTGGTCGGCGTGGCCGCCGAAGGATCGACCGCTGCCCGCATCGCGGAGCAGGACCTGCCTGACGTGGCGGTGGTGGACGTGCGGATGCCGGATGGCGGCAGCGAACTCGTACGGCGCCTGGTTGCCAGCGGCGTCGCCGTGATCTGCTTCTCGGCCGACGGTGCCAGTCGCGCGGCGATGCTGGACGCCGGCGCGCACGCCTTCGTGGCCAAGGGCGACCGCATCCCGGACCTCGTCCAGGTGATCCGCGCGGCGGTCGCGATCCGCGACTAGCGCGGACGGGGAACCCGGAGCGCGACCCGGGTTCCGCCGGACGGGCCGGGGCCGAGCACGCAGGTGCCGCCCAGCGCCTCCACCCGGCTGGTCATCCCGCGCACGCCCAGGTGCCCCGGCCGGATGGGGACGGGCACCGGGATGCCGACCCCGTCGTCGTCGATGACCATCTGCCAGCCGTCGCGGTCCTCGGTGAGCTCGAGCGTCACGCTCTGGGCCTCGGCATGCCGGCGCGCGTTGCTGACGGCCTCACGCCCCGCCCGGTACAGCACGGCAGCCACCTCGGACGGCACGTCGGAGAGTTCGCCGCGCACAGTGATCTCGGTGTTCGTGCCGGCGAAGAACTGCTCGCTCGCACGGCGTAACGCGTCGTCCAGGCGGTGGCCGGGGATGGACGGGTCCTTGAGGTCGAGCAGGATACGGCGCAGTTCCTGCTGCGCCGAGGCCAGCAGGTCGCTGACCCCCGCGGCCGCCCGCCCCGCGGCGTCGGCATCGCCGCGCGCCAGGTGGCTCTGCACGAGTTGCAGCCGCAGTTGCCCCGCCGCGAGGAGTTGGATCGAGTCGTCGTGCACCTCGTCGGCGATCCGGCGGCGTTCGGCCTGCTCGGCGGAGACGAGTTCGGCCAGCAGCACCCGTCGCTGCTCGGCAAGGTCGACGATGGCCCGCTCCGCCGAGATGGTGGCGGTGACGTCCGCGAACTGCATGTGATAGACGTCCGGGCTGCCGTCGTCGTTGTGCAGCGCGGCGAGGGAGCATTGCAGCCAGCGCACTGTGCCGTCGGGCCGGGAGATGCGGCGCAGTCCGATGCCGCCTTGCACGCCCTTGAACATCGCGATGATGTCCCGGCGATTCTCCGCGTGATCGGCGGGGTCCGCGAAGTCGGTCCATGCCTTGCGCAGGACGCTCTGGTGGTCGCAACCGACGATCTCGCACGCGGCGTTGTTGGCGGCGAGGATGTGCCCCTCGGCGTCCAGCAGGACCATGCCGACCGGAGTGACCTCGAAGATCGTCGTCCACCGGCGGCTCGCGACCCGCTCCGCGGCACGGGCGGCGGCGACCTCCAGGCCGAGGCTGAGAGTATCGGCGGCGCCCGCGAGCGCGGTGAGGTCGACCTCCGAGAACTCCGGCGCACCGGGATAGCGAGTGTTGAGGATGAGGCCGCGCAGCTGCCCATCCGGGCGGCGCAGTGGGGCAAGGGTGATCTGGACCGCGCCGACGCGGCGCTGGTACTCGGTCAGGGCGACCGCGTGGCGGCTCGCGGGGTCGCTGATGTTGAGCCCGCGCCGCACCCGCCCGGCGGTGCCGCGGGCGTAGTCCTCGACCATGGCCCGGAACGAGACCGGGTCCCAGCCGCTGAACAGCTCGTTGGCCACGGCCACCCGCTGTGGGTCCGTGCACGCCAGGCCCAGGCAGGGTTCGGCGAGCCCGGGGGCGTCGAACAACGCCACGAGGGCTCCGTCGCGCAGCTCTTCGGAGACCAGTTGGGCCGTCTTGAGGCAGAGGGCGGGCCAGTCGTCCGCGATCTCACTGAGCGCCTGGGTGAGCCGGGACATGAGGCGCCAGCGGCGCTGCTCCGCAGCCTCGGGAGGTAGGGGGGTGGGGGACGGCTTCTGCGGCGGGACGGCGTGCAGTAGTGCATTCGCACCGGGTAAATCGGTCCTATCGGCTCTGCTCATGGCCGTCCGCGTCCAGCATCCTTCTTGTGCAGCGGAAATCGTTATCGCAATACGGTGGAGCGTCCCCCCGTCTCCACCGACCGCGATCTTGGAGGTCTTCCGCGTTCGTCGGGCCCGTCGGTCGAAACCCCCCGCCTCGACCGGCGGGCCCCACTCTATTCACCGGAACCGAATCGGTTCACCCTTTCGGGCATGTCATGCCCTGAAGCGCAGCCAAACCGTCGCCAGTGGGGGGATTGTCACGATTGCCGACGCGGGCAGTCCGTGCAGCGGTTCGGCCGTGGCCTCCATGCCCCCGGCGTTTCCGTTGCCGGTCCCGGCGTAATACCGGGCGTCGGTGTTGATGATCTCGTCCCAGCGTCCGGCGAACGGTAGGCCGAGGCGATAGCCCTCATGCGGGACGGCCGAGAAGTTCGCGATGCAGGCCACCGTCTCGCTGTGCCCGAATCGCAGCCAGGAGAAGACGTTGCCGCCGGCGTCGTTGGCCTCGATCCAGCGGAAAGCGGTCTGGTCGGTGTCGCGGGACCAGAGCGCCTCGCAACCGCGGTACTCGCGGTTCAGGTCCGCGACCAGCCGGGCCAGGCCCTGGTGGTCGGGATCGTCCAGCAGCCACCAGTCCAGCGAGCGCTGCTCGGCCCACTCGCCGCCCTGGGCGAACTCCTGCCCCATGAAGAGCAGTTGCTTGCCGGGGTGCCCCCACATGTAGCCGAACAGTGCGCGGAGCGTGGCGAACTGCTGCCAGCGGTCGCCCGGGATGCGGGTCAGCAGCGAGCCCTTGCCGTGGACGACCTCGTCGTGGGACAGCGGCAGCACGAAATTCTCGCTGAACGCGTACATCATCGAGAAGGTCATCTCGTGGTGGTGGTACTGCCGGTGGACGGGCTGATGCCCCACGTACGACAGGGTGTCGTGCATCCAGCCGAGGTCCCACTTGAAGCCGAAGCCGAGGCCGCCCTGGTCGGTGGGTTTGGTGACGCCCGGCCAGGCCGTCGACTCCTCGGCGATCGTCATCGCGCCGGGCACGCGGCGGTAGACCGTCGAGTTCATGTCCTGCAGCAGCGCGACCGCGTCCAGGTCCTCGCGCCCCCCGAAGGCGTTCGGCGTCCACTCGCCCGGCTCGCGGGAGTAGTCCAGGTAGAGCATCGAGGCGACCGCGTCGACGCGCAGGCCGTCGACGTGGAACTCCTCGAGCCAGTAGACCGCGTTCGCGATCAGGAAGTTGCGCACCTCGGGGCGGCCGAAGTCGAATACGTAGGTGCCCCAGTCGGGGTGCTCGCCGCGGCTCGGGTCGGGGTGCTCGTAGAGCGGGGTGCCGTCGAAGCGGGCCAGGGCCCACTCGTCCTTGGGGAAGTGCGCGGGCACCCAGTCGGCGATGACGCCGATGCCGGCCTGGTGCAGCTTGTCGACCAGGAACCGGAACTCGTCCGGTGAGCCGAACCGGGCGGTGGGGGCGAAGTAGGACGTGACCTGGTAGCCCCAGGAACCGCCGAACGGATGCTCGGCGACGGGCAGCAGTTCGACATGCGTGTAGCCCTGCGTCGTGACGTGCTCGACGAGTTCCTCGGCCAGCTCGACGTAGGACTTGCCCTGTCGCCAGCTGCCCAGGTGCACCTCGTAGATGGATATCGGGGCGGCGTGCCACGCGGTCTCGGCGCGCTGCTTCAACCACGCCGCGTCCTGCCACTTGTAGCGCGGCGTGTGCACGACCGAGGCGTTCGCCGGGGGCACCTCGGTGTGGAAGGCCATGGGGTCGGCCTTCTCGCGCCAGCGGTTGTCGGCGCCCAGGACGTGGAACTTGTACCGCGCCCCGTCGCCCACGCCCGGGACGAACAGCTCCCAGATGCCGGACGCGCCCAGGCTGCGCATCGGCAGGCCGCGCCCGGACCAGTAGTCGAAGTCGCCCGCCAGGCGGATCGCGCGGGCGTTCGGGGCCCAGACGGCGAAGGACGTGCCGTCGACCGGTCCGTTCGGGGTGTTGAAGCGGCGGGTGTGCGAGCCCAGGACGGTCCAGAGATCCTCGTGCTTGCCCGCCGAGATCAGCTGCAGGTCGAACTCGGGGACGGTCGGCAGCCACCGGTACGGGTCATCGGCCCGGTGCCGCACGCCGTCGCCGTAGTCGACGTCCAGCCGGTAGTCGGTCGGGTCGCCGTCGACGATCACCTCGAAGATGCCCTCGTCGTGGATCAGGCCCATCGGTGCGCGCTCGCGTCCGACCACGTAATCGACGGCGGTGGCTCCGGGGCGCAGCGTGCGCACGACGGTGCGTCCGTCCCCGGTCGGATGCATGCCCAGCACCGAGTGCGGGTTCGGATGCCCGCCATGGACGAGCCGGTCGAGTTCGGCCACGGGTATCTGCATTCCGCCGATCATGCCGTGCCCACCAGCTGTGCGAGGGCGGCGAGGGGGAGGTGACCCCAGTCGGGACGGTGCCGGGCCTCGTAGACGGCCTCGTAGACGGCCTTGTCGGCCTCGAACGCGCGCAGCGCCGCGTCCTGATCGCGCGGATCGGATTCGGCTGCGGCGGTGTAGCCGGTCAGGAACGCGTCGCGGTTGCGCCGCGACCATTCGTCGGCCCGGTATTCGAGCTGGCTGGTGGCGTTGCCGACCTCCATCAGGCGGTGTCGTGCGGCGTAGTCGAAGCTGCGCAGCATCCCGGCCAGGTCGCGCAGCGGGCTGTCGGGGCGGCGGCGCTCCTCCAGCGGGGCGGCGGGAGCGCCCTCGAAGTCGATGACCACCCAGCGCAGCACGGTGCGCAGCACCTGCCCTAGGTGCAGGTCGCCGTGGATGCGCTGCAGCGACAGTTCGGAGCCGGCCTCGGCCAGCCGGTCGTACACGGCGCGGATTCCGTCGGCGACCTCGGCGAGCGCCGGGACGATGGTCAGGGCCTCGTCCAGCTGCGCGTGCATGCCGGTCACGATGCGCGCCAGGTCCTCGGGCGAGGCCACCGACGTGCCGAATGCCTCGGCCAGTTCGGCGTGCACGGCAGCGACGGCGGCGCCGAGCCGTTCGGCCTCGGCCGCGAAGTCGCCTCCGGCCTCGTCGGCATGCAGGTCGGCCTCGGCCATCAGGTCGCGCACGCTGGTCTTGGCCAGCCGCCACCCGTCCGTCGCCGTGGTGAGGAACTCCTGCAGCATCGCCAGCGCGTAGGTGTGGTCGCCGAAGCTCGCCTCGACGTGCCCCATCAGCCGCGCGACGTTCTCGGCGCCGTTGCGGGTCAGGGCCTCCAGCACCTCGATGTCCGGATTGGTGCCGACGTGCAGCCGGCGGAAGACCTTCAGGATCGCCACGTCCGAGTAGATCAGCGACGTGTTCGACTGCTCGGCGGTCAGGACGAGGCTGGGCTTGTCGACCGGGATGTCGTCGGCGTCGGCAGTGCGGCTGAACCGTACCGGCCCCACCTGCGCCTCGTCGCGGATGCCGACCAGCCAGACGCCGGTGAGGTCCTTGTCGTGCAGCGCGTCGTACACCCACTGCGGCTGCCCGGGCGGGGTGTGCACCGTGCCGAGCAGGGCGTGCTCCATCGACTCGGCCGGGGCGTCGTGAACGGCCAGTGGCACCTGGTACAGCTCAGTGGCACCGCCCTCGTAGGTCACCGTCGCGACGCCGATGAGGGTGCCGTCCAGCTCCGCGGGCACGTCCAGTTGGACGCCGGCGATCGTCCGGCCCTTGCCGCCGAACCAGCGCTGGGTCGGCAGCCAGGCCGCGACCAGCGTGGCGAGGTCCTGCGTGGGGATCCTCACTGTGCACCACCGTCCCGGCCCGGCCGCGGGATGCGCAACCAGTAGAACCCGTGGCCCGCCAGCGTGAGCAGGTAGGGCAGCTCGCCGATCTCGGGGAACTCGGCCCCGCCGATCAGCTCGATGGGCTTGGAGCCTTCGAACGCGCGCAGGTCCAGTTCGACCGGCTGCGCGAAGCGGGACAGGTTGTTGACGCTGAGCACGACGTCGTCGCCGAACTCACGCACGAAACTCAGCACACTCGGATTGCTACCCCCCAGATCGCTGAACGTACCCAAGCCGAACGCGGGATTGGCCTTGCGCACGGTGATCATGCGGCGCGTCCAGTGCAGCAGGGAGGAACTGTTGCGAGTCTGCGATTCGACGTTGGTGACCTGGTAGCCGTAGAGGTTGTCCATGTTGACGGGCAGGTAGAGCCGCCCCGGATCGCAGGTGGAGAACCCTGCGTTGCGGTCCGGCGTCCACTGCATCGGGGTGCGGACACCGTCGCGATCACCGAGCCAGATGTTGTCGCCCATGCCGATCTCGTCGCCGTAGTACAGGACGGGCGAGCCGGG
>Ga0068859_100006922_pt1 | contig 11512 bp, 8 predicted proteins | sample KBSSwiS22_FD_66585 | JGI IMG/M metagenome (GOLD analysis project Ga0068859, IMG submission 66585) | Switchgrass rhizosphere microbial communities from Kellogg Biological Station, Michigan, USA - KBS Switchgrass S2-2 | ecosystem: Host-associated > Plants > Roots > Rhizosphere > Soil ... | reverse complement strand
GAGGATGGCGCGGAACGAGCGATGCACCAGAGCTGCAGGTGCGGTTAGAAAAGATGAGGATAGTGTCGGCAGCTGCGTCTTCTAAACGTGCTTTTCTGTAGAAGCGGTGCGAAGGGCTTGCGGATGAAGTGTGGACGGCGATGGAAGGGCAACGGATGTGGCCTGGCGGATGACGTTGAGCTTATCAGCGCAGTTTCCATGAGGTGTTGCGAAACGGATTTCTGGTCAGTTTGCTTCTCGAGCGTCGCCGAAGCAGGGAGCTTGTTGTCCAAATGAACGTGCAAGCGAAAATCTTGGATCGCGCTTCGCAGTGGTTCATCAAATTGGAAGAGCATGCTGACGATCAGCATTTGCGCTCGGAATTTGAAGCGTGGTTGGCCGCTGATCTGCGTCACGTCGCGGCGTATGAGAAAGTGCGGTATGCCATGTCGCTCATGGCTGCACATCACGGTCATCCCGCGATCGAAGCGCTTCACGAACGGGCAATCAAACTGGGGTCAAAGCGAGAGACATTGCGCAAGCGGGCCGGAGGATGGGCGCTCGCGGCGAGCCTGCTGCTGTCGATCGGGATCGGCGGGTTCTGTGTATCGCGCCAGTCGCGCGAAGCCGTCGTGCCTGAGATACTGGCGACCCGAGGCGATCAGCGCCGGACGGTGGAACTTGTCGACGGCTCGCTAATCTCGTTGGACGTCGACAGTGAGGTTGCGATCTCTATGGGCGATGATCGTCGGGAGGTCGAGCTACTGAGCGGCCAGGCCCGATTCAAGGTTGCGAAGGATCCATCCCGTCCGTTCATCGTCATGGCAGGAACGCGAGCCGTGGTCGCCAAGGGAACGGATTTCGTGGTGAACCGGCTGGGAACCACATTGACCGTCACCCTGATCCATGGCCGCGTCGCCGTGCACGACCGCACCGGAAAACATGGAATGGGAGGGCAGACTGCTGAACTCTATCCTCTGGACAGTATACGGGGAGGGATAACGGGCGGGGCCTGGGCCTACTCGAAAGTTGATCCCACCGCGGCGGTCGCATGGCAAAACGGCTGGCTCATGTTCCAGAATGATCGTCTCGATGACGCGGTGGAGTTGGTCAATCGGTATTCGCGCGCGCGCATCGTGTTGACTGCCGGCGGACTTGCGTCGCTGCACGTCAGCGGGGCCTTCCGTACCGGCAGCTCCCAGACGTTTGCGAATGCGGTGGCCAGTTTGCACGGGCTTACTATTCGGACTTCCGATGATGGAACGATCCTGCTCTCGAAAAAATAATTGGCAGGAGGGGTGAGGATATTGGCGCGGTGCCAGTCTTTCAGTTCAACGGAATAAAAATAACGGGGAGGGGGCAATGTCCATTTTACGCGTGCTCATGAGTTCAGGTTACGCCATGGCGGCGGCAGTGGCGATTCCTGGCGCGGCGGTGGCGGCCCAAGAACGGCAGGCGTATGACATTTCAGCGCTGCCGATGCCAGATGCATTGCGGCGTTTTGCGGTCCAGTCCAATGTTGAACTGATCTTTGACCAGCAACTGGTCAGTCGTCGGACCAGCAGGGCCGTGCGCGGAAATCTCACCTTCGATCAAGCCCTTGGTGTTCTGCTCCAGGGCTCGGGCCTCCAGGCCAGCCGGACAGGTGCGGGTACACTGGTCATTACGCAGCGGGAAGAGGCTCCGCGAGCGCCAAGCGGCATTTCCCCCGCCGCCCCGGAGCATCATGCTGCCCCTGCTTCGGGCGCTCAGACTACTGCCCCTGCGGCTCAAGTTGCCGAAGACAACACTCTCGGCGACATCGTCGTCACCGCTCGGCGCTCGAACGAGAATCTCCAGAGAGTGCCGGTTGCAGTCACTGTGCTCAGCGGCGAAGCGCTGGAGAAGCGGCGCATCACCAGCGCGCGTGATTTGCAATACACCGCTCCGAGCCTCGTGGTCGCGTCAGATCCGCTTGGCGGTACGACGGCGCCGGTTCTTCAGCTTCGCGGCCAGGCTCCGCCACTCGGAACGGACGATACCGTCGTCGCTTACCTGCGTGACGTTCCTGTAAACTCGCGGGCTTTTGCCGGCGGTCTGTTCGATCTTCAATCGGTGCAGGTGCTTCGCGGACCCCAGGGGACACTGTTCGGCAAGAACAGCACTGGCGGCGCGGTGATCTTCACGCCGCGCATGGCGGACAGCAAGGCGGTCTCCGGATTCCTCGACGGCACGGCCGGCAATTACAGCCTTTTCCAGCTTGGTGGCGGCGTCAATGTACCCCTGATTGCGGACAAGCTGGGCGTGCGCTTCTCGGGCCAGATCACCCGGCAGAAGGGCTTTGTTCGCAACCTCTCCGGGCCTGACGGCGCCGACAAACATTATGAAGTCGCCCGTGTTTCGCTGGTGGCAACGCCTACCGATGAACTGCGGAACGAAACCTTCTTCAACTACTTCCACGGCCGGCAGCATCAAAACCCGCTCATCGCGAGAGTTTATAATCGTCCTTTAGTTCAGTTCTTGGAAAATATCGGCGCGGCCGCGCCGGGAACTGCTGCTGCATTCCAAGCGGAGTTTGACCGGCAGCAGCAGCTTGGCGCGCGAACAATTGATTATTCGTTCGGTCGGAATAACGATAACAACGATGTTTATATAATTACGAATACCACGAGCTATGATTTCGTTGGCACCACGCTGAAAAATATCATCGGATATTATGACCAGAAGCCGAGAGTCCGCCTTTCCCAGACCAGCACAAATACTCCGTTGGTTGATGTGATCCAGAACAAGGACCAAACCTCCTTAAGCGAGGAACTTCAACTTTCTGGCGACACGGGGTCATTGAAATGGATTGTCGGCGGCTTCTTCTCGCGCGAGAAGACCAGGACATTTCAGAACTCCTGGCTTTCCGGTGCTTTAGCGAATCGCGGGGTATCCCATGATCGATATATCTCAAAGGCATTGTTCGCACAGGGGACTTATAGTCTCACGAACGGTCTGAAATTCACGGCTGGCCTGCGTCACAGCTGGGATAAACGAGCTGGCGTCCTGGATGTCGGAACTTTCCCCGGTGGTGTCTTCACACCTAGTCCCCAGATCGCCAACACGCGGCGGGATCGCAAATATAGTTGGACCGTTGGTGTTGACTATCAGGCATCCAGGGATCTGCTCTTTTATGTAACAAGCCGCCGCAGCTACAAGGCAGGCGGCCTCAACTTGGTTTCGAGCGTCATTCCTGCCGCGCTGCAGCAATACGAGCCGGAACAGTTGACCGACGTCGAGATCGGCGCAAAATCGACGATCCGCTTCGGCGACTCCACGATCCGCGCAAACATTGCGGCTTATCGGGGGTGGTACAAGAACATCCACACCACGGAACTCGCCAACTGCGGCACCGTGGCTTCGTACACTGTGAATGCGGCGAAAGGCAGCCCGAAAGGTCTCGAGTTCGAGTTCGACGCGGCAGTGACGCGGAGGCTTCGGGTTGGCGGCTTCTACAACCGGACCCTTGGCAAGTTTGACAAGTTCCAACTGGTGACACCTCCCGGGTGCTCAGTGATCGGTGCAGGCGTGGACCTGAACGGCACAGACTTCCCCAATATCAACAAGAACTCGGCCGGTCTGAATGGCTCCTACACCGTACCTTTGGGCGGGGTTGGCGGCGAGTTAGAACTGAGCGGCAACTGGTACTATCGCAGCCAGAGGCTCGGGAATGCCACTGGAGGTTTTAACGCCGCGTATCCGGGCTATTCGCTGTTCAACGCGCGGCTCGATTACAATAACATCGGCGGCACGAATTTTGGCGCCGGTGTCTGGGTCCGCAACATAACCGACAAGCTCTATGTCGCTCACCGGAACAACGTGCTCACGCTGGCTGGCTACGATGTCTACGCTTATGGGGAACCGAGAACCTACGGTATCGATTTGAAATACAGGTTCTGATGCCACATACCATCGGGTGGTACTAAGCCAGCCGGCGGCATTTCACCAAGGGTCAAAATGAGCAATTTCGATCATCCAGAGACGATCCTGCCGCATCTTCCGGAAGAAGTTCGTGAGGTACTGCTGACGGCGCCGGAAGTGGAATTCGCTACCTTGTCTGTCAAGGGACAACCGATCAACAACCCGTTGTTTCACTACTTTGGAGACGATGGGCGAACCATTGATGTCGCCACCGGCGTCGCCTATCCGGCGAAAGCCGAACGGGCTCAGCGTAATCCCAATGTCGGACTTTTGTTCGCGCCCGGCGTGGCCTCGCACGATCCAGTTGTCCGCGGGTCCTTTGCGGCGAAAGTGATGGGGAAGGAGGATGCGACAACTGCGGACCGTTTTCAGCTAGTATCAGGTTCCGCTAAAAGCGTAGTGTTAATCGCAGCTAAAGCTACTGTTCGCGACTCCGACATACAGGCGAACACGGATCGTTATTTGAAACTGTGGCGCCGATATCACCAGGATATGACTTTCCTCCCCTGGGAGCAGGAGCGTGAGCGCGTCTGGTATTACTCTAGGATCTGGATCCAGTGCACGCCAATAAGAATCCTCTGGTGGCCCGATGGATTGTCAGACGGACAGCCGCCGAAGGAGTGGCGAGCGTCTCCTGACCTGGTCGTACCCGCTTCGGATCCGGCGCCGCCCAAGCGTGCAGCGCCCCGTGAAAACTGGCCGTCCTCGGATTGGCGAACGGTTGCCGAGGCGGTGATAGCCGACCTTCCAACCCCTACACTGACACTTGCCGATGAAGAGGGATTCCCCCTCCCGCTGCCGGTGTTGTCCGCTCGGCAGGTCCATCCAGGGTTCGAACTAACACTTCCCTCGACACTGCCGTGGCGTCCCGAGGGCCCGGCTTGCCTGACGTTCGCCCTGAGCGCGACCTTTTTGGGGCGGGTGGAACCCGCCGGAGCCAAGGTCACGTTTGTTGTAGACCGGTTTGTCGGCAATCTGCCGCTCGCTGGCAACGACCAGATGCCGGAAAATTCGCCGGAGGGGCGCGAAAGGCTCCTATCCAGGCTTCAGATCGAGCTGGAGCGGCGTAACCAGCCGATTCCCCACCTGCCGGGTTGACCGTCGTCGGGCTTCCAGAGGTTAGCGCGGGGGCTGCTGTCAGGCGGTAACGCGGGAAGCTGCCGGTAGCGCGGGTTCCTGTTCAAGAGATTTCATGAGCTGGTAGCGACGTCATAAATTTCTGTCGATGGAAACAAGGGTGGAGAGAAGCGTGAAATTAGGATCGGCCAGCGAGGAAAAGCGGATTAAGGATAGGATAGAGGAACTGGTAGGCGGCACTGTCACCGGACTGGGGCGCGAAAGTCGCTGGCGCCCATCGTGGATTGCAAGCGTCCGCAAGGACGGGACCGAGATGCCCATTTACGTTCGCGGCGATCGGGAATCGGGTCGTTCCTTCCCCCTCAGCTATGAAAGCACCGTCATGCAGGTGTTGGAGGAAAATGGCATTCCAGTTCCCCATGTCTATGGGATGTGTACCGATCCCGAAGCTATAATCATGGATATGGTGCCTGGTGCACGCCAAATGAGTGGATTGAGCACCGATGATGAAAAGAGATCCGTGATCGACCAGTATATAGCGATCACGGCAAAGATGCATCAGATAGATGTAGAAAAATTTGAAAAACGTGGCTTAGCAAATCCCCTCGATGCCGCTGAATTGCAGCAAAACTATCACCATAAAAAGGTCGAGTTCTACAGAGCGATCAAATCGCGGCCGGAGCCGTTCGTTGAGTTCATTCTGAAATGGATGGACTTGAACGTGCCGCGCCATCGCACCCAACGAAGCTTTGTGGCCTGTGACGCGGGGCAGTTTCTCGTCGAAAGGGGTCGAGTCTCAGCATTGTATGACTTCGAAATGGCACACATAAATGATCCGCTGGTCGACCTGGGGGGGTGGCGTGTGCGCAACGTTTTTGAGCCACTATACGATCTTGGCTACATGTACCGCCAATATGCCAACCTGACGGGAACTGAGCTGGACTTTGATGTCATCAACTATCACGTGATGGTCCTGGCTATCGCGACCTCCCTTACCATTGCAAAGCAGATTACCGTGCCGCTGGATACGGCCGTCAACTGGCTGCTGTGGGAGGTTTCGGGTTCACGCATTACGATAAGCGCGATGGCCGATATTTTGGACGTTGAGCTCAAGGCACCTGAGCCCCCCCCACCAACGCGTTCGCCCCGATCGCACGCTGCAGAATCCATGAAGCTTGCGATAAACGCCATCCCGACCGACCCGAATGATCCATCAACCAATTACCAGCGCGCCATGGCACTTAATCTCGCGGCCCATCTCGAGCTGGTCGATCGTTTTGGCGTGGCCATCGACAATATCAACCTCGACGAGATAGAGGCTTTGGTTGGCTATCGTCCTTCCACCAGCAGCGAGGCCGATGCAGCGCTGGAGAAGTTCGTGCTATCTGCGGGGCCTGAATATGACACGGAACTGCTCCAGCTGTTTTTTCGTCGCAACGAACGCAACCGCATGCTGCTTCCGGTCTTCACTGAAGCCGTCGCGGCAGGGGATATCGGACCGTACCTCGAAAACGCATATTTACCCCGGCTGCGCGACGTTTTGGATTCCGACGGCGGGGCCACTTTGATCCAGGGCTCCAAAGCGCACCCCGGGAATGAGCCAATTTCAAGTGGCGAAGGATGAGGGGTCGCCACGCGACGCGCGTTATGTAGTCGCCCACCCCAGATCGCCGAGCCCATGCTACCGCTCGATCGCGGTGCCGCCACGGTTGCGCACCACCTTCGATCAGGTCAGCCGCTCGCGGCCCTGGGTTACGATCGTCCACCCGGACAGCCGCTCCAGCACGAAATCGCCATCCGCCCGCGCCTCGCGCGATAGAATTTCCCGGTGACCGGCGCGACGGCGGCCCCGCGCCCGTTCCCGCATCAGGGACTTCATCGACATGCGCCGGAGCGAGGGCGTGAAGGGTGAAACAATCCACGGTGATCTTGCTGCCCTTCAGCGTGCCCTTCGCTGGGCCGAAGAGAACGAGATCATTGTCCACGCCCCGAAGGTGGGCAAGGTGGATAGGAAGCTCCGCAGCAACGCCAAGGAAATCGAATACACCCAGGATCGGGTCGCGGCGCTGCTCAAGGCCGGCCTCAGTCGGTTTGATCGCCAGCCACCTGTTTTCCATGAGCATGCTGTCCTGCCACGCCCGAGTCGAGGCCGTAATGGAACTGGACGCATCACAGATCCGCAAGAACCGAATCCATTTCAACGCCTCAGACAGACCACAGACGACCAAGCGTCGACCAGTGGTGCTGGTCGCCCCGACCCTTGCCCCTTGGTTGCCTGGGAGCGGAAAGGTCATCATGTATCGGTCCCAGCGCAAGGACCGCTCCATCTACGAGCGGCCGACTTCCTTCATCAAGACCAGCTTCGCCAACTGCCTGGTGGATGCGGCGATCACGGAGGGCTCACCCAACACCCTGCGCCACACGATTCACACCTACCTGCAAACGGTCGGCGTGCCTCAGGCGCAAATCGATATGGCGGCAGGCCATTCGTCTGACGGCGGCGGCACGGGACGGAATTACTCCCACCTGCGGCCTGAGTATCTGAAGGACTTCATTGCAGCCATCGAATCCTATTGGGAGGAGATGGATCTACTCACCACAGCCCACCGTCGGTCCCAAGGTCTACGACATCAAAACCGGATTGGCTGTTTAATGGCGGATTTCTGCGATTTATATTGGTGGAGCCGAGGGGGATCGAACCCCTGACCTCTACACTGCCAGTGTAGCGCTCTCCCAGCTGAGCTACGGCCCCGATATTTCTGCCGGACGTTGTGAGCCCGGCAGCGAGGGGCCAGCCTTTAGGTCAGCAGGCCCCCGCCTTGCAAGTCTCTTTTCGCCACCACCCTTTGCAGGGTCAGGCGTCGTCCTCGTTTTCGCCGTCCGGCGCCTCGACGCCCAGATCGTCGTCGCCGCCAAGGTCGACGTCATTATCCGGCGAATCGCTGTCCTCGTCGACATCGATATCCAGATCGAGATCGTCGTCGGCCTTCTCGGCATCAGGACCGGCGGCGACCTTCTGCGGCGCCTCTTCATAGGGAAGAGGTTGCTTGGACTTCAGGACCGGATCAGGCGCCCATGCGTTGCCGCAGGCGATGCAGTTGACCGGATCATCCTTGCCAAGATCGTAAAAACGCGTTGCGCACTTGGGGCAGGTCCGCTTCGTTCCCCATTCGGGCTTCACCATGTGCCGCCTCTGTCCTTTCAGAAATTCATGCAAACGGAAGGACGCTCGAAAGCTGCCCTGTCCGCGAAGTGCCGCGCCTTGCCATAGCGGGCAGGCGCTGTCAAAAGCCGCCTCGATTTTTTTAAATTCCGTCGTTCCTGGCGGACTGGCATGGGGACGTGATGATGGCTTCGGATAGCGGCACCGCTTCGGCTCACCCGGTGCTTTTCAAGGCAGTTCCGGGCGGCCTGGCGGGCGCGGTGACGGTCCCCGGCGACAAGAGCATTTCCCACCGCGCGCTCATGCTCGGCGCGCTGGCGGTCGGAGAGACGCGGATCGAGGGCCTGCTAGAGGGCGAGGATGTGCTCGCCACAGCCGGGGCGATGCGGGCGATGGGCGCCGATATCATCCGCGACGATGATGGCGTCTGGCATGTTCATGGCGTAGGCGTCGGCGGACTGCTGCAACCGGGCCAAGCGCTCGACATGGGCAATAGCGGCACCTCGACGCGCCTGTTGATGGGCCTCCTTGCCAGCCATGCCCTCACCGCGACCTTCATCGGCGATGCGTCGCTCAGCAAGCGTCCGATGGGCCGCGTGATCGAACCGCTGTCGCTTATGGGCGCCGAGTTCAACGCCGCGCCGGGCGGCCGCCTGCCGCTGGCCATGCGCGGCCTCTGCCCGGCCGTCCCGATCGAATACCGGCTGCCGGTCGCTTCTGCGCAGGTGAAGTCGACGGTGTTGCTGGCCGGTCTCAACACGCCGGGCATCACCCGCGTGATCGAGCCGGTGGCCACCCGCGACCATAGCGAACGCATGTTGAGGGGCTTTGGTGCGACCCTGACGGTGGAGAGGGATGGCGACGGCGCCAGCATCATCTCCATCACCGGCGAGGCGGAACTCAAGCCGCAGCATATCATCGTGCCGGGAGACCCCTCCTCCGCCGCATTCCCGATGGTCGCGGCCCTCATCGTGCCGGGATCGGACGTAGTGATCCGCAATGTCGGCCTCAATCCGACCCGCGCCGGCCTTGTCGGGTTGCTCAAGGCGATGGGCGGCGCGGTCGAGATATTGAACCCGAGGGAAGTGGGCGGCGAGCCGGTCGGCGACCTGCATGTCCGCCACTCGGCGCTCAGCGGGTGCGAGCCCGATCCAGCCGCCGCGCCGTCGATGATCGACGAGTTCCCGGTCGCCTTCATCGCCGCCGCCTTCGCCACGGGCCGCAGCGTCCTTCGCGGCCTGGAGGAACTGCGCGTCAAGGAGAGCGACCGGATCACCACCATGGCCGAGGGTCTGCGGGCGATCGGGGCACAGGTCGAGGAAATCGCCGACGGCCTGATCATCGATGGCAGCGGCGGCGATCCGCTGCCCGGCGGCGGCCCGATTTCGACCCGGCTCGACCACCGCATCGCCATGAGCTTTGCCGTGGCGGGCCTGCACAGCGCCAAGGGCGTGGCGATCGACGACATGGCGCCGGTCGCGACGAGCTTTCCGGGGTTCACTACGATGCTGGCCGCACTCGGCGCAGGGGTTGCCGCGTCATGATCATCGCCGTCGATGGACCCACCGCCAGTGGCAAGGGAACGATCGCCAAGGCGCTCGCCGCCCATTATGGCCTGCCGCATCTCGACACCGGCCTGCTCTATCGCGCCGTCGGCCTGCACACGATCACCCATGGCGGCGATCCTGACAGCGAGGCCGACGCGATCAGGGGCTGCGCCTTTCCCGAGGAACTGCTCGCCCATCCCGAGCTGCGGACCGAAGCCGTGGGCGGCCTCGCCAGCCGCGTCTCGCGCCACCCCTCCGTGCGCGCGGCCCTGCTTGAGCGCCAGCAGACCTTCGCGGCGCAGCCCGGCGGCGCGGTCCTCGACGGGCGCGACATCGGCACCGTCATCGCGCCAGGTGCGGACGCCAAGCTGTTCGTCACAGGTGGCCTCGAAGTCCGGGCGGCAAGACGCTTGGCGGAAATGCACGGACGGGGCCTCGTGGCGACCCTGGACGAGATCGTCGCCGACCTCACTGCGCGGGATTCACGCGACTCCGGGCGAGACACCGCCCCCCTCGCCCGCGCGGCCGATGCGGCCTTGCTAGACACCAGCGATTTGACTATAGAAGATGCCGTTCGTCAGGCGATTGCGCTTGTCGACGCGCAGCTGGGAGGCCTCCGCTAGGCGGAGCCCATAAGGCGCCGGTCGATCCGTGCGCCCTTTTTGCTTTTCCGGACATCGCGTCGTCTGCCAATTTCCCGGGGAATATGCGGCACGGCAACCGGCCCGCCGCATGGTTTGGCCAAAGACCTCCGGACACAACCGGATGGCCAGCAATGACTGAAGAAGGACTATCCATGGCCTCTACGGCATTTCCGTCGCGTGATGATTTCGCGGCACTTCTCAACGAATCTCTAGGTGGCGCAGACGGCGGCTTTGAAGGCCGCGTCGTCAAGGGCACCGTTACCGCCATCGAAAACGACATGGCCGTCATCGACGTCGGCCTCAAGAGCGAGGGCCGCGTGGCGCTGCGCGAATTCGCCGCGCCCGGCCAGAAGGCCGACCTCAAGGTTGGCGACGAGGTCGAGGTCTTTGTCGATCGCGTGGAAAACAGCATCGGCGAGGCCATGCTCAGCCGCGACCGCGCCCGCCGCGAAGCCGCCTGGGACAAGCTCGAGTCCGAGTTCACCGAAAACGCCCGCGTCGAAGGCGTCATCTTCGGCCGCGTCAAGGGTGGCTTCACCGTCGATCTTGACGGCGCCGTCGCGTTCCTGCCCGGCAGCCAGGTCGATATCCGCCCCGTGCGCGACGTCACCCCGCTGATGGACATCCCGCAGCCCTTCCAGATCCTGAAAATGGATCGCCGCCGCGGCAATATCGTTGTCTCGCGCCGTGCGATCCTGGAAGAAACCCGCGCCGAACAGCGCAGCGGCCTCATCCTGAACCTGGCCGAGGGCCAGATCATCGAGGGCGTGGTCAAGAACATCACCGACTATGGTGCGTTCGTCGACCTGGGCGGCATTGACGGCCTGCTCCACGTCACCGACCTCAGCTACAAGCGGATCAATCATCCGAGCGAGGTGATCAACATCGGCGATACCGTCCGTGTCCAGATCATCCGCATCAACCGTGACACGCAGCGCATCAGCCTCGGCATGAAGCAACTCGAGAGCGATCCATGGGAAGGCGCGAGCGCCAAATATCCGATCGGTGCGAAGCTCTCCGGCCGCGTCACCAACATCACCGAATATGGCGCCTTCGTCGAGCTTGAGGCCGGCATCGAGGGTCTGGTCCATGTCAGCGAGATGAGCTGGACCAAGAAGAACGTGCATCCCGGCAAGATCGTCAGCACCAGCCAGGAAGTC
>Ga0068859_100006919_pt1 | contig 11515 bp, 14 predicted proteins | sample KBSSwiS22_FD_66585 | JGI IMG/M metagenome (GOLD analysis project Ga0068859, IMG submission 66585) | Switchgrass rhizosphere microbial communities from Kellogg Biological Station, Michigan, USA - KBS Switchgrass S2-2 | ecosystem: Host-associated > Plants > Roots > Rhizosphere > Soil ... | reverse complement strand
CCAGTAGCTGGATCTTCGGTGAATGCTGGGTTGAACTTGTTGGCGGCAACAAGGGCTGCGACCGTGGATGCGCCGTCGCCAGGGTATCGCCGTAGCGTATCGTTCAACACCACCTCCTGTTGAAGCGTGGGAATAGTTGCCGCATCGGCCAAGGCCGCTGCTTCATTGGTGTATCGGAGCATGATCGGATCAAGTATGTAGGTGCCGCCGTCTGAAATGTGCGTGATCAAGTTGCCGTCACTGTCGCGAATGTCAACACCGGTGCAAGCAACAACGCCTCCGCAGTTCAAGCACTCCGAACCAAGCTGTTCGGCGGTAAGGCCATTGATCGGGTCGATCAGTTCTTCGCACGTGAAGTCCTTGGGGTGGCGCCGGCGATGCGTTGCCGGTGGCGTCCAGCAATCCACGTCCGTTAGATCAACCGGCGTTTCACAGTTCGGGTTTTCCCTGAACGTCGTAATGATGTCGATACCGAAGGCGTCGAACCTGCCCGGCATGAGGTACTGGCGTACAGCCTCATTATAGGTGTATCTGCTGAACAGTTCCGGACCCTGTATGGGCATTCCTTCGATCCGGTGCCGGATACCCATGAACGCGCCATCGTTGTATGGCCCGTGATGTAACTGGCCCAAGAATTCACGAATGATCTTACCAGCGGCCATGGGATCGCCGTTCAACTTCTTCGTGTTCACCCAGCACACCAAGCGGATCTTGCTGGTCCATGTGGTGCCGCGCGTTCGGCTCCTGGTATTGGTGATGCCAGCACCTTCGAAGTACACAATGGTCCGATAGCGCTCATCCGGCACCATGTCCAGTATTTCGGCATCCCCGCATTGAAGCGCATCGGTAACGTTGATGCCAACCGGTATTGTTACCTCCTTGCCGGCGCGCTGCTTCGTCACTACATGCACCAGCCCGCAGATCTTGTCCACGAATGCCAGTGATTCGATCCGGTCGCGCAGAAGCTCAGCAATAGCGTCATTCATGCCGCGAGAAGTTGCTTGGTGAATGCGACCATCCGTTCGCCCGAATCCTTCGCGATCTGTTGTTGCTCCTTCTGGGCCAGGGTAAACCAGCCAGGCGTAACGGCGTCGTTACCGATCATCTTCTCCCGGTTGTGGTCGTCACGAGCCCCAACCCGCACAACGTATCTGTCACCCTGCACGCGCTGTTCAATGATCCCAATACGGCGGATCATTTCGCCTGTCAGCGTGAAGTCCCGGAAGCCTTGGAAGCGGCCGATCGGCTTGCCCTGCGATGCCTGTGCGACCTTACGCGCCGCCTTGCGCCTTGCGCCTTCGTTCTGTATGCCGCCGATCGCGCCCCTCTTGCGCTGTTCATACGCTGGCGTATAGCCCTTGAACCGGTTCCCGTTGGCGTCAAGCCCGGTCTCTTGTAGTCGGGTGGTCAGCAGCGAGGTTCCTTCCGTAGCAACGATCTCCATTTCGGAAGCCAGTTTCGCGCCGATCACCTCGATGTACTTGTCGAGCTTCGCCAGTGATTGATCCAGGTTCATAGCTCATCCGCGTATCCCCGAAACGGACATTCCCCACCGGTCCTTGCACTTGAGGCAATCGCCGTATCGGTTCACGTTCTTCTGATCGCTTAGTTCCATGCATAGGAAGCCGTTCAGCCACTTACCGTCCGGCCCCATGACCCCCTTGGTGATGCCGTTGTATTGGTAAAGGAAATCTTGGCGCATCCGCTCCAAGATCTCCCCTGCCGTCATCGTGTAAATGTTGATGTCCGTGCTGGACAGAATGTCCATGAGCAGGTTGGCATTCGCCCGGTAAAGCACTGCCTGAGCCAAGGCCCGCTGAATGGGATCGGTCGTGTAGTTCGGCGAATCGGGACAGAAAGTGCTTTGCTGATCACAGTCGAAGTTCACGCGCAACAGGATTCCTTGCGACGGGTTTTCGCGCGACCAGTTCTCGCGGTCGTCCAGGTTCGTCCCTGACGTGCCGGCCGCCATGGACCATTCGGCCCATCCATAACCCGCCTTTCCGTTCGGGCTATTGTACTGTGGGTTGCCTTCATTCCACGAAGGCGAGAACCCACCGCAGCCGCCGCAGTTGATACGGCTGTCCATGGCCATCATGCCGGGTTCCGGCTGGAAGATGAACCAGTAGCGCGCGGGCGTATAGCCAATAGGCTTCAAATCCAGGTCCAGCGGAATCGCAAGGTCCGTCCACACCACCACGTTCGCCTGTGTAGAGATCGTGTAGCTGGCGATCGGATCTACCGTATCGCGCTCATACACATGCACCGTGACCGTGCCAGTTGACTTGAAACCGGCGCCGATGGACATCACCTGCGCGATGCCTCCCTTGATCTTATGCACCTGCAGCGTCATCCCATGCCACGGACGGCGAAGCAGGATACCGCTGCCCTTGGCCTTCTTCTCGTCCCCGATCTGTGAAAGTCCCGACTGCCTGCGCTGATCCGTTTCCTTCGCAAGGCAGGTCATCACATCGGTCTTCGTCTGCTCAATGGCATTCGCTCGAGCTCGAGCCATGCGCGTCCAAAGGCTTGTTTCCCCGCACTTCGCGCCGGCATCGATCAGCCGCAGGTTCATCCCGTCGGCCTCGTCCATGTACAACCCGCTTTCGCTTACACCGGCGTCTACAGGCCTGTCCTCAACGCAAGGGCAATCGATCCTCGATAGGCCGATGATGTTTTCGAAGCAGCCGGGTAATGCGCTCATGGATTATCCAGCAAGTTGGCCCACTGCGCCATTGATCTTCTGTTGCAGGCTTGCAAGCTGGGTACCTAGTTGCTGAAGATCCGGATACGGGCTATCGCGCAGAGTGGTTTGCAGATCCCTCATTGCTTGAGACGCACTGATCACAGCCTGCTTGATCTTGCGATTCACCTGCGCGGCAGGCTGTCCTTGGCGTAATGCGCCAGCCCCGATACTTCCGTAACCTGCCATGGTGATGCGTTTGCGCCAAATGTAACAACCGCCCGCGCGAAGGGGCCACGATCGCTCGCAGCCCCTTCCGCTTTTTAACGAACCGTTAGCGTGGCTTACGGCGCATTGCCGCACACCAACTTCAGCACGCCCGTGCGGTCGGTATCGCAGCCGATCGGGTTGAGGAAGAAGTCGCCGCGGAACTTTAGCCGCCACACCTTCTTCACGTCGTCGTTCGCGCAATACTCGGTCTTGTACAGGTCGTACACGATGCCGGGGATGTTCTTGCTCTCAATGGTGTTCCACAGAACCGGAGGACCGGCTTGCGTGGGCACCACACGGCCAGCGGGGCCGTAAGCAGCGTGACGGGCCTTGTTCGCGATTGCCATGCTTGCGCCATTGAACAGAAACACAGCCTTTTCACCGATCTCATCGTCCAGGGTGATGTCGAAATACGGCTCACCACCGATGCTCTTGAACTTACGTTCAGAGGCCTGGCCGGTCGGGTTGGTCGTCTCCATTTGCATCTTCCAGAACGCCATCCACAGCAGATCGCCGCTGAGCATCTTCGGTAGGGTCAGCTTGTTCTTGCGGAACAGCATGGACAGGTAGCCGAACAGGTCTTCGTTCCATGCCGTAGCGGGGATGTAGGTTTTGTTACCTACCACCGTGTACGGTCCGGTCGAGAACTTGTTGGTGCCGCCCGCCGAGTTGAAGAGGGCGATGGACTTCTTGTTGATCCACTCGTCCATCAACTTCATCGTCTTCAGCATCTGCTTGGACGTGAAGTCCGCTTCGGTGGCCTCAGAGGTGCGAAGCTTTTCCTCCGTCACTGAGAAGCCCAACTGGAAGCACTCGCTGATCGTGTAGTTGGTACACTGCGTACCGGCTTCCGGTCCGTCGAGCTCGCACTGGTCGGTGCAATCCTCCGGATCGTCGGTGCGGCAATCATCAGCCCACCAGACTTTCAGGTTGTAATCCTTTTCAGGAGTTTCCAGCAGCTTCATACGAGCCGTCTGGTTGTCTTTGATCGCGCGGGCGGTGTCTACGATAGCGATGTATTCCGCTGCCATTGTCACGTCATCCCACACGTCATTGATCCGCTCTTTTACCTCCAGCAAGAGGGCGCAATCGATGTTGCCTGGCACTACAACGCTCATAGGCGTTTAAGGGGTTTGGTTAGCTCACCAACCCCGCTGCCTTTGCCGCTTCTTTGAGTTTTGCACGTTCAACAATGCGCTGATCCTTTGGTAAGGCTTCAATGCGCTCGTGTTCTTTTGCCCACTCAGCAGAGGTCATGGTAGCGGAGTATTTTCCGGAGCTACCACCTGAGCCGTTCGCGCCGATCCCGTTCGGATTCGGAGCACTGTTCCGGGCTTCGCTTGCCTTGCGGTCGAACCGCGCAGCAGCATTGCCTTCCACCAGATCCTTAAGCGTGATCACCCTGCCGTGTGCGTCTTCCAAACGGCCTGATCCATCAGCCTTCATTGGTATGATGTCGGTCACCTTTCCATCCTTTCGCGTGACCTGGAACTTGTGCGTCCGAAGCAGATCGAGGAAGTCGCTTTCAAGTGTCGCTGCCTTCACAGCGTCGGCCGGCAGAACCGGTTCCCACGCCTTGAAATGAAGTGCTGCGGCATCGCGAACGTCCCGTGTGTCTTGCTCCCCTGTGAAGCGCGCCACAACTTCCTGCTCCTTCGCCGTCAACAGTTCCGGCACTTTCGCAAGTTGCCCCTCAAGTTCTCGATAGAGCGGGTGCACCTTGATCTTGCCTTCGTCCGTTGCACTGGCGGCCTTCAGTTCCTTGGCGATGATCGCATCTACAAGGTCTTGGCCTTTCTTGGTCAGGTCGTCGTAACCATGCTTCTCCCGAACACTCTGCTCGAACTCTTCCATGGCCTCCTTCTTCCCTCGCATCGATTGCGACTTGAGGTCAGTTTTAAGCTTGGTCACTTCAGCGGTCAAGTTCGCAATGGGCGCCCGCAGTGTTGCAACACGTTCGGCATCCTTGGCCTTGATCAGTTCAAGAGCATCGTCTTTCAGGTTTTCCCCGTCATAGAGTGAGGCAACTCCTTCGTCGTCCAGTTGTAGGGTCGTGGACAATACCCCCTTAAGAACTTCGTCTGCTGTCTTTGCCATGTGGCTATGTTGACGCGCCCTCGCTGGGGCGCCCTTGTTCTTCCTTGACCACCGATGCTACCGCATCCTGCGCAATGTTGCGCACCTTCTGCTCAAGCGTCGGCGGGATGAAGGTCTTATTGGCGTCGGGCATTTCACGCACCTCGTTCAGCATGAAACGAGCCTTGATCCTGCGCTCCGGATCGCCCATCCACCCTTGCGCCTTGATCGCTTCGAACTCCTTTTCGGTATAGGCCTTCGGCTTGGCTACCCCGTCGCGGTTCGCCAGTGCGATGTTCGTCAGCATGTAGATCTTCTGGCCCATCACTTCGCGCGTTTTGCCGCTTCGGCCTGCCACGTTGGGATCAATGCCACCTTCGCGGCGAAGCCAGCTTCTTCGAGGGACGCTTTCAACACCTCCGGATCGGCCTTTGCCAACTGTTCGAAGGTCTCGATCCCCAGCGCGCGCACCACGTTGATCGACTTGGTGCCGAAGCCCTCCAATTCCTTGAACGGGTGCGTTACTTCGGTTGAAGGTTCGGTCTGCGCTGGCTGTTGAGCGGCAGGTTTTGCAGGAGGCTTGGTTTGCAGCACCGGAGGAACGAACGTTTCTGCTTTTACCGCTTTGTTCTGAACGGGTTTTGCCGGTGGCAGGGTCTCGCCGTTCTCCTGGAAGGCGATGAACTTCTTTCCCTTGCGGGTGTCGCCCGGCTCGCCATGGCTTTTCAGCATGTTCCATGTGTGCTCCGGGATCGTGTTCTGCCTCCCTTGTGCGTCTTCAACAACTACCATGCGGCCCATGCAATGTCCTTTTGATGGGGGCCAATGTAGTAATGAAACCGTTCGGTACGATGTTTCGTCCAATGACATCGACTTGATCATTGAGTGGATCGAACTCTACAAGAAGTCCCGTGATTAAGCATCAAAGCCGCTCGGGGGAGCGGCTTCGTGCAGTAGCCCTTGACGTGATCCGTAAGAGGATGAACGACAATGACACCGCGAAGGTAAGTGTTCTCTGACATAGTGGCTCCGTAGCTCAGAAGTAGAGCATCGACTTGTAACCCGAGGTTGGCGCCGGAGGAGGTCGAAGGTCGCGGGTGCAATTCCCGTCGGAGCCCCTATGTCAGCATGAACGAGGTGCTAAGATAAAGCCATGAGCAAGACCAAGCTAGACCGCCTGAAGGCCTTGAAGGTGACAGAGAACGCCAACCTGGGCGATCTACTGTCCGCCGTGCTGAAGGTGCAACCGCCCAAAAAGAAGGCCGCCCAGAAAAAGCGCCCGAAGAAGAACACCAAACGCTGATCCATGACCGAGCTAGAATTGATCCAACTATACCTTCAGAACCGTGATAGGTATCGTGCCGAGGTGCTGGACTTCAAGCACAATTATGTAGAGAAGGATAACATGAAGTTGCCCACCATTCAGTATGTGATCGACAACGATCGGACGGGCACAGCAACCCTTCACTTCGATACCGCGCGGGAACTGTTCACGCACGTAACGAAGGACTTCTCCCACTCCCCCACACCTAAGTCGCCGCATCCGGATTTTCATGTCCAAATGCTGATCCGTATTCCGGAGGGTCAGGGGTAGACGCTCCTAGGGCAACGCGCTTTTACAAGATTCCAAGCCTTGGTGTCTGACGTTATCCGACACCTCCGAAAACCCGCGCAAACGCTAGGGCGACGTGTGATTTGGCAACCGGATAGTTCCGCGTTCGGTTATTCTTTTTGCCTCTTGGGGGCCAGATCGGGACGCCTGCGGAATGCTTCTTCTTCGCTGATGTAGGCGATACGATGCCGGCAATTGTAGCGGCCTCGGTCCTCAAGTGGAACATACCCGCTAGGCTCACCGGATTTCTCTTCCGCCTTGCTTAGCGGGAGATTCGGATCCTTCGGCCAATCGCGGTTCGCCTCGTCCGTGCTGAAGACCTTGTTGTTCTTCTCAATGCAGAACTCGCGCGATGTTTCTATCAGCCCGCCCGCATAGATGAAATACTTCAGCCCAAGGCGTGATCCGAATTCGTTGTTCGTAATGCTATCCGCTACGCTGTATGTATCGAACAGGAAAGTATGAAGGTGTTTTTCGAGAAGGCCGGCCGTTTCACCCGTGCCTGTTATCCGGTTCTCAAGGTCACGTCGCAACTTCTTCATCGGCACGCCGGCCGCTACGCTTTTCGCAACAAGCTTCTTGATCTCGTCGCGCGCGGGATCTGCGTTCAACAATTGATCGAGGTATCCGTTCTTCGCTGCCCCTGTGTCCGTGATGCCCAGCCGGGCGCTCATGGCGGCGTTCACCGCATCGGTGATCGACTGGAATTGCTCTCCCTTGTTCACCGCCAGCACCCGGTAATAGTTGGCGTTGAACGTCAGTATTTCGCGCATGTCCAGTGCGGCGCCATTGGCTAGGTCGGACAGGTGCTTGGCCTGGATTGCGTCGAAAATGGTGTCTATCGCCTTGCTCAGCGAAACGAAGCCCTTCTTCGAAGTGATCCGCCCGCGGTCATCTTCGGAAAGCGAATCGCGAAGCTCATTGAACAGGTTATTGAATAGTAGAAGTTCGATCGCGTTCAATTCCTTCAAGCGCGCCTGCCGCTTCTTGTCCAGCAGATCATCAACCTTCTTGCCCAGCTTCTCCAGCTTGCTCATCCGGCCGCGCCGTTGTTACCTGGACTTGGCGGCATGGCCCCTACAGGCGCTGGCATGTTCGGATCTGTAGGCGTAGCTGGATTGGCCCGCGGAATGATCTTCATAACCTGTTCCACTGGGTCGGCCAGCTTGTCCATGATCTCCTGAACAATGTCGTCGATCACTTCCTGCTGCTTCTCACGGGTAAAGTCCAGGAAGTCCAGCCCATCCTTGGCGGTGCGTGAAATGGCAAGGTTCCACACCTTGTTCATGTTCGTCCAATACACCGCATCTTCCTTCGGCGTCAAGTCCTGCAGGATCAATGTGATCACGTCGGCCCGATCCTTTCCAGCGAACGGATCGAACTCGAGCATGGCATCGGCCCGCTTCAATGCATTGGGGTCGTCCACGAAGATCCGCATGTTCGTGTTCCTCAGCGTCTGGATCATCTGCGCCGCACTGCCGCCATTATCCTTCAGTTTGCCCAGAAGGGTCAGGTAATAGTCGAGCGATGCGAAATTCAGATCGCGCGGCAACACGTGATCGGACTGAAGGTCGTTGATCGAATTGCTTCCAACGATGTATGTGGCCACCAGCCTGTGGATCAATATCCAGCTTTGGCTATACCAGTCGCACCCCGGCTGAAGGGTATCGTAAAGGTTCCGATCGTCACGAAGTTCACCGGTGGCCGTGGGTTGCACCTGGTCGCGGCTCATAGGCTCAGAATTGAACACGGCCTCATAAGCCAGCTTCGCCAGCTTGTCCACGTAACCATCCTGCCAGTTCAGCACCTCGACGGGTAGTTGTACGTAGTGCACGAACTGCGCGAGGTCCAAAAACTCTTCCTTTGTCCGCGGGAGGCGGAAGGTCATGTGATCCTGGGCTGTGGTGATCACGTCCCATCCACTACCCCCGCACTTGCGGCACTTGCGCTGCCCGCCTTCCTCGTCGCCATTCACGCATCCATAATGGTTCTTGTTCTCGTCCGTGTACCCCTTGCATGGGTTGCTATACTGCAGCTTCTGCAGGAAGGCATGCAGCGCTGCGGTCAGGTCCAATTCGCTTCCCGCCTTAATGCCCTTGAGCAGGTATGGCATTGCGGAATGCCATAGGTTCACCATCGTGCGGCCGTTGGTAACGGCATCGGGGCGGTATCCAAGTCGGAAGGATTGCACAACGCCGCTCGAGTGTTCGAAGAACACCACTTCATACAACTCGTCCTTCGTGGGCCGATAGTAGTACGCGCCCGCCTTGTCGAAAGTCACGGTCGGCTTCGTATCGCCTTTCTCAAAGCCCGTGATCGGTGTTCCACTTGCGTCCATCAGCACCCCTTCGGTAGAACCTCCAACGGTCTTCGGATCGACCTGCGTGAACATCACGTGATTGATGTCCGTATACAGGCAGAACCAGTTGCCCTTCCGCTTCACCGGTGGCACCGGATCGCCCTTCTTCCCTTTGGGTTGTAACTGAACCTCTTCGTATTCAATATCCCGGTGCACCATCAGCCATTGGAGCTCCCCATTGAAGTATTCGAAGTTCCACGCATCGCAACATGCGATCAGCGTGGGGTAGATCCGCGGCTTCTCATACCGTGCGTCGAAGTTCTCAAAGCTGATCAGGCAGAATGCGTTCGGGTCCAGCGCCCCTTGGTCCAGCAGCACGCTACCGATGTAGTGGTCAATGTTCTTCCCTGCGTAGAAGTTGGCAACGGCCTTCGCCAACATATCGGTCTTCTCCTTGTCCTTCGGATACACGGCCTTGCTAACGTTCGGCTTCACCTTTGGGATCTTCCGCACCGGCCCCATAATAGTGTTCGTGATAGCTGGCGTGATCACCTGGGTAAGCAGGATCCGCTGCCTGTGCATTTCCTCATCCTCCCTGCGGTTGAATCGCTTGATGAGGTGGTCAATGCCGACGCCCGTGGACATGGGCCGGTAATACTTCTCGCAAAGCTCAACTACCCTATCGTAATCCTGGTGCTTAGCCTTGGACTTTACCAGCGGAAGCGCAATGGCGATCCCCTTCTTGAGCTCTATCATGTACGGCTGCGGTTGGGCGAATGTAACGCCCGGCCGTTCACATCGTCACCAAGGCAATCATAGCGATCGTCAGCACGGTTAAGAACTTCAGTAAGGGATCAGCGGGCGGTGGCGGGTTCTCACGCACGTGATCGATCATCAACGATAACGGGTTGCACATCAGAGCACGGTAGAAGTTCTCACAAAGGGCCTTCATAGTTCAAGTCGTTTGCGCACCCTTGATTCGTAGTTATCGACGCACTTCGTAAGATCCTCCATTAACTGTGTCGAGGCGTAGGGCCAGAAGCCTTCAAGGGCCTTGCGGCATGCTGCTATGTTCGCCTCAGCAAGCTCTGCCCTGGTTCTGGTACGCGGCTCAAGCTCGTGCTCCTTGCCGTCAATGTAAATCTTGTTCATGCCCCCTTCTACGGAAGGATCGGTTGGTGGGTTGCGGTCCATGCTTGTGAATTTACTTGGTCTTCATCAACTCCTCTAAGCGGGTGCGGAGGTCGGCCTTCATTCTTCCGTTCTCATCAAGGTCCATGTCGAAGTAGTGCTCTGCCCACTCCTGCATAGACTCCATGATTTGTTCCGCTGTTGGTCCCTTGGGCTGCACCACGGAGGTCTTGGTGGGGTGGGTGTATAGTGGAACATCACCATCCAATTCGCTCGGTCCGAACTTCGTGCTACGGACGTGTGCAGAGCAGCCAATCTTGAGGCGCTCTAATTCGTATGCGGGACAATAGGCTACGGGCTCCATCGCATCCCCTGCATCGATCAAGGAGGTGGCCGGGGATGGGTTGGGCGCATCGCTGAGGACAGCGACCGGGCTCTTTGCTCCAATCTCTCTGGCTTCGCCTTCGAGGATTTCCGCGTCGATCCCTTGCGCAACCCTGGCGGTGCTCGGCTTGTAGAACGTCATCCATCGCGTGAGCCCCGACTTGCCGGTGAAGTCACCGAACATCGGCTCCACGGGAAAGTCCTTCACGAGCTCGAGCGCCTTTATATCCGCATCGTTCCATTTGAAGATGAGTGTGCCGCATTCGTCCAGGCAGCGCCAGCATTCGTTGAAGCCTGCAACGATGTCGGATCGCCACGTCTGCTTGTCCAGAATGCCGTACTTCATGTTGATCACGCCCTTTTCACTGCCGCGAATGAGGTGCGGCGGATCGTACACGATCAACTTGAACGACTTGTCAGGGAATGGCATCGAACGGAAGTCCGCTACCACATCTGGATCAACGCACCAATTCGGGTTCCATCCATTGGCGAATGCGCCCTTCTCAACGCGGCGCTTGTCCATGTAGAGCACGCGACCGTTCTCTTTCGTGTACCAGAACATGCGACCACCACAGCACGCGTCTAACACCTCGCATGCTTGGGTTGCGACAGGGATCGTAGCCCCTTGGCTCTCGCGTAGCGAAGCCGAGCGATCAGCGAGGGGCGCAGAGCCCGGCCCGGAGGGGTCGCCCTCACTCCCCTTTTGCTCTCCCTCTTTGACCAGAGAGGCAGCGAAGGCGATCAGAGCATGAAGCGCTTCTTCAATATATCGAACGCAGTCCCCCTTGTTGTCGTAGCCTGCTGCCGAAGCCTTGTGAGCGTTCGTTAAAGTGCTGATGATCTTTTTAAGTTCGTTCATCTTCTCGGTATATGTCGTATGCTGATGTATCCCAGGCGGCGTAGGATGCCAGGAAGGGCCTTCTCGATCTTCTTCAGCCTCCTGTCGAGCTGCTTCATGGTCAAGGGCTTCTTCTTGGTGCTCATGGCTTGGTCGGCTTGCTGTTTTTCGGGCGGCTCATCCGGGCATAAGCCTTAGCGCATGATCCACAGAAGATATCAG
>Ga0068859_100006916_pt1 | contig 11517 bp, 10 predicted proteins | sample KBSSwiS22_FD_66585 | JGI IMG/M metagenome (GOLD analysis project Ga0068859, IMG submission 66585) | Switchgrass rhizosphere microbial communities from Kellogg Biological Station, Michigan, USA - KBS Switchgrass S2-2 | ecosystem: Host-associated > Plants > Roots > Rhizosphere > Soil ... | reverse complement strand
CGGGGAGCAGGAGGGTCCAGCGGGGAAAGGATTCAGGCGGAGAAGGAGAGTCGCTTTTCGAGGAGGCGGTAGAGGGTTGAGCGGCTGATGCCAAGCTGACGCGCGGTTCTGAGCTTGTTGCCGTGATTGAGTGCGAGGACGCGGAGGATGTGTTGGTGGATGACGGCATCAAGGTCCAGGGTTTCATTTGTCAGAATCGGAAGAGGAGCGGGAACCTGGGCGTTTAAGAGGGCGAGATCCTCAGAGCGGACGATGCCATTGGAGCACTCGATGACGGCGGATTCGAGGATGCTGGAGAGCTCGCGGAGATTGCCGGGCCAGGGATATTCGAGGAGCCGCGCAATGGCTGTGGATGTGAGGATAAGGGGCAGCAAATGATAACGGGCCGAGATGCGGTGAAGGAAGTGATTTGCAAGCGGGATGATGTCCTCTTTGCGTTCGCGAAGTGGCGGAATGGAGAGGCGCACCGATGTGAAACGGACTGCGAGTTCAGTGAGGAACTGGTTGTTACGAGCCAGCTCGCGGAGGGGCGATTCAGAGGAGGCAAGGAGCACTAGAGCGTTCGGTTGCCGGAAGTCGAGGTTTTTGAGGATTCGCAGGAGCATTGCCTGGGCTGAGCCGGAGAGGAGGTCGATGCGATCGAGGAAGATGAATCCTGAGAGAGATTGCGGGTCGGTTTGGGAGAGTAGCCAGTCTCGTGCGTCGCAGCGGGTAAATGCCAATTGGCGCATGTCCGGGTGACCGTCCGCGAAGCGGTGATAAAGAAGGCGCGCGACGGTGTGCTTGCCCGAGCCGGATTCGCCTTCGATGGCGGCGATGCGAAGATGAGGGCCGACGATATTGGCCTGATCGAGGAGCTTACGCATTGCGGGGCTGGCGCTGACGAATTGCGGTTCTCCGGTGTCCAGGAAACCACTATCAGCGGCTGGGTTCGGCAATTGAGTCTCGGCGAGGTTTTGTGTGAACATGCTGTGCCCTGGCCTCGCAGCCGTGAGTTAACGCAAATCAGGCTGCAATAAGTTCATCGGCAAGCTGGGGAAGAGCATGAAAGAACGATCCAATGTGAACGGTCGAGCACGTTCGTCGAGGGCAAGCCGGGCCAACTGGCCGCGCGTTAGCCGCCATCGTATACTTGAGACATGTCGGTAGTTCGCAACATTGCGGCGATCGCGAAGGGCATGAGCATCACGTTTGGAGAGATGCTGCAGCCGACGCAGGTGGAGAACTATCCTGACGGCCCGGGGCCGATGCGCGGGGCGAAGTTCGAGGAGCGATTCCGCGGAGCCCACGTTCTGCAACGGGACGAGAATGGCCTGGAAAAGTGCGTTGCGTGCTTTTTATGCGCGGCGGCATGCCCGGCGAACTGCATCTACATTGAAGCAGCTGAGAACACTGAAGAAGAGCGGATTTCGTCTTCGGAGCGGTATGCAAAGGTTTACAACATCGACTACAACCGCTGTATCTTCTGCGGATACTGTGTCGAGGCCTGCCCGACGGATGCGATTACGCATGGACACGGGTTTGAACTGGCAACCCTGAATGCGACTGGCCTGGTGATGCGCAAGGAAGACATGCTGCTGCCGGTTCATGCGATTGCGCCTGCGAAGTAGAGCCCGCCAGGTTCGATTTGGCGTTGAAACCACTGAAAGCCATTCGAGATATCCAGGGCTCTTCCAGTCTGTGATTCTTGCTGTTCGCTGCTGGTGCAGGACTTAATGCGGCCTAACCCCCTTACAATCATCAAATAGATATGACACCCCGCCAACACCAACATCCCCTCGTAGAGATCCTGAAGAAGCGCATCGCCATTATCGATGGCGCAATGGGCACGACCATTCGCACTTACGGCATGACGGAGGCCGATATTCGCGGAGAGCGGTTCAAGGATGCGAAGAAGGACCTGCTGAACAACGGAGATCTATTTTCGCTGACCCAGCCCAAAATGATTGGCGACATACACCGGCGGTTTCTCGAGGCTGGTGCAGACATCCTGGAGACCAATACTTTCGGGGCCACGACGATTTCGCAGAGCGAGTTCTTCGTGGATGATCCCCGGGAGCATGGGGGACGGAAGGATCCGGAGTTCTACCAGAAGGTGATCGATGATCCATTTCTGAAGAAATTGGCGTGGGAGATCAATGAGACTTCGGCGCAGCAGTGTCGCGAGTGGGCGGAAAAGGTTGGCAAGGAGACTGGGCGGCCGCGGTTTGTTGCGGGAGCGATCGGGCCATTGACGGTGTCATTGTCGAACTCCCCGGATGCGAACGATCCGGGGTTCCGGTCGGTGACTTTCGACCAGGTGAAGACGGCATACGCAGAACAAGCGCGGGCGCTGATTGCCGGAGGGGTGGACTTCCTGCTGGTGGAGACGATCTTTGATTCGTTGAATGCAAAGGCGGCGCTGGTGGCTATCCGAGAGGTCTTCGACGAGGACGGGGTTGAGTTGCCGGTAATGATTTCAGCAGCAGTGGGACGCGGGGGAGAAACGCTGATCTCGGCGCAGACGACGGAGGCTTTCTGGAATGCAGTGGAGCATGTGAAGCCGTTGTCGGTGGGGCTGAACTGCTCGCTGGGGCCGGACCTGATGTATCCGTTCCTGGAGGAACTGTCGGAGAAGGCGAATGTGGCGATTTCGTGCTATCCGAATGCGGGGCTTCCAAATCCTTTGTCGCCTACGGGGTTCAACCTTGGTCCGGACGATATGGCGAAGTACCTGAGTGAATTTGCCAAGGCTGGGCTGATCAACATTGCGGGTGGATGTTGCGGCAATACTCCGGAGCACATTGCGGCGATTGCGAAGGCGCTGGAAGGGCTTCCTCCGCGCGCATGGGGCGCCGAACATGAGGGCGAGGTGGCGGCATGAGGCCACTGCGTCTTTCGGGTTCGCAGCCGTTCAAGCAACAGGCTGGGGTTTTCATGATGATCGGCGAGCGGACCAATGTTGCCGGTTCGCCGAAGTTTGCGCGGTTCATCAAGGACGGGAAATACGAAGAGGCTGTGAGTGTGGCGCGCCAGCAGGTGGAGAGCGGCGCGAACGTCCTCGACATCTGCATGGATGAGGGGATGATCGATGGCGTTGCGGCGATGACGCGGTTCCTGCTACTGCTGGCCAGCGAGCCCGAGGTGGCGAAGGTTCCGTTCATGGTTGATTCGTCGAACTGGGCGGTGCTGCAGGCGGGCTTAAAGTGCCTGCAAGGGAAGGGCATCGTCAATTCGATCTCGCTGAAGGAAGGTGAGAAGGCGTTTTGCGATCATGCTGCGACGGTGCTGAAATATGGCGCTGCGGCCGTGGTGATGGCGTTCGACGAGAAAGGGCAGGCAGCGGACTACGAAGACAAGATTCGCGTGTGCGAGCGAGCATACAGGATTCTTGTGGATAGGGTTGGGTTTCCGGCTGAGGATATTATTTTCGATCCGAACATTCTCACGGTTGCGACGGGGATGGAGGAGCACAACAACTACGCCGTTGACTTTATTCGCGCGACGAAGTGGATCAAGGGAAATCTGCCGGATGCGAAAGTGAGCGGCGGCGTCTCAAATATTTCGTTCAGCTTCCGCGGGAACAATCGAGTGCGCGAGGCGATGCACTCGGCATTTCTGTATCACGCGATCAATGCCGGGATGGATATGGGCATTGTGAATGCGGGGATGCTGGAGGTGTATGAGGAGATCGAGCCGAAGCTGAAGGAACTGGTCGAGGATGTGTTGCTGAACCGGCGCCCTGAAGCGACGGAGCAGCTGGTCGAATACGGCGAGACGCTGAAGAGCGCAGGCACGGTGGTCAGCGAGAAGAAGGAAGAAGAGTGGCGGCAAGGGACGGTTGAAGAACGCCTGACGCATGCGCTGGTGAAGGGATTCGACAACTACATCGAAGTCGACACCGAAGAGGCGCGTGCGAAGCTAGGACGGCCCCTGCTTGTGATTGAAGGTCCGCTGATGGCGGGGATGAGCGTCGTGGGAGATCTCTTTGGCGCGGGCAAGATGTTTTTGCCCCAGGTGGTGAAGTCGGCGCGCGTGATGAAGAAGGCAGTCGCGTATCTCACACCATTCATGGAAGCGGAAAAGGCTGCGATGGCGGCCGCGGGGCAAGTGGTCAAGGCGCAAGGCAAGATCGTGCTGGCTACGGTGAAGGGCGACGTGCATGACATCGGGAAGAACATCGTAGGAGTTGTACTGGCGTGCAATAACTACGAAGTGATCGACATGGGCGTGATGGTTCCCGCGGAGAAAATTCTTGAGCGCGCAAAGGAAGTGAAGGCCGACATCATCGGCCTGAGCGGGCTTATCACCCCGTCACTGGAAGAGATGGTTCACGTCGCGAGGGAGATGGAACGGCAGCAGTTCAAGCTGCCGCTGTTGATCGGGGGAGCGACGACGAGCCGCGCTCACACAGCGGTAAAGATTGCGCCGCATTACAGCGAGCCGGTGGTGCATATTGTGGATGCGAGCCGGGCGGTGCCGGTGACCACGAGTCTGCTGAGCGATGAGAACCGGGATGAATTCATTGCGACGCACCGGGCGGAGTATGAGGCGGTGCGGAAGTCGCATGCTGCACCGCAGGTGAAGACGATCTCGCTGGCGCAGGCACGGGCGCGGCGGGCGCCCATTGAGTGGCGTGAGGAGGATGTGCCTAAGCCGGAGTTCACGGGTGTTCGGGTGCTGGAGGATTTTCCGTTGGCGAAGCTGCGGGAATTCATCGACTGGTCGCCGTTTTTCCATGCGTGGGAATTGAAGGGCGTATATCCGCGAATTCTGGATGATGAGAGGCAGGGGGCGCAGGCGCGGCAGTTGTTCCAGGAGGCGAATGTTCTGCTGGATCGGATTATTGAAGAGAAGCTGCTGAAGGCGCGGGCGGTCTACGGGTTATTCCCTGCATACGCGGACGGCGATGACGTTGAGCTTTACAGCGATGGTGCGCGGACGCAAAAGACTGCGACGCTGCATTTTTTGCGACAGCAGGCGAATCGGGAGGGCAGTGAGCCGTGCCGTTCGCTGGCGGATTTCATTGCGTCGCGGGAAACCCGGCTCTGCGATCACGTGGGGGCGTTCGCAGTGACAACGGGGATAGGCCTGAAGGAACTGGCGGACGAGTTCCGCGCGAAGCACGACGACTATAACGCCATCATGGCGGAGGCGCTGGCGGACCGGCTGGCGGAAGCATTCGCTGAATGCCTGCACAAGCGGGTGCGCGATGAATGGGGCTATGGGCGGGACGAGAATCTGAGTGTCGACGAGCTTATCCACGAGAAGTACCAGGGTATTCGGCCAGCCCCGGGGTATCCGGCGTGTCCGGATCACACGGAGAAGGGAACGATCTGGCAGTTGCTTGATGTCGAAGCGAAGACGGGCATGAAGCTGACCGAATCGTATGCAATGTGGCCGGGGTCCAGCGTGAGCGGGCTGTACTTTGCGCACCCTGAGTCGCGGTATTTCACGCTGGGCAAGATCGATCGTGAGCAGGTGGCCGATTACGCCGAACGCAAGGGGATGACTGTTGCCGAGGTGGAGCGATGGCTGGCGCCGAATTTGAACTACGATTCGGGGCGGTGATCATCAGCGGCAGGTCTATACTTTTGTACTTTCCGATGAGTTGTGGTCGGAATCACATCGCAGCGCTGCGCGGATGATTGACCCTGATGCCGGATGGTTAGATGTTGCGCGGTGAAGGCACACGTGCCGTCCGTCATCCAAGGAGGGGCTCACGTGGGGATGGGGTCTGCTATGTTTTCGGCTTTCGTTTTGGCAAGTGCGTTGCTTTGTGGGTGCGGCGGGGGTGGAGCAACTACCGGAGGTGGCGGGACAACTCCGCCATCGACTCCGCAGAATGCAGCAGCTCCGACGGTCACGACGTCCAATGCTCAGAATGGCGCGGTGGTGGTGACGCTGGCGGATGCGACCAGTGGAGCGAAGATTTACTACACGCTGGACGGATCGACTGCGAAGACAACATCCCAGCAGTACCAGGCGCCGTTTCTGGCTTCGTCGAATGTGACGGTGAACGCGATTGCAGCGGCACCGGGATACAACAACAGCTCAATGACCACCAAGAGCTTCACGTTGAACATCGCGTCGGGGACGCTGGTGTGGAGCGATGAGTTTGCGAACTCGGGGACTTCGAATGCGCTGCCAGATTCGAAGATCTGGACATACGACACGGGATTCCGGTGCTGCGGGAATAATGAGCTGGAGACATATTGCGCGGCGGGTTCGGCGACGGCCCCGTGCGATCCTAATAATCCGAACGCTTACATGGACACGAACGGAATTCTGCACGTTGTGGGGCGGAATCTTTCGGGGACTACGTACACATCCGCGCGGTTGAAGACGCAGGGTGTCTTCAGCTTCATGTACGGGCGCATCGAGGCGCGAATGAAGCTGCCGGAGAGCCAGGGGATGTGGCCTGCGTTCTGGCTGCTGGGGAATAACATCACGACAGTGAGCTGGCCGGCTTGCGGCGAACTGGATGTGATGGAGCATATCGACGGGAGCAATCCGCCGCCGTATGTGGGTGCGGAACCGCCAGGCTATGACTGGATTGCGGGATCGGTGCATGGTGGGAGCACGAGCACGCACCTGGATGGAACGCAGAAATACAATCCGTCAGGGTTTTCGGCGGCTGCGTGGCACACCTATGGAATGCTCTGGGCGAAGGGCGAGGTGCAGTTCTACGTGGACGATCCTGCGAACGTTTATGCGACGTTCACGCCGGCGAACTTCGGCAATCCATGGCCGTTCGATGTGGGTCCGCAATTCATTATTCTGAACCTGGCAATCGGCGGAGACTGGCCGGGGAGTCCGGATGGAACGACAGTGTTTCCGGGCGATATGCAGGTGGATTACGTGAGGATCTACACGAACTGATTTCGCTGTTGAACCAAGAGGATTGGGCCTGCCGGATTACCGGCAGGCCTTTTTGTTATGCTTTCGGCTGTTATGACAAGCCTAAGAATCTGCGTCCTCTGTCTGCTCCCTGGCTTTGCCGGGATGGCCTTCGGCCAAAATTCCAATGTGGCTCGAGTTCACGTTGCATCGCCGGATGGGAAGATTGTCTTCTCTTTGTCTGAGGTTCCGTCGAGCCAGGAAACGGGACCGAAGAGAAACGGACCTCAGTATCTGGTGGATTTTCGCGGTAAACGGCTCATTGATGAGAGCGCGCTGGGGCTGAAGTTGCAGGGGGCGCCGGCGTTTGGTCCCGGTATGCACAAGGTCGATGTCCACACCGGGCAGCACGACGAGACGTACACGATACCGGTGGGCAAGACGAGTTCGGTGCGGGATCAATACAACTCCGCTGTGGTGGATTTAGCGGATGATGCGGGCCGAAAGGTGTCGATTGAAGTTCGGGCCTACGATGATGGCGTGGCTTTCCGGTATGTGCTCCCTGGGCCGGCTGGTGCAAAGACGGTGCGAGTGGAGCGCGAACTGACGGAGTTTAACTACCCGAAGGATGCGACGCTATACCCATTGATTCTGCAAGGATTTCAATCTTCGTATGAGGATGACTACCAGCAGCGGCAGGTGAGTGGAATTCATCGCGATTGGCTGATTGCGTTGCCGCTGCTTGCGGAGGTTCCGGGAACGGGATGGGTAGCGGTAACCGAGGCGGATATCGAGAACTATGCGGGAATGTATCTGCGGAAGGGTGAAGCGCGGAACGGATTAAGGGCGGAGCTTTCGCCGCGCATTGATAACAAGACCATCGCGGTAGAGACCGATGCGCCCGTGACCACTCCATGGCGCGTCCTGATGATCGGAGATGAGCCGGGACGGCTGGTTGAGTCCAACATCGTGCTCAATCTGAATCCCCCGTCAAAGATTGCGGATACCTCGTGGATCAAGGCGGGCAAGTCGGCATGGGACTGGTGGTCGGGGGAGGCGGCACCGAGTGTCAGCTTCAAGACGGGAATGAACACGGCGACGATGAAGCACTATATCGACTTTGCTTCGGCATCGAGGTTTCCGTACATGCTGATCGATGCGGGATGGGCGCTGGCGAATCGCAAAAGCCCGACCGATTATGCCGCGGTTGCGGATATTACGAAGATCGATCCGCAGATCGATATGCCGGAGTTGCTGAGATATGCGAAGGAGAAGAACGTCCGTATCTGGCTCTGGTCGCACTGGTCGTCGGTGGATAAGTACATGGAGCAGGCGTTTCCGCTATTTGAGCAGTGGGGAATCGCCGGCGTGAAGATCGATTTCATGGATCGTGACGATCAGCAGATGACCGCCTGGTATCGGCATGTAGCGGAACTTGCAGCGCAGCATCACTTGATGATTGATTTCCACGGGGCGTTCAAACCTGATGGACTGCGACGGACATGGCCGAATGTGGTGACCCGTGAGGGTGTGATGGGGAAGGAGTATCTGAAGTGGAGCGGGCGGACAACTCCGGTTCACAATGCCACGTTGCCATTTACGCGGATGCTGGCGGGACCGCTTGACTATACGCCGGGGGCGTTCGGAAATGTGACCCGCGCGGAGTTTGAGGCGCGAGACAAGGAACCCATGGCGCCGAACACGCGGGCGCACGAATTGGCGCTGTACGTGGTGCTGGAGAGTCCGCTGATGATGGTGTCGGATTTTCCGGAGCACTATGCGGGGCAACACGATTTCGAGTTCATCAAGCAAGTGCCGGTGACTTGGGATGAAGTGCGGGTTCTCGGCGGGCGGCCGATGGAGAACATCACCGTGGCACGGCGGAGTGGAAAAGACTGGTATGTCGGGTCGATCACAAACTGGGATGCAAGGACTGTGAAGGTGCCGCTCAGCTTCCTGGGAGAAGGGAAGTACACGGCTGAAATCTACGCAGATGCGGCGGATGCAGGCACCCATGCCACGCATACAGAATTCACGCAGCAGGCTGTGGATCGGGGCACGGTGCTGGATGTGAAGATGGCGCCGGGTGGAGGGAACGCGGTTTGGATACACCCGGAGTGAGTCGCTGGTCGCGCTTCACTCCGGGCCGTTCGGTTCGATTTTGGTGCAGCTATCAGCCGCGGCGGGACGCAATGTAGGAGAGGAACGCACCAGTGAGCAATCCGGCTGCGAAGATTACGCCGGCTGCTTCCACGGGTTTGCGCCGCATCGCGCGTTTTCCGTCGTCTATCATGTCCTCGGTTGTGTGTCGGCCGCGTTCTACAGCCTTGACGGCGGATTTGAATCCGTCTTCAACGGCTTGCGTGACGGTGTTCTTGAGCCGGGAAACTTCACGGACGACTTCGTCTACTGAGGGGGCTTTATCCAAAAGATCTGAAGGCATAATTTTCACTCCTTGAAGTGGCTAAGATTGTAAGCCTGAATGGCTTTATATAGCGCGCCTGAATCAGCAGCGTCTTTTGTTCAGATGTGAATCGTCGTTGAGTTGTTGTACCCCGAAGGGTCAGATCGAGTAGAAAGGACCCTTCCGGCCCATAATTCATCCGTTCGAACTGATTTGCCATCCATTCGGTGCAGGGTCACTTGCGCGGTTCCCTGAGCTGTGATAAAAACTAATCATTCAAGTTTGCCCCCAAAGGGCAAGCCTGAGTTTCATGCAGAGTGGCTGAGGGACGAGCCCTGTGACGCCACGACAACCTGCCCGCGCAAAACGGGAGTATGGTGTCAACTCTTGCCCGGAGACGGGGAACATGAGATTCGGGGGTTGCTTCAGCACTCTTTGCTTTAGCAGCTTCGCAGGTGGTTTCGAGTCAGTTCACGTTCACTCTTTCCCAGGCAATGTCACGCGCTCGCGCTACTCGTGTCACTCGCAAACAGCGAGGGACCTTTGACGACTGCGTATTGGTTGCGATGTCGGGAATGCGGCAAGACCTATGGTCATCAGCCGCTTTCGATCTGCGATGAGTGCTTTTCCCCGCTTGAGGTGGCTTATGACCTCGAGTATGCGAAGACCCGATTCACACGCGAGACGATTTCCCAAGGGCCGCTGAATATGTGGCGCTACAAGGCGCTGCTGCCGGTGAGGGACAGCTATGTTCCCCAGACGCCGTCGGGACTGACGCCGCTGGTGAAGGCTCCGCGATTGGGGGCACAGTTTGGCGCGAAGAATCTCTATATCAAGAACGATGCTGTTTGCATGCCTACGCTGAGCTTCAAGGATCGCGTGGTGGCGGTTGCATTGGCGAATGCGCAGGACTTCGGGTTCGATACAGTCGGGTGCTCGTCGACCGGGAACCTGGCGAATGCGGTGGCAGCACATGCGGCGCGACTGGGACTGAAAACCTACATCCTGGTTCCGTCGGATCTGGAGCCGGCGAAGATCCTGAACACGCAGGTATATGGCGCGACGCTGGTGCGTGTGGATGGGAACTACGATCATGTGAATCGCCTTTCGTCGCAGATTGCGGAGCGATACAACTGGGGATTCGTGAATGTGAATCTGCGGCCTTACTACGCAGAAGGTTCAAAGACGGTGGGCTTTGAGATCGCGGAGCAGCTTGGATGGCGGTTGCCGGACAACGTGGTTGTTCCGATGGCGGGCGGCTCGCTGATCACGAAGATTCGCAAGGCGTTCAACGAGCTGATCGAACTCGGGCTGGTGGAAGATAAGCCGGTGAAGTTCTTTGGGGCGCAGGCGACTGGTTGCTCGCCGATTGCGAAGGCGGTGAAAAACAACACGGACGTGATCGAGCCGCAACGGCCGAGCACGATTGCCCGGTCGCTGGCGATTGGGAATCCTGCGGATGGAATCTATGCTTCGCGAGTGATTCGCGGGACGGGCGGTTGGGCCGAGGATGTTTCGGATGTGGAGATTGTTTCGGCGATCCAGGAACTGGCGGAGACCGAAGGCATCTTCACGGAAACTGCGGGCGGCGTGACGACGGCCGTGACGGCGCGGCTTTATGCGCATGGGCGCATCAAGCCGGATGAGCTGACGGTTACTTGCATCACGGGCAACGGACTGAAGACGACCGACTGCCTCGATGGCGCTTACGAGCAGAGGAGCGCAATTCGTCCGCGGCTCGCGGAGTTTGAGACTTTTGTTGAAGAACACAACGCAGCAAGCCAGGGGCTGAGCCTGGCGGGGGAAAGTTATGGCGGTTAAAGTTCTGTTGCCCAACGCATTTCAGAAGCACACAAATAACGTGAAGGAGATTTCGAGTACGGCTTCGAATCTGCCGGAACTCGTGACCGATATTGAGGGCCGGTTTCCGGCGCTGCGGCAACATCTGCGCGGCGATGATGGGCAGATCCGGCGGTTTATCAACTTCTACGTCAATGAAGAAGACATCCGGTTCCTGGGAAATGAGAAGTACGCGTTCCAGGAAGGGGATGAGGTGCTGGTGATCCCTTCGATTGCGGGTGGGTGCAGCTGAACACCCCACAGACGAAGACCTGTCTGTGGGGACCCCGGTTGACCACCCCAGCGACGAAGACCTGTCGCCGGGGGCCCCGGTGGCGCAGCAAGAATGGGGGCACCCGGTTGTTTAAGTTTTAGCAGTGCATGGCAATGCGCGGCCTCAATGGCCGCGCATTTTTTCTTGGTACGGTTGCGATCTTCGAGGTCATGGCGAAAGG